>Ga0315338_1000379_pt1 | contig 114989 bp, 98 predicted proteins | sample ASW8metaG_FD_204518 | JGI IMG/M metagenome (GOLD analysis project Ga0315338, IMG submission 204518) | Ammonia-oxidizing marine archaeal communities from Monterey Bay, California, United States - ASW #8 | ecosystem: Environmental > Aquatic > Marine > Coastal | place: USA: California | collected...
ACCGCGTCCGTCGACACTCGGCTTTGGGCTACAAGAGCCCTGCCGAGTTCGAACAGGCCGCATAACCTTAACCCTGCGCCCACAAAACGTGGGGAAGTTCACTTCAACAATCCAAGAGCGGAGTGAAACTGATGACTAATTCCACTGCACGTTGATTGTTCGTTCGCATCAACGCTTCAACAATCCAAGAGCGGAGTGAAACTGATGACTAATTCCACTGCAGAAACGACCGAACACGCCGAAATCGCCACGGTCATTGAGCAATACATCGATGGCGCCAGATCTGGAAAAGGCCGCGATATGCAGCCGGCGTTCCACGAAGATGCCACGATCTTTGGTTACATCGGCACCGACCTGTTCGCCGGCCCCATCCAGAAGCTGTTCGACTGGAATGACGACAACGGCCCGGCGACAGAACTCGAAGCCCGGATCGCCAATATCGACGTGGCAGAGTCCGTGGCCACCGCACGGGTGGAACTGGATCATTGGACTGGCTACCGCTTCACCGACCTGTTCACTCTGTTGAAGGTGAGCGGGGACTGGAAGATCATAAATAAAGTCTTCCACCTGCACTCTTGAGCCTGTGGCGTGACGACATTCGTCCTACGCTGCGGCGAACCGATCGATGGCTCTGGGAGAATCTGATGCGTGGTACGATAGGTGTTCCAGATCGCATCCAGCGGGTATTGATCGGTCTGTGTCTGATGACGCTCACGATTCTCGGATTGGTTGAGGGTGTCGCAGGCTGGAAAGGGTGGCTGGCCCTGTCGCTACAACTGGAGTTGCTCACGACCGGAGCCGTCGGCTGGTGCCCGGTGTATTGGTTGTGCCGCGTGAAACCTCAGTCGGGCCCACTCGAATCCACCAAAAGATCGCCAGATTGAGACCCTACCGACAATGCAGGACTAGCAGCCTGTCTGGCCTTCACGAGGTGTTCTTCGACGCGATCAAGACCAAGCACAACCCAATATGTTGTGCTTCAGTCTTGAAGTCGCATTCACTCAGGCCAACACCAACTTCGGCTCTAGCCGGGTTGGCCTGCGCACAGAGCCCCTGGATATTTTGAGCCATCAAAAAATCGATTAAGTGTCCAGTACCGGCAGGCCGATACAGAGTTAACGAATACCGGTCGTATCGATTCTGTGGACTGAAACGAATGTGCCGAACAACGACAACCATTGCCACGTTGGTAATTTGCGCCGCCGCTCCGTTGGCTGCAGCCGATGATAGACCGACACTGCAGGCACAAGGATTGTGGGACCACGCCGGCCATTCGGGGGCGATTCGGCAGGTGGGCGAATGGTGCGATACATGCGAAGGCGCCGGTTCAAGAACGCTGTTTCGCTGGTCGGACGATCCGTTTTCGGCTCCGCTGGAAGACGATGTGATCGTCACCGACCGTCCGGACTTTACGGAAGCCAGCTCGACAGTCGGTGCGGGCGTCATCCAAGTCGAAGCCGGCTACACCTACGTGTACGATTCCGAGTCGGGGACAAGTACCCGGCTGCAGTCATGGGGCGAACCACTGTTTCGAATCGGCCTGCATGAAGATTGGCTGGAGTTTCGCCTGGCCGTGCTCCCGTTGGAAGAACGCGTGACGTCGCCAGGCACGTCCAACACCACAAACGGGGTCGAGGACATATTCGTGGGTTTCAAGATTGGTCTTACACCCCAGGCTGGTCTGCTACCTGAAATGGCGATTATCCCCCGCATACTGGTTCCGTCGGGCAGTTCCTCCTTTGGTCGCGACGGAGTGCGCCCCGGGTTGAATTGGATTTATGGTTGGGAGATCAACGATTGGCTCTCGACGGCTGGGAGCACCCAGTTCAACAGGGCCATCGACGGCGGAACCAATGAACCATACCTGTTCGTCGCCCAGTCATGGACCGTGGCGATCGCGCTGACGGAGGCGTGGGGCATATACGCGGAATGGTTCGCTTTGGGCCGCTCCGGTGCCGACACCGCACAGGTCCAGCAGTTCGTCAATGGCGGCTTCACGTACTTGGTGAACGACGACGTTCAGCTCGACATTCGGGCCGGAAGAGGCCTCAACAGTGCCGCCGACGACTTCTTCGTCGGCACCGGGATCTCGATGCGGTTCCGTTGAACGCCGGCTGCCGAGACTCCGATACGCTACTGGGTGTAGAGACCGCGCTGTGCGTGCCGTCGTTCATTGATCACGCCAGGGCAACACTCCACCTCATGCTGCGCTGAGCGTTGAAGCCGAGCACCACATCGGTTCTGCTGGATGCGAGAACTCTCTTGCTGACGTTGAGACGACGGCTGGTCTTCCCCGTATACTGTGTGATTGGACCGCCGTCGAAACTTCTGGCTTGGAGACTGGCAACAACATGCGGAACAACATCGGATTGTTTTTGGCCAAGCGTGCAGAGTGGAGTCCCGATCTTGAAGGTTACATCGGCTGCGATCCGCCCTGCCGATTCTCCTATCGCGAGCTTAACGCCCGTTGTAACCGTATCGCCCAAGCCCTGCTGAAGCTGGGGGTGAAGAAAGGCGATCGGGTCGCGCTGTTGTTGATGAACGGTTCGGAATACGTCGAGAGCTTCTTCGCGGTCGCCAAGATCGGGGCGATCGCCGTTCCGATCAACTGGCGGCTGGTTCCCGACGAATTGGCTTTCATTCTCAAGGACAGCGGCGCGACGGTCCTGATCTTCGGCCACGATTTTGCCGAGGCCGCTGCCGACTTGCACGCGCGCGGGCCGGAGGGAACTGCCGTGGGCGAGTGGATTTCCGCCGGGGCTTCTGGCGAACCGCTCGACTTCGCCCACGACTACGATGCGCTCTGTGCCGACTCAGCCGACGACGAACCAGCCATCGGGGCCGATGACGACGAAGAGCTGTATATCATGTACACCTCGGGCACGACGGGTCGCCCGAAAGGGGCGGTGCACACACACAACACCGCCATGTGGGCCTGCATTACCATCAACGCGACGGCCGACATGCGTTACCGCGACCGGTACCTGATCGCGCTGCCGCTGTTTCACGTGGGCGCGCTGACGCCGTTGACTTCGAACGTCCTGCGCGGCGTGACGAGTGTCGTCATGCGCTCCTTCGACCCGACCGCTTGTTGGCAGGTCATCGAACAGGAGCAAATTAGCGTAGCGTTGGCGGTGCCGGCCATGCTGAACTTCATGTTGCAAACGCCAGCCCACGAGCAGACCGACTACTCCCAGTTGAGATGGATCATGAGCGGCGCAGCTCCCGTGCCGGTGACGCTGATTGAGGAGTACGAAAAACTGGGCATCGAAGTCCACCAGGTGTACGGCCTGACCGAAACCTGCGGCCCGGCCTGCCTCATCAGCCCCGAAGATGCCCTCCGCAAAGCCGGTTCGACCGGCAAGGCATTCTTCCATACCGACGTGCGCGTCGTTAAGGAGGGAGGCGACGACGTAGCGGGTGACGAAGTCGGCGAGGTGCTCGTCCGCGGCGCCCACATCATGAAAGGCTACTGGAACCGGCCAGACGCGACGGCCGAGACCGTCCGCAACGGCTGGCTGCACTCCGGCGACTTGGCCACCATGGACTCCGACGGGTTCGTTTTTATCCAAGACCGCAAGAAAGACATGATCATCTCCGGTGGGGAGAACATCTATCCGGCTGAAATCGAGGACGTGATTCTCAAGCACCCCGGCGTCAAAGAAGTCGCCGTCATCGGCCAGCCCAGCGCCAAATGGGGCGAATCACCGCTGGCGGTCGTCGTCAAAGCCACCGACGATTTGACCGAGGCCGCTGTGCTCGAGCATTGCCAGGGAAAAATGGCCGGCTACAAACTGCCTAAGAAAGTCGAGTTCGTCGACGAGGTCCCCCGCAACCCGACCGGCAAGGTGCTCAAGCGCATTTTGAGAGAACAATTTCCCGGAGACGAATCGGGGTGACGTCGATTCGCGTCCACGGCGCCTTTCACGACGTGTCGCGACATGCGGTGTGCCCCGCCATCCCCGCAAGTGTTGTTCTGATGCCCCGACCCTGGCTTCACCTAGACGACTCTGATATGACCGATGAATCGAGAGCGAACCCATGGACTTCATTTGCATGATCCAAGCCGGCTTGGTGGGTGACGACGCACGTCGGCAACTCGCGCGGCGGTTCTTTCAGCTGCACGACGACTTGTCCGACAAGACCGAGACAGATTTTGCGGTGCGCTGGATTGAGATTGCCGAAGGCTCCGGATTCACTGGCGGTGCTCGTTCTTCATCCTCGGTGACCACGGCCATTGTTCCCGACTCCATCACCACCGACGAACGGGTGCGTGTCCTCAGCGGTATCTGCGACGCTTGGACCGACGTCACCGGTTGTACGCAGCACGAGGTCGTCGCGGCGGCCGTCAACGCCGGCTATGACCTGCAAGCAAATTAGCATCGCACCTGATCCCAAAATTGCCCCAGCGGAGACTCAGACGTGCCCTTGTACCGATGCAACGCACCAGCCGGTAGCCTCAGCGCTGACCACAAGCAGCAGATCGCTGAGACGATCACGGAGGCCCATTGCGACGTCACGGGCGCGCCGCGGTCGTTCGTACACGTCTTCTTTTTCGACACCGAACCGGCGGGCTCGCTTCACAAAGTCCGCGGGACGATTCGGGCCGGCCGTAGCGATGAGCAGAAGCGAAGTATCTGGAATCGAATTGCGGGCTCTTACAGCACCATCACGGGACTGCCGCAAGAGCAGATTTCGGTGAAGACGGCCGACATCCCTTCAAGCTGGAACATGGAGGGCGGCCGCATCCTGCCCGAACCGGGCGAGGAGGCAGCATGGATGGCAGCCCAGCCATAGCGAAGATCCGGCCCTACAGCTCGCCCAGCATCTCGGCGGCTTTGGCTTCGTAGATCGCCTGCCACTCCGGCGCCAGCAGGCAGTCGCTGTCCTCTTGGGCGCCGCCGGCGTTGCGGAGTTGCTCGGTCGTGGGTGCGTAGTAGATGTAACCGTTGGTGTAGCCGGCAACGAACGTCGACTCGTGCGGCGAGCTGCGTTTGATATTGAGGCCGATGCGGACAGTCAACTCTCCCGGGAAGGTTGTGAGGACAAAGTCGCCCACGCGCAGGCAGGCCAGTTCGACGTCAAGCGTGCGTGAGCCGGCGGCGACGTTGTCAGCCTGGTGTTTGCGCAACAAGGCCAGGTTGGTGTTGATTCTTGTCAATTGCTCCATCGTGTTGATGTTGCGGATGTACTGCTGCATGTTTCGGCGGTTTTCGGCATCCAGCTTGTCCAGGTCGTCACGTCCCAGCGACTTGTCGTGCAGGTAACGATGCGAGTAGTACGACGGAAACTCGCTCGACACGTTGTACTTCACCACCAGCGGAATGAACGTTTTCAGATTAAGGCTCGTGCCCCTCAGGCTTCGGAGCAGTCTGGTTTGCTCGGCCTCCATGGCGGCAATTCGCTCGGCGAAGTCGGCGCGCGGCAGTGCGAGTTGCTCGCTTCTGATTGTGAGCCGCTTGTCGCTGCTGGTCCGCACGCGCCGCACCGCCTGCAAAGTGCTCAGCCCCAACATGTTTCCCAGCGGTTCAGCGCTGCGCGGGTGGTCGACGTCTTTGTAGAAGACCGGGTTGATGTCTCCGGCACATCCTTGCACGAACAGCGCCACGGTCCCTTCGCCTAGATTGTCTTCAATGACCTGTGATGCAAAGCCTGTCACGTCCGCCGTGTTGCCGCCGCTGGGAACTCCTTGAATGGGATGGCAGGCAAAGTTGTACAAGACGGCTAGCGGCGAGCCGTCGGCTTTGTCCAACCGCAGCACGCCGATCTCCGGATCGATCGGACCGACGGCGGCGACTTCCTCATCGGGAGGCATCGAATAGGCGTGCCGCACGTCGACTTCCCTACCGTTCTTAAGCAGCAGCCGGCGGTTTTCCATGATCCGGTCTTCTCGCCCGACACCGGTGCCGACCTGCACGGGCACCACGTTGCCGTGCGCCTGGCGAATCGCCTCAAACGTCCGCTCTTCGACGTCGGCGCAGACCACACCGTGGCAGTGGCTGGCGTTGATCAGCACGTTCGTCGGCGGGATGCCCAGTTCTCGCTCGACACGCGCCCGCACGTTGCCCAGATAATCGTTGCCAATGTGCCCGATCTCCCCAATGGCGACCGCATCGACGGTTACGATGGCGACGACCACCTGTTCGTTTTGCAGCACCAGCGCCTTGACGAACAATCGATCATTGACCAACGTGTCTTCACTCGTGATGTCGACCTTGGCGGCGCCGGCTTGGATCTGATCGGCATGGGCAGCGGTGCTTTGCACACAGGCCACGAGCACACACGCCACTCCGACCAGCCGGCTCGCGAGTCCACATCGGGAGTTCAGATCAGTATGCCCCCTGCCGTCCCAGGATGTGAACGTGTGCGTGCTCATGCGGTAGCCTCGATTAGCGCGGGTGTGACACTGGAGTTCATCGGTGACATCTCAGATCGAGATTATACCGCGCACGCGACGGCTGCTCATGGCGCCACTGCGATTTCGGACGTTCGCATCGCAGAACCTCCGAACTGCCGCTTGCGAGTGTCGAGCGCGCTCTAGTAATCCAGTCGTGCGCCGTTGACCTGCCAATAGTTGGTCGGTCGCATCACGAGGCGCTTGGTGGCCTCCCACGTAAAGACGGCATAGCAAAGTGATGCCTCGACCGTGGGCAGGCCGGTGCGACGGATCGCGCTTAAGGACTCGAAAAAGACCTGAGCCAACGGCAACCAGACCCGTTTTCGCACGTTCTGGGGATCGAACCATATCGCCCGATCTTTAATCGATCGATTGGCGGCGCAGCTGTTTCCAGCATGCACGCGCCGCAAAAACAGCCAGTCGTCCACTTCCCACATCTGGCCGAGCAAAGCCAGCTCGAGCAGCAGCACAATGTCGGCGTTGGGAAAATTGCCGTGACCGCGCGTGCGACGCAGGGCATCGGTCCTCATCAAGCCGAATACTGGGTTGGCTTTGTTTTGACGCCGTGCAAAGTCTCGGATGCGGGCATGCGGAGTGCGGTTGCGGAGATCGAGTCCGCTTTCGTGACGGCCCACAATAGCACCGGTCTCGTCAATCAACAGAGATCTGGGATAGGCCAATACCGCCTGCGGCCCTGCGGACTGCAACGTGGCGACGCACTGCCGTAGAAACTCCGGAGCGCAGACGTCGTCGTGTGCCGCCCATTTGAAATACTCACCCCGCGCCTGCTCGACACAATAATTGTAGTTCCAAGCGGCGCCCCGATTCTCGGCGCTGCGGTAGTAGCGAATGCGCGAGTCGGCGGCGGTATAGTCGCGACAGATGCTCTCTGTGGCGTCCGTCGATGCGTTGTCCGAGATGATGATCTCGAAGTCTTCGAACGTCTGGGCGAGCAGCGAGTCGATCGCGTCACGCAGAAAGTCCGCCCCGTTGTACACGGGCATGCCGATCGAGACCTGCGGTCCTTTAGAAACCATGCTGCGATCCTCAATGCACCGGCTGTTCAGACAGGGATGAGTTCGGGGGCCAGCTGCATGTCGCGCAGCATCTTGCCGATCTCGCGGCAGTAGATCGGATTCATGACGACCACCGCCGTCGGGTCGTACTCTTTAAGAAACTCTGGCCCGACGACCTGATGTCCCGTTCCCGGCAGCCATTTGCCCTGTTTGAACGGGTTGATGTCGACGACGTACTCCACCTCACGGGTGATGCCCAGAGTGGTGAAGAAGGCGACGCACTTCGAACCGGCGCCCCAGACAACCGTTCGCCGGCCCGAGTCGTGCAGCTTCCGTAGTGTTTGGCGCCATTCGTCAACAATCGCCGGACATCGTGTTCGGAAGTACTCGACGTCGCCTCTGGTCTGCTCGAGGTCGTCTTCGATTTCGAGACATGCCGCTGTCGGCATGGTGGTCGGCCTGGCGCTGAGCATCAGGTACTGGTCGTTGTAGTCTCGCCACAAGTCAGTGATTTCGAAGCCGCAACCGCGAAACAGGCGGGCCAGCGACCCGGCCGTGAAATAGGAACAGTGCTCGTGATAGACGTCCCAGAAGGCACATTCGCGCAGCACGCGTGTCAAATCGGGGACTTCAAAGAACACCAGCGTGTCGTGCCGCGAACCGATCGAATCCCGCACGGTGCTCAGGAACCGCCGCGTGTCGGGGATGTGTTCGAGCGTATGCCGACAGCAAATGACGTCGCATTCGAGCGCCGCATGCTGCTTCGAGTAGTATTCTCGCAAGAACTCAATGCGGGCAGCCGAGGCTTCGTCGAGCCGCTCCGGGCGCGCGCTGGGATCGATGCCGATTCCCCGGTTGTCGCCCAGTTCGCACAACAGCGCCAGAAACTCACCTTTGCCGCAGCCGATCTCCAAGACCCGCTTCCGACGGATGTCGTAGTCGTCGACAAGCCGCTCTGCGAGGCCTCGCGCGAACGCATCAAAGTGTGAGGAAAAGTGCTGTGTCTCCTCGTAGTTCGGCGAATAGTCCCGCAAAGACTCGTCGAACTGTCCGTTGAATACGAACCCGCAGGCGTCGCAATGCACGAGCGACAGCGTGCCGCAAGGATAGTCGAGCGCCTGCTGGGCCGTATCCATCAGCAGGCAGCTGTGTGCGGGAATGCCGCCGGCTGCGTACAGTTTTTCACCGCCAGGCTGACCACAGTTGGGACAGACCATCGGCAGGGCCTGCGCGGGCAGCGCGTCGAGAACATGCTGGTGTGCCGCATTATTCATCGTGGCTTCCAGAGGGCGGGTTCAGGAATCGGCACGACGAATCGCCCGCCCGCTTCCGCATAGGCCCGCTGCTGGTGGGCAATCTCGTCAGCTAGATTCCAGGCGAGGATCAGGCAGAAGTCGGGCCGGTCTTCGAGAAGACAGGCGGGGTCGCGAATCGGCACTCGCACGCCAGGCATCAACTTGCCTTGTTTGTGCGGATTGCGGTCCACTACGTACTCCACCAACTCCCGCCCAATCTGACACGAGTTGAGCAGGGTGGCTCCCTTGGCGGCGGCGGCATATGCAGCGACGCGTCGGCCATTTTCCCGCAGATCGTGCAACAGGATCCGCAGAGTCGATTGGACCTTACGGACGCGCGTCGCAAAGTCGGCGTAGTACTCTGCTCGGTCGAGCCCCAACCGGCGCTCTTCGGCCAACAGTCCGATCACGTTTTCCGAAGGCTTGGCCTGATGCTCGACGTACAGCCTAAGCGAACCACCGTGGGTCGGCAGGCGTCGCACGTCGCTCAACACAAGACCGGCCTGGCTGAACAGTTTCTGCAGCGCCGTGACTGAGAAGTAGCAATGGTGCTCGTGATAGATCGTGTCGAATTGGCACTGTTCGATCAGATCACGAATGTAAGGGCACTCGATGACCGCGACACCGTCCGCTTTCAACACTTCACCTATGCCGGCGACGAACCCCGGCAAATCGGGCACGTGGGCGAGGACGTTGTTGGCAATGATCACGTCTGCGGATTGGCCCGCGGCTTGAAGCTGTCTGGCCAGTTCGTGCGTGAAGAAGTCTTGGACGACGGGAATCTCGAGTTGGCGGGCGACTTCGACGGGACCGGCTGGGTCGACTCCCAGTACACCGACCCCGCACTCTTGAAAGTGACGCAGCATGTACCCGTCGTTGCACGCGACCTCCAGCACCAACGACGAGGCATCGAGCGACCGCCGTTCAATCAGTTCCTGTGCGCTGCTGCGGCAATGTGCCATCCAAGCGTCGGAGAACGAGGAGTAATAGGGATAGTCCTCGCAGAACAAGACCCGCGGGTCGACCGACTCCCGAATCTGCACCAAGGAGCAATTCTGGCAGAACATAACCGTCAGCGGGAATCTGCGTTCGGTCTGTTGCTCGGGCGCCACCAGCGCGTCGACCAACGGCATGTCGCCGAAGCTCAGAAACTCGACTCGGCTAGTGGAACCGCAGCCGCGACAGCCGCGGGTGTCTTCCCACTCGGCGAGGTTGATGGCACTTTCGAGTTCCAGCACGAAATCGTTCCTTCCCAGGCGGCTCATTGCGCGGCGTGCGGCACCGCCTGCTTCCAGCGCAGATCGAAGTCGACCCAGCCGAGCGACTGCCGTTGCTTGATCTGATCGATGCGAAAGTATCGAGGCGCTTCGAACTGTTGCAGAGTGATCTGCTGATCGCGGTAAGCGGCGTACAGTTCCCGCACGCCCTTTTCGACGCTCCAGCAGGGGCGGTAGGCATCGATCGCCCGCTCGAGTTTGCTGCAGTCGACGTTGTAGCACCGCTTGTCGGATCCGGCCCCGTCAGCAAAGCGAACTTCGCTGCCGGGGACCGCCTGACGCACGATTTCTGCGACGTCTCGAACCTGGTAATTCTCACAACTGCGGCCGACGTTGAAGGCCTCGTTGTGCACCAATTGCCGCGGCGCGCTCAACAAAGCGATGTAAGCCAGGCTGATATCCCGAATGTGGACCAGCGGACGCCAGGCCATCCCGTCGCTCTTCAGAAAGACCTCTCCCTTGGTGACGGCGTAACCGGTCAGATTGTTGACGACCAAATCGCCGCGGAGTTCAGGTGAATATCCGTACGCGGTGGCGCATCGCAGAAACGTCGGACTGAAAGCCTCGTCAGCCAACCCGACAACGTCCCGCTCGACCAGCACCTTCGACTCGCCGTAGGGCGTCACCGGGTTGAACGGCGACATTTCGTCCACCGTGTCGCAATCGCCCGCGGCGCCGTAGACGCTGCACGATGAGGCAAACAGAAACCGGGAGACGCCGGCTCGCTTGGCCAGTTCCGCCAGTCGCACCGACGCCCGGTGGTTGATGTCGAACGTGCAATCGGGGTTCAGATCCCCGAGCGGATCGTTCGAGATGCCCGCCAGGTGGATAACCGCATCAATGCCCCACAGGTCGTCGACCTCGACGTCGCGCACGTCCATCCTGAGTGCCGGGACTTGCCCGTCAAGGCAGTGGCCGCCATCTAGGAATAGCCCGCTGTCGAGCCCCAAGACGTCGTGACCGGCGGCGCTGAGCATCGGAACCAGAACCGTTCCGATGTAGCCTTGATGTCCCGTAACGAGCACTTTCATGGTTCAGTTCCACGTCTTCCACGGGGCGGCGCCGCTGTCCCAAAGCCGCTCCAGAAGCCTTTTGTCGCGCAGCGTGTCCATGCATTGCCAGAATGATTCGTGCTTGTAAGCCATCAGCTGCCCATCCCGGGCCAATCGCTGCATAGGCTCTTTCTCCCACTGCGTGTCGTTCCCCTTGATGTACTCCAGCACCTCAGGCTCGAGCACAAAAAAGGCGCCGTTGATCCAGCCGGTGTCGAGTTGCGGCTTCTCCGTGAAGCGAGCAACCGCGTTGCCATCGAGATCGAGCTTGCCGAATCGGGCCGGTGGTCTGACAGCGGTGACTGTCGCCAGTTTGCCGTGAGCTTTGTGGAAACGGATCAACTCGTGCAGGTCAACGTCGGAGACGCCGTCACCCCACGTGAGCATGAACGTCGAATTGCCGAGGTAAGGGGCGAGCCGCTTGATCCGGCCGCCGGTAGCTGTCGACAGCCCGGTCTCCACCAGGTCGATTTGCCACTGCTCGGTATCGGCGTTGCCGTTGGAGACTTCGCGGCTGCGCAGATCGATGCGGAGATCGCCGGCCAGCGAGCAGTAGTCGGCGAGGTAGCGCTTGATGCAACTCCCCTTGTATCCCAGCGCGACGGCGAACTGATCGAACCCGTAGTGGGAATAGTGCTTCATGATGTGCCATAGGATCGGCCGCTCGCCGATCTCAACCATCGGCTTCGGACGGGCAACGGTCTCCTCGGAGAGGCGAGAACCGACGCCGCCGGCAAGGATCGCCACCTTCATGGATACTGACCTCGGCTTCGGTTAGATGTCCGTGAATACAGGGGAGCGTTCGACTTCGGCCGAACGCCTCTCCGCCTGCGGCGAATTCAGCAGTGCGTGCACGGCGTTCAAGCGATAGTTGATCTTCTCGATCAGCTTGCGATTCCCAGCCACCAAGTCCGCCAGCAGACCGATCGTGATCAAAAAGCAGCCCGTGTTGATCAGCATGGCGGCCACCACGAGTGACTGAATGTGGCCCGTGTTTTCCAGCGCGAAGAAGAAGTATGTGAATCGCAACAACAGACCGACGCCCAGCAACAGCATCACTCCGCCGGGGATTGCAAAGAAGTAATAGGGCCCACGCGTTACGAGGCCCCGCAAGATCATCGGCAGCGTCCGCCAGATGTAGCCGCCCGAAGAGCGGAACAACCGCGAAGGCCGCAGCTGCTCGTTCACGCGGACCGGCACGTATTCGACCGCCATCCGTTTGCGGCCGGCCTGGATGATCGTATCCAGTGTGTGGGTGTAGTCGTCGATTTGCGTCAACCGCTTTGCCGCCTCTGACGAATAAGCACGGAAGCCGCTGGTGGCGTCGGGCACTTCGGTGCCGCTGGCAAAACGGACGACGCTGCTGCCGACTCGCTGCAGAAGCCGCTTCAGCGGCGAGAATTGGCGAATGTCCTTGATGGGCCGCGTGCCGATGACGATGTCGGCTTCCCTGCGCAGAATCGGAGCCACCAACCGGGGAATGTCTCCAGCGCAGTATTGATTGTCGCCGTCGGTGTTGACGATTACGTCGGCCTGCAGCCGCAGACACGCGTCGATACCGGCTTCGAATGCTGCCGCAAGTCCCTGGTTCTTGGGCAGACGCACAACGTGGTCCACCATGTAAGCATCCGCGACAGCCAAGGTGCCGTCATCGGACCCGTCGTCGATGACCAGCCACTCGACGGCGTCGAAGCCCGGCACTGTGCGGGGCAGCGCATCCAGGGTCGCCCCGAGGGTGTGCTCCTCGTTGAAACACGGGATCTGAATGATCAATTTCCGCATTGGACTGTTGCCCGGTGACGATATCTAACGGTTGCGCGCTGGACTCTGATTTGCAAAAAGCGTGCCCTCGGCGAAGCCTGTGCCCCTCTGCGGCATGTCTATTGCAAGCAGATGCACGGAAATGTGTCTCCGACGGTGTCAACGCTTGTCGGTGTGTGCCGGGAGTACCCGTTGTCGTTCAGGCGCCTGTGCGTTCGCGCTAAGCTTTTTGAACAACTGGTATCAAGCGGTGGGGACAATTCGCACCACAGGCCGTTTGCGGTGAGGCTCTAAATGCACATGACCGCCCAACCACTCGCCCACCGCGAGCCGAGCCCGATTCCTGCGGTCGCGGATTCAGCGAGCGCAATCGCGCAAACCGTTACGAGGCGCACCGGGTGGGCCTTTGCCGCCACACTGCTGACGATCGAAATGCTGTTGTTAGTCGCCATGCCGCGGTGGCTCTATCCCGGCGACAACCACTCCACCCGGGCAGAGGCCATCAATCTAGTCGCACGAGGCGAGCTTGGTATCGCCTACGCCAACAGGGCGGAACTGGGTGAGTTCTTGGCGAACCGGGGGCAATACTTTTTCGAGAATGACGCACGTCAACATTTCTTCCCCAAGTACGGCCTTGCCTACACTCTGATTTATCTGCCGCCAGTAGCCGTGGAATCCAGGCTTTCGACGGACATGGAGCTCCTTCAGGATTCTCCGAGCTTGTTGTTATTACTCAACCTCTACAACCTCGTGTTTGTCGCTGTGATTGTGACGTATCTGTGGCGACTGGCGCGATGCTATACCGACGACTGGAGGATTCTGTCGGCGTTCGTATTCGCATCGGTGTTCTGCACGCATCTCGCCTACTACGTGCGGGCGCACGCACACGACATTTTCCAAATCGCGGCCTTTCTCGGCTTCGCCTACCACTCGCTGGTCTTTCTGCGCCAAAGATCGATTAGTGGGCCGGTGCCGGCCCGACCGCGTGTCTGGCTGCATCTGCTCGCTGCAAACTGCTGGCTGGGTCTACTAATTCATATGCGGTTCAGTTATGGGGTGCTCTATCTGCCTTTGTGCGCGTTTGTCCTGCTTGCTGGACCTTCCAGCCTGCCGCCCCTCGAACGAGTTTGGCAGAACCTCAAAGTCGATCGCTGGAGATATGCCCTGGCTTTGTGCGCACCGGCGGCTGCAAGCATCGGTACTTTGTTGTTGATTCAGTGGTGGAAGTTCGGGAACCCCCTCGACCATGGGTATGCACAATGGGAGCTGCCTGGCGAGCGAGGTTGGCGGCTTGCGCATCTTGGCGGCCAACTGCATCGCTATTTCGTCGGAAGAGGCAACGCCAACATTTGGGTGTATTACCCCGTCCTGTTATTCGCGATTCTCGGGATGCCCTATTGCCTACGGAAGTATCGGCTGGAGTCCGGATTCGTGCTGGCGATCAGTGCGTGCATTCTATTGCCACTGTTGGGGATGCCGGATGAGGGCTACGGCTACGGACCGCGGTACATGCTGCCTGCCCTGGCCGTCTTGTCACTGCCGTTCGTCGTAGCCGCCCGCAGGACGGTGTCGCGCGCGCCGTTGATGGCGAAGGTGGCCGGATTGTCGTGCTTTTGTGTGGTGATGGGCTGGTCGCTCGTCATGCAGCTCTACGTCAACTCGACGCACTTTTTCGCCTACAACCTTGTGCAGCAACAGCTGACGGCAGCCACCGCAGGGAGCGACGTTGAGGAAGACATCGCCGCCTACTTTCGGACGTGGCACCGTGGAACTGTCCACCGCGACCTCGTTCGGTACCGCAACGGGGATCAAGAGTTTCCCCCTGTCGCGATGGCGTTATCGATTGCCCCGCAGAACAAGCGGGCGACCGTTGAGGAAAAGTTGCGCGCATTGCTCGACCACGCATCAGCCCCGAATTCGTTATTCGTACCTCTATTGCTCAGCGGGCGCGGTTGACGCGTCCGTTAATCATTCAGAGCTTGCCTCGGATCACTAGAGCGAGCCCGACATAGCCATGCCGACGACAGCTGAAACCGCTACCACTCGACGGGACGCTTCGCAGCGGAAACGGTCTGGTTTCAAAGCGCTGCGCCGCTGGGGAACGCTCAGTCTGGGAATCGCGCTGCTGATTGGCATCTGTTGGCAGATCCAATTGCACGATCTGCTGGCCGTACTGCGAGAAATCGATCCGCGGTTTGCAGCCGTGGCACTGCTCTCCGGACTGCTGGCGACACTGCTGCGAGCCACCCGATATGCGCGTTTCTTCCCGGCACCGGGCAGGCGCTGTGAGTTGTACGGCGCTTTCGCACTCATGCGGGTGCTGGGCCACCTCTTCCCGCTGCGGTCCGGCGAAATCGTGTTTCTGGGAGTGCTCTCGCGGCGTCAGTTGGCACCCAGCATTGCCGAGGCAGCTCCCGTCTGGCTGTTGCTGCGGGTCACCGACGCGCTGGCACTCTGCTTCTGGCTGCTGCTGGCGAGTCTCGCTTCGAGCCGAGCAGCGGACATGGTTGGACTCGGCGGGTACCTGTTCGCGCCTCTGCTGGCAATCACGATGCTTCTGCCGATCGGATTGGCCCGGATCGCAAGACTGTTGGCTGACGGCCGATACTTCGCACAAGACGGTTGGATCGGTCGCAGGCTGCAGGCTATTTCCAGCGGCGTCCTCAGACTGAGGACGCCCGGCGCGCTGATCTCGGCCGTGCTGTGGGCGATTGCCGTCTGGGGCGCGCTGATCACCTCGATGGCCTGTGCGCAACTCGCCTTCCAGACACCTCTGTCTTGGCTCAGCTGCTGCGCCGCCGGCGCAGCCATGATGGCCCTGAGCCTATTGCCGATTCACGCCCCGCTGACAATCGGCACGGGCGAAGCGACCTGGGTGAGCGTCATGGTCTTCGCTGGCGTCGAACTGAATCAGGCACTGCTGATCGCCGTAGGCATTCGGCTCATCATGCTGTCGATCATGGTCATTGACATCCTCATCGGCCTCACGATGTTTGGAGTGCGCTCCCCAACCAGAACCGCCGTAGTGTAGATAGTCGGCCGAAAGCCATGAGCGTGGCGCCGTCACATTGCCCACATGGGAGAGCACATCGGATCGCCACTACATCGGCACGCGATCTGGCTGCACTGTTTATCACGCTACCCAACGTTGCGCAGAGAGAGGGAGGCCGCGACGCTGTCATTCGACGATGACGAATTCGCTGGTATTGAACAATCCGCGGCACAGCGCGGCGAGACCGTGCCGAGAAACCAGCTGTATGGCAAGTCCGCTCTCTGTCGAACTTGGCGATCGCGCGAGAGCCAGTTGCCAGGCGCGATCGATTTGCATCGGCACAGCGCGGGCGTCTTGCTGGATGCGTTCCGCGAAATAGTCCGACAGTCGCAGCACGAACGCGTTATTGAGCAAGCTCAAGGCCTGTAGCGGCGTCGTCGTCACCGCGCGACGGGGAGCCGTTGACGAGGGGTCTGGGCAATCGAACGTGTCGAGCAGCGAACTGCGGCCGCCCCGCGGCGCAAACCGGTAGACGGTCCGCCGAAAGAACTCGGCACCGTCGACGTCGAGAGCTTCGTAGTAGGTGGTCCCATTGTTGGGCGTCACGCTCACGTCGCGAAACCCGGGGCCGCCCATATCGAGGTTCAGCCTGCCGGCGACAGCCAGCATTGCATCTCGGACAGCTTCACCTTCAATTCGCCGAGGATTCACTCGCCACAGCAGCCGATTGTCAGAATCGACGCGCAGGGCGTCTGTTCGAGCGGCCGATGCCTGGCGATATGTGGCCGATTTCACGATCAGCCGATGGAGGGCTTTCGGTCGGAATCCATTATCGCGGAACCAGCTTGCCAGCCAGTCGAGCAACTCTGGGTGGCTGGGCCGGCCGCCGTTGAATCCGAAGTCGTTCGGCGTGTCGACGATCCCGGTTCCGAAGTGGTAATGCCACACGCGGTTGACGACGACTCGGACAAACAGCGGGTTGTCGGGGCTGGTTACCCAATCGGCCAGGCGCCGGCGACGCAGCGGTTCGCGAGCATCAGCTTGAAGGCCGAACTCGGCACTGACCCCAGCGACGGCGGCGACGCCTCCGGGAGCGACAATCTTACCCTCCTGCATCACGTCGCCGCGCAGCAGCACGTGTGTTGCCGCCGGGCTGCCTGGGTTCATCGTGTACATCTTGCGGTTGGACATCGTTTCCAGCTCGGCGCGCTGGGTCGTCAGTTCGGCTAGCCGTCGCTTCAGTTCGGCGCGCTGACTCCGCTGGGGTTCCGGCAGCCACTCGATGATGGCTTGTTCGGACACGTATTCAGCCGATTGACCGGCCGATGCGGCGACTTCTTCCGGGCTCAGCGCGCGGTTGTAAAGACTGGCCTTCAAGATTCGTCCACTGAGATGCCGATTGCCGCCGGCCGGTTTGTGGCGGAGGCCGAAGATTATCTCGGACTTTCCAGCGTTGTAGGATTGCAAGGCCGACTTCTTGATCGGTTCACCGTACGGTTGGCCGTCTCGATAGCCGAGGATCGTTCCATCGGCTTCGTAGACGAGCGCCACGTGGACCGGACGCGAAGCCGCCTCGCGGTCTTCCGCTGCCTTGAAGGATGCGGTCCGGGCGAAATTGTTGCTGCCCGGCATCCAGCGATTCGATTCCTGTTCGGCGAACACGATGGCATCGAAGATCACACCGTCGATCGACTCAATGCTAATGGCCGCCCCGCCGCGTTGCTCGAGTGTGTCGAGCTGCACCCACGCTTCGAGCGTCTTCGCTTCGATCGACCGATCCAGCGGTGGCGTCTCGACGAACGAATTTCCGTCAACGATGAGGGCGCCATTTTCGGTTCGGGCCGATCCGATTGGCTTGCCGTGCAGGTTGCCGAGGCTGTCTTCGAGGTTGCCCTCGAATTCCCATTGGGCCAGAGCCTGCGGTGGCTCGGGCGGATCGAGGATTCCATCGGAACGGGCCGCGATGATCTGGCTGCGGGCCTTGGCATCGACAGTGGCGATTTGATCTGACAGCCGACTGGCGTCGTCCGCCAATCGATCGAGTTCCCGCTGTTCTTGTTGGGTGCGTTCGACGCGTTCGCCGTGCTGCACGCCTGCAATGGCCGCCGTCAGCCGGTAATACTCGGTCTGTCGAACAGGATCGAACTTGTGATCGTGGCATCGCGCGCAGTTGACCGTGAGTCCTAGGAACGTCTGACCGAGTGTCGCGGCGATCTCTTCCAACTCGTCCTGTCGGGCCAGTTTCTTCATCCGTTCGCTCGAACCGACGACCGTGTTGTGCACGCCCGCCACAAGGAATCCGACCGCCGCTGAACCCGCGGGTCCCGACTGGAGCAGATCGCCGGCCAGCTGCATGCGTACGAACTGGTCATACGGCAAGTCGTCATTGAGTGCATTGATGACCCAATCGCGGTAGTACCAGAAGTTGTCGCGCGGCGCGTTCCGCTCGAAACCGTCGCTCTCACCAAAGCGAACCACGTCCAGCCAGTGCCGCCCCCACCGCTCGCCGTAGCGCGGCGAATCGAGCAACTCGTCAACGAGTTCCGCGTACCTCGCATCGGTCGGATCGCTGACGAACTTCGCCACCTGCTCGGGGCTGGGTGGCAATCCCGTCAAATCGAAATAGACGCGGCGAATCAATGTGCGCGCGTCGGCGGCGGGTGATGGTGAAAGCTTTGCTTGCCGAAGACGGTCGTGAATGAAATTGTCGATCTCGTTATGCGGCCACGAGCCGTCGCTCACGTCCGGCGGATGTGACTTCCTGAGGGGCTGCAGCGACCACCAATCGTATCCGGCCCGATTCTCCGTCGTGTAGCCGAACAGGTCGATCGGCTCAGTTCCCCAAGCGGCGCCAGACTTGATCCACCGGTGCAGCAGTTCCTTCTCGTTGTTCGCGAGGGGATGCTCGGGCGGCATCTCGCCGGCATCGACCCGCTGCCACAGCAGGCTGTCGTCCGGACTGCCGGACACCAGCGCAATCCCGCTGTCTCCACCCTTCAGCACCGAGGAACGATGTGTCAGGTCGAGACCACCCTTGGGATCGGCACCGGCATGGCACTCCAGACACCGAGCCGCCAATAGCGGCGCGATGGTATCGTCGAAGTCCGATTGCGACTGCTCTTCGGCTCCGATGACGGCTGTTGCGTTAAGAACCGCGATCGCCACGAACGTCAGAATGCGGCTCGGCCGTTTGTCGGCACTCATTCAGCAGCCTTTTCAAGGTGGACTTTTCGGGGCGAAATCCCATCAATCATTCTACTCGATGGGTCGACCGCATCCATCGTGCCAGCTAAGGCGGACGATGCTGATCGCTCGATTGCAATTGCGCAAGCAATAGCAGATAGTTGCGGCTCCAGCACGAGGTAAATCATGGCAGTGCCGAAACAATCTTGGCTCGATCAGGTTCGCGAAGAGCCCATCGATCCTGAAATGCCGATTTGCGACCCGCATCACCATTTGTGGGACCACGCCGACCATCAGTATCTGCTCGATGATTTGCTGGCCGACACGAAAGAGCACAACGTTGTCAGCACGGTCTTTGTCGAATGCATGTCGGAGTACCGCAAGAGTGGTGCCGAAGCGTTGCAGCCGGTCGGCGAGACCGAGTTCGTCGAGAGCGTCGCACAGCAGAGCCTGGATCGTCCAGGTAATGAGATGCTCGTGTGCGCCGGTATCGTCGGCTTTGCGAACCTGCTGCTCGGCGAAGAGGTTGAACCGGTACTTGCGGCACATCAGGAGGCGAGTCCGGACCGTTTTCGAGGTATTCGTCATGCTTGCGGGTGGGACCCCAGCCCGGAAATTCGCAATTCGCACACCAAACCTCCGGGCGGGCTGTATCTGATCCCCCGGTTTCGGGACGGCCTGCGCTGCCTGGCGAAGCTGGGCCTGTCGTTCGACTCCTGGTTGTACTTCACCCAGATTCCCGAGCTAGCGGCGCTGGCCCGCGCGGTTCCCGATGCGCCGATCATCATGGACCACGTCGCCGGTCCGCTGGGGATTGGACCGTACGCCAAGAAGAAAGACGAGGTGTTTCGGCAGTGGAAAAAGGCGATCACCGAAATCGCCGAGTGCGATAACGTCGTCGTGAAGCTCGGCGGGCTGCAGATGCCGATCTGCGGATTCGAATGGCACAAGCGAGACACACCGCCGGGATCTCAAGAGCTGGCCAAGGCCACCGCACCGTACTACGCACATTGCATTGAAGCGTTCGGCGTGGAGCGTTGCATGTTCGAGAGCAATTTCCCGGTCGACAAGCAGTCGTGCTCGTACACAGTGCTGTGGAACGCTTTCAAGCGATTCGCCGCCGATTTCACCGACGCCGAAAAGGCGATGCTGTTCCACGACAATGCCGTGCGGGCCTACCGTATCGACTGATGTAGTGCGAACTCGCGGGGTGACGATTTGCAGTCCCATTTGATCGCCGCAGGCAGCAATTCATGAGGCTCGAAAGGGTTGATGGCGCTCCTGCAGTTGGTCGTCTCGCGAGAACTCGCCGAACTGTTGCAGATATGGTGAGAGCAACCAGCGATCGCGTCGCTGTGGGAACCAGAAGTGGTTGTACAGCGCCCTCGGTTCGGCACCGCGACCGCTTTTGACATCATAAAGCCCCGGTCCCACCCAATAGGCACGACAGCCTTGTTCGATGGCTTCGCGCACGGCCTCGTAGATCGAGAGCTGGAAGTAAAGCGGCACTTTGTCCAAGCCGACGTTGTACCGGCGACCCACCTTGTATCCGAAGATTTCGCGGCGGGCATCCGATTTGAGAGCCAACTGAAATCCGATCAGGCGTCCACCCTGCTCTGCCACCAAAGCGTGCGCGTCCGACTGCAACTCCTCGGCCAAGCTGATCCAGAAGTTGCGACGCAAGGCGAGGTTGCTGTCTTGGTGTTTCTTGTATGTGTTTTGGTACAGTTGTGAGAATTCTTCGGCATACGGCTCGATGTCTTCCACCCAGCGAAATTGGACTCCCGACTCAGCGTTGATGCGCATCTCGCGCGAAATGTTGTAGCGGTATCTTTTCTTGAAAGACTTCAAGTAGTCTTCAAAGCTGTCGAACCGGGACAGATCGATGCGATTGTCGTGCGTCAGGAACACTCTCTGGAAGCCGCCAGAGTGGAGCGCCTGCGACAGGGGTGCGTCTTCATCATCGACGCCGCGGAACCAGAGTGGACGCCCTTGTTCGCAGGCGTGGCGCCGGAGCGCCGATATCAGGTGCACCAATACCGCGCTGCGTCTTTGAGGCGTGACCTCCGCTACAGATACTTCCGAGCGGAAAGACAGAGGGTTAAACACCAGCAAGTAGTCATCCAGCGAGCAACCCAGGCGCTTGAGTACGCGACAAAAGCCGGCGATGCACGCGAGGTCGATTCTGTGCTTGGCCGCCCACTCGGGATCGGAACGTCGCAGGTACTCGACCCAGCTTTCGAAGTAGAATCGGCGAACGCTATAAGGTTCGAATAGCGACGCCCCGCGGGCGCGCAATAGCGGCGAAACCGCGACGGGGACTCCTCCCGACGACACCAGGGCGAATTCCAGTTCGACGTCTCCACCGATGACGCCTGGCAGATCAAGCCGTTCCAACATCCGGTACCAACCGGCGCTTGAGAAAGGACCACTGCCGGCGGTGAGCGCCTCGAGGTCTTGATCCGACAATGCCGACAGATTCGGCTCAATGCTCGTCTGCAACTCGCCCATCTCGAGCTGGAGAGTTCGAGCAGCGGCAGACTCGAGTTCGATGGAAGAAATCGCCAATGTGGTTTGCCCGCGGGTCCGGATCTATGCGTTCAGATGGCTGTCTTCAAGGACGGAGCGCTCGTTATGTCTCCTAAGCGGTAGGAACTGATCGCGAGATTGTTAAGCTGGCCCAAACTCGATTCGATTATCTAAGCTCCTCGCCTCAGTGCGGTTTCGCCGAATTTCTGCAGGTACGGTCGTAATAGCCAGCGATCGCGGAGACGCGGGAACCAGAAACAGTGATACAGCGGCCGCGGCTGGCTTCCCCGCCTGGTTTTGGCATCGCTGGCGCCAACTCCCGCCCCGTATGTGTGACAACCCTGCTCGATCGCGCGACGCACCGGTTCGTAGATGCACAGCTCGAAATACACCGGCAGCCGTTGCAACTCGGACTCGTAGCTGCGACCGATTCTGTATCCGTACATGTCGCCGCAAGTGTCGCTAGTGAGGCACAAATGGAAACCGATCAGCCGTCCGTCTCGTTCCGCCAGCAGCGTCTGGGTCCTTCCCTGCAGTCCTTCGTTCAAGCTTTGCCAGACATCGGGAGTGAATTGGAGAATGCTGGTTTGGTTCTTCGTGTAGGTGTTGTGGTAGAGCCGCGCGAATGCCTCGGCGTGCGGGGCGAAGTCGTCCACCCAACGGAATCGAACACCCGCGCTGGCGTTGCGTCGCATCTCGCGCAACATGCCGTACCGGTTCTTCGACGAGAACGACTGCAGGTAGTCTTCAAAGCAATCAAAGCGTGAAACGTCGATATGATTGTCATGACTAAAGAAGGCACACTCGAACCCAGCGTCGCCAAGTGTTTGCGACAACGACTCGGGTGTTCCCAGAAACCAGAGTGGGCGGCCCACGTCCTCTGCATGCCCTTTGAGACGATCAATCAAGTGCTGTGTGACTTCGTTGCCGCGACCCGACGACAGTGCCGCGACCGGCAGCTGCAACCGCAATGTCAGCGGGCTGAGAACGATCAGGAAGTCATCCAGCGAGCACTTCAATCCCTCCAGCAGTCGGCGGTAGGCGTCTACTAAGGCGAAGGATGATTCGTTCTGTACCGCCCACTCAGGATCTCTGCGGCGCAAATGTTCTATCCAACTTTCAAAGTAGAATCGTCGAAAACTGTAGGGCGCGTAGAGCGACCCACCCCGCGCCCGCAGGATCGGGCAGATGGCAACTGGCGTTTCGGCAACCGAAGTAACGGCGAAGTTCAGCTCGATAGCACCGCCGGTGATCGCGCTCAGATCGACCTGCTCCAACATGCGGTACCACTGCATAACGGCAAACGGGCCGCCATCAGCGGTAACCCGCTGCAAGCAATCATCGGGCAATGAGGACAACGTTGGGACGATACGCGTCCGGAGTTTACCCGTTTCCAGCGAATCGACGTGATCGATCGCCGAGTCATGTTGGCAGACAGATTGGCCCATTGAACCGCTCGATAGGATCAGCCTCGCGGATCGAGGCGCGGGCTGTGCAACTGTGGAGCACGCTCCATCGTACCAGCGGTGCGACCCATTGCACGCTTTGCCTGGCGTGGGGGCTCGAGAAACAACAACCGAGGCCTGCCTTTCCCCAGAGCCACGTGAAGCGGGTCCCGATCCTCGCGAAACACGCATCGTCGCCACGATGGGACCTGGCCGCATCTAAGACAATTCGTCCGCAGAGCCCAATTCACCGGACGCGCTTTCGACGCGATGGACGTGCCACCGCACAACTTCCGCGCACAAGACAGGCCCGGCTCTCGGGGAGAGGCCGGGCCTGGTAGATAGTGCTTGCTCTACTCAACGGGACGACATCTATCGCTTCGTCGAGCGCTTCGCAGTCTGCGGGGACTTGTCCTTGGAGAACCACTTGAACTCCGGAGTGAGCATCCCGAGCAACTCAAGCGATCCCGACCGTTGCGGAGCCGGCTTCGTCGCCCGCTGCTTGGACGACTTGGACTGGGTGCTTCCAGCCCTGTTCGCCGCCTTCCGCTGTGGTTCGGCGGCGCGACGAATCTTTCGCACGCGGGAAGTCACGGCGCGTCGCTGGCCAGTCGAGTGTGTGTTGCTACGAGCCCGCGATGAGCTGTGCTGATGGCGGTTGGTGGTGCTGGTCACATCATTACTCGCATGTCGGACCCGATCGCTGCCCTCGGCGAGCGAATTGACGGCCGCCTCGAGTTCAGCCAGTCGATCCTGCAGATGCGAGAGCTCACTCTCCTTGGCCTGTAGCTGCAGCCGCAACTCACGCTCCGCCTGGGCACAAGCCGCCGGTGCCGGCGGGACGCCACAAGGCTGCCGCGGAACGCAGCAGGGAGCTTTTTCGGGGCGATCTTCAGGAGCCGCTTCCGCTGCTGCTTCGGGTGAAACGCGAAACTCCGACATCGGTCGACGCACGAACGGAGCAGTCCCAGCCTCGGTATACATCTCGGCGTCACGTCGCAAATGGATCAAGTGCGGCAGCTGAATCGTTGGCAGCTTAATCGTGAATTCCGGAATCCTCAGCGATCCGAAGCGAAGTCCGAGCGACTCCGACTCGCCGGCGGTTTCGCCGCGGGCTACGGGAGCGACATAAGCTCCCTGCGGGGCTGCTTCAGGCTGTGCCTGCGGGACTGCGCATTGTTGTGGCTGGCAACACTCGGGTGCGTACGGCGCCGCGCATTGATCGCAACGATCACAGCGGTCGCAGTGTTGGGCGAAACCGACGCTCAACGTTGCCATATAGACAACACAGCAGAGTGGTATGTGCCGCATGAGTGTATCCCTCCATGATAAGATCCGGGTCTCCGAGAAGGCACGCTCGGATGACACGCAGAAATTGATTCTGTTGCAGCTGGGCGACTCAATGTTCAAATGAGGCCGGCCCAGCAGGGTCCTAATCGATTCCAGTCGAGTGACAGCTTGTCCCGGCTGACCGAGGAGCGGCATCCGCACGGAGATGGAAGGAGCCGACAACGCAATTCGCTGGCAGTCTTATTTGGAATTCCCGTTTTGAGCCGCCAGTTTTTCAACGGCCAAGCTGAGTCGTGTCAGGTTTGCGAGAGTTTGCTCTTGAGTCTCGGTCACCTTTTCAACGGCCAGGGAGAGGCGCGTCAAGTTGGCCTCCAGACGGGCCACGCGGTCGGCCAACTCCTTCTGTTCTTCGGCCTGCGCCTCGGCGTCCGCCTCTGCATCCGCCTGGCTCTGCGTATCGACGCGAATCTGGCCAGGAAGGCTCATCGCCACTTCACCACGGGGGGCGGGTGGCGGGCACAGGCAGTGCCGCCTCTCGCTTTGACCACTCGCCTTGTCGTCACCGAAATGCCACCATCCGCCAAAAGCAGACGATCCGTTGGCCACCATCACGAGCGTCAACACGCTCAGAATCGTTGCGATCCGCATATCTCAACCTCGATTCGAGTGATTAAGTCGCGACGCGAACCGACCTTGTGTGGATGTATCCGCGTACATGAAGTTCCTAAACGCTACTTCGACACTCGAATCGAATCGACTTGACGAACCGCTAATACAGCGCCACCAACGAGATTGGATTCGTGCACCAGAATTGACACAACCGCGAGTACCGGTACGACGAGCGCAGCCGGATGGAGTTATACAACCAGCAGTATACCGCGCTGGGGAGAACGCCTACATCGAGTCGCTCAGCGCACGCTACGCGCGACGGCGTCGAGCCCAAAAAGGGCAGGCCCGACAGCAAAACAACATAAGAGGGAGGCAGCGCGTCGAGCGCGCAGTCATGCGGTAAGCGTGGTTGTCAGAACCAGCCACGCCCTCCGTCCTACGGCGCTTCTGGTGCTGCCTCCGTTTCCGCTGCTGCGGGAGCCGGAGGTACTGCTGCGGGAACCGGTGCGACTTCTGCGGGAGCCGGTGCCGGAGGTGACTGCCTCGCAGCTCTCTTGTCTTTGAGCTTCTTTTGGATCTTTTGACTGATTGTTACCAGTGTGGTCTGCAATTTTAGCTCGATGAGTGCCATTGCCAGCTTGTCTTCTGTTTCTTGGGGAGTAACTGTCTTGGAGTCTTGGTCTTTGCAGTCGGCTGCCGTACCAGCTTGCGGCCTCGCGAGGATCGCTTTATTGAGCTTGTTCTTCTCCTCAACCGCTGTCTTGATCGCCATGGCTAACTCGACGGCATGCGCCGACTTGACTTCCATTTCTTCAAGTTGTTCGGTGGTAGTTTCCAGCGCCGCAGCAGCTTCATCCGTGCTCGCCTGTGACGCCGCCTGTGATGACACCCATGGTAGAATAAACTTCACGAGAGACGTGTATTGCGGTCCCAGCAATTCATTCACAAGCGAGGTGATTAACGCAGCCGTTTTCGATTCGTCTTTCTTCGGGGGTGTGGCGGCAGCCGGTGGCGTGGCTGGAGAAACCGCGCGAGCAATCTGTCGCAACTGTTCGTTCGACGTTGGGGTCCCGCGAGCGGCCAACCTGTCTTCGATTCGAGTGATCGACTCGTCAGTTAGCTTCGAGAGTCCCGACAGGGCGGGTGTCCGCGCCGGTGCTGGTGCCGGTTGTTGATTCTGGCCAGGTGTTGGGGCGACACTATCACCCCTGCCGGAGACGCCGCCACTTCCACCAGACGGGCTGTCGGCTGTAGGAGGGGGTGCAAAATTCCGCTGTGCGTAAGAGTCGACGGCGCTGAATACCGTTAGTGCGATGGCGCACACCACGATGCTTAGGTAGCGCATTTTTCAGTCTCCAATGAGAAGTGTGTTGAGTTGCAGTGCGGCTGGAAGTCTCGAAGATGTCAAACTGCACACGTCATTCGGCGCAAATCGTCCCGGAAGTTTCCACGAACTCGATCAAGAATGGCGCCAGCCGTTGGCGAATCTCTGTCCGTGTTTCGTCTGTCATCGCAGGAAGTACGAACAACTGTGCCAGCCCCGGGGCGGGTTCTGGCGATGAGTCGTAACCCTGGCAACCTAAGCTCTCGAGCCAGGCAAGATTCTGCTCGAGAGCATCGGCGACGGACTGTGTTGGCTTTTCCATCTTGCTCGTCGTGCTTTTCAGATTAGAAAGTCGTCACGATCTCACGTATCCCAAAGAGCCGCATCACGACTTCGATCGGGTTCGAATAGGAATTGATGCCGCCGTCACCTGCAAAATGTAGTCCGACCGGTCGGTGACTTCCCTGTTCCACAACGAGTGCTCCAGAATCGCCTTCATAACTGAAGCGTCCGTTCGATCCCTCAATAAATAGCTGGTTAATGAATGGCACGACACCTATTCCGCGATACCGCACATTCACCTTTGAATTCACGCCTTTGACTATTCCGAATGTTTGACCCGTGCGATCGCCAAATTTGGTCACCGCCATCCCGACGTGCGCCCGCGTCGGAGTCGGATCAATTGGAAAGCCCGGTCGGTCCGGACGGACCAAGTCTGTGCCCGTGTGAGCCATCGCGACGTCAATAACATTGTTGGAATCTTGGAAATCCGTCCAATAGCTCAACCTGGCGATAAGGTTCTCGTTTTCAGTCGTTGAAACGATCGTCTCGTCGGTTTTGAAGTCGGTGGTAGGTGCTAGCACGTGGGTATTGCTCAGCAGGAACAGCCGGTTGTCCACCGCGAAATCACGGGCGCAAAGGCATCCCAAGGTGCCGCGGACTCCCGTAGACAGGAATCCCCGGTCCGCATCGATTCCCGAGCCGGGGGGAGCTGCTTGTGCACAGATCGGCCCAGTTTGGACGACATCGGTGTGGAAGTCCCGCACTTTCTTGCGAATGCAATGGATCCCCGCTTCGCGATCGTTTTCGGACTTGCGTGCAACGAATACGATGACGGCAGGAACCCCGGGCTCCTTTTCTCCGATACAGGTCCCGAGGATGTTCTCGCCACCGAACGGGCCGCCTACGAACGATTGAGCTTGCACTCCCACAGGCCCCTGCATGAAGCCGATCTCATCCTCAAGTTCTGTCTGAGCCTGCATCAAACGGTTTTCGAGATCGATATCGTATCCACTAGCATCGCCATGCGCCTCGGCGGGCGGTTGGTCGCGTTGAGGTAGGTCAACGGGTGCGAACTGTCTTGCGGCCTTAGCCTGTGGCAGATCCACGGGTGCATAGTCGCGCTTGCTGCGACGGCTCGATTTCCTCTGTGCCATGATCCTCTCCAGAACTTCAGCACACGATCAGGCTCCTTTCGATCTTCACCAGTGTTTCCGTCACCTGGCCCACATAGCACGGGATGTTAACAAGTGAAGGGCCCTAAAGCCACCAAACAGCCAGTACCCCCCAGGCGTCCTGTTTGGGGTATGAGTAAAAACTCGACTAAGATGCCTCGATGGAAACTGCTGCCAGCCGGTGTTACTCAATCTAAGCGGTCTCAGTCCAACCTGAAGTCCTGCACATTTGGGTCATCCGGTCGATCTCAGTCTGTTGCAGCGCGCCTTGCCGAGATTCTAACTCGATGGTGTCTCTCGCCCCGTAGCCGGTGACCATTCCCGCCCAGAGTCGGCAACCGGCCAGTTGGAGATGCCGGCCGAATTGGGCGCTGCTGTAATCTGCAACACCGTGTTCATGTAGTTTGTTTGTGTACTCCTTGGTGAGATGTTGGATTGTTGACGGATTCTCACTGAGCGATAGCGAACTGGCTACGAACCGGACGACGTCGATCGCCGCGGGCCCGATGGCGGCTGATGGCCAGTCCAGCAGTACGACTCCATCGGGCGGGTCGAATAGGATGTTGTCGAGATGGGTATCGACGTGAATCAGAGTCGAGGGGGCATCGGACAGTTCCTCGATGATGGCCGGCATGCGGTCAACCAGACTCAGCGTGAATTGGCGCATCTCTTCGGTAAGTAGGGTGTCGAACCGTTCGAGGAAACGAGGATGGTACTCCTGAAACCGCGCGTACCAGCGTTTGGGGTTGATGGGCCACTTTGGCAGCCAATCGAGCTGCGAAAACGATGGGTTGCACCAGCCGGCGGCGTGGAACTTGGCCAGATGCCGCAGGACGAGGCGGGCCTCGTCGAGGGAACAGCCGGCTACAACGTCGCCGCATTTCAGATCGGACAGATCTTCCAGCAACAGACAGTGGGGTTCGGCTGCATAGGCTTTCGGCATGCGGATTCCGATGCGGCCGCCGAACTCAGAATAGAAGCGTGACTCGGCATGGAGTTTGTCGGCGACGTCGGCACCGAGTGCGAATTTGGCAATCAGTGATTGGGGAACTCCAGCCTCCTCACGGTCATAGGTGAGCGTCACCCGATACAGTAACCCGTTGAAACCGAGTTCTGCCCCGATTTGCTCGGCGTCAGCAACGACGACATTCGCATGCCGCAAGACGCCGGATGCGCGTAGTGCCTCGGTCAGCGTGGCGGGTGACAGGTCGACTGATTCGGGTGACATGGCGGAAGTTTCCAGTCGTCTGCGCGACTCGCCAATCTGGAACATGAGTCGGCGGCCGGTTCGTCGAACGCAAATGAGAGTGACACCGAAGAAACTGCGCCGGTTCTTCGGTAGCGTCGAAGTTGCAATTCGCGAACCTCGGCTCGACAATGGCAACTTCGTCGGATCGGACGGGCGGCCCCACTCAGCCGGGCATCTTAGCTATCCAGTCTGATGGCGATGGGGTGACTCGTCCACGCTGTTCACAGTTTTAGGGCTACAGAGTTATGAGCTTGCAACTGACCGTCAGAGAGGCCGGCCCCGTAACGGTCGTCGATTTGAGCGGATTGCTTCGAATGGGTTCCGAATCGACCGAGTTGCACAAACTGGTGCGGCAGTGTCTCGACGACGGGAAAAAGAAAATCGTGTTCAACTGCTCCCAACTGGAATACATCGACAGTTTCGGCGTGGGGGAGATCGTAGCCGCGTTCAGCTCGGTCAAGAAAGGTGAGGGAGCGCTCAAGCTGGCATGCCTGTCGCAATTCCTAAACGACGTATTGCGAGCGACGCGCCTGCTGACGATCCTGGAAGTGCACGACACCGAAGAAGCGGCGGTGGCGAGCTTCGAGGAGTGACGCGCCGGCGGCTGCCCTTCGATCCAATGTGTCGGCGCAAGATTTCGAACGGCGGCGGATTTCGCTTCGCAGCTGTGACACACCAAGAGGAGACAAACAGATGACTTCCTGGGAACTGGCCCAGAACGATCCCTCCGAGCAACTCGCTCAACTGCACTTTTTCTCGATGGTCAAGAAGCAGCCGGGCGCGGACGTGCCGTTTCAAATCACCGTGCGGCAACATGCCACCCCTCAAAAGCGCGGCATGCACTTCTTCGCACAGGCCGACAAGCAGACCAACCAAGACACGCTACCGTTCACTCCAGTGGGTTGGGGGCCCACCCTGCTCGACGCGCTGTCGGAATGCATAACGGCGATCCACCGCTTCCCCTACGAAGGCCCCATGCCTGCAGACGATTGATGCGTCCTGACGCCTCACCGGCGGTGCTAGATCCGGCCCGGGATGATCGAAGCGGCTATCCAACACTGCTCGGCTTTTGAAGACCGTGTCTACGCCGTCGGAACCGGCCATGTTTGTGCCGGGCATGCTCCAGCGCTCGACATTGCCTCGCTGGGTTGCCCTTCGCTGCACGCAAGTGACTAGCTTGTAGGCCGCTCCGTCAACAGCACTTCGATGGTCACTTCCCTGCCGTTGCGAAGCACTCTCAATCGGACCCTCTCGCCGACGGGGGCGAGGCTGACGAGGTTGATCAGGTGGTTCTCGTCCTGGATCGGTACGTCCTCGAAATGCGTGACGACGTCGTCGAACTTGAGGTCGGCACTCGAGGCAGGCGTTTCGGGATAGACTTCGACGACTCTGGCGCCGCGGACGCGGCTGAGTTTGAGCCGCCGCGCGGTCTCTTCATCGAAACGCGAGTCAAGCTTGACTCCGAGAAACGCTCGCCGGACAGACCCGCTGGCGAGCAACTCGTTGGCGATTCGCCGGACAAGGTTGCACGGGATGCTGAACCCGATGCCATCATTCCCGCCGCTGTTAGAGGCGATGGCCGTATTGATGCCGATAACGCTGCCGTGCAGGTCGATCAACGGTCCGCCGCTGTTTCCGGGGTTGATGGCCGCGTCGGTCTGCAGAAAGTCTTGATTGATCACTCCGCCCGGGGCCCCGAGTCGCAGCGATCGGCGGCCCTTTGCGCTGATGATTCCAAAGGTGACCGAGTGGCTCAATCCGAACGGACTGCCCATGGCCAGCACAATGTCCCCGATGCCCACATCATCGCTGTTGCCCCAGCGGAGCGGCACGAGATCGGTCTCGTTGACCTGCATCACCGCTACGTCTGTGGCTTCATCTTGCAGAACGTCTGTGGGGTGAATAACGCGTCCGTCGAAGAGCTGGATCGAAATGTCTACGAAGTCTGCTCCCGCTACGACGTGACGGTTTGTCACGATGAACGTCTCGCCCAACCTCGGGTTGGACATGATGACGCCGGAACCCGTCTCTTCGATGCGGCCACGACTGTTGTTGCTGCGGCTGCTCTTGATATGGACGACGCTGGGGGATGCCAGCGACGCGATCTTCGACATGAGCTGGCTACCGGCCACCAGGGGGTTTGTCGCGTTATCAATCTCGCGATACAGCCGCTCCGACTCGGCGGCGTCGAATGCGTTGGCGCGCAGGTTTGCGATCACCGGCAACGACTCGACCGTAGTTCCGATTGCGATTCCGGCCAGCAGAAAGCCGGCGCAGAGCACTGCCGTATGACGGCGCAGCATGGCGGGGTGCCTCCGAGTTGTATGGTGCGGTGGGGCCGGCAGTCAGCAGCTCAATCGACGTCGATATCGCCGATCGAAATCTCCCGGTCGTTCATCCGGCCCTCGTGCTCGAATACCGATTCCCAGTCGGCGTCGCTGTCGAAATCGGCTCCGCCATTCTCTTCTTGCTCGCGTTGACATTCAACACACAGCAAGGTGTAGGGAAGTGCGTTGAGACGGGCGATGGGGATTTTGGAGCTACAGACTTCGCACGTGCCGTAGCGACCGTCGCGAATGAGTTCAATGGCTCGCTCGATCTGAGCCAGCTCGCGGCTTTCGAGAGCCGCCAGTTGGGAATTGAGTTCGGTTTGCTCGCCGTCGTTGGCTGCGTCACCCACGTCACCGCCGCTCGGAGAGGCGACGATCGGGGAATTGATGTCTTCGGCCATTTTCTTCCGCAAGCTGTCGCGGATAGCAATCAGCCGTTCGTGGAGCCTCAGCAGTGCATCTTTGCGGGCCATGTTGATCTTCCTCAGCCATTCAGAGTCGGGTCAATGCGGTCCTTTGGAGACCCGCCGACCGCTGTCTATTATTGCTTCCCGATTTGGTCAGCCAACTATAGCTCCGTTTTTTGGCGATGAGAAACTAGTGATTGGCGTTGGTCGAAACCTTTCCCGAATGAGCCGGTTGTGCGGCCGCCTGGCGGCGACCACCGGTAGTACGTAACCAATTATTTTGTAGGCACTTAAGGGCCTTTCCGAATCGCCGGTCAGCGACGAATCGCCTCAAAGTCTGGCTCAATACCCTGAGTGTTTGAGCCGTGTCATTCAGACTTACGCCGATTTGCCCCCACCTGTTGACCGCCAAGGCCACGAATCTCGATAGACGGAGCGTGTCTGGACCACTGAAGTCTAATGCCCCAAAGGACTTCCGCATTTTGAAATGCGCCGGAGCAAGTCGGCACTCAGGAGGGGTTGAGTTCGCCCCATCGACGGGTCCAGAAAATCCCGCAGGGTCGATCTTCACTTTCGAGCATTGCGCAGACTCGCGATCCAGGCGGTTTTGACACATTTTTGGCGAAAACGATCGGAGTTCTTCCCCCTCAGCACTCGCCCGGCAAGGCCGGACACTTGGGGCTGAAGCACAAATCGGAAGAGGATAAAGAACAGTGGCCGCCTCAACCCGGGCTCTGACCTTGACCGGTTTTCCGAGTTTCTGATGTAATCCCGCGCCGAAACTACCGCATGCCGAGGATGCCGTCCGAGGTGCAGACGACTTTTGACAACTACCTGCTCAGGCGCTTCCTGTCCGTCTACCTGATTCTGCTGGTGAGCACATTCGGGCTGTACGTCGTCATCGACGGCTTTACCAATGTCGACGAGTTCGAACACGGTCGCGAGGACATAGCCGCTGTCGTTATCAGCGTGGCGATCTACTATGCATACCAGTCGAGTGTCTTTTTTGACCTGATCGGGTCAATGCTTGCCGTCACAGCCGTGATGGTCGTCGTTGCGCTGATGCTGCGGCAGGGGGAACTTCATCCGATTCTCGCCGCCGGGGTGCCAACCCGCCGGCTGATACGGCCGATCATCATCGGTACGACGCTGGTGACCGTTGCAGTGCTGTTGAATCGTGAGCTGGTCATTCCGGAAATCGGCCACATCGTGCAGGCCCCGCGTCGATCGGACAAGGCCAGCACACGGGCGCTGGAGCCGGTCTACGACCACGCCACCCACCTCTGTATTACGGGTGGTGATTTGCACCTTTCAGACAGAACGTTGCTCAACGCCGAATTCGTGTTGCGTACGCCGCAACTCGCCGAGAAGTTGACCAAACTCAGTTCCCATCGGGCTACGTTCTACCGCGCCCACAAGGACCGGCCTGCGGGCTGGCTGCTGAGGGACGTGGTCCCCAAGCGGAATTCCCTTTCGCTGACCCCCAAGGGGAAACAGATCGTGAAGGGAGTCCCGGACCCGAATGATGTGTTCGTTATCACCGACCTGAGCTTCAACCAACTCTGTTCCCGCAGCCAGAACGTGCAGTACGCGTCGACGACTGAATTGGTCCGCCGCATCCGCAATCCGACGTTCGGGACCGCTTCGGTACGCGGTTTGGTCCTCAATCTGCACGTCCGCCTGATGCAGCCGTTCATCAATTTGACGGCCGCGGTACTGGCCGTGCCGTTAATTGTCCGCCGAGAAAGCTTCGGACTGATCGTCAACCTGGCGGTTTGCTCGATCGTGTTAGGCGCCGTATACATCGCTATGGAAGTCTCCTTCTACATGGGACGCGCCAACATCATCGATCCGGCACTTGCAGCATGGACGCCGGTTATCTTGAGCGGCACGCTCAGCGCCTGGTTCTTCGAGCGGATGCAAACCTGAGTGCGGCGGTTGGCGGTTCTCGGGCAAATCATCCGCGCCGGAGACTAATGTGCTTGCAACTGCCCCTGCGCAGCCGTTACCTTCGTCATATTGGAGAAAACCGGGGGACTAGGGTTGTTTGCAAAGTTTTGAACATCGTCGATAACTGACGAAAGGTGCCGAAGATTGCCGAAAAGTGGGTCTATTTGCATGGAACGGACGCCCGAACTGCGTTTGCAAGCTATGAATTAAATAGACCCAAAGTCGCGATACGTTCAAGGATCGAGCCTGCTGCGACCGAGGTGCTCACACAGGAGAGTCACCGATGCGGCACGTGGAATTCTCGGCAAGTACAACCCCGGAAGTCGGCGTTCTGCATGGTGCCGCCGCTTCGACCCTTTGGCGTCTTCTCGCTTCGGCCCTGTGTTTGACGTTGCTTGCAGGCGCGGTCCACGGACAAGATTTCGAGGACGACGCCAACGAGTTCGAAACGGAAGTCGATGACGATGACTTCTTCGAGTTCCAAGGTAGCGTCGACGAGGACGACTTCTTCGAAATCCAGAGTGCAGTCGATGCCGAACCGATTGCGTTCGACGGGATGACAGTCGCTGGGGCTCGATTTCCGCACACCGTCCGCGTTGAGGACGGAACACTGCATTTGACGGGCGCCGGCGCCAGAAAGGAGGCACGGCTGGTGATGTACTCGATGGGCTTTTATGCCCAGGGTGGCGACCGGGAAGTCGAAGAGCTCATCGACGCCGACGAACCGGCAATCATTCGCATGGAAACCGTCTCGTCTTTGATAACGCCTGCCCGCTTCTCAAAGGCGGTCCGACTCGGCTTCGATAAGTCGACTGGCGGCGACATCGAACAATTCGAAACCGAGATCACTCAATTCCTCTCGGCAGTGGGCGAGCGATTCAAGCGGGGCGAGGTCGTGGAGTTGATCTACGCACCCGGCATCGGCACCCAGGTGCTGCGAAATGGCGAGCCGAAGACGACTGTCGCTGGACTCCCATTCAAACGGGCGCTGTTCGGCATCTGGCTGGGCGACGATCCCATCGACGCTGCTCTCAAGGAAGATCTGCTTCGACGCGGCGAGTAGTTCGGCAGCAATCGGCGCCCAATGCCCCCGTGCCAATTAGGGCGACGCCGCTCTGCGTTGAAAGTGAAGATTGCGGACGCGCCCGCCGGTGACACGGAAGCCGATCACCTGCTCGGCTTGGCGTTCGAACTTCACCTTTCCAAAGAACCACTCGCTGCCGGAGAACTCGTCGTCTCCGATGAAAGTGAACTCGATGTCGGGACGCCTCTGGTGCCGGGCGATCAGCTGGCCATCTTCCAGCAACAGGGTGTAGGTCGTGTGTAACTCGGGGCTGTCGTACACGCCGACGAATTCGTCAAGTTGCTCGGCCTCGGCCGTCTGCATCCGCGTTCCGCGAATCGTCTGGCCATCAACATGTGCAGCAAAGGCCGTCGCCGGCTCGTCGCCGTTGTCTTCGAATACGACTCGGGCGCCGAGTTGTTTGTGGAAGAACTCCGACTGCGAGCGTGCAACCAGCTCTGCCGGGTCAAGCTCTTCAAGTTGACTGATCAATCGCCCGCCCTGCCGAGTGAGCGTGACGGTCATTCCCGTGTCGAGTCGGTAGCGGCCGACGTAGCGGTCGAGCACGGCCGGCTCCACGTCGACAGGTTCGGCCGAGTCGTCGGCTCCCTCGGCATCTTCTGCTACCGGTTCGAGGTGCTCGGAGAGCACGATGTCGACGACTTGCCGGGCGAGGCGTCCCGGATTGAACGACGCCAGATTGCTCAACACCACGACTCCCAGCTTGTGCTCGGGCACGCGGACGGCGGACGTTCGAAAGCCGGCATCGGCTCCGCCATGGCCCACTAGCTGCAGGCCGCGGTGCTTCGAATGACTGAGCCCCAGCGCGTAGTTGATCTGCTTGCCGTCAGTCAGTTTCCCCCGCTGGTGCAGTTGTTCGACCGCGGCGGCTCCGCCAACGCGATGGTCGTCGAGATTGACCAGCCAGCGGGCCATGTCTTCCGCGGTGGTGAACAAGCTCGTCGCTCCGGCATTGGCATAGGAAAGGACGCTCTTGCGAAAGCCGTCGCCGTTGGGAGCGTACGAATAGGCGCGTCCCGGCACGATCAGCTGGTGATCGTCATGAAAGTGCGTGCGGCTCATGCCCAGCGGCTTGAAGATCCGCTGCTCGGTGAACTCCGGAAACGATTGCCCACTGACCCGCGCGACGATTTCGGCCAGCAGCGTATATCCGGTGTTGCAATACAAGTGCTCGCTGCCCGGATCAAAGTTGAGTTCACGCTGCCTGGCGACCATCCGCATGATGTGTTCCAGCGTGATGACATCGTCCATCCGCCAGCCCGCCAGAACCAATAACTCCCATTGATCGCGCAAGCCGCTGGTGTGATGCATCAGATGCCGGATCGTGATCGTCCGGCCAAAATTTGGAACTTCCGGCAGGTGCTTGCGAATGTCGTCGTCCAGCGACAGCTTTCCATCTTGGGCCAGTAGGACGGCGGCGAAGCAGGTAAACTGCTTTGAGATCGACGCGATGTGAAAGATCGTCGATGGGGTGATGGGCACTGGGTATTCCAGATGAGCGTTCCCATAGCCTCGCGTATAGAGCACTTCGCCGTCGCGGACGACCGCCAACGACGCGCCGGGAGACTTCCAGTTATCCCACTGCGCGAACAGCTTATCGACCGCGTTCCACTTCGCATGGGCCGAAGCCGGTTCAGCCTCTTGTGCGGCAACGGCGGTGCTACCGCCTGCCAAAGTCACGAAGATCGTGAAGATCGATCCGATTCTGGTCACGTCGTTCCTCTCCGAGTTCGACCACGGGACGGGATATCTACGCTATTCGCGCAACCGCCGTATTTCTTGCCGAGTGTCCATACTAACTCGCGCGTCGTTTGTGTGCCCTGAACCGGGCCGAATGCCGATAAGACCAGCATCGATCGGGAAAGCTCGTGACGGCCAACCTGCGGGCGGTGCTCGCAAAATGAGTAAACTGGGTGGTTCCAAAGGCGTCTAGCAGCAAAAACAGCCAATTGCTAGAATCCGCCGCCGCGCTCGCCGCCGCCGTAGCTGTATTTGCACGAAGTCAGAATCAACAAGGATTGACGCAGCCATCGGAAGGATTCCGAATCTGATGAACCGCAGACAGATTCTGCTACTAATCACGACCGTTGCGCTTCTGGCTTCATGGAATGGGGCAGCCTCGGTGCTCCGCGCGCAGCAACGTCCGGCTCAGGCAGGGGCGCGGCCTCGCGGAAATCTCCAGGCGCCACAGATGATGGTCGAGAAGCTGCCTCCACGGCTGGAGCAGATCCTCCAGGAATGGGCGGCCACTTCGGCCAACATCAAGAAGCTCGAAGGCAAGCATCGGCGTTGGGTGTACGACAAAGTCTTCAACGTCTCCAAACGATCGCACGGGGTGTTCTACTACGAGGCTCCCGACAAGGGGCGGATCGACATCTATGAAGACAAGCAGGTCAAGCCCGGACAACAGGTCAAGTATCCCAGCAAGAATGGCAAGATCTACGCCGTCAAATCTGATCAGCCGGAGATGTGGATTTGCAACGGTCAGGAGATCGTGCAGCTCGATCCCAAACAGAAGCAGGGGGACCGCATTCCGATTCCACAGGGGAACCAGGGTGCCAATATCATGGATGGCCCCCTGCCCTTCCTCTTTGGCATGCCGCCCGAGCAGGCCAAGAAGCGCTACAAAATGGAGCTCATTTCGGAGAACGCGGATGGCATTCTGTTGAACGTCAAACCGCGCTGGCGATCCGATGCGGTCAACTATCGCCAGGCGACGCTGAAGCTTGCCAAGCCATCGTATCTGCCGGTGGCTGTCCGGCTCGTCGACCCCGCGGGAAACCTGGAAACCAACTATGCGTTTTCGGGCCTGAAGGTCAACAAGCCGCGCACCCTCTGGGACGGATTCAAGGACCCGTTCGAAACGAATCTGCGCGGCTACAAGATCAGAATGAACAACCCGGCCCAAGCCCAGCAACAGCAGCAACCGCGAAAACAACAGCAACCACGACCGCTGCAACCTCAAGCCCCCCCTCAACAACTGGCCAACCAGGGCGTGCCGAATTTCACCGGAAAGGGATGGAATAAGATTGAACCGCTGCTCGTTAAGCGGGGCTACAAGCAGTCCGATGTCCAACTTATAGAGGGTAAAGCCCCTCCGGCCAAGAATTTGCAGTGGCTCTGCTACACGCAGGATCCCGCGCCAAACGCGCCCCGTAAGCCTGGTCAGAAACTGCGGCTGGTCTTCTACGCCAAGTTCCAGGACGCAGCTCCAAGACGCCGTTGAACGATCTGCCGAAGCCTCGCAGTCAGCAGGCAGAAGCAGACGCGGCAATTCCATCTTTGCCCAGCCTGAGCCGACCAGCGAGCCTGGAACATCTCGCGTCTTGCTGCCGCGCATTGCGCTCGTGCTTCGGCTATCCTAGTGTCGCAACAGCCGACGGGATTGTGCCGGCGCGCATTTGAGTCGAATGCCTCGGTCTCCCGCGTATCGCACAACAGGGTACAGAGATGCGCAGCATGATGCTGACGTTTGTGGCGGGCTCATGTGTCGTCTTCGCCGTTGCGACGTCCCATGCGCAAACAGCGGCCCAATATTCCGCCGAGTTGGTCTTTCCACTCCACGCGCAGCACAACCATGCTCCGGGCATCGTGGAGTGTCCCAATGGCGATCTGCTCGTTTCCTGGTACCGCGGTTCCGGCGAGCGCCGGGCAGACGACGTGGCGGTGTTCGGGGCTCGCAAGCGAGCCGGCCAATCGGACTGGAGCGATGCGTTTTTGATGGCCGATTTTCCCAACTTCCCCGACTGCAACACCTGCATGATGATCGACCGGCGGGATCGGCTGTGGTTGTTCTGGCCGGTGATCATCGCCAACACCTGGGAATCGTGCCTGACGAACTTCGGCGTCTCCAGCGACTACACCGGCGACGTCAGTCCCCAATGGGATCATCATGGCGTGATCCTTTTGAAACCGGACGACTTCAGCGATCAGATCAGTGCGGCCATCGACGAGCGCCTGTCGTCTTCGCCCGTGCCGCTGAGCGACCGACTGGCGGCGACCGTCGAGTTCTGGCGCGAGAAGAGCAACGACAAGCTGTACCAGCGTCTGGGCTGGCAGCCGCGGTGCAAACCGACCGTGCTGCCCAGCGGCCGCATTCTGTTGCCGTTGTATTCCGATACGTTCTCGGCCTCGATCATGGCCATCAGCGATGATGAAGGCCGGACCTGGTTCGCCAGCCAGCCGCTGGTGGGATTGGGGAACATTCAACCGGCGGTCCTCCGCCGTGAGGACGGCACGCTCGTCGCGTACATGCGCGAGAACGGCCCTCGCAATTGCATCCGCGTTTGCGAATCGAGCGATGACGGACTGACGTGGGGCGAGGTCACCGATTCAGAACTGCCCAACCCGGGTGCCGGGCTAGACGGAGTGCGACTCCAGAACGGCCACTTTCTGCTCGTTTACAACGATACGACCCGCAGCAGACACAGCCTGGCGGTCTCGATCTCCGACGACGAAGGCCGGTCTTGGAAGTGGACCCGGCACCTCGAAAACGATTCCAGCGGCCGATTTCACTATCCCGCAGTCATTCAAGGTGAAGACGGCACGATTCACGCGGTCTACACATATTCCGTCGCAGGCGGCAAGAGCATGAAACACGCAGCATTCGACGAAGCCTGGGTCCGCCAAGGTGACGAGGGCGGACCGACTCTGGCAGAATGAGTTTCACACGGACTGGTCACGTTGCGTCGCGTTTCGTGTGTTGCTTCCGCGAGCGGACGAATGGAGTCGATAACCCCAATTCGATAAGCAGGTGGCCGCCATGAAATCGAACATCGACCGTCGCTCATTTCTCAAGCAGACATCCGCCGGACTCGTGTCGGCAACCGCGTTGCCCTACCTGGCGCATGCCGCACCAATTGTCGAAGGCGGCGTGCCCACCCGCGTCTTGGGAAAGACCGGCGCCAAAGTGTCGATGATCGGCATCGGCTGCGGCACGAAGTTCAGCACGGCGGCTTGGAAGCACGGGGAAGACTACGGCATCCGGCTGATTCACCGGGCCATCGAGCAGGGCGTCAACTATCTCGACACGGCCGCCATCTACACTTATCTCACGCCGGAAGAAAAGCGCGGTCCGCGCGGCTTCAGCGAACGGCTGTTGGGACGCGCTCTGAAAGACCGTCGGGACAAGGTCTTTCTCGCCACCAAGACGATCTACCGCACCCGCGACGAGGCACTGGAGCAGGTCGAGCTGTCGCTTGAGAATCTGCAGACCGACTACCTCGACCTGATTCAGATTCATAGCCTCAGTCGCGAAACTGACATCGACCGCATCGAGGCCGGCGACGGCTGTCTGCAGGCGCTGCGCGAATTGCAGGAGCAGAAGGTCGTGCGGTTTATCGGCATCACGTGCCATCAAGACGGCGTGTTGCTCAAAAACGCGCTGGACCGGCTCAATTTAGACACCGTGCTGATGGCCCTAAACGCGGCCCAGTCGAAAAATCCGCTGGCCAGGGGCGACAACCACATGGCGCCCATTACGACCTTTGAGTCGCACGCGTTGCCGACAGCGCTGCAACACAAGATGGGTGTAATCGCCATGAAGGCACTGGGATTCAACCTGCTGGTGGGCGACGGACCCGGCTTGGGTAAGCCCGCAGATTTGATCAACTACAACCTCAGCCTGCCGGTCTCGACGGCGATCATCGGCACCGATACTCTCGAGATCCTGGACGAAAACGTGGCGCTGGCCAAGAATTTCGCCAAGCTCGGCGAGGCAGAGATGCAGCGGTTGAGACTGCAGATGAACCCGTCGGTGGCCATGCTCGAAAAGTTCTTCGCCGGCCACGTCGACTGTTAACCGTCTACAGGAGCCACCCATGCAATCCGACGAACTGCTCGCACAAGCCCGCGAAATTCGCGACTGGATCGTCGATCGCCGCCGCCGGCTACACCGTCATCCCGAGTTGATGTACGAAGAAGTCAAGACCAGCCAACTGGTGCGCGACACGCTGGATGAGTTGGGCATCTCTTATCGCCATCCGCTTGCCGAAACCGGCGTGTTGGCGACGTTGGGTGGCGGCTCCGGACCGTGTGTCGCATTGCGGGCCGACATGGACGCCTTGCCGATTCACGAGGAAGCCGACGTGCCGTTTCGCAGCGAGGTGGACGGCAAGATGCACGCCTGCGGCCACGATTGTCACACGGCCATGTTGCTGGGAGCCGCCCGCTTGTTGAAGCAGCGCGAGTCGGAGATTCCCGGCACCGTCAAACTGCTGTTCCAGCCCGCAGAAGAAGGGGGCGCCGGCGGCCGCCGCATGCGCGATGAAGGGGCACTGGAGAACCCGCGCGTCCAGCGGATCTTCGGATTGCACGTCTGGCCGCAGCTGGCCACCGGAACCATTGGTGCACGCGAAGGCGTCTTTCTCGCAGCTGCCGGCGCGCTGCAAATCACGGTTAAGGGAATCGGCGGTCACGCCGCCATGCCGCACGCCACCGTCGACCCGGTCGTGACGGCCGCCAAACTGGTCCTCGAGCTACAAACCCTGGTCTCGCGTGAGATCGACCCGCTCGACTCGGCGGTGCTGACGGTGGCCTGCATCAACGGGGGCCACACCTACAACGTGATTCCCGAGGTCGTCGAACTCCAGGGAACGATTCGAGCGTTCACAATGACTGCGCTGGAACAAATCCAGTCGCGTGTGCGCGAGATCTGTGCCGGCGTCGGCTCCGCCAACCGATGCGACATTCATGCCGTGTTCCCCGGAAACGACTACCCGCCAACGATCAACGACGCCAACTCGTGGAAGCTGGCCCAACAGGTGGCCGGCGACTTGCTGGGCGAATCGGAGATCCACGAGTTGCCTCCCACAATGGGGGGCGAGGACTTTGCGTTCTACACCGAAGAGGTGCCCGGCTGTTTCGTCGGTCTCGGGGTGCGGAACGAAGACCAGGGAGCCACCCACTACGTGCATCATCCCAAGTTCAAAGTCGACGAAGATGCCCTGCCGCTGGGCACTGCGTTGCATGTCGCCTACGCTCTCAATTCGCTGCAAGAATTGCGCGACACGTAGCGTTCAATCGCCGTTCAGCGGTTCGGACGAGACGACAATGCCGTCCTGATCGGCATAGAGGTAGCTGCCCGGAACGAAGCGGACGCCGGCGAAGCTGACGGGGATGTCACGCGTCCCCTCGCCCCTTTTCGCGCTGCGGCGGGGATTGGTCGCCAGCGCTTTGACGCCCACGTCGATCGTCGCGATTTCGACTGAGTCGCGGATTGCCCCATAGATGACTATCCCCTGCCAGCCGTTTTGATGGGCCAGCGCGGCGAGTTGGTCGCCCAGCATGGCGCACCGCAACGACCCCGCGCCGTCGACGACGAGCACACTCGCCTCGCCCGGCTCTTCAAGGGCTTCGCGAACGCGGGAGTTGTCTTCGCAGGCCCGGACCGTCTTGATTGGGCCGCAAAACGCTGCCCGCCCGCCGTAATCGCGAAAGACGGGCTCGGCGACCTGCAACTTGTCGCCGTGTTCATCGCAAAGGTCGGCCGTTTGGAATGGCATCCGCTTGCTCCACTGCTCGAAATCCGCCAGCCGTTCTAATCACCCTTAAACGTCGGCGCCCGCTTTTCCTGGAAAGCCGTGAACGCTTCCGTCAAGTCGTTCGAATTCAAGAACGATGAATTCCACAGGGCCACGTAGTCGAGTGCTTCTTCGACGGTGCGGCCGTCGCCCGCCCGCAGCACGGCTTTCGAGCCCTGCACGGCCAGCGGCGAGTTGGCGGCGATCTCTCGGGCCATCGTCTGTGCCGCGCTGTAGGTCGTCTCGGCGTCGGGGTACACGTCATTCACCAGCCCGATCTGAGCGGCACGTTCGGCCGTGACGTCTTTGCCGGTGTAGACCAGTTCCGCGACATGGCCCTTCGAGATGATCTTCGGCAAGCGTTGCAGCGTGCCGACGTCGGCGACGATGGCGATCCGCGTCTCGCGAACGGAGAATGTCGTATCGGCAGATGCCAGTCGGACGTCGCAGGCAGTGATCAAGTCGATTCCGCCCCCGATGCAATACCCGTGGATGGCGGCGATCACCGGTTTGGGACAATCGGCCACAGCCGTGATTGATCCCTGCAGCGTGCGGATCTCGCGATACAGCTGCTGCCGCCGTTGCACTTCCGAACCCTGACGGTCGTGCTGCAGCATGGTCTTCAAATCGAGCCCAACGGTGAACGCCGTCCCTTTCGCAGCGATCACCACCGCCCGCACGTCATCGTCGTCGCGGACGACCTGCATGGCCTTCGGCAGATCGGACCAGAAGTCGGGCCCCATGGCATTGCGACGCTCGGGACTGTCGAGCCACAACGTGGCCACACCGGCATCGCTTTCGAGCGTCAAAACTTCGGATGCAAAGGTCATGGGAGTCCTGAGATTAGGTTGCCACTGCGAATTGAACGGGTACCGATAGACCATTCTGCGAATTACCGCCCCAACTGGCAATGCGCGCACGCTCGTTCAGATTTTGGCTAACAGCCCGGAGCAGGCAAAACCACAGAGGCACAGAGACGCGGAGAAGATGAACTACAGAACCAGGCTTAGAAGTCGGCATGTTGTCGCGACTGTTGATGTCGCGCGGTCGGTGGCCGGTGGTTTTCATTGGGTTTACTCCGTGCCTCTGTGTCTCTGTGGTTGTACAACGAGCTCCCAACCCCTGCCCGCGCTCCGCTGGGGTTGCGCGATCTGGTATTCTGGAGCCTCATCAAGCGGTAACCCGCATGGGAGCGATCGGATCAATGACAACTCAGCTCAACGATGTATCGAGACGCGATTTCATTCAGGCTACGGCAGTGGGTGCTGCCACGGGGGCGGCGAGTGCTCTTGCTGCGCCGGGCACGCTGCATGCCCGTGGCCCCAATGAACGGCTGCGGATTGGGTTCATTGGGCCGGGTCGTCGTGGGTTCGGCACGCACGTGCTCACGTTAACGAAACTTCGCAACAAACTGGGGCGGAAGATCGACCTTGTGGCGGTCAACGACGTCTACACTGTCCATCGCGACCGGGCCGTCAACCACATCAAGAAACAAACTGGCATCGCGCCGGAGATCTACGGTGATTACCGCGAGATGCTCGAGCGAGCCGATCTTGACGCCGTCTGCATCGCCACACCCGACCATTGGCACGCCAAGCAAACCATCGATTGCCTGCAAGCCGGCAAGCACGTCTTCTGCGAAAAACCGATGACCCACACGGTCGAAGAAGGCCGGGCCGTGATCGACGCCTGGAAAGCGAGCGGACGCGTGCTGCAGGTCGGCGTGCAGTCGACTAGCTTTCCGGTGTGGGACATGGCCCGCAAGATGATCGACGCCGGTCAACTCGGCAAAATCGTGCAGTTTCAGACCGAGTCGGCGCGCAACTCGAAATACGGCATGTCGCGGCACAACGTGATCACCAAGGAGATGACCCCCAGCACGGTCGATTGGAAACAGTTTCTGGGTGTCGAAGAAGGACTGGCTCCCGAGTTGCCTTTCGATCGGGCCACCTTCGGCCAGTGGCGGTGCTACTGGCCGTTCGGCTTCGGCATGTACTCCGACCTGTTCGTGCACCGCGTGACCGGCATGCTGAAGGCGACCGGCCTGCGCTACCCCGGCCGGGTCGTCGGGGGTGGGGGCATCTTTATGGAGTACGACGACCGCCAGGTGGCCGACGTGGCCTCGATTATTGCCGACTTCCACGAAGGCGCGCAGGCACTGGTCAGCAGCACGATGGTCTCCGAAGAGCTCAAACTGGAACACCTCATTCGCGGCCACCACGGCCTGCTGCGGTTCGACAAGAACTGCACCGGAAACGGTACGAAGGGCACGTTTGAGTTCATCCCCGAGCGCCCGCAGGTCACACTCGATCGGGATCTCAAACCAGAATCGTTCCAGGCGACCAACGACCACGACGTCAACACCATGCACTTCGCCAACTTCCTGGACGCCATCGAAGCCGACAACCCCGAGATGGTCAATAACGACCCGGTGCTCGGCGCAGCGGCCGTGATGATCGTCAACCTGGCCGTCCGCAGTTACCGCGAAGGCCGCGTGTTCCACATCGATCGCGACGGCAACATCAGCGACGGCGACAGCAGCTGGGCCGACGGCTGGGAACAGATGTCGAAACAAAAGTCCAAACCCCGGCACGTCTCCGGCTGGACGGCCGGCGACAGAGGCAGCCTGTTCCACCCGCCGCAGTACCAAGAGCTAGCAGGACGTTGGATCGACGGTAAGCCGCCTGAGGGGCGCTCGTCATAATCATGGATGATTGAGGTGCGGCATCGTAAAGGTGACGTGGTGGGCGAATTGAACGACGAGTATCTGGACTCCGACGGCAGCTGGTCGTTTGTTGGCTTTCTCGCGGGCATGACCGCGTTGGGTGCGCTGATTGCGATCGAGATCGAGGCCGAAGTCGAATCTTTTGCAGCGGCCGTGCTCTGGGGTGCAGCGGTCAGCACCGGGCTTGTGCTCACCGCGATAAACGTCTGGTCGGCCATCCAGCGGGCCATATGGCGTCGGACGAGAGGCTATCCCTACATGGTTGGAGACGCCGTCGAGGTCACGCGGGGACGCTATCGCAGTATCCGCGGCCGAATTGTGTCGATCGGACAATTTGAGGCGTCCTACCAAATTGATTTGCAGAACGTGGGGCAGGGTGTTTGCGGGTGGATCAACGCCGCAAAACTGAGACGCGTCGCTTGACTGTGATGTCCGCGACCGGGATGGTCGTCATGACATGCTGGACCTACCAGTACGGGAGGATCTACATTGACCGAGACTGTCGCGTCGCCGCTTTCAGTGGATGTGAAGAAGAGCCGTCGATTCGCCCGGCACATTGCGTTGGTCGTGGTGCTCGGTGGCGTGTGCACGATCCTCACCGAATGGGCCGAGAACACCGGTCGTATCGGGGACCTTGCCGAAGACGTGTCGCAGATGCTCGTCTGGTCCGCCCTATTGTTGCCGCTGGTGATATTGGCCTGGCGGGACTTCGAGTCGCCCCAATTTCGACGCGCCATGATGGGCGCCTTTGCAGTGATGGTCGCATGGCGGTTCATTGACATCACCGACGAAATCAAGGCGCTCGACAACGTGCCGTTGATCGGAAAATTAAGCAGCCTGCATTCGGGTCTGCAGCACACCGGCGCGATTGCCTTGGGGGGCATGCTGCTTTTGGTCTACTACCGTTTGTTCCAAGAGGTAGCCGCGGCCCGCGACAATCTCCAGGTCAAAGTCGACGAGCGGACAGCCGCACTGGCTGCCGTCAACCAGGAACTGCAACAAGAGATCCGCAATCGCGAGGCGGCCGAAGCCACGCTCCGCGAAAGCGAACGGAGGTTCCGCCAGGCCGTCGCCAGTTCGCCGTTTCCGATCATGATTCACGCCGAAGACGGCGAGGTGCTGGAGATCAACGAGGTTTGGAGCGACCTTACAGGCTACAGTCACGATGCCATCCCCACGATCGAGAACTGGACACAGAGGGCCTACGGCAAGCACAGCCAGCGCGCTCGGGAAGGCATTCGAGAGCTGTTCAAGATTGAAGAGCGGCACGAAGTGGGGGACGTCGTCATTCAAACGTCCTGCGGTGGCAAGCGCGTCTGGAACTTCAACATCGCCCCGCTGGGCTGCCTGCCGGACGGGCGGAAGTTGTTGATCAGCAGCGCCAACGACGTGACCGACCGGCTGAAATCGGAACAGGCCGTCCGACTGAGCGAGAAGAAGTATCGCGATTTGATCGAGACCACGGGGTTCGGATACACGATTCTCGATGCCTCGGGCGTCGTGCTTGACGCCAACGACGCATTCGTGCGGCTGACTGGTCGCGAATCGTTGGACGAGGTTCGCGGCCAATCCGTGACGGAGTGGACCGCCGAGCATGACCGCGCGCGCAACGCGGCCGAAGTTCAGCAGTGCCTGGAGAGCCGGGTGACCAAGAATCTGGAAATCGACTACGTCGCACCAGATGGACGAATCACACCGATCGAGATCCACGGCACCGCCGTCGACACGCCCGAGGGCCTCCACATCTTGGGGCTCTGCCAGGACATCACCACCCGCCGGCAAAACGAAGTGGAGCTCGAACGGTCGCGAGCAGAGTTGGAAGACCGGGTGCAACGGCGAACCGCCGAGTTGTCGGCCGCCAATCATGAGCTCAAGCAAGAGGTCGAAGAGCGCAAGCGGGCTGAGTCCGAGCTGCGCGAGGTCAACCAGCGGCTGCAGGATTTGGCCAAGAACGTGCCGGGCATTCTGTTTCAACTGTGTGCCGGCGGAGACGGCAGCTCAGTCGAGATTCCGTACGTCAGTTCCGGCATCAAGCGGCTATTGGGCGTTGATGCCGAGGAGATCATCGCCGATCCTCGAATTAGTTTTGATCTCGTCGAGTTTGATGATTCGTCCGAGTTTCGCCAACGCGTCCGCGAAGTGGCGTTGAGCGGCACGCCGTTTAAGACCGAGCTCCGCTGCACGGCACGAGACGGCGAATCGAAGTGGATCAGCGTCAGCGCGGTCGCGCACCAACAACCGGACGGCGCCCGGCTGTACAACGGTATCGCCATCGAAATCACCGAGCAAAAGCGGGCGGAACAGGCCATCAAGGTCAGCGAACAGCGGTTTCGCGATCTGGTCGAAGGGTCGATTCAAGGCATCTTGATTCACCGCGACTTCGAGCCGCTATTCGTCAACGAGGCGTATGCCTCGATATACGGATATAGCCCCGGCGAGCTCCTGCTCATGGAGTCGATCTTTCCGTTGACGGCGCCGGCCGACAGAACGCGTATGAACTACTACAAGCAATCGCGGATGCGAGGCGGCAACGTTCCCAGCCATTATCGTTGCCACGGCGTGCGAAAAGACGGAACCGAGATCACACTTGAGCAATCCGCGAGACTGATCGACTGGGAAGGTCAACCCGCCATTCAAATCACCGCAGTCGACATCAGCGAGCGCGAGCACGCCGAGGCGCAACTGCGGCAGAACGAGGCGACCTTTCGGCAGTTCGCCGACAACATTCACGAAGTGCTCTGGATGCGGTCGCCTGACTATCAAGAGCTGACCTACGTGAGCCCGGCGTATGAGTCGATCTGGGGTCGATCCGTCGAGGAGATTCACTCCAACCCGGCAGAATGGATGAGTGCCATCCATCCCGAAGACCGGGAGCGGGTGGAGTCGAGCTTATACTCACGCTTGGAAGGTGCGGGCTGGGCAGAGGAATACCGCATTCTGCGTGCCGACGGGGCATTGCGTTGGATTCACGACCGCGGAGTGCCCGTCAAAGACGAGAACGGGGCAGTGGTGCGGCTGGTAGGCATCGCCGAGGACGTCACCGAGAGTAAGCTGGCCGCCGAGCAGTTGCGACAACAGCGCGACGAGTTGGCTCACGTGGCGCGGCTGAGCACGATGGGAGAAATGGCCTCGGGTCTGGCGCATGAGCTGAACCAACCGCTCTCAGCCATCGGCACCTACTCCAGTAGCGGGCTCATCGGGCTGGAGTCGGGATCTCTGTCGATCGAACGTTGGCGGGAGGTACTGCAGAAGATCAACACACAAGCGCAACGCGCCGGCGACATCATCAACCGCCTGAAGACATTGGTCGCCAAGCGCGCCCCCCATCGAACGCCGATCGACGTGAACGAGCTGGTTCATGACGTGGCGTCGCTGGTCGACTCGGAGTTGCGGACCAATCACGTACGGCTGAACCTCGAACTTCAGCCCAACTTGCCCAGCGCGCATGCCGACCCGGTCCAGATTCAGCAGGTGCTTGTGAATCTGCTCATGAACGGGATCGATGCCGTCAGCAGCAGCCCACTCGATCAGCGATCGTTGAGCATTACGACGTCAAAGCACGGCGAGCAAGGAGTCGAGGTCTGCATCGCAGACAGCGGCCCCGGCGTGTCGCTGGAGCACCTGGAACAAGTCTTCGAACCGTTCTTCACAACCAAAGATGCAGGTATGGGGATGGGGCTGTCGATCAGCCGCTCGATCATCGAAGCGCACGGCGGCAAGCTGTCGATCGATGCTGGTCGCGAAGGCGGGGCCGCGTTTATTTTTGATTTGCCGGTTGAGTGACGGCCGGCGGCAGACGCCGCGCTAATTCGAATCGACGAAGAGGTCCGCGGCAATCGCGGCGCGTGTCAATCTGGCCAGGCTGTCGGTCTCCATCTTCTTCATGACGTTGGCGCGGAACTTTTCCATGGTGCGGTAGCTAATCCCAAGATGGGCTGCAATCTGCTTGCCGGACAGACCTTTGACGAGCCCCTCCATGACCTCTCGTTCTCGGGGCGTCAGTGTTTCGGCGCGGGCGGCGATTGACTGCCGCTCGTTTCGTTGTTCGCGCAGCACGTTGTCGCGGTTGAGCGCCGCGTTGATCTTCAACAATAGCTCGGCATTGTCGAACGGTTTCTGCAGAAACTCCACAGCGCCGGCTTTCATGGCCGAAACCGCGGAGGCAACGTCCGCGTGCCCGCTGAGCACAATCACCGGCAACTCGGTACCGGACTCATTGAGCGTCCGCTGCAGCTCCAGCCCGCTCATGCCCGGCATTCTCAGGTCCACGACCAAACAACCGGGTCGATCCGGGTCAAAATCCTCAAGGAATTCAAGCGCCGATTCGAAAGATTCGGCCTGCAGCCCTGCGGTCTCAGCCAGCAGCTCAAACGAATCGCGGACGGCCTCATCGTCGTCGACGAAATACACGGTCGGATGTTCCATCACCGTCATCAGAATCTCCCGGTCAACTTTGGCTGCTTTGTGGCCCGACAGCACATTGCTGTTAGCTACTACTTTGGCGCAGGGGCGCGTGCTCTGAAAACTGAACTGACGATCATTCGAAGGGTTTCTTGGTGAGAAGGGCGACCGGCGAGCACTCTTTCATTCACGCGGGCTGCTGGTGACCCATTCTAGCGGCTTTGCCATCATGCGGACAAACCACGCCAGAGTGTATCCCCAGATCAGACTGTTGAGCCCGATCACGATGGCCTCTATCACGATGCTATCCACAGTTGGACGGTGGCCGACGCCGCGGAAGAGAATCAGGAATGTCGCTAGCGGAACTGAGAGTACCAACGCGATGATTTGGAACATGATGTCAAACCGCCCGTTCCCCATCCCACAAGCGGAACCCGTGGCGGCGACCAACGCGATCCAGGCCAAGCCGTTCAGTATCGACAGTCGACCGCCGAGTGACGGCGCTGATCGAAAACCGTCCGCAGGAACGCCGCGCTTGGTACCCATTGAGCCAGCCTCAAATGCGACGGGCGAACTCAAGCTGTCTCAGAAGTCACTCTTCGCCTGGATGATACCTCTTGAGCAGCTGTTTGTTGATCTCAACTTCGGTAAACGCCGCGCGCTTCATGGTGTTGTTCGAATACAGAGATGCCTGATCGCTGAAGTGCGGCGTGCCTTCCACCTCACTCTGGCTGTAACCCACGATCGTGTATGCCCGCGGTTGTGCTCCGAACTCAACGGCGAAGACCCAACTGTCGCCGCTATTGACGATCTGTTTGCTGTCCGATTCGTCCGTGCGGAACTTGGCGACGCGAAAGCACCCCATCAGCCCGCTGCCGCCGCTCATCGGTAGATCGACGTCGCCCATGCGAATGCGATGCACGTCGCCCCAGCTCACGTCCCAGCGTCCGTAGCGCGACTTGCACTCTTCGATGGCGGCCAGGAAACACTCGACCGCCCGCGCCGGCTTGTCGAGGCCGCGGGGAGTTGACGTCGGCTCTTCGGCGGTCCAGGGGACGGCGTACCCGCCGATTTTGTCCTTCGAGTACAGCTTCCACCAATGGGCGAACAGAGTACCGCCTCGGCTGTCGGCAGACACGGTGTGGTCCCAGCTCTCGAGCATCTCGAGCGCGGCGGCGACTTCTGCCTGCGAGTGTTCCCGCCGCACGGCTTCGATGAGATCGTCTTTCACGCGATCGGCCAGCAGCATTTTGGGGCTGTGTTTCAGATCGCGGATTTGCTCGAGGGTGAACTTCTGGTCGTTGTCGATCAGTTGCAGACTGTGCTGGCTGCGCAGGCTGACGTTGTTCGCCGGGTAGTGGGCCGGGAATTCGGACGGGTCCAGCGGCGCTTGCAGGCTGGTAAAAAACGGTGGCGAGTTGCAGTTTTGGACGTATCCGCCAGGCGGGTTAAGCAGCTGCGGCAACTCGTCGATCGCATGAAACCGGGTCCAGACGTCGCTGCTGGCACGAGCCGGCACCGCTTCGCTCTTGTGCGCCTCGTGCGGCAAATCGGGAACGGTGCCGTTCCACAAGTAGAAGATGTTCCCCTCGCGGTCGGCATAGCAGATGTTGAACATGGGGATGGCCTGGATTTCGAGCGCCCGGCGGAACTCGGTGAAGTCTTGGGCCTGCGCCATCCGCAGCCATTGTTGATAGAAGCGAAATTCATCGTAGGCAGCCGACTTGAGGACATAGATTTTTTTCTCGGTGCGATGCACGACGGGCCCCAGCGGGGAATACCAGAACACCCGCGATTGTGTCTTCAAGCCCTCTTCGGTTTGCACTTCGACCGTGGCGATCTGTTTGCGAAGCGGGATCGAGCTGTCATCGAACACGTAGTGGTCGGCTCGGTCGGCGTCGACGTCGAGTTCGTAGATCTCTTCCAAGTCGGGGTAGTTGACGGTGTGCGACCATCCGAGATTCTCGTTCCAACCGGTTGTCAGCACCGGTCGGCCAACGAACGTGGAACCGTAAAAGTTCAGTTGGCCGGGAACGGTCAAATGGGCTTCGTAATACGTGGCTACCTGCGACCAGGCCTGGTGCGGATTGCCCAACAAGATGGCATGGCCCGACTCTGTACGGCTGGGGGCCAGCGACCACATGTTGGAACCCCGGGGCTCGCCTTCGTCGTGTTGCGCGTGTTTGGGCGGTTGGAGAGCCGTCACCCGCGTTTGCTGATTCTCGATGAACTCATCCACAATCTTACGACGATTGAAGGCGAACCGGGCGATGCCGGTCAGCCCGTGGGCCGCCATGTCGTGGCCGTTAACGGTCGGAACCCATGCGGGCACTTCGTCGGGGTGCAGGCTGACGTAGTAGTTGAGCCCGGCGGCAAAGCCTTCGAGCATGCTGCGGAAGTCGGCGTCGAGACGGTGGTACGTGGCCGTTGCCCGATGGTGCACTTCGTATTGACGATTCCAGAAATCGGTTTCGACGTTCTTGTCCCCGCCGAAATGTTTCGCCAGCTCGCCGCGTGCCCGCAGAATACTCTGCATGATATTCAGCAGGTGGTCTTCGGCCTGACAGTACCCAAGTCCGAACGCGGCAGCTTCCAGCGTTTCGCCCTTGATGTGCGGGACGCCGTAGCCCGTGCGGCGGATTTCGACCTGCCGTGCCAATTGGCCTGCCTCGGCTGCTGGCAGAGTTTTCGGGCTCGCGACGGCCCAACAAACCGACGCAGCGGCCAGCGCGGCAACCACACGGACGCGAACAGATGTAGACCTTCGAGTGATCATGAGTTTCCTCTAATTCTGTAGCGGTTCTCTGCCGCTTCGCTCCGGTGAACCGTGCCCGTTGGAGCGACTGCGCCTCATTTGTTGGAGTTGTTCTTCCAGCTCTCTCTGCTTTTGATGGACTCGCGCCAACGCGACGCGCGAGTGAGCCGTGCTGGCCAGCAAGTCGGTCACTCCCAACCCAATGACCCAGAACACCAACAGCAGCACCGTGCACCAATAGACGCCGAACAGCAGCGGTCTCTGTTGCAGAATCGGCAGCATGTCGCCGACGGCCAGCAGAATGCCGATGGCGGCAATCATTCCCGAATTCTGCATGCGGCGCCGGAAGCGTTTGTAAAAGAATTCCCGGTCGTCGTCACTCAGGCCGGAGTCGTGCTTCTGAAGCTTCCAACTCCGCACGTGAGACGTCAAGAACGCCACGCCAATCACGAACACGACCAGCCCGACGGCAGGGGCAATCAACTGATCCTGAAAATTCATATTCCGTCGGGTGCTCCGTCTTGGCCCGTGAGGGTGAATGGATTGCGCTGGGGTGCAAGATCTGTCGCAGAGGTGTCAGACGCCGTTTCGAGTTCCCATCATACCGCGGCCAGTGATGCAATACACTTCCGACGTTCGGGCGTCGGCCCCTGGCTCGTTTTTCTACCGGAAACAGTGCATCGCGCAACAAATGGTATCCAAAGAAATGGTGTCAGATCTCGCCCGACGTTGAGGTCATCGCCGCATCACCTCGCATGTGACAGCGAGTCGAGTGTAAAATCCGTACGACAACTCACAACAACGGAATCGGAAACATGAGTGATCCTTTGGTCCTGCGACACGATGACGAAAACGTCGCTTTCCTGACGCTCAACCATCCCCAGCGCCGCAATGCGCTGTCGGTGGAATTGATGCAGCAACTCAAACGCCAGTTAGACGACGTTCGAGATGACGGCTCGATTCGGGTCGTCGTCTTGCGCGCCAACGGACCGGTCTTCAGTTCCGGCCACAATCTGAAGGAATGTTACGGGCAAGACGCAGCCAGCTATTCACAGATATTCTCGCTCTGTACCGAATTGATGGAAGCCGTGCGTTTGTTGCCACAGCCGGTCATCGCGGAGGTTGCCGGGCTGGCCACAGCCGCGGGGTGCCAGTTGGTTGCGACGTGCGATCTGGTCGTCGCCTCAGAGGATGCGCAGTTTGCCACACCGGGGGTGAAGATCGGCCTGTTCTGCACGACGCCGGGAGTCGCCGTCGCCCGCGCGATTCAACCCAAGAAAGCCCTGGAAATGCTGCTCACCGGCACTGCCGTCTCTGCCGAAACTGCGCAGCGAGAAGGGCTGGTCAATCGAGTTGTGCCGGCAGACGAACTCGAGCGCGAAACGGTCGCTTTAGCTCAACAAGTCGCCCGTGCCAGCGCCAAAACGGTGGCGATCGGCAAGCGCGCCTTCTACGAACAACTCCAGATGACCCGACCGGAAGCCTATGCCTACGCGTCGGACGTCATGGTCGAGAATCTCCAAGAGCACGACGCCCAAGAGGGTATCGAAGCGTTTCTGCAAAAGCGCGCGCCAGTGTGGGAGAACTGACGCTCAGACGCATTGATCGGCTGATTGAGTTCTCGTAAACACAGTGCCGGCGACCTGCCTCTGCGCACAGGCGAACTCAATCGCGGGCCGGCATGTTGCTGACGTGCTGGCGAAGTGATGCTGACTCTGGGTACGGTACACACTCCACTCGAGATCTCCCCCGTGGGGCAGCCGATGGCCGACGCTGAAGACGTTCGCACGCAAAATCCAACCGGCGATGCCGAGCCTCCCTACCCCAGCCGAACGTACGCGTGGTTTGTCGTCATCGTCTTGATGCTGATCTACGTGAACTCGTTCCTCGATCGCCAAATTCTGGGGCTGCTGGTCGATCCCATTCGGGATTCGCTCGACATCTCGGAGAGCCAGATGGGGTTTTTGATGGGCCCCGCATTCGCGATCTTCTACATCATCGCCGGCATACCCATGGGCCGGCTCGCCGATGTGATGAGCCGGCGATGGCTGGTGTTCATCGGACAGTTCTTTTGGAGTCTGATGTCGGTCGGCTGCGGGATGGTTGGAACGTACACGCCGTTTCTGGCGTTTCGCGTCGGTGTGGGCGTCGGCGAAGCGACGCTGTCGCCTTCGGCCTATTCCATGATCACCGACCTGTTCCCCAAGAGAAGACTGGCCTTCGCGCTGAGCGTGTATGGAATGGGGATCTATCTGGGCAGCGGGCTGGCCCGTTTCTTCGGCGGTTACGCAATCGAATTTGCCGAAGCTTTCGATAGCCTGCAGATTCCGTGGGTGGGGCGGGAGATCTACTCGTGGCAGATCGTGTTCTTCTTGATTGCGGCACCCACCGTTCCGCTCTCGCTCCTGCTATTGGCCATCCGCGAACCGGCCCGGCGCGGTGTTCGGCAGACAAAGACCGCTTTAGGACACACGGTTGAGGCGAGCGTCCCCTACTCTGAAGTGTTGGCGTATTTGTGGCAGAACCGGCGCACGATGCTCACGTACAGTTTCGGATTCGCACTGTTGGCGTTCTCAGGCTACGGTGCCGCTGCCTGGTTTCCGAGCCACCTGATTCGCAACTTCGGTTGGACCCCTAAAGAAGTCGGCGTTGCCGTGGGCACTGCCGCCGTCACCGCCGGGCCGATCGGCATTCTGTGCGGCGGCTGGCTGTCTGACACGTTTCGCAGGCGCGGCGTCGCTCACGCGCGGTTGCTGGTTGCTCTGATCTCGGCCGCTGGTTGGATTCCGTTCGGCATCGCTTACCCGCTAGTCGGCAGCGGGACACTGGCTGTTTGGATGTATGCTCCCGCCATCGGCATTGGAGCCATGACTGCCGGGGTGGGGCCGGCCGGCATTCAGGAGATCATGCCGAACAAGATGCGCGGCCAGGCCTCGGCGATCTACTTGTTTATCATCAACCTGATGGGCCTGGGGTTCGGGCCGTTCATCATCGCATTGTTCACACAATACGTCTTCGGATCCGACGCCGACGTTCGTCTGTCGCTGCTGACCGTGCCGGTCGCAGCGCATGCCATCGCGGCGATTCTTCTGCTGGCCTCGATTCGCCCCTACTTGCGAAGTCTAACGAGGCTCAAGGAGTGGCATGCCCAGAGAGATTGAAACACTTCGCGGTCTTGTGTCGGGCTGGATTCGCGGAGTCGTGTCCAGTGCTACGTGTTGTGCGGTCTGCCCAAAATGCGATCGAGCGAGTCAGACGTCTGGTAGACCAAAGCTTCGGGGTAGTGCGGATAGGGATGAAAGTACTCGAACGTCAGGTAGCCGTCGTATCCCGTAGCGGCGAACGCATCCATAACCGCCGGCCAGTCGGTCGTGCCGTCCAGCAGAGGGCGAAACGATTCCAGCGAGTAATCCGTCCCCTTTTTGGTGAACTCTTTGAGGTGCACGTTGCGGATGCGCTTGCCCAAGATCGAAATCCAGTGTTCGGGAAACTGAAACAGCATGATGTTGCCGGTGTCGAAGTGCACATTGACGTGCTCACTGGAGAAGTGATCGACGAAGTCGTTCATCTCCGCAGGTGTCATGAGGTAGCCGTTGAAGAAGATGTTTTCGATGTTGAGGCTGACGTCGAGCTTTTCGGCCGTCGGCAGCAATTGGGCGATGGCCTCGCGGGCCCGGCGGTCGCAGACGTCGTTGGCGACTGGTTCGTAGTCGTCCCGCCAGGGGATGTGCACCGACCCGGGCACGACCAACAGGTTTTTGGTTCCCAGTTCGTGGGCGGCATGCGTCATCTTGGTGGCCAGTTCCAGCGACCGCGCCCGTTTGCCCGGGTCGTTGTCCGTCATCGGATACGGCCAGAACAAAAACGAACAGACGCCGCTGATCTCGATGCCGATTTGCTCGGCCAGACGGCGAATGGCTCGATACTCTTGAGGACCAGAGTTGGGGGACAGGTCGTTGTCGAGATCGTAATTGAGTTCGATGGCATCAAATCCAGCCGCCTTGGCCAGCCGCAGGCACTCTTCCAGCGACATGCGATCGGGATAGGGAAACGCCCATTGGTTGATCGACTTTTTCATGCCGTACTGCTGGGGCGAAGCACGGCGCGCGTCTTGGTCCGCGTGTGCCGCCCCCGCGGCTGCACTCGTGCCGAAGGCCGCCGCTCCGCCGGCAGAGGCCAGCGCCGCAGAAATCGCAGTCCTGCGTGTCATTTTCCAATCGGACTCGTTGGTCGGGCTGCGCGTCATGATGGTCCCTCTTATCGGTTCTGCGACACAGGCGTTGCTATGTGTGGGCAATCGATCTCCACTAAACCACGCCACCAACGTCAAGTCTACACCGCGTGCCGGCAGCCTTGACGGCGATTGACAAGTACGGCGCTGGACTCAGTCGGTAGAGACTACGAACTGATCCAGGGCCGGCTGATTTGGGGGCGGAAGAACTCGCCGCACTTACCGCACGGAGAAGAACCTCCCGCCGAAACCGCCACCGCCACCGCCACCACCGAAACCACCGCCCGCGGATTCTTGAGTTTCCAGCGGGTCTCCGTTCTGAATGCGGGTGATGACTTCTGCGATCTCTTCGTGCACCGACCGCCTGTTACGAACGATGAGCGTGGTACGAGGAATGACAAGGGCATCGCCACTGCCATCGCCGTCGGCACGAACGGTATGTCCTTGTGCATCGAGCAGTTCGGGAGTTGAGGAGACGTGGTATATCGATCCCGGCGCGTCGGCGTTCGTCACTCTCCAAGTATCCGGCTGCACAAGCAGGGGCAGGGAATTGGAGAGGTCGACCGCAATCCGCTCGTGCAACAGATAGTATCGCGTGATTACCTCCTGCGGGTCGACGGCATCGCGGTCGCGGTCGCGGCGTTTAGAATCGCGGAGTGCGGTGCGATACGATTCCAAGAGATCGAGAATCTTCTCGAGTTCCGTTTCTCGCTGGCGGACAACCATCGTTCCGGGTAGGGCAAACGTGATCGATCCACCTTCGCCAACGTCGGCTTCCCAGGGGCCCTCGGTCTGTGAGAAGATGGCGTGAAGCAGTTCATCCGACTCGTTGCTGTCGCGGCAAAGATCGCGGACGTCGTAGACCGCCGTCATCAGAGATTCGCCGGCTGTCTCGTTGTTGGTGATCCACAACACGCCGTCACGCAAGATCCATGTCAGTTCCAGATCAGCCAATAGAACGCGAAGAATCGTCCGCAGGCTCCGCCCTGTGAGCGTCAGCGAGACCGGCTCCCGAGTGCGAATACGGCTGTCGCGCAGGGCTGGGACGTCGATCCGCATGTCGACTCCGGTTTGCTCGGCCAGCTGTTCAACGGCGCGAGCCAGCGGCGTGTCGACAAAAGCCACGTCGAAATTGCCTGCAAGCTTTTCGCGCAACGCCGCGTGTTGCGGCGGATCGTAGGTGAATGTCCGCCGGCCATGCTTCCGCAAGGCGACAAACAAACCTTCGATTTGCCGATGCATCGGATCACTCTGGCGAACGAACAGCACGTCGCCCAGCCATTCCAGACTCCCACCGTGCCCGACGTGATCCATCCAGTGACCGTCGATGGCAGAGCGAATTGTCTCGCTCAAATGGTCGGGGTCGTAGCCGGCATCGAGCAAGTCGCCCGCACTATAGGGCCTGGTCGACATGCGGTTCTTGACGACATCCGACGTGGTGATGGTGAGAATGTCGTCTTGCAGCTGCCACCCGAGTCCCAGCGTGCGCAGCCGGTTGAGCAGCAGATACAGCGGCTCGTTGGACAGCCGGTCGGTGACTGGTTCTCCAAGCGGCACCCTTGCCTCACCCAAGGCCGCATTGTCGAACAGCACCGGGATCTTGCGGTCTTCCTGGATCCAGGCTGCGATGTCGCGCAGTGACGCTTCGTCGAATGCGACGGTGGCAGCAGCGGCCAGCTTCTCTGGCACCAACTTCGCCGGGTCGACTGTCAACGGTACGTCGGCGATTTCAGGCAGTTGAGTTTCGGGCGCCTCCTCTGAGGTTTGTGCCGGCATGGCAGCCGGCTGCAAGGTGAGAATCCCGAGCGTAATTCCGATTGCTGTTTGAAACGTGCGAGTGCGCATGGTCCACTCCTATTCTGAGGTCGCGGGAGAGAGGGATATCCGCCGGATGCATAATAGCTGCGAAAAGTGTGCGGTGTCCGGCGAATCGCATTTGCTGTTCATTGATATTCCGGCGCGTTCACAGTTTTCTGGTCGACACATTCCCTTCTGAGTCGGGCAGCGTGCACAATAGATCAAACGGGAAACCTCGCGCGGCGCAACGGCTTCAGCGAGGTTTTCTGATCCAACCCAATCCAACCCCAATTGCGAACAAGAACTTATGAAGCCGCGCTCGCCATCCGGCTTGGTGCTGAGGGTCGTTGTCGCTTTCTTGGCCGCAGCACTGTTGGGCAGAACAAATCGCGCCATTGGCGATCAAAGCAGCGCCGAGTCAGGGCGGCCGAACATCCTGTTCATCATGACCGACCAGCACCGTTGGGACTGCATCGGCGCCAATGGGAACAGCCTGATCAAGACGCCCAATTTGGATCGTTTGGCGGCCGGGGGCGCCAACTTCACGCACGCGTTCGTACAGGCGCCGGTCTGTGTGCCGTCACGAGTCAGTTTCTTCACAGGTCGCTACCCCCACGCGCACCGCAACCGCGTCAACTACACGCCCCTGTCGCGCAGCGAAATATTGATGCCAGCCCGACTCCAGCAGGCTGGGTACGCGACGGCGGCCATCGGAAAGCTTCACTTACATCCACCGACTGCCGAAGAGGCGCGGCGTAGTGGATTTGACTCTGTCGAGCTGCACGACGGGGTGCCGTCGCTCGACCGCTTCTCAGACTATGCACGGTGGCGGAAGGCGAATGACCGCCTTGCCGACCTCCCATACCGTTCGCTGGCAAAGAATGTTCCCAATGGTGAGAACCCGTTTCGGGCGGCCATTGCCGATGAATTTTCCGACACGACCTGGGTCGGAGACCGAACGTGCCGTCATTTGGAGCGCTTGGCTGAATCGGACCAACCGTTCTTCTTGTTCAGCTCGTTCTGGAAACCGCATTCTCCGTTCGAAACCTGTGAGCCTTTTGACGGACTCTACAACGACGTAACGATTCCACTCCCGCCGCCGACGTCATTGACTGACGTCAAACGGCTGCCGGTTCCGCTGCAGAAGTTGATCCTTCGCGGACGCCCCGTCTACGACATGGACCGCACACGTTTGCAGTGGATCTATCGCAGTTATTACGGCGCCATCAGCCAGGTCGACCGTGAGATCGGGCGGATTCTCGACACGCTCGAAAAGACCGGACAGGCCGAAAACACGATCGTTGTCTTCAGTTCGGACCACGGCGACCAGCTGCTGGAGCATGGATTGATGGGTAAGAACTGTTTCTTCGACCCGTCAGTCCGCGTGCCGTTGATGCTGCGGTGGCCGGGGCGTATTAATCCGGGCCAATACGACGAACTCGTCGAGGCGATTGACGTCTTGCCGACGCTGTTCGAATTAGCCGGGTTGCCCGAACCGTATGAGAATCAAGGCCGCAGCCTCGTCCCGCTGATCAGCGACGGTGGGCGCGGCTACCAGCGCCGCGAGGCCGTCTACTGCGAGAACGTCATCCCGGAAGTAATCACGACCGGCAGCCTCGATTTCATGTTCGAAAAACGGCGCGGTATCAAAGGCGTTCGACATCCCGACGCCAAAATGGTCCGCACCCGGCGTTGGAAGTTCAACTATTATCCCGAAGGCTATGCCGAACTATACGATCTGCAGAGCGATCCCCATGAGCGGCGGAACCTGCACGGCGAGCCGGAGTACGAAGAGGTCGAAGATCGTCTGCGCGACCGGCTGCTCAGATGGCTGACGACCGCAGGCGAGACCGATCAGATCGCGCCGCGTTGGCTGCGGCCGCAGTGATGGCAGAGAGCAGCACGTGCTGCGCTGTTCTCGACGACCAGCGTCCGGTCAGATACGAAGCTGCCGACGAACGACGCTCTAGAAAATCCCGAACCGCTTCTTGCAGACGTTGCGGCGCTGGAAGTCCCACAAGTCGTGGGGTTGGAGTTTCATCAGTCGTCCAAACAGCTCTTCGGCGCCCCGCTCGAGTTTGAAGTCGACTTCTTCTTGATAGAGCGGCAGTATCAGGTGGAACAGAATCTGTTTCTCAAAGTCGACGTCCAGTTTCCATAACTCCTCCGGAAACAGGACCATGGGCATCAGTATCCAGCAACAAAGATCCGTGTTCGGACCGAACGGTTCCGCTGGATCTCCGTTGGGAATCGTGTGAAAGCTGCCGACCCACGTGTCGTATTCGTGCGGCAGGCGGCTGATCTGTTTGAGCCAGCGAATCGGCCAATACGTCTCTGCTTCGTTCTGCTTCCACGCGCGCTTGGACATCGGCCAATCTTCGGGCAGCATCAGCATCAACTCGGCGAACTCGGTTCCGGCGGCCTCCGGCGGGGCGGCCATGGCTTGATCGCTCATTCCGCTAGTGACGAGCGTATAACAGCGAAGATCGTCCTTGGGCTCGAAGACGATCACGTCGAGGTGCACGTGGCTGGAGACGAGCTCATGCAGAATGGTCTGCGGCTGACCCAGAAGTTCTTCAAAATGTGCGGAGATCAGCTCGGCTGACTCTCCTCCGCCCGCCACCGGCTCGGGTGCGCGCTTCGAGGGCTGATGCCTCAAAACGCGGTCACCTGACTTCGACTTCGTGGTCTGCAGTTGGCGGATGGAAATTGCCGTCCCGCATTCCTTGCACTTCACCCGCTTGCCGGCGAACTTGTCAGGGACCTTGTATTTCTTGCTACAGTTCGGGCACTGACAAGCGATACTCATGTGCTAGATTCTCCCGCGGATGTATCCTGCGACCGGAGCCGTCTGATTCAATGCATGCTACCCCGAGGTGAACAGGTGGTCCAGCACGGTGGCGGCCTGGCCACGGTCTCTCCCGGTTATGCCAAACGCGTCCAACCATCATGTTGATATATCGAGATATTACGATATAATGTGTGGATGCCGCGAAAACGCAAACAAAGAGAACTGCTGGGTTTGGAAGCCTTGGCCGAAGCAGCCGAGTGCCTCAAGACCATCGCACATCCCCACAGGCTGCGGATGATTCAGATGTTGCTCAACGGGCGCTATACGGTCGGTGAACTTGCTGAGGGCTGCGAGATTCGCAGTCACATGGCCTCCGAACATCTGCGGCTGATGCAGAGATGCGGGCTACTCACCAGCGAAAAGGAGAGTCGCAAGACGTATTACGCAGTCGCGGAGCCCCACCTGCGCGACATCATGGCGTGCGTCGAGGCGCGATTCGGTTGACGCTGATTTTTTTGGGACAATATATCGTAGTATATCGATATATCAACATATAGTGCGGACTCCTGTGAGAGATGTCACGGGCGATCGGGGAGGCAACCGTTGCTCCCCGCCCAGGTCGTACCAGAAGGCTTGAAGGGAGAAGGATGATGATGACCAATAGACGCGGATTCTTATTGGCAGCAGTCGGTGGCACTCTTGGCATGCTGGCAGACAGGGCTTGGGGACAAAGACGCCGCCGGCGCGGCTTCGGGGCGAAGGCAGGAGGCGGATCGGCCGCCGCCGCCCAGCAGGCCGATCGCGCGCTGATACACACCTTGCTGGCTCAACGCGACCAAATACGGCGAGATATCAAGAATCTGCCCAATGGCGTGGAAACGCTGACCGAGACCGACGATCCGCAGTTGCGGGCCGTGCTCGTGCAACACGTCAAGTCGATGTACGACCGCACGAAAACGGGTCGGCCCATCCATCAACGCGACCCGTTGTTTGCCGAACTCTTTCGCAACGCACACAAGATCGCGATGAAGACGGAGCTGACCGATACCGGCATCCGCGTGGTGGAAACGTCCGACGACGCACACACCGTCAAGCTGATTCAAAGCCACGCGCAAGTCGTCAGTCTATTCTTGAAGAACGGTCACGCAGAGGTTCGCAAGAATCACGCCGTACCGCAGTAGGCATCTTTCGAACGCCCCGTATACGGTCGTTGCGACTTGCAGCGCCGGACGCGGGTCGCAGCTGCACATTGACAGCGCTGCGTTGCAATGCCGCGGCTTGTACAGAATACTTGTCTGTTGCCGGACGACCTGGAAGTGTTCAAGGGGCAAGCAGGGAAGACGAATGTCAATTCGGCGCGTGGCGCAAGAATTGGAAGCAAGGTTGTTGCCGCCGAAGCCCGGCTTTTTCAATAGGTCCTGCGGAAAACTGGAAAGAAAATGGTACGGAGGCGGTGAAGAACGGCTGAAGATCCTGCTGAAGAATCTTGCCGTTCCGGATGGGACCGTTGTGGCTGTGACGGCCGCTGCGAGACCGATCGCCAATGTTACCATCGACGGCGGCGCTGGTCGCTTCGACACAGACGACGGCTGGTCCGAAGCGATCCCGGCCATGGAGGCCGGAGAGACCGTCGAAGTGACCCACGACGGGTTTGTGCTTGCGCGTGGCACGTTGGAAGTCGACTAGAACTCGACGGCATCCTGCGACGTCACTCTGAATTGGGGGTGTCGGTAGACATCCCGGTTGCCTGACGAACCTGTTGCCTGACGAAAAAGGGGCGCGATGAAACGGCTTTGGCTTCTCTTTACGGCAGTAATGTTGGTGTCGTTTCTGGTGCTGGGCTGGATCGGAACGCGCATCTACCAGGAGGCGCCGCCGATACCGACCAAGGTCATCACGACCGACGGTGCAGTTGTCATCGACGAAGGCGAAATCACGGCCGGGCAAAACGTTTGGCAATCCCTGGGTGGCATGGAAGTCGGCTCTGTTTGGGGGCACGGCAGCTATGTCGCCCCAGATTGGACGGCCGACTGGCTACACCGTGAAGCGGTCTTCGTACTCGATCGTTGGGCGCAGGCTGACTTTGGAGCCGATTTCGAGTCGCTCGAAGAAGAGCAGCAGGCCCAATTGGTCGGTCGCCTGTCGAAACTCATGCGTGCCAATACCTACGACGAGCAGGCCGGGACCATCACGATCGATCCCGTCCGAGCCGAGGCCTATCAGTCGAACTTGGCCCACTACTCGGACGTGTTTGCAAACGGCAGGACTGACTATGCGATTCCAGCCGGTGCCGTCACCGACTCCCAACGGTTGCATGCACTCTCGGCGTTTTACTTCTGGACCTCGTGGGCTGCTTCCACCAATCGCCCCGATGACGACATCACCTACACGAACAATTGGCCTTATGAGCCTTTGGTGGGAAACCGCGCAACGGGAGAATCGGTCGTGTGGACCGGCGTGAGCATCATCATGCTGTTGGCGGGCATATCTGCAATGGCCTGGTGGTACGCCTCCCGCCGGAGCGAGGAGGAGCATTCTCCCCCGCCGGAAGTGGACCCGCTGGGAAACTGGGAATCGACGCCATCGCAGCGCGCCACCGTCAAATACTTCTGGGTTGTATCGGCGTTAATCCTCGTGCAGATGCTGCTGGGAGTCATCACGGCGCACTACGGCGTCGAAGGTGACGGGTTCTACGGATTTCCGCTCTCCGAATGGCTGCCCTACAGCGTCGCCCGCACCTGGCACATCCAGATGGGGCTGTTCTGGATTGCAACCGCCTGGCTGGCGGCCGGCTTGTTCATTGGACCGTTGGTCAGCGAGCAAGAGCCAGCCGGACAGGTGCTGGGAGTCAACTTGCTGTTTGGCGCGCTGCTGTTAGTCGTGGTCGGCTCATTGAGCGGCGAATGGATGAGCATCCACAACAAAATGTCCGACGCCGTGTCGTTCTATTTCGGACACCAAGGCTATGAGTACGTCGATCTGGGTCGGGCGTGGCAACTCGCCCTGTTTGCGGGTTTGCTGCTGTGGTTGGGCCTGATGGTCCGTGTTCTGCTGCCCGCATTACGTCAGAAGGGAGAGCAGAAACAACTTGTCTTGTTGTTAGCAGTGTCGACTGCCGCCATCGCGCTGTTCTATGGAGCGGGCCTGACCTGGGGACAACATACCCACATCTCGATCGTCGAGTATTGGCGGTGGTGGGTGGTGCACCTGTGGGTCGAAGGTTTCTTTGAGGTCTTTGCCACTACCGTCATCGCCTTCATCTTTATGCGGCTGAACCTGGTTCGTCCGGGAGTTGCCGCCGCAGCCGCCCTGCTCTCGGCGACGATCTTTCTCTCGGGTGGCATTATCGGCACCTGCCATCACTTGTACTTCTCCGGAACACCGACGGTGGCCCTGGCTTGGGGATCGGTGTTTAGTGCGTTGGAAGTCGTTCCGTTGTGTTTGGTCGGATTTGACGCGATGGACGACCTGCGGCGCTCGAGAAGCTCGCCCTGGGTGCAGCGTTACAAATGGCCGATCTATTTCTTCGTGTCGGTGGCGTTTTGGAACATGGTCGGAGCGGGACTGTTCGGTTTCATGATCAACCCGCCGATCGCTCTGTACTACATGCAGGGCCTCAACACGACGCCGCTGCATGGCCACGCGGCGCTATTTGGTGTGTACGGCATGCTGGGCATCGGCCTGATGCTCGTCTGCCTGAGAGTCCTGATCCCGGGTCGGGAGTGGAACAACGGACTACTCCGTTTTTCGTTCTGGAGCTTGAACGTTGGTTTGTTGGCGATGTGCGTGCTGAGTCTGCTACCGGTGGGCTTGATGCAGACGTGGGCCTCGGTCGAACACGGCTACTGGTATGCACGCAGCAGCGAGTTCATGCAGACCCCGATCATGCAAAACTTGCGCTGGATGCGCGTGCCCGGTGATACTGTGTTTTTCCTCGGCGCGGTTGCGTTAGTGGTGTTCGTGGCGGGATTGAAGACGGGGCACTCTTTTCGAAAAGCGGACTGATTGCGAGCAGTCGTCGCACGTCTGTGGGTATGCACACCGCAGAGCGTTATGCGAGCAATTCGTCGATCACCTGTGCTTCATACACGTCGGTGAGACGTTCGTCGCGGCCGTTGTGCGCGTAGGTGAGATACTCGTGGTCTAGGCCCATCAAGTGCAGGATGGTGGCGTGCAAGTCGGCGGTCTGCGTTCGCTTTTCGACGGCGCGGTAACCGAAATCGTCGGTGGCGCCGTAGGACTGGCCGCCTTGGATTCCGCCGCCGGCCAGCCAGACGCTGAAACCATAAGGGTGGTGGTCCCGTCCGAAGGCCACGTTCTTGTCGCGCTGCTCGGCGGCGGGCGTGCGGCCGAACTCGCCACCCCATTGGATCAGAGTCGAGTCGAGCAACCCGCGCTGTTTGAGATCGGTCAGCAACCCGCCGATGGGGCGATCCGTCCTCGCGCAGCAGTTCTTCGTGCCGGAGTTATTGGCCGTGTGCGTGTCCCAGGGCTGCCCGGCCATGAAGAGCGAAACAAACCGCACGCCCCGCTCGATTAGCCGCCGCGCCATCAAGCAGCGGGTGCCATACGATTTCGTCTGAGGGTCGTCGAGGCCGTAGAGTTTCTGCGTGGCGGCGGTCTCTTGCGTGAGGTCGAGTGCGTCGGTCGCCGCCAACTGCATGCGGCCTGCCAGTTCGAATGTCTCGATTCGCGCTTCGAGTTCGAGTTCGCCGGGCCGGCTGGCGAGATGGCGTTCGTTCAGTTCTCTCAGCAACCGGCCTCGGGCGGCTTCGAGCTCTGGCGAGCGCGATTCGGTCGGATACAAATGCAATACGGGACTGCCTTGTTCGCGAAACACGGTGCCTTGGTAGTTTGGTGGCAGCCAGCCGTTGGACCAGTTGCGGACACCGTCGACCGACTGGCCTTTCGGATCGGGCAGCGCGACGAACGCCGGGAGATTGCGGTTTTCCGAACCAAGACCATAGGCCAGCCAGCTGCCGAGGGTAGGGCGGCCGGCAATCGTCCGCCCGGTCTGGGCCATCCAGATCGCCTGCTCGTGATTGCGGTGCTCGGTAAACATGGATCGCACCACGGCGATCTCGTCGGCATGGCCGGAGACGTACGGCTGGAGTTCAGAAAACTCGAGCCCGCTCGCGCCGCATTTGCGAAAGCGGAACGGGCTGGCCATCAAGTTCTGGGTGCGGTTCTCGTCGTCAGCCACCTCATCGGGAGGCGCAGTGCCGTCGAACCGGTTGAGCAGCGGCTTGGGATCGAGCAAATCGACGTGGCTGGGGCCGCCGTGCATGTAGAGCTGAATGATCGCCCTGGCCTTCGGCCGGAACTCCGGCGCGCGTGTGCTACTCGAGGGCGACATTGCCGATCGGGCCCGCTCTGCCAGCAGCGTGTTCAACACAAGCCCACCGAATCCCGAGCCCATGTGCATGAGCGCGCTTCTGCGAGATGTGAGACACGGTCGACCCATACAGTTTTCCGCAGCCATCCGCGAAGGCTCCTGCACGAAACGGGACCAACGGCTGTGTTGTTTATACCAAGTTGCATCGCGACAACCCAAGAGTAGCCGTACCACAATCAGCCGTGCCACGGCTCTGTACCGGGCAATGGGATCTGGAGAATAAAGGCAGCCCGGCTTCGTCGATGAAGCCGGGCTTGCGAATAAACAGTGTTCGAAGTCGCTCCTTAGCCCTGCTGCTTGACCACCCGAAACGCGAGCTTTGGCGTGCGTTTGCGCGTAATCGCTGTGGCAATTTCGGACCTGAGTCGACCAGCTACCGCTTCGAGACGCCGGGTTGTCTCGTCCAAGTCGAGCGTATCGTCCACCATCCTCAGAGTGACGGCGAGTTGCGACGTATTGGGCGCCGGTTCGACCGCTACGACTGCCAGGTTCTGCAGGTATTCGTCGCCGAACTCTCCCGACAAGGCGAGTTCCAGCGTGATGGCAGCTTGCTTGCAAAGCTGAAGCGCCTTGCGGTTACGCTTGTCGTGGTCCTGCCAGAGCCTGAAGAACTGGCGAGGGTCGACGCCGTCGTCATCCTGCAGCTGGCCGCAATAGGCGCGCAACTGCTCGCGCGTTTTCTTGTCGATTGTCATATCTACTCTCACTTGAAGGCGGGCGCAACTGGGGCGCCTACGAACTGAAATGGAAAACCATCAGCGGAGAGTGAGAGCCTGGCCCAGCCGGGCCAGCAGCGGAGCTAGCCCTGGCGGTTGCACAGACTCGGTGACACAGAAGTGGCGGTCACGTGGTGCATCGTTGTAGCTCCTCGACAGTCGGCTATGCGGATTCTTGTCGGCAGCTCAAAGCGACACGCATAACGATGCAAAGGTTCGCATGCGGGACGAGGGGCCGTGCACATGGCCGGCACGTGTCTCACTCAGATCCACGCAAGTCACCGGTAGCTCAACTACACAGCCCATGCATCGAATCGGGTCGTCGGCGACGCATCCAGCGTCGTTCGACGAGGCGGGCGCGATACGAGCAACAGCAACTGCTGGCCGTCGCGGGCCAGCACCTCGAGGCGAAGGTTGTCCTCCAGCAGTCCAGTCGTCTGCCAGTGCCAGTACGAATTGAGGTTCGTGTACACCAAGAATTCTTCGTGCGTTTTGATGAACGCTCCATACGGCTCGACCGGTAGCTTGAACCAAGGTTCGAGCGTCAACGCGCAGCGGTCCACCGTGTCGTGACCGATAAATTGGATCGATTTGTCGGGATCAGCCAGATAGACCGCACGTTCGGCGATGCCGTCGTGGTTGTAATACGTGTACCGGTACCACAACTCGTTCTTGCCGAACACGAGCGGCAGGTCGGCACGAGGTCCGGCCTGCAGTCGCTTGGCCATCAACTGCGAACCTGCCCGGCTGCGATACTCCCAGCCCACGCTGAGCAAGGCAGTCGCCATGAACCAACATTGCAGCGTCACTACAATCGCCGTTCCGACTGCCGCCCGGCCACTGAGTAAGCGATACGCGACAAACGCGAATAGAATACCCCAGCCCTCGACGCTGTACAGCGAATACCGGAGATGGAAGCCGGACGTGACGGTTTTCGCCAGCACCATGGCGACGATCGGTGATGCGAGCAGGCCGATGGCAACGACGACCTCAGCCGCCGGCAGTTGCCGATCTTTCCGCGGAGTCTCGTCGTCGAACTCACTCGGTCGAAGTAGCATGCGGACCGCAATCACGACCAGGCAGATGATCAGCGGCGTAATGCCCCAACCCAAAAGCGATTGTGGGTAGGAAAGCAGGTCGATCCACTTGGGCTTGGCCCAGAAGTGTTCCGAAAAGCCCCGGGCGCTGCGAATGATTGGTAAGAACGCTAGCAGTGGTATGAGCACACCGCCGAATGCGAACCAGACCCAGTAGTTAATCCGGCGTGTCGAATACGTGCGGACCAGTTCGCCCATGGCAAGCGGGATCGTTACGAGCACAGCGTAGTAGTGGGAGCCCACTGCGGCAGCCAGGCTCATGACCAAAGCCGGCACGGCCCATTTTCGATGCCGTCTTTCTGCGGCGGCTTGCCAGCACACCAGTGCGAGGCCAGTGAAACCCAGCATGAGCGCATAACCCCGCGCCTCGTAGGCATACCAGTAGGCCTGCGTGATAGCCGGCACAAGTGCGGCCAGCAGTCCGTAAGCCGGGGTCGTCCTTCTGGCCACGAAGATGTACAGCGACAGGCACATCACCCAAAAGCCGATGATCGACGGAATGCGAAGGCCGATCTCGTTCTCCCCGAACAACCACAGCGACACTCGAACCATCATGTAAAACAACGGCGGATGCTGGTCGCCGCCAGTGGAAAGTGCCTCCCACAGAGTGGAGAGTTCCGGCAGACGCGCGAGATACAGTGTGAAGAATTCATCGGACCAGAGCAGCTTCTGTTCGGCCAATAGCAGCGTGACAGCTGCGTAGATGGTGGTGATCATCAGGAGCACGAGTACCTGCGTACTGCAGACCACAGCCTGCAGGTGCAACAGAAAAGCATGCGCCGCGCCGCGCTCGGTCGCCGGCTCATCGAGACCCACGGCTGGATTTTGACGCTCCGCGGCCGGTGCCGATGCCAGGGTGGCTGCAGTGTCGAGTTGATCACACGTGGGCATCGATTTTCAGTTCTGTGTGCGCGGCATGTTGTAGCGGTGCGGGAGCGGAGGCAATCCTGCGTCGTCGCCGGCGACTCCAAACCGCTGAGAATGACTTCCCCCACAACCGCAACAAGACGCGACTGTATGCAGCTCCCGACATAAACAGCCGGAACGATGATGCGCCCATACTCGCGTCTCGATTAATCCACGAGACAGGAATCTCGCGAACAGTGTATCCATCCAAGATGGGGAGCAGTCCGGTCTGCGCGTTGACCGCGAACCCCGTTTCCGACAGCTCGAGCGATTCTAAAACGTCGCGGCGCATGAGCTTCAGATTGTTGGTCACGTCGTGGAACCGGCGCATGAATAACCCGCGAGCCAACATGTGGAACCCGCGGTTGGCGACGAGTTTTAGAAACGGATAGTGCAACATCACACTGCTTCGTGAGAAGCGGCTGCCGATCGCTACGTCGGCACCGTCGGCGACGGCGTCGAACAGGTCGCGGATTTCGGGGAGAATCTGCTGGAAGTCGCAGTCGAGCGACAGCACGTATCGCCCGGTCACTTTTCGGTAACCCGCAGCAATCGCCCGGCCAACGCCATTTGGTCCAGAGCGGAACACCGGACGGACCCGCGGATACTTTTCAGCCAGATGCAGCATGACGGCCCGCGTGCCGTCGAAACTGTTGTCATCGACCAGGATGATCTCATGGATGTAGTCGCCGTAGTGCTCCAAGAGTCCGTTCACCAGCGGTTCGAGATTCATCTCTTCGTTAAAGCACGGCACGACGCAGGATGTCGACCCGTACAGGCTCTTGTGCTCACATGCCGGGCGTATCGGCCGCTGTAAACGCACGGGTGGCCGCCGCGCATGAACCACGAAGCAGCCTGCAGAAAATTCGGCAGCCGGTGCAGTGTCGGCAAGCAACGGGAAGCTTGGAAAGGTCGACGCCAGGCGGGATGAGATCGGGCCGCTGCATTCGTGAAATGGAACGATGTCGCAGACAAGTCCAATTCTTGCTGCCAGTCGCTGCAGGCGGTGGCGTCCCTCGGCGTCTCGAACGATCGGCGACGCGTCGACACCAGCGTGCGGCCCGCACGCGGATCGGCTCTCAAAGAGCACGATGTTCCCACCCGGTTCGAGCAGGTCATACGCGTGGCGCAGGCAGCTCTCGCAGTTCGCCTCGGATAGCACATCTGTGCCGACGATACAGTCGAACGTGCGACCTGCGACAGGACCGGCGGCCTCGGAGTCGGTCGAGCCGTTGTAACCGCATGCTGCTGATGAACTGTTGCCGAACACCGATTCGAGGGTTGCGCGGGCGATCGAGTTCTCACCCCGAGCGATTTGTCGCAGATGCTGTGTCAGCTGGGTCGGATTCTCACCGATCTCGAGGATCGACTGGGACGGCATGAGTTGCACGAGCCGCCGGAACATCTGCGCCCGCCACTGCATGCGCTCAGTCAAAACGTGTTGCTTGCGGGCCTGGCGCAACTCCGGCGCAGCGAGCGCCCTACTGGGTGATAGTTTGAGTCTCGTCATGTTCCCGGTTCCCGTTGCGATTGATGCGCCCCTTCCATGCACAGCACAGTTCTTCAAAGATGTCGTTCAGCGATCGTGTAATGGCCCACTGCGGATAGTCGCGTTGGAAGCGGCCCAAGTCGCTGATGTAGCAGACGTGATCTCCCTCTCGATGCTGTTCGTCGTATGACCAGTTCGGCCGGATGCCGCCCATCTGTGCGGTGCGATCCAGCGCCTCCAGGATCGAGCAGGAGTTGTCACGGCCTCCGCCGAGGTTGTAGACGGCGCCGGAGTGCGGATTCTCGTAGACTGCTTGCACGGCCCGTGCGACGTCGAAGCTGTGGATGTTGTCGCGGACCTGCTTGCCCTTGTAGCCGTAGATGCAATACTGACGGCTGGAGAGTTGGGCCTTCACCAGGTAGGAAAGGAACCCATGTAGTTCCACGCCCGAGTGGTTGGGCCCGGTCATGCAGCCTGCTCGAAAACAGGTGGTCTTTAGGCCGAAGTACCGGCCGTATTCTTGTGTCATAACGTCGGCAGCGACCTTGCTGGCCCCGAAGACGGAGTGCTTCGACTGGTCGATCCGCATGCACTCGTTAATGCCAGCGGAGTCCTCTTCGCGGGCGTACTCCCACCGGGTGGCGAGTTCCTTTAGGGGCAGTTCGTTGGGAGCGTCGCCGTAAACTTTGTTTGTGGACATGAAAACGAAGACGGCGTCGCTGCTGTGGTCGCGCAGGGCCTGCAGCAGATTGACCGTTCCCAGCGCGTTCACTTCAAAATCGAGCGCCGGGTCCTGCGCCGCCCAATCGTGGCTCGGCTGGCCGGCACAGTGCACGATCAGATCGAAGGGCCCTTGCTCGATGAACAACCGGTTCAGTTCGCCGCGATCGCGCACGTCAATCGAGAAGTTCGAGAACCGGCGCGTGGTCTCTTTCAGGCGCTCCAGATTCCAAACCGTGCTGCCATCGGCGCCGAAGAATTGGCGGCGCATGTCGTTGTCGACGCCGACAACTCGCGCACCGAGGTCGTCGAAGTATGTGACCAATTCGGAGCCAATTAAGCCGCCTGACCCGGTAATGAGCGCCTTCACGGGGACAAACCTGAAACGCAAGAATAGGATTCATTCCAGTCCGCTGAGCGAGCGCTGCGATCGCGAAACGTGCGCGAAACAGGACGCCCATTTGCAAGCTACCCATGCTTCTCAAGCTGTGTATACTTCCATTTGCGTCGCGGGATCAGGACGGAGGGAATCCCTGTTCAGCTGCGCGGATCTATCAGTTTTGCCGGTGCTGCAGCGGCGAATTTGCAATAACTCGCCGAGTCCGTCATCGTCCCGAAGTGCTGACAGATTAGATGGTTGTGTCTCGTGCGCTTCTGAACCGCGAATGGCACGTTTGCTCCCCAAACGATGTGGAACAAGGCCGTGGAAGCAGATTTGGGTGAAATCCTGACACGTTGGAGCATCCGCGCTTCGGTCGTCTGTTACCTGCTGCGCTTGTATGTCGATCTGCTGCGCACGGAGCCGCCGAGGACGTCGATAATCGTGGTAACTCGACGTGTCTGGACGATCGGATTCGTCCTGTACGCGCTGCACGTGTACTGCGCGTTCGAGTTCGTCCACGATTGGAGCCATCGCTCAGCATTGCGCGACACCGCCGAGCAGACAGCAGCGGTCACCGGGCTTTACTGGGGTGGCGGGCTGTATGTGAACTACGTCTTCTCGCTGCTGTGGATGTTCGACGTCGCAGCCTGGTGGCTCTTGGGGCCAATCTTTCCATATCGCAGACCGGCCTATCGGTTCGGATTGCATGCGGTCTTCGGTTTCATGATGTTCAATGCAACGGTTGTCTTTGGTCCACCGGTCTGGCGGCTGGCCGGTCTGGTCGTGGTAATGGTCGCGGCGGCAGTCCTCGTCGTGAGGTCTGTGCGGCGAGCTCGCGACCGCCCGAAAGATTCCTGACAGCGGTCAGCTCGACATCGATTGCGGCAGCAGACCGCATCCGGTTACGGTAGCGAGTGATGCTCGGGGCCCGACGACTCTTCAACCAAGGAATCACTATGATCCGGATTCTCTCATCAATTGCCGTTCTCGGCCTTCTGGTAGGTATCGCGTGGCATGCTGCGTCGGCCCAAGACGAATCAGAGTCCTCAGCACCTCAGCACACCATTCAGGAAGTGATGAAGCTCGCGCACAAAGACGGCCTGTTAAAGAAAGTGCTTGACGGCAAAGGACGGCACAAGGACGCGATGGAACTGATCGATCTGTATGCCAGCCTGGCCGACAATCAGCCGCCCAAGGGGGATGCCGAGAGCTGGAAGGCCAAGACCGACGCGCTGATCATCGCGGCTGCCCGATTCTCGGTCCGACGCAAGGACGGCATTGCGAAACTCAAAGTGGCCTCGAACTGCAAAGCCTGTCACTCGGCGCACAAGGGAGAGTGACGCCCGAGTTATGTCAACGTCGACGTCGAGAGCTCGATGGGGGTTGCCAACTTGGCTCATAAGTGGCATCGCCTCACACCACACGGCATGACCATGTCCCAAAACACTGATAGCCCAACTGAAGATCAACGCTCCTGGCGCGAACAGTGGTATGAGATCATCTTCGAAGCCGATACGCCGGCGGGCAAACTGTTTGACGTCCTGCTGCTGATCGCGATTCTGCTCAGTGTGTTGGTCGTGATGTGCGAGAGCGTCAAGGGTCTGCACGACTCCTATGGCACACTTCTGGAGGGAGCGGAGTGGTTCTTCACGATTGTGTTCACCGTTGAATACGTCATCCGCATCGTGTGCGCCCGGCGTCCCGTGAGGTACATCTTTAGCTTCTATGGAATCGTTGACCTGTTGGCCATCTTGCCCACGTACATCAGTCTCCTGCCAGTGGGCGATGGCGGCCAGCGGCTGGCAGTCATTCGAGCACTGCGTTTGTTGCGGGCCTTTCGTATTTTCAAGCTGGCCCACATGCTGTCGGAAGCTACGGCGCTGCGACACGCCATTTGGGGGGCGCGGGCCAAGGTTGCGGTTTTCTTGTCGTTTGTCTTGATTGCCGTCGTCATCGTCGGCTCTGCCATGCACCTGATTGAAGGGGGACGCAGCACAGAAGCAACCGGATTCGACTCGATCCCGGAGAGCATGTATTGGGCGGTCGTCACAATGACGACCGTCGGCTACGGAGACGTCAAGCCCACGACAGGATTGGGTAAGGCCCTGGCGGCTTGCATGATGATTCTGGGCTATTGCATGATCATCGTACCCACCGGTATCGTCTCGGCCGAACTCGCTCACTCGGGAGGCAAAATCCCGACAACGCAAGTCTGCCCCGAATGCATGTCGGAGGGACATGACGCCGACGCCGTCCATTGCAAGTACTGCGGATCCAAGCTGTAGTCGGCTGGAAATCAGCGAAACTGCCAGCCAAACGCGTTCAAACGCGGCACGAGATTGGCGATCCAAGTAGTCGCCTGGACTCGGATACGAGAGGGCTGGGTTACAGCATTTGGTGGGCAAACCACAGCGCCGACGCGGCGGCGAGCAAGCTTCCAATGAAGACAGCCCATAGGGGCAACAGCACTGCCGCCATCAACTTTCGACTGGCCCCGACGACGAAAGGTCGGATCGACTGCAAGAAGGCATCGGCGCTCTCCACACCCGCTGCAATCTTGTCCCCGACCAAGGAGCCGGTCACCTCGTCGTCCGACGTGTCCTCGGCGGACCCATCTGGGTGGGACTCATCGGCATCGGACTTTTCTGCAGCCAGCAATCGCCCGGCTGAGGACAGGATTGCCGTCGTGGTGTAATCGACCGCCCGGGCGAACACGCGGCGATACAGCCATAAGAGCGGCCTCCCGAACGGTCCGAGCTGGTTTCGCACCACGTTTTCCGCAATCGGCAGCACGAGGTTGCGACTGACGCCGCCGAAGATCGAAGCCGTCGTCTTTGCCAAACCTTCATCACGAAATGCGCCAACGTCGCCTAGAATCTTGGCGACGATGTCCAAGGTCCGATCAATGACGTTGAGGATCTCGTTAAGAATGCGACGGGCCGAAAGCGTGGTCGCCAGCAGTATCGCGAGGGACATCGACACGAATGGCCCGACCAAAACGGACGCGGCCACCGGCAACCGTCCCTTGTCCCAAAATGTCCACACGATCAGGCTCAGCCCGATGGGGAACGCGAGGGCGATGACCGACAGCTGGAAATTAAGTGTGCGGCCGACGCTGAGAATCGATTCAATCGACTGCCGAAGTTCCGGACTGTTGTATTTCGAGTAGTCGACGTCATCGATCGAATCGACTCGATTGGACTCCGCCACTTGCGGTTCGTCGGGCTCACGCTGAAATCGGGCCGCCGGCTGTTGCGTCTGGTTGACGTTCGTTTCATCGTCCATGTTTGTTCTCAACCCTCGTTTGGTCGGGGTGGATTCCACGATCTCAAGCCGGACGACCTGTTTGTCAATTCCACCAGCCCAGTCTAATCCGATTGTAAAAACTACCAGTGCCGTCGTCGCTAGCCGGCGGGGATTGGCTTGCTTCGAGGCGCCGCAAATCGCTTAGAAGTCTATGCAGGCTGTCCCCGGGCGCCGTCGCGCGATGAATCAGAGATTGCTCCTCGGTACGACATTCGGTTGGCACGCGCGTTGCATCACAACTGTTGAGAGTTCACGCTGAGCATGGAGTGCCGGCGTCAAGGCCCCGCGACAAGATCAAGGATGATCCACATGACTTTCAAGCATCTACTGGCTGCGTCGATCGTCGTCTTTACGGCGATCCAGACCGCCGAGGCGGCCCCATTCAATTCGGGCATCTCGCGCAGCCAACTGAGCCGGCCCGTCTACCACAGCGCATCCCGGCCAGCTACGCCTCAGGCCCAGGCGAATAGCGAGCCGGTGACGGTGACGGTGCGCTGCGGCGTCACAGACCCACAATCCGTGGCGGCGTCCACAAACTGCCAGTGCGCAGACGGTACATGTCGCCACTGCCAGAACTGTGGAGGCTGCGACTGCAGCAGCGACAATTGCAAGTGTGGCCCCTGCACGTGTGACAACTCCTGCAACTGCGGAACCGCACCGTGCACCTGTGCTCGCACGGCCTCGCACTACTCACGCACTGCCCCGCACCGTCGGATCTCGCAACCGCAGATCGCCTATGCGGGCTACGCAAGACGATAGATCCCATCCGGGATAATCGTGGCGGCTACCGGACCCTGTTCGACCTTTATATGTCCTATCAACGCCGCCGGAACCCGCTACGTTTATGCCTGACGCGCTCTAGAAGCCACCTTCACCACCGAGGCGCGGCGACACGGACTCTTCAGCCCCGCAGCTCGTCCCACGACTGCTCCGCGTGAGGACGCGCTTGAAGAGTTCCGACAAATTCCCTGACCTCGTGGATTCCGTGCCTCGGTGGTGAACTCATCTGCTGCGAAGTCCCGTCCGTCGGCGACGGATTCCCAGGGTCGAAGAAGCCGAACGAACTCACAGCGCGCAAGCAGCGCACCCCCAACGGTGCGATGGCCAAGAGGCTCGTTTTGCCCGCGCGGGATTCCCGCGCGGGCTGAGTTCGTCTCACAGCCAGCTGAATCTTGCCGGCGGCGCCTGGTCGAACTCCAAAGCCTTCGGCCTCTCTCGACCGCCCATGGCTGGCTGCACCGGCCGGGGCCGAGCATGCCGGCCGCGACGCTTGACTAACGCAGTCACCCGCACACTTGCAATCGATGGCTACAACATATTATGATCATAATATATTCTGTTGGGCGTTGATTACGTCGGTCGCAACGACCCGGTGTGCTGGAGACACGCGCCATGATCCGTAAAGCCTTGTTGACAGTGCTGCTGCTGGTGGGGGTGTCGCTGCTGGTTGTGTTTGGCATCGGCTCGGCAAGCGTTGATTCGCCACCCTCCACGTTGGCTACGCCAGGGCCACGAGTTCATCCCGTGCAGACGGTTCAAGTGGAGCTGCAGAATCGATATGCATACCGTCAGAGCTACACGGGCGAGGTTGTGGCCCGCCGCTCTAGCGAACTTGGTTTCGAACGCATGGGGCGTCTGGCCGCCGTCGAGGTCCGTGAAGGCGAGCGGCTGGAGCAGAACGCCGTGTTGGCACGGCTCGATACCGACCGTCTACAAGAGCAGCGGCAGGAGCTTCAGGCCCGCGAGGCCCAGGCGCAGGCGAAGCTCGATGAGTTAGTGGCCGGCCCGCGTGCCGAGACGATCGCCGCCGCTGAGGCGACGGTCCGCGACTTGACTCATCAGCTCGAGTTGTTGAAGCAGAAACAAGACCGTCGCGAGCAACTATTGGCGCGGTCCGGCGTCGCCCGCGAGGAGTGGGACGAAGTTGTGTATGGCGCAAAGTCGATCGAAGCGAGGTTGGCGGTAGCGCGGCATCAACTGGACGAACTGAAATCGGGAACCCGCGAAGAAGAACTGCTAGCTCAGCGCGCGGCGCTCAAACAGGCGCAGTCGCTGCTCGCCCAGAATGAGATTGAAATCAACAAGAGCATTCTCCGTGCTCCTTACACAGGAACGGTCATTGCCCGCACCGCTGATGAAGGACAAGTGGTCCCTCAGGGCCAGCCTATCCTAACGCTCATCGAGAATGCGTCTCCGGAAGTCTGGATCGGCGTTCCGGTCAGGGCGACGAAGCAGATGCAACCGGGGCGAACCTTCGACATCCAGGTCAATGGGGCAACGTATTCCGCCACCGCCTCAGCAGTGCTGCCCCAGCTCGACTCGGCAACGCGCACCATGACGGCCATCTTTTCGTTGGATGGCGCCACCATTCAGGATGTGCCCGCAAACCATACCGCACGGCTGGAATTGACGTACGAAAACGAGGAGCGCGGCTTCTGGCTGCCGATGAGCGCGTTGATCAAAGGGATTCGCGGACTCTGGTCCTGCTTCCGGCTGGTCGAGGCGCAGCCGGAATTCGCCATCGAAAGCGCAGCCGCTGACTCTCGAGTTGGCAAGGCCGAACGGTGCGACGTTGAGGTGCTCTATACCGATGGCGACCGGGTGTACGTCCGCGGTGCCCTCGACGAAGGCGACTTGGTCGTGGGGATTGGTCCCGACCGGATCGCGCCGGGCCAATGGGTCTATTCGCTGAGTTCACCAGAGCAGGCCGCATCCCCATGACCGGCTACTTGTATCGCAATCCGCGGATCTTGACGCTGGCCCTGATCTTGACGGTATTCGTCGGGCTGGCTGCCTTCAGGTTGCTGCCGAACTCGGAAGACCCGGAACTCGTGCCGCGGTTTGTGACCGTACTGACGCGCTGGCCGGGGGCCAACGCCGAGCGAATCGACTCGCTGGTCACTGAAAAGATCGAAGAGAAGCTAGAAGAGGTGGAAGAGGTCGACGAGCTCAACGCCTATTCGCGGTCGGGCATCTCTTTCGTTGGTGTCCGGTTCAAAGACAACGTGTCGCATGTTGAACTCGATCAGGCGATCACGCGCGTACAAGAGAAACTCTCCCAGGTGCAACCCGAATTGCCGCGCGGCGCCTCCATCCCCGAACTGAATGATAACTTCATGGGGACGATTACCCTCATTGCCGCGGTGACTTGGAACGACGACTCTCCCATACAGCACGCGGTGCTGTTGCGACACGCCGAAGAGCTGGCCGACACGCTGCGACGTGTTCCGGACACAAACTTCGCGAAGACTTACGGCGAGGCGCGCGAAGAGGTCGTCGTCGAAGTCGATCCCGCACAACTGAACGCTTTGGGGCTGACCGTGAGCCAACTGGCAGCCACGATCAAACAAAGCGACGCCAAGGTTCTGGCCGGCCAGCTGCATAACGACACCAGCGATCTGATTATTGAGGTCGGCGGTGAATTCGAATCGCTTGACCAAATCCGGCAGATCCCGGTGGCGACTGGAACCCAGGGACACACCGTGTGGCTGTCGGACATCGCCAAGATCAGCAAAGGCGTCGCCGATCCGCCGCTAGAGATGGCCTTCATCGACGGTCGACGCGGCATTGCGGTAGTGGCCCAGATGGAATCGGGCCGTCGCATCGAGGTGTGGACTCGCGCCGCGCTATCCCGGCTGGAAGAGTTTCAATCGCTACTTCCTGCCGGCGTCGAATTTGACATTCTGTTCGAACAGAACCAATACACCCAAGACCGCCTGCGGGATCTGGCCACAAACCTGTTGATCGGCATGGCGCTTGTCTTCGGGTCGACCTTTCTGATGATGGGCTGGCAATCATCGGTGTTGGTGGCGACTGCGCTGCCGCTGTCGGTCTTAATGACGCTGGCCGGTATGCAGATCTTGGATTTGGGCATCCACCAGATGTCAATTATCGGGCTGATCATCGCCTTGGGGCTGTTGATCGATAACGCGATCATCATCGTCGATGAGATCAACCGCAACTTGAAGGACGGCGCCGACACCGAGACCGCGATCACCGCCAGCGTCAAACACTTGTCACAGCCGCTATTGGGATCGACGTTGACCACCGTGTTCGCGTTCACGCCGCTGGCGCTGATGCCCGGTCCTGTAGGCGACTTCTCGCGGGCCTGCGCGATCACGGTAATCCTTGCGCTCTCCAGTTCGCTGGCGATCTCGCTAACGTTCATTCCCGTCCTGGCGGGCCTGCTGCACGACTGGCGGGGGCCCGGTCGTTCCGATTCATTCGTCCGACAGGGTATTTCGCCGGGACCGGCGTTGCGGCGGTACACCCGGCTGCTCGATAGAGTGCTCACGCGACCGCTTGTGCCGGCCATCTTAATTCCGGCCATATCGTTGCTCGGCTTCTACTCGGCGACGCTATTGGCTCAGGAGTTCTTTCCGTTCTCCGATCGCGATCATTTTTCGATCCAACTACAGGTCGACTCGCATGCGTCGCTCGGGAATACGCAAGATCGCGCAATGCAGGTGCGCGAGCTGCTGATGGAACATGAGGAAGTGACCAACGTGCATTGGTTCATCGGGACCAACTCGCCACATTTCTTTTACAGCATGGGCGGGACTGACGATGGTTCGACCAACTATGCGCAGGCGCTGGTCCAACTGCGGGACAATAGCGGCGTCAACGACTTCATCATCGGCGTCCAGCGCGAGTTGGATCTCGCCTTTCCCGGCGCTCAGATTCTGGTCTCGCGGCTGGGACACGGTTCGAAGCCGGCTGCCGCCATCGAAGTCGACGTGACCGGTCCCGACTTGCACCGCCTGCGCGAAATCGGGGAGGACATTCGCGCAGTCTTCGCCGGAGTACCAGCGGTTACGCACACGACCACGTCGTTGAAGGACGGTCGGCCGAAGTTTGTCTTCGAAACCAGCGAAGAGGAAAACAAGCGCGCCGGATTGTCAAATGTTGCCGTCGCCGACCAGCTCGACACTGCGCTTGTGGGGACGTTGAGCGGTTCGCTGTTCGAGGAGACCGAAGAGGTGCCCATTCGCGTGCGGCTGGCGCACTCGACGCGGAGCGATCTGACGAACATCAACTCGGTGAATCTCGTCCCAGGCATCGAATCGGCTGCGAAATCGTCCACCTCCTGGGTGCCTCTGGCAGGCTTGGGCGAAATGACGCTTCAACCCGGCATCGACGTGATTCCCCGGCGGGATGGAGTTCGATCGAACAAGATTCAAGCCTACGTGCCGCCCGAATCGGCCGTTTCGCGGCTCGGCATGTATTACAAGGACCAGATCGAAGAGATCCGCAGCAGGCTGCCGGCCGGCTACGCTTTGGAGACCGGCGGCGAAGAGGAAGACCAGCAAGACAACATGGCCAACGTGATGGCTTACGTCGGCATTCTGGTCGTCATCATGATTGCGACGTTGGTCATCGGCATGCGGTCGTTTCGAATCATGGCCATTGTGGCGTTTGTGGCGGTCATGTCACTCGGATTCGGGTTGGCGGCACTGGCGGCGTTCGACATTCCATTCGGATTCGGATCGGTGATCGGACTGGTCGGGCTCACCGGTGTGGCCATCAACGATTCGATCGTGGTGCTGGCGGCCATGCACGCCGACGCCCGAGTCCGCCGCGGCGATGCTGTTGCGGCAAGGCACATCGTCACAGCGTCCACCCGGCACGTGCTGGCAACGTCACTGACCACCATGGCGGGTTTGTTGCCGCTGATGGTCTCTAACAACGCGCTGTGGACACCGATGGCAGTTGCCATCGGAGGCGGCGTGTTCGGCGCGACAGGACTGGCCCTGTTCTTTTCGCCAGCAGCCTATATGCTCTTGATGCCCACGCTGCGAGGTTTCGAGCGCGAGTTCGCCAAGACTTCTGTGCCCGCCGACGCTGCCGCTCATCCAGCGAGCTAGATCCAATGAATCTGAAGCAAGTCCAACGAGAAGAGACGCACGAACGAATCTTGGATGCCGCGCGCCGCCTGTTTCGCACAGATGGCTACCAAAAGACCGGTGTGGCACAAGTGATGGAGTCCATCGGTCTCACCGTTGGCGGCTTCTACAACCATTTCGAATCGAAAGAGGCACTGTTCGAAGAAGTCGTCGATAAGTCGATGAGCCGAATTGTCGAGGGAGAGGCCGTCGAAGAAGGAGACCCGGCAGCGTTTTTCAGCTGTGTTGTGAATCGCTATTTGAGTACCGAACACCGCGATAATCCGGGTATTGGATGTATTCTGCCCGCCCTGACCCCCGAGGTCGCCCGCGCGGACGACGAAGTTCAACAGGCATACACTCGGTTCGTGACTCGAATCGCCGACAGAGTGGCGGGAAACATCGCAGCGACCGGCGTCGGCGAGGCCGACAAGCGGGCCTTGGCGCTGATGGCGCTTTTGGTAGGCGGGCTCATGATGTCGCGCGGTGTTGATGACGAGGCGCTTTCGGAGCAGATCCTTGCAGCTTCGCGCGAGGCCGCCGAGTCGATTGTCAAAGCGCCTTGATCGACGATGTGCCGGTTGGGACTTTTCGTCGCGCCAACCACGACGACGCGAAGCGGTTCTATGAGTCGTCGCGGTCTTCTCGCCGTTCTCGATGCGACCGACGAGCTGTGCCGCCGTGTGCGTCCTTGAGTGCGGTGCGACATGCCTGGCAGCGAATGGCCGTGGAGAAGATGTACCCTTTGTCGGTCTCATACCACCACTTCTGCTGTTCCGCGGTAAAGACTTCTGTCTTCCCGCAATCGACGCAGACAAACTCTTTGTCCTTGTAGTAAAGCGGAACGCCGCCGTAGGAGTTGTGGGGCGCGTGCTGAGAGAAGTCTGCCGGAATACGTTCATCCTTAATCGGTGAGGCCAGCCGCGGTGCCTCGTGTTCTGATTGTCGCCGGTTCCGCCGCCGTTTGGGCATATCGAGCCCTCGACTGAATATGAAGTGACAGTGGCAGGCCTGTGATCTTATTCTAAAGCCATGAGGCCGTTGTTCGCATCGTAGTATGATACTTGAAGATCACCGCAGTCCCATTGGGAAGCCCCCCGCCATGCACCAGAGCCGTTTCACGAGAGGCATACCCCGTAACACAATCTGGACGGTGGCGGCAGTCTTGCCCCTTCTCGGTCTGTCGAGTTCTTCGGCAGAAGAACTGCGGGTGTTGAGCTGGAACGTCGAGAGCGGCGGGAACAATCCAGAGAAGATCGCTGCTCGAATTCGCAGTTTGAACGCTGACGAGTATCACATCATTGCGTTGTGCGAAGTCTATCCGCGAAACTACCGCCGCTACGCTGAGGCGGCCGGCCGGCGCTATCGCTACGTCGGTTCGGTCACAGGCGGCGATGACAGGCTGATGATTCTGTTTGACGGATCGCGGCTGGCACTCAATTCCTACTCCGAACTCTTCAATCAACGCGCAGATGCGTTGAACGACAGCCAATGGCGGCATCGTTCGCCGGTGGTGGCGCGGCTGTATGATCGCGATACCCGCATCGAGTTCATGTTCCTGCTCAACCACCTCGCCCGCGGCAACAAGCGGCTGCGGCAATCGCAGGCACGCGGCCTGCGCCAGTGGGCCAATGAGCAAGATCTGCCAATCATCGCCGCCGGGGATTACAACTTTGACTACGACATTCGGACCGAAAAAGGCAACCGGGCCTTTGATCTGTTTCGCGAAGGAGGCACCTGGAAGTGGGTTGTCCCCGAAAACAAGATCGACACGAACTGGTCCGACGAAAATGGGGACCGTGCCGACGACTATCCGCAGTCGATACTCGATTTTGTGTTCGTCGCCGGTGCGGCGCAGCAGTGGTCATCAAAGTGTGAGATCGTCGTGAAACGCGGTGAGTTTCCCGACAATGACGACACCAGCGACCACCGACCGCTGAGCACTACGTTGCAGTTGCGGAAATAGCTCGCACCAGGCTACCCAGCGTCTGGGAAACTCGGGCCGTATCGCTTGAGAAACGTGGAAACCCAGTCTCGCTGCTCGGGCGTATCCGGCACGGTCATCCCGCGGGCCGTCGCGATCATGGCGAAAGCCGCATCGGATTCCGTTCCCAGCAATCCCAGAACGCTGGCCGCTATCAACGAAGATCGGCCGATACCCATTCGGCAGTGAACGGCAATCGATCGACCTGCCTGCAGTTGGCTCGCTAGAGTTCGGATGAAGTCGACTACGTTTGCTGCGGGCAAGTCGCGATCTTCAACGGGAAAAGAGGCGTATTCGAGTCCCGTTGCCACGCATAGAGATCCCTCCTGATCCAACTCTAGCTCTCGTTCCTCCTCAGTCGTGAGGAGCGAGACGAGGACATCGACCCCCATTTCACGAAGAGACTGCAGCTCGTCGGTCAACCAATCGCCGCCGCGCGGCCGGGGCATGATCGCGATCCGGCCGGGAAGATTGTCAGCCACCCAATAGATTTCAGCTCTCACGACACTTCACCACAGTCACCAGCAGAAAATCAGCGCCGCCGCGAGCGCGATCTGGAGCGCCGTCGCTTTTTCGGATCTACTGGCTCCGGCTCTTCGGCGAGAAGCTCTTCGATTTTCGCTTCGAGGGCCTTGGCGTTGCGACTGCCGGCGCCGACGCGAATCATGCTGATTCTTGCGTTGCGGTCGATGAGCACGACCTGCGGAATGCCCGTGACGACGTAGCGCTCCTTCAATCGACTGCCCGGGGCCAGCATGGCCAGTCGTTGGGGCAGTTCGTAGTGTTGGGCAAACTGCAGCAGGGCCTGTTGTTCCTGTTGGGCCGTCGGCGCGCCGTCAGGCACCGATTGCTTCTTGGCATTGTTCCAGCCGTATTGGTAGTACTCGGTCGCTCCGATGATCACGAGTCCGTCGTCGGCGTACTCTTCGTGCCAGCGCTTGATGTCGGGGAACAGTCGGATACACGGCCCGCACCACACCGCCCAGAAATCGATGAGCACGACCTTCTGTTCGATGTCTTCCAATCCAAGCGGAGCGCCGTTGACCCAAGCATGCACATCCATACCAAACGCCCGCTTGCCGACCAGGTCCTGCCGCTTCTTCGCTGTGGCGATCTCGGCAGCCAGCGAGCGGAACGTGGGGCGATATTCTTCGACAAAAGCCTTGGCCGCCGCATCGGTCGTTTCCAGACCACGCACACTTCGATCTAGAAGCTTTAGCATGCCGTCGGCCTGCGCGGCATCGTCATCGGAGACGGAGCTGATCTGTGCTCGAAATCCTTCCAGAAAGACGCGGAGCACAGCCGCGTCGTTCGGGTTTTCTTGGGCTTGCGTCGCCAGGAACTGGAGATACTCTTTGCGCGCAGCCAGCTTGGCTTCGGAATCGTCTGCCGATTTGATGTTTCGAAGCAACACCCCAGCGACATTCGCAATGCTCGAAGCCTGTCCCGGGTTGGCCGCCAGTTGCTGGCGGGCCGCCTCCAGTGCATCCGACTGGGCGCAAAGCGGCTGTGCCCACGCAACGCACATAGTTGCCAACAAAAGGACACACAGCCGAACGGCAATCGGTAACCGTCCGGTCCCGCAGTCTTTGGTCTTCGCCATTCGAAAGCTTCCCGCTGCTGACATCCTTGCGGCCCTGGGCAAGATCGGGCAACGTCGTTGGGGTTAGCGCCCCGTAGGACCCATTGGCAGCATTATACCGTACAAAAGTGCGCCGACCACTCAGTTGGTACTTCGGTACCGAATACGCTCGGTCACCGTTCATGCCGGGCGTGTTCCAACGAGCGCGGGTTGAAAGAACTCTCCGTCGATCCGTCGCACGTGCGCGAATCCGGCTGCCTCCATCAACTCCCACAGTCGAGCAGTGCCCACGGCGTAGTATTTCGTCCGCAGGACCCGCGTTTGAGGTGGTTGGTTGTCCTTAGGATCGAAGACGAAATACATCGAGAGATCGTAAATGTCTCCTTCGAAGTCCCAGACCTGAAACACGAGATAGCGGCCGTTCGGCCTGTCACGAGTGCCGTACAGTCTCACCAGGCCGGTGCCGCGTTCTTCTCGGTCGTAATCGCGAACGGTCACGATGCAGCCGCCGCCCGGCGCGGTGCATTGAAAAAATCCTCGGAAGGCGAGCAGAATCTCATCGTCGCTCAACAAGTGCGGCACGGAATTGTCGCAGCAGATCACCGCGTCGAATTGGCGATGATGATGCACGTGGACCTGCCGCATGTCGCAGACCGAAACGTCTAGATCGACACCGCGCGCCGAAGCCTCAAGCCGGGCACGTTCGACGGCGCGGGCCGATAGATCAGACCCAATGACGGCGAAACCCACTTGAGCGAGCCCGATCGCTTGAGTTCCGATCCCGCACGCGGCATCGAGAACCGTAGCGCCGGGTGCGAGTTGCCAGTGCGTCTCGAGCATGTTCGCAAGCTGGCTGGATTGGCGCTCGATGCTGGCGTCCCAATCATCGTAAATCACGTCGTACAGCGCGCTGATCTCGTCGTAGTCGGCGGTCATGGGCGACGATCTCGCTGTAGGTAACGGCCGGTCTTGAATGGCGGAGTGCTACTCTGCTCGCGATACCTCGATCGACAACGGCGTCTGCCGTTTCGACAGATCGATCCGCGCCCAGAGTGTCAGCGGCCCTTCGTCGATTGCAATCCGCGTGTTTTTGCGAACGTTGACCGTAGAGGCGTCCGACCACATGGACAGGCCATCGGTATCGTCGATGCGCAACTCCAGCGCGCCCAGCCGAGTCGCCTTGACTGTGAATCGAACAACGCCGACCCGTCCGACAGCGGTTTCGATAGCCGGAATGTCAGATAACGGCAGGCCGCCGGAGACCGTGCTGTAGACTCGTTTCCAATTTGCAGCGTCCGCGTCGCCGACCGCATCTTTGGTTGGTGTCGACTTCAGTTGCGCAACCAGTTCTGCGGAAGGTTGTAGCACTTCCCACTGTTGCATGACAGGACGGGTCGGGACGCGAAACCTCTCGTCTTTGCCCAGCAGAGACAGGAATCGCACCAGGTCGACCAATTCGTCTCGCCGCATCGTACGCGGCAGGCCGGTCGGCATGAGTGATGTCTGGCTGGAAACGATTTCTTCAACGCGGCCTTCGGGGATGTTGATCATGTTGTCTTGAGCATCTCGCAGCAAAACGGCGCCGGCCGTCTGGCGCTCGACCCGCCCGCTCAGCACTTTGCCGTCGTCGGTCAACACGCTCTGAGTCTGGAAGCCTTCCTTGATCTTAGCGCTGGGGTCGAACAAGGATTCGAAAAGATGCCCAAGCTGCGCGCTGCCTCCCAGACTCGCCAGGTCTGGCCCAACGCGACCACCGACCCCGCCGATGGCGTGACACTTTGAGCAAGCCGATTCGGCTCGGCGGTAGATCGCTTCGCCGCGATGGGGGTCTCCCAGCCGATCAACGTCGTGGACAAGTTGGGCGAGTTCGACTGCGTTAGGCTTCTCGGCCAGCGGTTTGAGCGAACCGGCTCGAATGAAAGCATCCATTAATGCCGAGAGGTCTCGTCCGGATTCGTCGGCAAGCCGCACACCTGTAGCAGCCACGGAGGCCGCCAATGCCCGATCTTCCAGAGCCCTCACCAAGACTTGCGGTCCGTTTCGGTGGTCGACGAATGCCGCCAGAAGCAACGTTGGATCATCCGAGTCCGTCATGGTGCTCAGCAGATCGACCGCGGCTTGCCGGGCTCCTTCGGGGTCTCGGGCTGCCCATGCAGCCGTGGCCGTGATTCGCGCTGGCGAATCTCCCTCAGCCAGTCGCGCGAGGTCTGCTGCGGCTGTCGTTTCGTCGATGTTCAGCAGCGCCGTTGCCGCCGCATATCGTTCCGAGGGCGATTTTTCGGCGTCGCCGGCGATGTGGAGCAATTGCGGTCGCACGGTGGCTATCTGCCAGTTCCCACTCAGATTCGTGGCAGCGACTCGGATGGATGAATCGGGGTTGTTCAGCAGAGCCGCGAGTTGCTCGGCTTCCACCTGAGTCTGGTCGGTCGTCGCTGACTCTGCGAGCGCATCCAGCAATGCCGCGCTCTCGTTAGCGCTTCGTACTGCTGAATTCACCGCCGATTGCAGCACGACCGCTTGCTCCGCCGGGCCACCCAGTCGAGCCATGAGCATCAACAGGGGTTGCTTGTCATCGGCAGTCAGCGATGCGTCTTGTACCAGTTCAACCACCCGCTGCAAGGCGGAAGGGTCCTCGATCGCCGATATGGCAAAGGCCAACTTCTGATCATCTCCGCCGAAGACCGTACGGCCTGCCTGTAACGCGGGCAACCAATACGGCTTTAGTTCGCGGCAGGTCAGCCAAAGGGCGAAGTCGAGTGAGTCGTCGAGGGGCATGTCGAGTGCTTGCATCACCACATCGGCGGCACGGTTGGATCGGTGCTGGCGCAATGCGTTGACTGCCTCGAGCCGTACCTGTGCATGATCATCCACCGCCGCGCGTGACAGCAGGTCCAAAGCACCGGGAATGTGTGCCGACCAGTCGGACAGCACGCGGACTGCGGCCGCCCGGGCGCGGGAATCCGGCGAAGCGAGAACGTCGCGCAGCAGCGCCTCGTCGATGCGACGCAAGCCTTGATGCATCCACAGACCTTCCAGACGCAAATGCTCAAAGTTCGATTCGGCCGGATCGAGCTCTGCGATCCATTGCTGCAAATGAGGTAATACCTCGTCGGCCGCCCTTTCGCGCAACAACCGTCTGGCCTGATCGCGGGACCAGTCTTCAGGAAAGCGCAAGAGCTCAAGCAGCTGTTGGGTGGGAGCTTCCGCCAGCGGAGGCGGTTCGACCAGCGGACGATCCTTCGCAGACAGCCTCCAAATCCGCCCGTGGCTGCGATCGCGCAAAGGGTGATGGAAGTCGACCTCGCCATGGTCAATGATCGGGCTATACCAGTCGACGATATACAAGGCTCCATCCGGTCCCATCTTGATATCGACTGGGCGAAAGGAGCGATGGTCGGTGGTTAGCACGTCATCGAGCGGCTGCGAAGTATATCCACTCCCACTTTCGGCCAGTGCGTAACGCACGACGCGATTGGCCCGAAAGTCGGTCGTAATCATGTTTCCCTGCCAGTCATCGGGGAGATGGCTGCCTGAGGTAATCTCCAATCCGCACGCCTTGGGATGTCCCTGATTCAGACTCTTCAGAATCCGCGGTGCCCCTGGGGCGCTGACGAACACAGAGCCGGGGAAGACGTACGCAATCCCGTTCCCCCCAGCACCGTCGGTGGCAAATGACTGTCCCCAACGGTCGAAAGCATATCCCCAAGGATTGACCAGACCGCGCGATTCGATTTCCAATTGCAGCGTTTCCGGCCGCATCCGCCAGGTACCCGAACCGTTGAGTTGCCGTGGCCCCCAGGGCGTCTCGACGTAGCTGTTGATGTAGATCGATTGTTGGAACAACAGGTCACCCCCCGGGCTCCAACGAAACCCGTGAACCATGTGGTGCACGTCTGCGTTCCCGAATCCCGAAAAAACCACCCGCTTGACATCGGCCCGATCGTCGCCATCGACGTCTTGCAGAAACAGCAGGTCCGTTGATTGGGCGACGTAAGCTCCGCCGTTGGCCGGAATCACAGATTGGGGCACGAGCAGATCGTCGGCAAACACAGTCGATACGTCGGCCCGGCCGTCGCCGTCGATGTCTTCCAGAATGATGATCTTGTCGTTGGGCATCTGGCCCGGTCGCAGATGCGGATAGATGGAACTCGTGGCGACCCACAGCCGTCCTCGCTCGTCCCAATTGGCGTTGATCGGGTTGGCGACCATTGGCTCAGAGGCGAACAAGTTGGCCTGCAGCCCTTCGGCAACGTCGAACGAGGCCAGTTCCCGCTGGACATCGGGTGCCGGCACGTCAACGGGGACTTCGTTCTCCGGGTAATCCTTCTCCCGGACCAACTCATACTGCCGCCGCAACGGCGTCCGCAGCCGTGCGATTTCGCGTTCCTTCTTGGCGACGAGTGCGGCGAACTGCGAAACTTCGCCGGCGTGATGGCCGCGTTCGTGACGGCGAAACAAGTAGATGTAGGCCTTGTTCTGTGGCCGAAAGCCAAAGAAAAACAGACGGTTCTTCTCGATGATCGCCTGGCGGAGTTGCTCGACGCGTTGGAAATCAGGGCCGCCATGAATGACCACTCCCGCCGCCCATTGTGCAGCGGTTCCGGAGACAACTCGCGATCCGTCGATGTCCAGAGCGTATTGACCAGGCTGCAACCCGTCGATTCGCAAGACTCGCTGGAATTCGGCAATCGTCGTCGGCTGGCGGTCATCCTGTACCTGCATCTGCAGACCGAATTCGGTCGTCGTCACTTGGCTGATCTGACTGCCAGATGAGGAAACGAGTTCTCCGCCGGCGGTAAGGTGCGCACCCCATTCGTCGTCAGGCGTCGCCAACTGTTGGGCAACGATCGCGGCAAGCAGGCGGTACCCGTGCTCATTGAGATGTATTCCGTTGTCGGTCAGATGCCGCTTAGGATCTTGCTGCAACGCTGACTCGAGCCGCTCGAACACTTCGACATACGAGTGCCCGCGCTCTTTTCCGATGCGGCGCAAAAGTTGTGCTGCGCGGCTCAGCCGCTCATTCTGCGGAGTCATATCCGGGAAGTGAGAAGATCGGGCTTCGTGCGGCGGTGGCGAAAGCAGCACGATGCGCACGCCTGTGGGTTCCAAAGCCTCCAGCAGGCGCAGCATTCCTTTTTCGAAGCGTTCGAGTCCCTCGTCTCCCTCAAACGCCACTCGCGATCCATAACCGATCAGAATCACGTCCGGACCCTGCTCGGTGATCTGGCTCAACATCTGGTCGAAGCCGTAGTCGCCGAACTCGGCGCTAGGCCGCTGCCAGCGAGATCGGTCACGCTCTGAAGGGCCGAACCCCGCTCGGGCGTCGCCCAACACGTTGTCCCCCGATCGGCCCAGGTTGCGAAACAGAATGTCGCGGCCGGGCCACCGCGTTGTCAGCGCGGTTTCCAAATATCCAAAGTCCGACATCCGCTCGATCCACGTGCTCCCCAACAAGGCGACGCGCAGCGGTTCATCTGGTGCTGCCGCATCGAGTGGAGGCTCCTCATTTGGTGTCTCGCCGTTGGCGGGTCGCCGTACGATCGAGCCGAGGTCAAGCCCGGGAGCGCTGTCTGCGTCACACACGGCCACAAAGGCGAAACAATGCACCAGGGACGCTAACAGTAGAGTTAGGCTTGCGCGGCGCGTGAAATATCTGAAATCGATCGGAGTCATGGACAATTCTCGTTCTGAACTGATTAATCAGTTCATTATGAGGTCTCAGTGCTGCCTGTTGCGAGCGTCAACACCGGCAAGAGGTGGGAAGCACGGCGGGAGACAGAAACTCAACCGCGTCAGCCCGTGTGGATCGCACCCATGGCGGAGCGTATGCTGGAAGAGTGAATGACCTCACCCAGATCTGTCGGTGAAAGCGAGCATTGTGTCCAAGCCTGACCAGCAAGATCAGCAGCAGAAGCCCTCGTTTCGTGGCTTCATCCGAGGCGCCATGGGCTGGCTCTGGCGCGTCGCCACGCGGCCACGCGAAGAGCTGGATCGCTGGCAGCGCGCCGCCCGGTTTGCCTACGACTTGGGCCGCTACGGCAGCAAGCAGCTACGGCATGACCGGGCCCCGCAAATGGCCGCAGCTCTAGCGTTCCGCACGCTATTCGCACTCCTGCCGGTATTGATTGTTTCGATGCTGTTGGTCCGTTCCGTGCGCGGGACCGACGCGTTCCTGAAACTGATTCATTCGCTGTTTGCCTCACTCAATCTCGACGACATTCGCATCGTACCGCCGGCCGAAGTGCTCGAGCAGACATCGGAAGCCACGCTCTCCCTCTCCCAATGGCTAGAGGGCCTTGTGGGCCAGGCGGCAGATGTCGACCTGGCTGCGGTCGGTTGGGTCGGAGTGGCCGTGATTGTCTATGCGGCGATTGGCTTGATGGTCTCGATCGAAAACAGCTTCAACACCATCTACCGCGCGTCGCACGGTCGGACCTGGTCGCGGCGGATTCCACTGTATTGGTTTGTGTTGACAATCAGTCCGGTGGCGATGGGCATTTCCTGGTATCTGAACAACTACGTCGAAGCGTTCATCAACTCGTCCGGTTCATGGCAGACACTACTGGCCGTCGGCGGAGTGATGTGGAACATCGTGATCGTGTGGTTGGTGATGTTCGCCGTCTATGCACTCGTCCCGAATACGTCGGTAGCGCTGCGGCCGGTGGCGATCGGGGCGTTGGTGGCGGCGCTGATTCTCGAAGCCGGCAAGCGGTCGCTGGGGGCGTATCTGGAGAATGCGCTTTCGATCAGCCAGCTCTACGGCTCGCTGGGCCTGGTTCCGCTGTTCATGTTCTGGGTCTATTTGATGTGGTTGGCGATTTTGTTCGGATTGGAAGTCGCCGCCACGCTGCAAATGCTCCGTGGCCGAGAGCTCGAGGAAGTCCGGCAGAAGCCGGAAACAACCGGATTGTTCGACCCGACGAGCGTTGTCACTGCCATGGAGTTCGTCGCCGGACGATTTGCGACCGGAGAGCCTGCAACCGAGCGGGAAATCGCCGAAGCGGGCGGCCTGCCGGAGAGCACAGTCGCGTTGATGTTGAACCGGCTCGTCGACCAGGGGCTCCTGCACCGAGTTGACGGACAAAACACAGTCGTGACGCTGGCGCGCCCACCGCAGTCGGTGACAGCCGACGACCTAATTGAGGTCGGATACAGCATTGTCGACGACGGCGGTCTGACGCAGCATTCACAACTCGTAGAACGCCTCCGCGACGCGCAAAGACAACTCGCCGCTGGCACCACATTGGACTCGCTGATTACGACGCCCGCTGCCGGTGGCTGACGCCGTATCTGCGTCGCCCGGCATCACTGGTCACTCATCATCCGGTTGCTGGCTCGCGGCTTTCCGGCGAACTGCACGCAGCAAAGCTGAGATCTGATGTTTGCGCGCCTCCAATTCGGTCTGCTGGCCTCGGTCGCCTTGTTGGGCCATCCAGTCGTCGAGCCGAGATCGCATTTCTTGGCGGACGTCGGAGAGCTGTGGGTCGTCGGCCAAATTGTGCCACTCGTACGGATCGTTTTGGACGTCGTAGAGTTCCTCGGCCGGTCGGTGCTGGTACCGGTGGACCCGCTCTGCAGCGTGCGGGTCATGTTGGGCCTGAGACTTCCACGATTCGAAGATCGGCGCGAATACCGCGTTGTTCTTGAATGCCACCTCTGGCGTCAGGTTGCGGATGTACTTGAAGTTTCGCGAACGCACCATCCGAATGCCGTAGTAGTCGGAACCGTTGGTGATGCCGCGCGTGGTCTGTAGTCCGAAGGCATACTGTTTGTGTTCATTGGTCTCTCCCAACAGAACAGGGAGATAACTCTTGCCGTCCAAGCCATCGGGCACTGCCCCGCCGGCTGCTGCGATGAAGGTCGGGACGAGGTCCACGTACTCGATCAGTGCCTGGCTGGTCGCGCCCGCCGCAACTTTGCCGGGCCAACGGGCCACCAGTCCGTTTTGCAGTCCGGTGTCGTAGCAGGTCCACTTGCCGAAAGGGAAGCTGGACCCCTGCTCGCTGGTGACGATCACCAGCGTCGACTCTGCCAGATTGTGCTGCTCGAGCAGCTTCAGGCAGCGACCGACTTGATCATCGAAATAGGTGACCTCAGCGAGATACCGGGCAAAGTGCTCGCGTGTGACGGGCGTGTCGACGAAGTACGGCGGCAACTCGAGCTTGGCGGGGCCATACCGTGATGCGTCCCCTTTGTTCCAAGGCTGATGCGGTTCTGTCGAGCAGACGAACAGGCAGAAGGGCGAATCGTTTTGAGCGCTGTCGGTGAGCAGGTCTTCGACCGCTGGCCAGTCAATCTGCTTCCCACGCTTTCCGGCACGCGCGTACTCGAACGGAAAGACAGACTTGGGTGCTACGTGAGACTTACCATTCAACGCGACACGATAGCCCATTGGCTTTAGGTGGTGCACAATGCTCCGCGTGCCTGGCCTGGCAAAGGTTCGTTGGGGATAGGCGCCGCTCTTAACTGGGTACAAGCCGGTGTAAATGCAGTGACGTGTTGGCGAACACATCGGTGCCGCTTGAAAACTCTGCGTGAATCGCATGCCCTGTGTGGCCAGGCGATCGATGTGCGGCGTATGTGCCTGCCCGCCGTAACATCCGATGTCGCGGTAAGTACAATCGTCGGCAATGACGAACAGAATATTCGGGCGTGTCACAGTTTCCGCCACAGATCGAGTCGTCGGCCAGGCTGTCAAACAACACAGCAGACAGGCGATCACAAGACGTTTGTGTGGCATCTTTGGCATGTGGGCTACTCGTTGATCGTTCGGCCGCGCAATCTTTCCGGTCCGCTGCTTGGATTGACGCGCGCTGCAGCGTGTTCGGGAAGGTGGACGACGTATCCCGTTGTGGGATGTGCTTCGCCCGCCGGGAAATCGGTGGTCACGATGTGGGCGCCGCTGTCGAGGGCGTCGTCGCGGCGCTGTGTGTCGTTACCGCGCGCCTCGCGTAGATTGGCATCGGCCCGAGTGCGCACGATGTAGCCGGCCTGCACCAGTCGTTCGATCTTGTCTCCTTTCGGCCGACCGTCGACTTCCTGCACCGCCCCTTCACTCGCAGCGCGATGTGCCACGAACCGCGAGCGAGCGTTCTCCAATTCCCCGACGGTGGCGATGCAAAGTTCGCGGCAGATGTTTCGCACGCGGACGGATAGACCGATCAGTGCAATTGGCGCCGAGCGCAGCTCGGCGGCCGAAAATAGTGTTTCCGGGGCTTCGACCTGCGGCGGATACCCGAAGGGTGTCCGACACCGGGCGCTGCAATACGGGCAGATTGGATCGGGTGTTACTTTGACGTTGAACGATCCTAGTTCATGTGCTGACAATTCTGGAACGCCGACCGTTATGTTGTCCGACGAAAGCGATGCGGCAAAGGACAGCAGCTCATCCCGATCCGAGTCCATAGCCCGCCTTTGATCGGAATCAAGGTGAGCCAAAATGGTGGCCCAACACTTGTGGGTGAGGCTCCACGCCGGAAGTCCAACGTCAGACCGGACAAGATCGTTGAAGACGTAGACAGAGTACTCGTCGCTATTCGCGTTGCAGGCATCGCAACGAAAGTGAAATACGAAGCCAGGCATCGTCATCCTGATACTCCTCGGCGGAATGTCCGGGGTGATGTGTTCGCCGGCTGGTGCACACTCAACACAGTATGCATGTTATACCCGCATTGTCGTCCCCTGCGTTGGGATAACGTTGTGGAATGGCAGTCGGTTGCGGTGTATTATCAGGTGCGCACCCGGCCAATTCGTGTAGCCGCCAGCGCCGCGTATTCCCGCTTAATGGAGCAGACCAATGTCGGAACCACCTCCGTTACCACCCCCGTTTGCGAAGCAGGCTGCGCGCGCCAGTTGGATGGCACCTCTGGTCGCGTTGTTGGTCGGCTTTGTCGCAACGACGTTCATGAGACAGCAGGACGTCGATCAAGATCTGTCCCGAGTGGCATCGGCCGTCATCGCGGGAGTTGCTATCCTGCTCGGTTTCGCTGGGCTGATCTCCGGCTTCATCGGCCTGTCGGGCATTCCCAAACATGGGGCGAAGGGGCTCCTCATCCCCTCGGCGTTGGGAATCTTGTTGAGTTCGGCGTATTTGCTGCTTGTGGTTTTCGCGTCTCTGGCCGTCCGCGCAATGGCCGCAGAACAGCGTGCCGTGTCCCAACGTACGGAGAGCATTCACCCGGTCAATCGGTATGACGGTCTGGTGCCGGGTACAGCAGACTGCACGCGGCAATACGCCAGACGCGTACCGGGAAGCACCGTGCACGCTGGCTTAACTCTTCCAGGCCCGCAAGAATCGGACGACGTTCGTCGCCGGCACGCGGACGTGCAGGTTTAGGACGTCAATGCGGCCGAAGTCGATGGTCAGGCCGGAGCAGCGGTTGGCGAAGCTGCATTCAAAGCGCGGTTCGATCGCCACGTTGTAGAGTGTGACGCCGTTGACGCGGCGGCAGTGGCGGACGTGGAGCTTGGCCGACACCACCGGGTCGATCGCCGCACCGGTCACGCTTTGGGGCGGATGCAGCCGCAGGTATTGCCAGCGACACTCTCGTTCGTTACCGAGAACGAACGACTTCTGCCAGCGGGCGGTGACGAGTTGGGCTTCGTGAAGGCCTTTCAGTTCGTAGTACTCGACCGAGTCTTCGATCAGCGTTGCCAGCAATTCCAGAATGCTGGCTGATTGGCCGAGCGACACCACGCGGACGGAAGCCGTGCGGTTGTCGAAGTCGTAGTCGGCCAAAGCGTGTGGACCTTGCCCATTTAAGACCAGGGCCCGGCCGCTGAAGTCCGGTTCGTCGTAGAGCACGACGATCGAGTGCTCGGCGTTTAGTGTCAGTGAGCCGATGCGGTTCTGCAGGCCAGCCGGAATTTCCGGCAGCGACGCGCCGACTTCAAGGGTGAGCGATTGCCCACTGCCGTTGGGGCTCTCGCTGAGCGTCGCACCAGATGCCGCAATCGGAGTTGCAAGTGTTGCGAGTATTAGAAAGACGGATGCAGCCATGCTGTTCCCGTTGGGAAATCGTTGACGGCGGTGAAGTATCAAACTCACTGGACTACAGCCACCACAGCAGCCGCATCCACCAAGGTTCGCGAGTCGGCGGCGTAGGCTCGGTTGGTTCCGATGGACCATTTGTGGCCGCGTCGGGAACGCGCCAGGCCGTGTGCACGACATGCCGGTGCAGAGCCCGGTCTTCAGCCGGAGTACCACGCAACACGGCGGCAATGTCGTGGAGCAGATCGCTGCCATAGGCCGAATGTCCCAGCCCCAGGGCAAACCAGCCAAGGTCTCGTCCGGAGGCATCGACAACATCGATCGATTCGGATTCGGGGAATACGATCAAGTTGTCGCCGCCCAGACCGAGCCGCGGTCCCTGGTGAACGGCTTTCGAGGCCTGTAGCGCCCGATCTGTGGAAGAGGCGTAGATTGTGACCCGATCGGCGGTCGAGAGAATTCGCGGGGCAATCTGGTTCTTGAAGACGTTGGCGTCCACGTCTGGAGCCGCCAGGATGACTTCGTTGAGCTTGGGGATCTCGCGATACTCGCTCTCTTCGGCCAGACGATTGAGTGCGGTCGTGACCAGACGGCTTCCCATGCTGTGGGCGACGAGGTGAATTCGCTTCGCTCGCGATTCGGTGGCGACCATCTCGATGAACTCTCGGAAGTCGGCTTCTGAAGCGTCGGCGTCGTCCATGTCGGCCACATAGCTGGCCAGTGCTCCATCCGAAGGCCAGCTGAACATGACGGGCGGTCCGTCGAACTTCAGGTCGTATGACATCTGCGCCGTGCGGCGGGCGGCTTCATCGAAGGCGACATTGAACCCGTGCACGAAGACGAACGCCTCTTGTTGCTTCGACTCGGCGACTCGTCCTGCAAGGCTGTTTGCAAATTCATCCCGGTCGACCGGCTCGATGGATTGGAGGATGACGTGCTTGTCGGCGTTTTCGGCGAACTCCAGTTTCCAGAGGCTGGGGCGTTCGACTTCGCCGTACGTATGCGTCTGGGGGATGCTGACGTCTAGAAACCCGAGTTCGAGATTGCCGACCGTGCCGCCATAGAAGTCGTTTGGTTCTGCGGAGTCGAGATTGCGCTGGCGATTGGTTCCGTAGAACACGCGGACGACGTCATACCTGCGAACGGTTGAATCGGTAGCCTGCGGCATTGGCTCGGAGTCTCCCGCGGAAGGCGGGACCGATTCGACGGGTTCACTTTCCGGGGCTGCGAACGGCGTGTCCGCGGCGCCCAGACCACCTTGAGCCGATCCGGTGGCTGAGGAACCGAGAGCCGCCGGTGCTGGTTCCATAGAACTGGGAGCTGCCGGTGGCGGGGCGGCCGATCCGCACGGCTCGCACCTCTCTCCGCTGGAGGCACAGCCATAGATTGCCCCCAGCAGCAAGAGCCCACATGCAAGCGGCGGAAATCGGCGAGGAGTCGTCATGCTAATCTGAGCGCACGTATCGGGGTTGTGGTACCGTCAGAGTTCCACTTACTCCCGTAATCGGAATTCCCAATCCGCCAAGTTGAGAGTTTTCGCCGTAAACGGCGAAATTGGCTCAAGTCGCCCGTAACCGGCCGCGTGCCGGAATGGTCAGGGCCAGGTGGCTGCCGACCTCACATCGACTCGCCGGCTGGCGGGTTGGTGGGACGAATGTATCCTCGTCCTCTATCATCTGACGTGAGGCGTGACGTGGCGAAACGTCCAAGCGCAATGCTGTTGGCGTTTGCCCGCCAAGTTGTCGAATCGATTTTGCTCCCGAAAGGACGCCGATGGCCCGGACAAAAGGCAAGAGCACGCGACGCGTTGCATCCAACGGCCGCCGAACTGCTAAGAGTCGAACGAAACGCAACGTTGTGCCGGCCGATCTTGTCGACTTCCATGCAGTCTCCGACCCGAACATCTCGCCGGACGGGACGTCGATTCTCTTCTGCAAGAAGCACATCGAGAAACAGACGGAAGAGGTGACCAATCTGTGGATCGTTCCCACCGCTGGAGGCGAACCGAGGCAGTTCACATCCGGCGGAAAAGACGGACATGGCCGCTGGTCGCCGGACGGTTCACGGGTCGCTTTCATCTCCGGCCGCGACAAGCCCAAGCCCAACATCTTTACGATGTCGGCGGCGGGCGGCGAAGCGGTGCCGCTCACCGATTTTCCGGAAGGTAAGATTGGATCGTTTCGCTGGTCGCCCGACGGCACAAAGTTGGCCGTTGCATTTCGTGAAACGGCACCTGAGTGGACCGACGCCGCCAAGAAAAAACGCGAAGAAACGGGCGAGAGCACCCCGCCGCGGGTCATCGATGATTTGTACTATCGACTCGACGGCGACGGGTATTTTGATGAGCGACGGTTCCATCTCTATGTCGTCGACACGAGCGACGGGTCGCATCGGCTGCTGTTCGATCGCGACACGACCGGCTGGTTTAGTTACGACTGGTCTCCCGATTCCAAGGAACTGGTGGTATCGGCCAACACTAGTCGCGACGCCGTACTGAAGCCATGGAAGGTCGACCTGTTTCGGATCGATCAGGCGACCGGAAAATCACGCAAAATCCCTGACCTGCCCATCGGCGAAAAGTCGTGCGTGCACTGGTCGCCGGATGGCAAGTGGATCGCGTTCTCGGCACGCGAGGGCAAAGAGATCTGGGGCATCCACAACACCCGGTTGTTCGTCTGTAGCGCCGACGGTGGCAGCGTGCGGGACCTGACGCAAGACACCGACTATTGTTTGACTGCCATCGCCATCAGCGACACTGCCGAGGCGGTCTTCGAGCCGAACATCCGCTGGAGCCTCGATAGCAAACGGATCTACACGAGCATAGGCTGGCACGGCGCGATGCGCGTGGCTTCGGTCGCGGTTCGAGGGGGCGACCTGCAGTTCCACACGCCGGACAAAAAGGCTGTTTGTATGGGGAACTTCAGCGACGACGGCACGCAGTTGGCGCTGACCGTCGGCGACCAGCTCACTGTCCCCGAAATTGTCGTGGGGCGCCTGGCCAAGAAGGCGGCCCGTCTGAAGCGACTCACGCAGTTCAACCACGAGCCGCTCAGTGGTTTGAATCTTGCACCCGCCGAGTCGCACTGGATTGATTCCAAGTCGGGGACGAAGGTGCACGTCTGGGTCATGAAGCCACCCGGATTTCGCGAAGGCAAGAAGTATCCCGCCATTCTCGAAATCCACGGAGGACCGCATGCGCAATACGGCGAAACGTTCTTCCACGAGTTTCAGGTGCTCGCCTCGGCGGGCTACGTCGTGGTGTACAGCAATCCCCGCGGCAGCAAAGGCTACGGCGAAGATCATTGTGCCGCCATTCGGGGCAAGTGGGGACAAGCCGACTGGGAAGACATCCGGACCGTCACCGAGTTCATGAAACAGCAGCCCTACATCGACACTAAACGGATGGGCGTGATGGGAGGCAGCTACGGCGGATACATGACCAACTGGGCGATCGGCCACTGCCAGGATTTTGCTGCCGCCATTACCGACCGCTGCGTGTCGAACCTGGTGAGCATGGTCGGCTCCAGCGACCTGCCGCTGATCATCGGCGAATACTGGGACGGCAACTCCTGGGACAACACAGAGCAGATCTGGGAGCAGAGCCCGCTCAAGCATTTCGGCAACGTTAAGACGCCCACACTGGTGATCCACAGCGAGGGCGATCTGCGCTGCAACGTAGAGCAGGGCGAACAGGTCTTCGCGGCGCTGCAACTGCTAGGCGTGCCCACCCGCTTCATTCGCTATCCCAGCTCAACCAGCCACGGCATGAGCCGCTGCGGTCCACCCGATCTGCGGCAGCACCGGTTAAACGAGATCCTGCGGTGGTGGAAAGAGTATTTGCGGTGAAATGGCGGCTGAGGCACGCTTTGTAGGGTGGCACGACTCTGCCAAGGCGCGGTCTTCAAAACCAGAGTTACTCGCTGAAGTCGACACTGGGCAGATACCGTTGCAACTCGCCTAATCCTTTTTTGGTCACTTGCGCTCCACTGGCATCGAGTCGGAGAAGCCGGCTATGTCCGTAGAGATGTGGGAGCCCTGCGTCCGTGACGTTGGTTTCTCGCAGACCAAGCCATTCCAGATTCGGGAGTTTCGAGAGATGAGCGAGCCCGGCATCCGTCACGTTAGACTCCGACAGTTGAAGGCGTGTCACTCTTGGGGATCGGGACAGATGCACGAGATGATTGTCACTTACGGTCGTGCCCTCGAGCATAAGTATTCGCAACGGCCGGCAAGAGGCAACGTGCCTCAGGCTCTTCGCTTCGAGCCGCACGTCCCAAAGCCACAAGCCCACAAGATGAGGCAGGTGGCAAAGTGTCTGCATACCCAAATCGGACAAGCCGACGTCGGTCAATGACACAACTCTGAGACTCGGGAGGGACGCCAGATGGGAGAAGACGTCTGCCTCTATGTCTATTCCAACGAGGCTCAAGTTCTCTAGGTGCTGACAAGCCGCAATCCTCTCAAGGCCAATGTCAGTAACCCTTAGGTTGTGCAGCGCCAGAAATTCGAGATTCGACAGATCGGCAACGAGTTCCATGCCACGATCTGTGATGGGCAAGTCATACAGCATGAGATCAGTGAGATTTCCTAGCTCCTTCAGATGTCTCAGGCCATCATCAGTGACTTGGCATTCTCCAATCGCCAATTCTCTCAGTTCGGTTTCGTTTGCGAGGGCTGCCAGACCTCGATCCGTCACAGCCACATTCTCGAGAAATAGCTCTTCGGGGTCCGACTCGTCAAGAATCTCCATTAAGAGTTCGTCGTTTGCTAGGGGACCCAGCAGCGTTACGTGTTCGACACGCATCAAGAGCTTTGACACCGGTGGCCACTCGACCGCAGTGGCGAACTCGACTAGCCAATCAGGACCGACGAACCGCTCCCAGGCGTCCCCGCCGGCGGCCGTCACCTTTTGAAACACTCGCTCCGTTCGAAAGACCGGCTCCAGCACGAGATACGAGCTAAAGACCAGCGCGACGGCAGTTCCGCTGAACAAGAGCCACCTGGCGCGAGGAATGCTAAATCGGACTCGTTTTATCGACGAGTCTGAAGGCGATTGTTCGGTCAATGTCGGGTCCGCGTTCTCCAGTCGCTGTTGCAAGTCACATGCTATATTTTACAACGCCAACAGCAGGCCGAAGGATCACTCACGTCCGTCGAAATTGGCCGGCAGCTCTTCTCAATTCGCTTCTGGCGCGCCGGTGTGCGGCATCGGGATCCCATTCGGGCATCAGCACATGCATGTCAACCGCGAACCCCGAACGGGGACCCGATTTGCTACGGAGTTTTCGTACCAACTCCCTCGGTCTTCCGTGAAAGACCTAGTGGCGCGGATTGCGTTAGCCCGGCCAGCTTGCTGACCTTCCACTGACCGTCGACTCGGCGAGTGCAGAATTACGGCCAGAACGGCCGTCAAGAGAGAGTCGAACCACCATCTGTACCTCCGTGTGAGTTTCTCGTTGGCGAGAGTTGATTATTTCCGCGAGACGCAAGAAACGGAAGACCAAGAGGTCGCTTCGATTGCTAGCGATCGAGTGATCTCCGAGCACTGCCGTTGCCCTGTGTCGCACCCAGTTCGCGCTCGCGTCCTTTACCGAACCAAAAGGCAATGAGCGCGCCGACGACGATCATGACGAGCGTCATCGACGTGAGTTGGTGCGCATGCGTTATGAAATAGGCGAAACTGTCGTCGTCGCGAAACGGTCTGAACCGCCACTCTGCAACTAAAGCGAGTAGCACAGCCGCCACCCCGCATACGATGCCAAGTGCATTGGACTTGAATCTCGACAGCAACCCGCACCCGAGACCGAGCAACGAGCCGGGCAGCATCAGGCCGTAGAGTTCGTGCCGCACAAGCTCGAAGAACGCGAAGTAACCCAACGTCCCGCCGATGATCCCGCCCAGCAGGCCCAGCAGCCAATTCGAAAACTTTGCGCCTTCGGTCATGCCAACCCCAGGGCGATCTTATAGGTCGCGAGAACAGTCACTCGTCCTGACGCTGGTTCACAGAATTCGATTCATCCTGCATTCCCTCGGCGAGGCGCCACAGATCGTCCAGCAAAGACTCGGCGTCTTCTCGAAGCCTCTCCAACTTCCGGCGTACCTCAACCGGAAGCGCATCATCGTCGATTCCGAAAGTCTCTGTATACGCCCGTTCGATGTCCTCGACTGCGTCGTCGAAATCGGCAGATCGCTCGCGGGCCTCGAGAATTGCCGGGTCGATGGGCCAGGCCTCCTCGACCAACTCGTGCATTGAATTCCAGTGGCACCGGGTAACGCCTTCATCGGTGACACGATAGAAGTAGCGGGAATCGATCTTGTAGTCATCTTCCAGCTCTTCCTCGGGTGAGGCGTTCATCGCTTCGGCGAAAGAGGCGTGCAGACCATCGGGAAGAATGAGAATCTGAATTCGAGCCGCGTCGATGGAGAGCGGTTCTTCGATCCGCGGCCCCCACAGCGGCAGGGCATCTTTCTCGTTGATCTGTAGCGGTGGAATGCGAGGCGCTCGATCCCAGTCACGGGCAATGGCGTTGTAGGCGGTTACGTATGGTGAGTATGCGGCGGCCCGGTATGGCTTGCGGGTGTCGTGGCGAATGAGGTGCATCCAGTCCTCGTTGAACTTCAGTCCGATGCCGTCACCAAGGTCATAGTCTTTGTCGTAGATGAAAACTCGGTAGGCATTCATTTCACGACGCCGCTCGTTTCCTGCCTTGTCTCGCCGAATCTCGAATACAGGCGGGTCGAACTCCCGCAGGTGCCAATAGACTTGGTGTAGACGCGCGGTCATCGACTTCGGCATGTTCCCAACGGCGAGGTTCCAATACCCGGCGTAGCCGCAACCTGCAGCGAGGCCGACACCCGACGAGTACGGGAACACGATCTGTCCGTCGGTGCCGAACTGAGCCAATGTCTTCTGCGAAAGCCTCGAGCCGTAGCATGCGTCGCCCGGCAGAAAGCCAATTGTCAAAGCAAGAGCGGCATTGCTGGGTGACAAGATGCTTATGGCAATCACCGTGAGGAGCAGAGTTACGGCAGTTCGCCTTTCCGGAGAATTCGTGACACGCCGTCGAGTTGTGGGAACGGGCATGAAAGTCTCGCGATATTGGTTCGACACTATGGGGCGCGCATTGGCCGGCACCAGGGATCACCCCAGCTTTGGTTCGAGCAAGGAACGGTCTTGTTGCCAGCAGATGAACTCGTTGTTCTGCGTACAGCCCATAGCCTCGATCACGGATTCGTTGTCGAAGCCGGGGAGCTGTTGCAGTCGTAAGAGAAGCGGTGTCGCAACGTCCTGTGGTACCCAACAGGACATGGCCTGCGTTGTCAGCACAATGAATACGTCGTCGTCGAACGGCCCGTCCTCGGTGGTGCGTATCGATACACGTTGCAGTTCGGACCACGCGAAACGTTCTCGAAGTCGACTGCGTCGAGTCAACGTGACGCCTGTGTCATCAAAGTCTACGTCGATAGCGCGATTGAGGGGCATATGCGGAAAACGAATTGAGAGCCAGCGTCGCATGAAACTGACGCGCTTCCAATGAAAGAGACGACCAGGTTTGGGCCGACAGCCTAGGCGCCGCGGCTGGCCTTTATTGTACGCGTGCCAAAACGATGGCGTCACGGAATAATTGGCACGTTCCATCCGCAACTTAGCCCGGTTGATCACGACAACCGAACGAGCGACCGGTGACCATCACCTACCCATGCGGTCTCTTCGCCGGATGAGCCTTGACGGCTTCTTCGTTGACATCGGTGCCCCAACCCGGTCCGGTGGGCAACAGCAGGTGCCCGTCCTCGATGTGCGGCTGAACGGTGAATAACTCATCATGCCAGGGGACAAAGTCGCAGTCGATTTCCATGATGCGAAAGTTAGGGGCCACGGCACAGAACGCGGCGTTCATCATGGTCGCCAAGTGGCCGTAGAAGTTGTGCGGAGCGACGTTGACTTCGTACACATCCGCCAGAGATGCAATCTTCAGCCCCTCGGCGACACCGTTCCACGGATTGTCGACGATGGCCACGTCCATCGCGTTGGCGTCGAAGAACGGCTTGTAGTCGGAACGCCTGAATAAGCATTCGCCTGAGGCCAACGGGATGGTCGTTCCCTGTCGAATGTAAGAAAGTGCCTGCGGGCTGCGCGAATCGATTTCGACCCACAACAGGTCATAAGGCTCCATCGCCCGGGCCATCTTCAGGAAGCCTTCAGTCTTCAGGTTGAAGTTGAGGTCCACCAAGACGTCGATGTCGGAGCCCGCTCCTTCACGGAACGCGCTTAACGTGTCACACATGGCACGAATCACGCCCCTGTCGATATTGGTTTCCGGGCGACCTTGGGGCCGCCAGAAGCCTGGAGCGTGGACGTGCGGTTTTGCATCGAACTTCAGAATGTTGGTCTTCAGCGCCGTGTAACCGCTGGCCCGCACCTGCTTGCCGAGCTCGACCACATCGCCCAGCGATCGGACCGGCTCGATTTGCATTTGTTCGGCCACGCTCACGCGATAAGTGCCGCAATGCGACCAATACAGGCGAATCCGGTCGCGGACCGGTCCGCCCAACAGCTCGTAGACCGGAATGTCGAGCGCTTTGGCTTTGACGTCCAACAGGGCATTCTCGATAGCGCCGATGGCCTGTTGGGCGATGCCACCGGAAGCTTGCCGCCGAATGGCGTACAGCCTTGCCACCAATGCCTCGTAGGCGCGCGGATCCTCTCCAATTACGTGGGTCGACAGATTCTTAATGACTGACGTCACGCCCACCCCGCCGAACGACTCGTTGTACTCACTCCAACCGACGAGTCCGTCGTCGGTGCTGAGTTTGAGGAAGTCGAAGTTTCGAAACCCAGCATCGGCGTGCATGCATTCGAGCTGTGTAATCTTCATCGTGAACAGGGTCCCATCGTGAGGCGCGGCAAGCACTCAAAGGAGTACAGTCGATCCCAGTGTAGCCCGCGCCGGTCGTTCAAACCAACGAGGTTGTCCGGATGACTGCGATCGGGTACCGGAACCGTTCGGCTGTTTCAGCTGCGATCCACGGACGCATCGGCGTGCGCATGAAGAAACTCTAGTCGTCGGTGTCTCACTCGCTCGGCGTCGCGACCGAGCCAGATCAAGTGACCGGCTGTGTGGACATCGAGCCATTCCGCTTGCGGCATGCGTTGCATCGCCCAATGCACGTTTTCGATCGGTGCCACAGGATCGAAGCGGTCATGCACAACCAGTACCGGGCAATCGATTGTCTGGTTCTCGATCCCCAACTCGTTGACAAGCACGACGAAATCGTTTTCGAAACCGGCAGGCTGGTGACGCAGGCAGTGCCGCATGGCATCCAGCAATTGGCAGAACTCGATCGCTTCCGCGTCCCCTTCGACTTCTGCGTGCCGCAACCCGGCGGCCTGTTTCAGATGCGCCTGCGGCGCGGCGAACCGCAGTTGCTGCCGAAAGCTCCACAGCAGGCACTTGCGTAGCCAGGGCCGTATCAGCAGCGGCCGGGTCCAACGGCTGTTCTGCGGAAGCCAGCCAGGCGACGTCCAGGGGTGCGTGTTCGAACACTCCAGCACCAGGCAGGACGTGCGGTTGGGATGTCGAGCGGCAAACCCCGACGCGTAGAAACCACCGCCAGACGACCCAATGATCGCCGTCGATTCGATCTGTAGGACGTCCAACAGGTCGGCGACAAGATCGGTGCAGTCAGCCGACGCAGTCCGACCGTCAAGCGGCGTGTTGTAGTAACCAGGCCGATTCGGCACGATCAGCCGAAAACCAGCCTCGATCAACCCCGCTTCGATCTCGACAATCCGCTGGTTCCCGATACCGAAACCGTGGAAGTACACAATGGCAGGACCGTGGCCGATGTCGGCATATTCGACGGCGCCGTGCGGCGTGACGATTGTTTTCTGCGGAATCTGCGACACAGTTGTAGACCACGATGGCAGTCGACCGGTGAGTGCTTATCCTGAGTATCGCCTTGACGCGACCATCAGTCCAATTCGGCCAATGCATCCAGAATCACCGATGCGCACTCCCTTGGCGCTTCGAGCGGCAACAGATGCCCGTAGTCGGGCAATTCTTCGAATCGAGTGTCTGGACAGAGACGCTGCCACTTTTGCCACAGGGAGTCGGTGAAGAACACCGACGGCTTGCCGCGGAGAGCGATGCAGGGAACTCGCAGCGATTGCAGGTTCGGCATAATGTTGGGCGGGCAACAATAGTTGTGTGCTTCCCACTCGGCGGAGAACACCAATTCAACCTCACCGCTACCGCTTTCTTTGACCGCGTGGGAGGCCAGCGCCTGCAGGGCTTCGTCACTGAGTCGCTTGAATTGACGGCTCACTCGGCAAGCATCGACAAACTCGTTCCGGCTTGGCCAACAACTGGGTTTCGAAAGCGTGCTTTTGGCAGGTTCGCTGAGTCGCATGAGTGAGAAAGGGACAACCGCAAGCAGTGCTGCGATGGCCCGCGAGACCGTTGCCGGCTCGATGAGCACCAAAGCCTTAAACAAGTCAGGACGTTTTTCGGCGGCGTAGATGGTCGCTGCTGCCCCGATGGAATGTCCGACCCCAATCACTGGACCGCTAGATTGGGCATCGAGAAACGCGATCAAGTCGTCGGCGTAGGCGTCCCAGCGCAGCGATCGCGGCGGCGGCCCGACGTCGGGCCACGTCGCCCGCATTTCCAAGCCGGAAATCTGCAGCCGGTGGCCGAGCGACCGCAACAGCGGTTCATACACGCCAACGGGAAATCCATTGGCGCCACAGAAGTGTGCGGCCGCGCCGGATGTCGAGTACTGCCGCCAGAGGGCCTGGTAGCCGTTGATTTGGATGGTACTGGTCGCCATGCAGTTTCCGTAAATCGCGCCGATCGGGCCCAACTCAGACAGCGGAAGACGTGTCCGTCTGGATCATCGTCGTAATCGAGAGCATTTGTCGATAGACGACGATAACATCGACTGAAAAGCCTGAGCTGCCGCGTCTCGGCATGGTACAGCGGCACGCCAGGACAATGAAAAGGAGCGCAGTGGCGCAATTTGCCCATGTCGGAACCGATGCAGACCTCGACCAACCAGCTGGTCGAACACTTCTTTCGGCACGAGTCGGCGAACCTGGTCGCAGTGCTGACGCGTGCCTTCGGGATTCGCCGCATCGATCTGGTCGAGGACATGGTTCAAGCCGCGATGCTGGAGGCCATGCACGCCTGGAAACAACGTGGCGTCCCAGACAATCCCGCCGCTTGGATTCACCGCGTGGCAAAACACCGTATTCTGGATGCGCTGCGTCGCGCGAAAACGCATGAAAAAGCCATCGCGCTGTCCGGCCAAACCATCGACGAGCGGGAATCGATTGTCGAGGCGTGGCTGGACGAAGAACAGTTGCCCGACAGCTTGCTGCGGATGATCTTCGTCTGTTGCCATCCATCGCTGGATCGAAAGACGCAGATTGCGCTGACCCTGAAAACGCTGTGCGGATTCGGAATCTCCGAGATCGCTCGTGGCCTGCTCCTTCAGGGCGAGACCGTGAAGAAGCGCATCAGGCGGGCCAAGGATTCTTTGGCGACAGCCAACGTGAGTCTCGATCTTCCCAGCGGGGAGGAGTTGGCCCAACGACTCGACGTCGTACACGACGTGCTCTATTTGATGTTTACCGAAGGCTATAGCACTTCGCAGGGTACCGAGCCAATCCGCGACGACATCTGCGAAGAAGCCGCTCGACTCTGCCATCTGCTGTGCGAGAGTCCGTGCTCGACGCCCGCAACCAAGGCATTGCTGGCCCTGTTGCTGTTTCAAGCGGCGCGACTCGATGCGAGAATCGATGACGGCGGAACCGTGATCTTGCTCGAAGATCAGGACCGCACTCGCTGGGATCGCCGCTTGATCGCTTCCGCTCAACGCTGGCTGGCCGAATCAAAGTGCGATCGGCCCACGACGTTTCATTTCGAGGCGGCGATCGCGATGCAGCACTGCATCTCACCCGGTGTCGAAGCGACGGATTGGGACACAATTGTCCGTCTTTACAGCAGGCTCCTGCAGCTGCGGGAGTCGCCACTGTACGCACTGAACCGAGCGATCGCCGTTGGCCAGGCGGGCGATACACGCGAGGCCCTCGCGCAATTGCAGTCGTTACGGCATCGAAAAGACGTGCAGAACTATCTCCTGCTGGATTGCGCATTCGCGCGTATTCACGAGTTGGAAGGCAACACGCAATCAGCCATTGACTGTTACCGACTTGCGCTTTCCAAGGCAGGGGCCCCGCATGAAAAGGAATTGCTGGAAAGCAAGCTTCACAAGCTCGCTGACTCGTCAAACTCCTAGCTGCCGGACTTGACAGCTCACCAAACAGCCGCGTCCGCCCGCGTTCGGCGATCGCGGCGCGCGGTCTAGGCGAGGTTGCGAAACTCGTTATGCACCCGCCGGATCGACGCCGTCTTCCCACGGGCCGGCCAGCTTCATGTACTTCGGTTCTTCCAGCAGGCTGCCGTGGTCGCCGGCATGCCAGCCGGCAATGTGGTTGGGCTTGCCACGATCTTTCGATCGCTGCTCCCAGCCTGCGGACCAGGACGAATCGCCGTCATGGACTGTCATCGTTTCCTCATCAAAGTGGAACACTTTGCCTTCGCGATAACTGCGGGCCCCAAGGATCACGTTCGTAATCGCCGCCGCACCCAGTGCCGGGTCGTTGTTGCACAAGCTGGGATCCTCGGCCACCATGGCTTCGATCCAGTTCTTGAAGTGCGCGTAGGTGGTGTCCTTGACGGCCTCGCTGCCGATGCGCTCGGGCTCGAGTTTGCTGTCGCGTGTGACCTGCGGCCGCTCGGGCTCGTAGTCGTAGCCGTCGAATTCTTCACCGTTGCCGAACACGAACGATCCGAAATGGCCGCGGATCAATTGTCGAATCGGCGTATTGGCGCAGGCCATCGTGGCCGTCACTAGTCCTTGCACGCCTTCGGGGAAGTCGGCCACCACCGTGGCGACGTCCGGCACGTCGCGGCCGTCGTACTCCAGGTACAACCCGCCAGCGCCTACGACCCGGGCGGGGAACCGCAGGCCCGTCCCCTTGAGCATCGAAGTTGTGCGGTGCACGAACAAGTCGGTATACATGCCCGAGCCATACGGCCAGAACCTCCGCCATTGCCGGTACACGGCGCGGTCAAACGGTTCGTACTCGGCCAAGCCTTCTTCCACGCCCAGCCACGTCTTCCAGTTGATGTTTTTCGGCGTCATCTGCGGTTCGAGCGTGTAGTAGCGCCACTGTCCTTGAGCCGAGTTGCGGAAGAACTCGGTTTGATACATCAACACCTTTCCAAGCTTTCCGGCGGTCAGCAGTGCGTTGACTTCCTTCCAGAGCGGCAGGCTGGTCGACTGCACGCCGACCTGCATCACTTTTCCGCTCTTCTGCCATGTCCGCATGACTTCGATGGCCTCTTCGACCGTTTTGGTCATCGGCTTTTCACAGTAAACGTGCATGCCAGCGTTCAGAGCGTCAATGGTCTGCCGCGCATGCCAATGGTCGGGCGTCCCGATGCAGACCGCATCGAGGTCCTCCTTCTCGTACATCTCCCGGTAGTCTTCGTACTTGGTTGGAGTCTTTCCCGTCTGCTTGGCGATATAGCCGGCGGCCCGGTCGCGGTGCCGGTTGTAGACGTCACAGACGGCGACCAGCTCGATGGGCTGCCTTTCCAATTGCAGTTTGGTCAGCCGGCGTACATGCGCGCCGAATCCACGGCCACCCGGCCCCACGAAGCCAATCCGCAGCTTGCTGCCCGCGTCGGCTGCCGCCAGTCGGGCCGACGTGTGCGAAATGGCGCCCAACGCGCCGGTGGCGGCGACCGAGGATTTCAGAAAGTCACGTCGTGAAGGATCGGAACTCATTTTGGTAGGCCTTTCGTACAGATATCTTGTGTCAGTTGTCTGCGATGCAATCAGTGTTTCGGTGCAGTTGACGCTCAGCAAGTATCAACTATTGGGCGACATCCTCGTTCCACAGGTCGCCATGCTCGCGTACAAACTTGCGAAACGCCTCCTGCATCCCGCGGTCGTCGAGCTGGATGACTTCTACACTGTTGTCTTTAAAGTATTCCGGCGGTGTTCGCCACTTGGCACTCCCTTCAATATCGAGCCCCATGTCGGCCACGACAATCCGCTTGATCCCGAACAGGCAGATGGCTCCGCCACACATCTTGCACGGATACAGCGAAGTGTAGAGCGTGGCGTCGCCGTATCGCTTAACGCCGAAGCGGCCGGCGTTTCTCAGACAGTCAATCTCTGCATGGCTGGTGGGATCGTTTAACTGAACGCGATGATTGCGACCCAGCGCTACGAGCGTGCCGTTCTCGGCGATGGCGGCGCCAATCGGCAAAAACGGACGATCGACCAGCCTCTCGCCGGCACGGATGTTGAGTTGCGCCTGTTCAACCGCCGCACGCATGTAGAGCTGGTCGAGCTGTTCCTGTTGCATCGAAATAATTCCGTATCACGTCGGCCCGGCAACCCGTCGGCAGTTGTTCCGGCTGTCCTTTCCGTGTGACAGTTCAATGCATTGTATGCGACCGACCGGCACGCGCACACGGCGTCTGAGACAAATGCATGCATCTTTTCGGCCCGCTCAGACGCGCGGGGCCACGCCCCACGATTGATGCGACTTCGACGATTTCTGAGTACGGGTCGGGTAATATGGTCATCGTGGGGGGCCGATGCTCGCACGCCGACGCGGCGTTTAGCTGTCGAACACTCTTCTCGGAGAAGCCGCTTTATGGGAACCGCGCATATAGCCGGGCTGTTGCTCGCGGCGATGATGGGAGATGGGCCGCTGAGCGACTCCGTCGGCGACCTACCGCATCCGAGGCTGCTGCGCGCATCGAACCTGCAGCCTTCCGAGGATCTCGTGGCCTTACGGCCGGTTGATGCACCAAAGCCCCAAAAGTCCGTGCCCAACAGCCCGGAGGCCCGGGCAGTGTTGGAGGCGGCGATTCGAAAGTCCGCCGGAAAACCGACCGGCGAACTCACCCAGGCTGACTTCGAGAAAGTAACGCGGCTGGATCTCGAAGGCTGCCAGATCACCAACCTCAAGTCCTTGGAAGTGTTGACCAAGTTGCAGGGGCTGAACCTCCGCAGCAACCGGATCACCGACCTAAAGCCTTTGGCCGAATTGACGGAGTTGCAGGATATTGGATTCAACAACAATCAAGTCACCGATCTGACGCCGTTGGCAGGATTGAAAAAGTTGAAATCGCTGAGCTTGTTTAACAACCAGATCACCGATCTGACGCCTCTGTCGCGATTGACCAACTTGGCGGGTCTCAACCTCAGCCAGAATCAGATCGCCAACTTGAAGCCGCTGGCGGGATTGAAACGACTGGAGATGCTGTATCTCTACGACAACCGGATTGCCAACCTTGCACCCTTATCCGAATTGACAGAGCTGAAAGTCCTCAACCTGCGCGGCAACCGGATCACCGACCTGATGCCTTTGGGAAAACTGACGAGTTTAGAGACGCTAGGCTTCGAGCTGAACCAGGTCACCGACCTGACTCCGCTGGCTGGATTGACAAAATTGGAGTGGCTCCACGGCTTCAACAACCAGATCGCCGACCTGACGCCGTTGGCCCAATTGGAAAACTTGAAGGCTCTGAGCCTGTTCGACAACCCGGACCTCACTCTGGCCGAGATCGCAGAACTCCAGACGGCGTTACCGAAGTGTGAAATCATCCATAACGCTAAGAAATAGTGTGTTGCTGGCACTCGGGCATGCTGATTTGCGTAGGTCTATGCCGCGAATCACCAAGGTTGCCAAGCATCGGCCCCGCCAAAACATTGGCGCCGGCGACGATAACCTTGCGACCCCTCTTGCCTTGTCCGCTGTACACGTTAGAATCACTCTTCTGCGGTTGCGCAGTTTCTGAACCAGTCGTTTCGGGCAACACCGCAGAGACTCTTTTTCTAGAATCGGATTGAAGATGACTGAAGGCACGATCAAGAAGTTGACGGACAAGGGATTCGGTTTCATCGACGATGGGACCGGCAAAGACATGTTCTTCCACATGTCGAACCTCGAAGGAGTAAGCTACGAGCAACTCCAGGAAGGACAACGCGTGTCCTTCAACGAGGGCAGCGGACCGAAAGGGCCGCGGGCGGAGAATGTCAGGCCCATGTAGCCGTCTTGACAATTCAAACGACACCGAAGCCGACGAACGCCGTCGGCTTTTTTTGTAGATGAGGGGCCCCACGACGAACTTTAGAGCAGTTGGTTTACGATGTTCCGTGGCTGGGTCCGGCTCGCGGAAACCAGCCATTGAAGCAACAAACTGCGCTCGGCGCAGCACAAGACAGCGTAATACGCTGTAGACGTTTGGCGGACGAATTCTGAACGATCGGTGGAGAGTGCCGACTCACTCACGAAACGTTGCGGGCATCAAGGAACGCAGCTGCACCCCCCAATGATCCCCCACCCGCGTCACAATCCATAGCGCAGGGATCGTCAAGTAGCGGGTGCCGTCCGGATGCCAGCGGCTGAAGACCACCTCCAGATGGACCTTGTTTTCTGAAACGATGCTCGCTTCGAGTGAGTCGAATGTACTCACGTGCCAGTTCTGGCTCGACCGCATGCGGTTGAAGTCCGGACGGACCGATGAATGGCCGGCGTCGTCGGCCGTCGCGATTGTTCCGCTCGAAAACAGGAACAGGTGCGGATAGTTCAAAGGGCCCGTCGCCCCCTCGGCGTCACCGGCGTTAAACGCGGTCATGAACTCCAGCGCCGCTCGACGCGCAGCATCGAGAACTTCGGCGCGTTGTCCACCAGCGAGCGGCGTCACCGGCGAGCCGGCCGTCCGCAACTGTGGTCCCCAATGGCCGTCCTGATTCGTGACCACGTACATCACGCGGCCAGTGAAGTACGGCGTGCCGTCGGCGCGATACCGGCTAAACCCGATTTCGCAATGCACTTTCTCGGCTGACGACCCATATACCGTGAACGAGTCAAAGTCGAACGAGCTGCGAGCCCATCCCTTCTGCCGCATCTGTTCGAAGCCTTGCGTAAAATCTTCGGCCCGCTCGGCAACCCTCACCGCTTGCCCGGCGCCAAACGTCACAAACGGAAAGTTCATCGTTTTGCGCAACTGCACGTCATCGCCCATGTTCCAAGCAGCGATGAAGGCTTCGAGCGATTCTTTGGCCGCCGCTTCGGCGGCCCGATCCTGCGCGCTCACAAGCGCTCCCGACAGAGACACCAGAAAAAACACGGCTGTCATCAATGAGGCAGTTCGACGCACACAGATTCTCCGCAAACCTGCCGAAGCCAGAGACCACGAGTCCAGACAGATTAGAAAGAAGGCACGCCCGGGAGGATTCGAACCTCCGACCTACGGATTAGAAGATCATTGCAGGGTGTTGAAAAACACCCATATTACAGTCTCAAAACGCCATCGCCTCTTCACTGATACAGAAAATGATACACAATTTCTGTGGAGGTGAAAGGCATGGCACGAGACCCAAAACCGTGGTACTGGAAGGCTCGAAAGGGCTGGTACGTCACAATCAATGGCAAGCGCCATTTCCTCAGCACGGACAAGAAGGAGGCGAAGGAACTCTTTCATGACATGATGAACGCTCCTGAAAAGAGGGTTATCCGTTCCGGCTCAGTTGCGGAAATCGTCGAGCACCTCATGGACTGGACCGAAGCCAACAGAGCACCGAGAACGTACGACTGGTATCACGAGAGAATTGGTAGATTCCTGGACGACACTCCACCCCTGCAAGTGAGCCAAATCAAGCCGTTCCACGTTCAACGCTGGTTGGATGCTAACCAATGGTCTGACGGCTACAAACGTGGATGTGTTACGGCTCTCAAGCGGGTTTTCAACTTCGCCGTGAAACAGGGATATCTTGAGGCGAATCCGATCACCAGCCTCGACAAACCAGAAGCCAGCTCCCGTGATCTCGTCATCTCGCCGGCCGAGTGCAAACTGATCCTCAAACACGTCTCAGATCAGAACTTCTCTGATCTTCTCGTCTTCTTGTGGGAAACCGGCTGCAGACCGCAGGAAGCTACCCAAGCCAGGCCCAAACACGTAGACCTCGAAGCTGGTACCGTCACCTTCCCACCCGAAGAAGCTCCCAAGGGTAACAAGGCCAGGACCATCTACCTGACAGACTGTGCTCTCGAAATCGTACAGAGGAACATGTTCACGGACCCACTGTTTCTCAACACAAACGGAGTGCCGTGGACTGCGTTTGCTATCGACTGTCGATTCAAGGCAATGCAGCTTCAAATGGGCAAAGCAGAAATGAAAAAGAGAGGAATCTCAGTTTCCGATGCTGAGATTGACGAGTTCGCCGCGGCGTTGCCAACGGCCATCAAGAAACGTAATGGGGAAACCGTAGAAAAAACCAATGCTGCGCTTCGTCGCGAAGCAAGGGACAAATTGTTCAGACGAAAGACCGCACCGCTCACCACCAAATACTACGCTTACGCCTTCCGACACTCGTACGGCTACCACGCTTGGACGAGCGGGAAGGTACCACCGGAAGAGATCGCCAAGCTCATGGGCCATGCATCCACAGACATGCTCTACAAGATTTACGGGCACATCGAACAGAACCCAGAGTACATGCGAAATGCCGCGAGAAAGGTTCGAGGAGCTTAGGAGAAGTGCTTCGACTTGAATCTGCGTTGTCTCTTCGGTCTCTCGTGAACTTCATGCCGACATGAAGCCAGGTACAACTCCAGGTCCTCTGGTTTCACGCGGATTGTCCCTCTCCCAAGGCCGATCTTGTGTGAGACAATTCTCCCTGCATCGACCAAGGCATACACGAGTGAGTCTGAGATATTCAGTCGCTCACTTACTTCGGCAACTGTCAGCATGGTTCACCCACGGCGGCACCATCCGCTCCGATGATACTGCCAACAAATCACAACGGGGACAGTGGCACTCAGCGTAGGGTGCAAACCACTTGGCAGTACATCGAAAGCACACAAAGTACCATCGTGCCCTTACTACTCGTTTCCTGCCTTCACCGGCGCAGGCTTGCTCTGCTTCGCATCGTCCTTGCCGTTCTTCTCGATCTCTACGGACTTTGCCCATGCGTCCTTCTCACAGAGAACACCGGAGAAGATCGTCTTCTTCCCATCGGTAATCGCTACATCCGCTGTGTTCGATTGCCCACCGCAGATGAAACAGGGTGCGCTTCCGTGATTTTTTACTTTCAGCATGTTCTTTCCTTGCTTAGTGTTGTTGTTCTGATTTGCGGTGAAGCAGCTGCGTAGGCACCTTCGATCTTGTGCCACAACTCCTTATCACTCCACTTTGGCTCTACAAGAGGGGACTGCGCTTGCCACTCCTGCATGAACTGAAATGCTTGCTCTGGTCCGTATCCGTGATCGCAACAGAGACACGCAACGCGGAAGCATCCCTTGGAACCATACTCGCCATGGATGGAGGGGATCTTGAGGCAATAGGCCATGAGGTCCGTGACGCGCGTTCCTCTGGTGTGAATCTTCCGCGTTGCCTCTGCCAGGGCGACGCTGATGTGCACAGGCTCGCTGTCGATCCAATCCACCGGAAATTCGGGAACCTTGAGGTGGACTTCCCCATGAATAGTGGGCGCTCCGAGAAGGGTGTAAGCTCTTCGTGAGGAGGTTCACAGCGATGAGCAAGAAGCGACGTCGTTACACATCGGAGTTCAAGTCGGAGGCA
>Ga0315338_1000380_pt1 | contig 114523 bp, 96 predicted proteins | sample ASW8metaG_FD_204518 | JGI IMG/M metagenome (GOLD analysis project Ga0315338, IMG submission 204518) | Ammonia-oxidizing marine archaeal communities from Monterey Bay, California, United States - ASW #8 | ecosystem: Environmental > Aquatic > Marine > Coastal | place: USA: California | collected...
ACCGGCAGTGTGGGAGGCGTGTCTGCAAATGGGGGCTCCTCATAACTCGCCGGCCACGTCCCCTGCGCCGCCAGATCCTGGCACGAGTTGACGACGCCGGCTGGCGGACACGGAATGCCCACATCGCCGCACGCGGTGCCGCCCCCTTGCCAGTTGCCGCCGCCGGCGATGCACTGGTCTTCGGTCATGTCAATGCACACGCCTGCGTCATCGGGAATGCAGCAGGCGCCGGGCATGCAGTCGATCCACGGCACCGGCTCGAACGTCAGGTTGCCACCTTCGGGCTGGTGGATGAGCCATACGGTGGCCGTTGGATCAGGAATCAGAGCCCCATTCGGATCGTCAATTTCAATGGTGTACTCAAAGAAGTCGATGCCGCAGACGCCGCCCGGTGGTGGGTCATACAGCACGATCGTGGCGTCTGTGGGTGGGTCTGGAAGGACCGTCAGCACACCACCTTGCCCCGTCACGTCGGGAACCACAACGCCATTGACCGTTATGAACGCCGCGGTAATGCTCAGTGTGCCATCACTGTCAACGCTGCATCCAGCAGCCACATCATTGGCAAGAACGTCGAGCAACTGGCCAGCCTCGCCGTAGACACGAAGAATGTCATTGGCCGCGATTGGCATCACGACCGTCACTGTGATGGTCTCGCCGGGGTTGTCGGGGTCCGGCACGTCGACCTCGACCTCGTATGGCCCCGCCGTCGTACTCCCATCGGCCGCGCAGTCGAGATTGGCAAGCCGCGCATAAATGCGGGCCGCGATCTCGGAACGGAATCGCAACTGAATATTGGAGGCGCCGCCCTCGCAGCGGTAACAGTGACTCATGAGCGTCGCTGGCATGGTCTGCAGGCCGGTCGACCCGAGCGCCCGCTGGAAGTCACAGTCGAGCGTCGCATCCAGTCCAGCGTCGCAGCGTGGTCCGGCGCAGTAGTCATATCCGTACACCCACGTGTTCAATACGCCGAGGGTCAGCGCAATGCCTTGAGACGTCGTGACGACATCCCATCCAACATCATCGGCGTCAAACGAGGCGCCCGGATAGGGGAACTTGCCGTTGATGGAAGCCACCGCAAAGGGCGAGCCGACCGTGGTGCACAGCGAGGCCCCGGTACCCGCCGCCACGCCTTCAGGAACCACACCCCAGACCGCGCCGTCAAACGTGCTGGCGTCCCCCTCGTAGGGGAAGCCCGACAGGAGCAGCACCATGTCGAACCCAAAGTCAAGCCGGGAGGCTGCGCCCTGATTCCACTCGTACACCATGTTGTCTCGCGTGTCGGCGACGGTCCAGACCGTGGGTTCAAAGATGTTCACCGGGGTACTGGTGCAATCGCCTGACGCTTCGTAGCAGGAAGACCCCGGTCCCTGCCATTCCCCGCCCAAATCCACACAACCAAGCCAGGACGTGTCTTCCCAACACTTAGGATCGGAACTGAGGTTGACACAACAGGCGCCCGGAAGATAAGGATTCACATACTCTGGATCACCCGCCGTTTCGTCCCATACGTCATCCGGTTCCGGGTAGTAGTCCGCGTGATATCTGATGTCCCCATCCACCCGAAGCAGCAACTCGCCGATCTGCAGTGACACGAGCGCATCCCGATCGTAGATATAGGTGGTGGCGCCCATGAGCATGATGGCGTATGCGTGCGCAGCGCCGAGATCTCCATTGAAGCGTTCCAGATACCAGGTATCCGTATCAAGAATGATCCGCGGCGTCTGACATCGCACGCCCCGCGGCGCCAGCGGCGTCACCTCGTTGTCCGGCGCATCGATGGCGCAGATAAACGAGTCGTCGACCGTGTTGGTGTCGTAGGCGCAAGGGAAGCACTCCTTGAGAAACACGCCAGCCCCGCCGGTGCCGTTAAAAACGCCGGGAGGATCCGCTGGGTCATCGGGATCACCGCTGATGATCGCCACGTCCTCGCACATGACCTGCGGAATGAACACGCACCCCGGCTGCTCGAACATCTCTTGAATGACCTCGTCCGCATCTTCCAGAATATAGGCGCAGAAAACATTCTGCTCGATGCAGCAGGCTCCAGACGGGAGGCTGCAGAAGTCAACACCAGGCTCGACCAAAGCCTCCAGATCATCCACCGTCAAGAAGTTGATTGTGGGCATTTCTTCGGGCGCGAAGTCGCCGAGGCAAACGGAAGGTGCCGCCATGAAGCGGCCCCCAAGCATCGCGCACTCGCAGGCCACCTTGTCTTCGAAGAGCGTGTCGCCAAGATTGTCCGGGTCCGGATAGCAGCAGGCACCGATCCAGTTATTAAGCCACGGATAATCGTCGTCGTCCGGGCCGGGGTCGTTTTCCACGGAGTCGAAACAGACCCACTGCTCGTCGCAGCGTACATCGGGGCCAAGCCAGCAGTCTGGCCACGTCGCAGGGGTGTCAATGTCAACATCGCAGAACCCAAACATCGGATCGCCCGAGTCATCACAAAACGAAGCACAATCGACGGCGGGTAGCTGCATGCAGAAACCAGGGAAAATGCAGCAGGCGCCAAAGGCCAAATCGGAGTCGACGCTGACCAGATTGAGCAGGTCCGGAATCTTGTCGGCGCCTCCGGCTTCCAGAAAGCGTTGCCGGACGCGACTGTCGGGATCCTCCAACTCCATCAGCAGTCGGCCAACATCCGTCGTCGGAACGAACTTCGCCTTCTGCCCTGCGGTGGCAGGCGGCCCCAAGTTGCGAATGGGCGCCGGCGGCGGCACGTCGATGCCGCCTCGATCGGCGCCCACGCGGTACATCAGCGTCGGGCCGCCATCGGGGGGCGTGGCGATGAGGTGCAGACCGTCGTCGGTTTCGATCCAGCCTTGAGCCTGCCCCTCGGACAGCCCGAGGAAGACGGCGGAGCTGGGATCACCGTCCACCGTGCCGGCGAGCAGCAGGACCGGAGCGGCGGGTATGTGACGGCGGACCTCGTTGCCAGCGGCGTCGGCGCCAACGAGCCACGTCGACTCGATCGGGCTGTCGCGACGCTCGAGCACCAAGGTGGCGTCTGAGCCATTGGGCATGGGCATGCCGCTGAGCCGCACCGACCCAGCATTCCACATCGAGGAAATACCGCCCACGGTCAGCGGGATGGCGCCTGGCGGCGTCTTGGCAAGGTCCGCAGCCTTGACCGACCGCTTGAGTGGCGAGGCCATCTCAAGCGTGATGGGCGCAGCCGACAGCGGCGTCACAACCGCCAGGAACCCCAAACATGCCAGTATTCGATCCATGGTGCGAATTGCCTGCAAACCTCATGGCAGCATTGATGGCGCGAATTGGCCCTGAAAGAGCAATCAGGTACGGTCAACCAAAACGCAAACCCCCGCTAGAGCCTACGAGGGAGTCGCCATTCATGTTCCAGCGTACCTCAGGATGCCCCCCCTGTCGATGGGACGGGGGGTCTGAATCGGCCTTTACGCACCGCTGAGCCGCCCCAGTCCCACTATCACGCACAGTCGTGGACACCCACCCAATGGGGACCGGCTTGTGTCGGAAGCCAAAGGTTTCTCGAGGCCATGCGAGCGATTGGGTGGGTGTCCTCGAATGCCCTCGAATGCATTGCGCTTGCGGCGGCCGGCTGCGGCGATTGGTGCTCAGGATTGGGTCAGTGGGGCGATGTCGGCGTGGTTGCCGCTGGCCGTGAGCAGGGATCGTGGCGGGATGGCCAGCCACTCCTGCTGGACGTCATTGAGCGGCTCGGAGACGACCACGGTGGCCTTGGACTCAATATCGCCGAGGTGGTCGCCGAGGCCAACGAGCGCCCCACCCGATGCCGAGTGGTACAGGGAGGGTCCATCGCCGTCCGAGCCGTACCGGGCCGCGTACAGCGAGTGGCCGTCGGAAAGGGCCACGGTCATGTTGAAGGGCTCGGTCACCTGATGCTCGCCGCGGGCGGCTTCGACGCGGGCGATCATTCTCGCAATCGCGCCTGGGGGATCTTCTGAGAGACCCTCGCTCTGGCACAGACCGAACATCGTCTCGCTGTCCGTGCAGCCCTTCATGGCTGCATAGACGGCCGGGTCGATGGACGCGTCGAGGCCGTGTCGCAGTCGATCAAATTCGCCGATGGAGCCGTTGTGCTGAAACAGCCATCTTCCAGCGCGAAATGGATGGCAGTTCACTCTGGAGACGACGCTGGTGGCGGCGCGAATGTGCGCCATGAAGAGCGGCGATTCAAGATGCGCCGCGATGCTGGCGAGATTCTCGTCGTTCCAAGCGGGGCGGGTCTCGTGGTAGGTGCCCGGCGTGCCCGCCGCGGCCGTGTACCAGCCGATGCCGAATCCATCGGCATTGATCGCATAGGTCGACTCCCGCGCATCGCGCGATTGCAGCAACAGCGACCGCCCTGGCTTGATGAGGAGTTCATCCAGACGAAGTCCCGGTCCGGTGTAGGCGATCCATCTGCACATGAGCAAAGGGTACTGTGAGCGCGGACGTCTGGAGATCTGAAGTCCGGCGGGCCGTCGTGGTACCGCGGGGCCGCTTGACACCGCAGCGGCGACGCGACTAAGCCTCACAAACCAACCTACTGCGAGCCGAGTTGGCCTCATGGGCGGCCCTGTTTGCGGTCCGGACTCGGCGTAAGTGCTTACTTGGTCGTCACTTCAAAGTGTCCGCGTAGCGTCAACCTGCTGCGCATGCCTTGCTGGAAGGCGCGAGATGAGGCGAACAGGAGGAAGCGCCCCCTTGGCCGCCTTCGACTCCTGACTACCGACTCCCCCGCGGCGCAGCCGAGTCCCTCCTGTACCGCGCCGTCACGTCCACGCCGCGAATGTCGGCGCGTTCAAGATCCCATGCCATCGGGAAGACGCATGGGCCATTTGGCATGACGGCGTAAATGCAGTGCATCGGGTCGGAGGCATCCGCCTGCGCGGCCTTGGCGTCGAACCATGCAGCGTCCCATGAGTTCGGGTCCGCCGCCTCGACGTGGTGCCAACGCCCATTCGCCCAGACTTCAACCCACGTATGGTTGCCGCTGCCGTCGACCCACAGGGGCGTCCCGGCCAGCCTCGCGGGAATGCCGCGTGTGCGACAGGCATCCGCAAGCAGAATGGAGAGGCCCGTGCAGGACGACCAACCGGACTCCATCGTCTCAAGCGGCCCTTGGTCTGGGGCCCGCCGCTTGGTTGGGTGATAGTGCACGCCGAGCGTTTCGCCGATGGCTGCATTGAGGCTTCGCACCGTTGCTTGCACGTTGGGTTGCGGATCGACCGAGGCCAACCGGTTTGTCAATTCATCGCACCACTGCTCACCCGCCTCCGTCACGTTCGTCGGTGGCAGGATGGCGTCCCGCCACAGTGTTTCACTGACATCGTTCCGCCACGGTGCTGACTGCCACGCTGCCCGCATTACAACGGCGTGATGAACTGCAGCATCGGGGCCGATCTGGTCCAGCGCCTGCCGCGGCGTGGATGCCATGATCGCCGCCAGGTCCGACCGGGCCGGCTCAGGAGTCGTTGCAAGTGCCTGCTGCCACGGATCCAGAGGCGCAGACCTTGGCGACTGGCAGCCACTGCACAGCAGCACCGCTGCGATCATCAAAATGCGTGTCATATCACTTAAGCCTCCTCAAACGCGCCATGAAGAACGGTGTCATGCCGGTTCCGGGAACGACTCGGACCGCCCGTTCGATTTCAGCACAATAGGTCGTGCCCTCCCAGCCGCTCAGTCCGGGACGGACACCGTCCAGTGGCAGGTCGATGGCGCGCAGTTCCATGGGTGTGCGGCCTCGCCGCAGAACGCGATCGACGACCTGCTCGTTTTCCTCGGGAGCCATAGTGCACGTGGCATAGAGCACTTCGCCGCCGGGGCGGAGCGTCCGGCAGGCCGACTCCAGCAACGCCGCTTGACGTTTGGCGAGCCCACGAATGGCCGACTCGCTCCACTGTGACCAACTGGCCGAATCCGAGAGGTGGAACCGCCCTTCCCCGCTGCACGGCACGTCCGCGAGCACCCGATCGAAACACCTCGCATGGGTTCCGCCGAGCGCCTCGCCCGGCCCGGTCATGATGTCCACATCCGTGATGTGGAGCCGCCGCAGCAGAGCGTCAAGGCGGCGCGTCCGGGCTCGACTGAGTTCGTTCGCAACCAGTATCCCGCGGCCACCCTGCCGCCGATGAATCAGCGACGTCTTTGCGCCAGGCGCCGCGCACAGGTCAAGCACATCATGCCCCGGCTCGATACCCATCGCCATGACCGCGGCGATACTCGAACGCGACTGCAACATCAACTTCTGCTCACGCACCCACTCCAAGGCGGTCAACGCCCGCCGATTGACGGTTCCCAGTGTCCAAGCTTCGTCAAACCATGCGACGGGCTGGGGGTTGAATCCCTCGGACGTAAGGTATTCACTACCCCGTGCAGCGTGCTCTGGTGTACCCGTCCACCGAACGGTCAAGGACGGGCAGGCCAGCGATGCTTCCCACGCTGCCACATCAGACGCATCCAGAATGCGAGAGACCCGGCTTCGGAACGCAGTCGGCAACACAGTGACGGGGGGATGACTCACGACCTTGCAAGTGGTTTCACTGACACCACGACCAGACCAGGCTCAGACTCGACTGCGTCGAATTCGACACGCTGGCCTTCGTGCAATGCGATGGTGGCGGACCGAAGGATCTTGCAGCCGAGAAACGCGTCGCGGTCGCCATGATCTGGGGTGATGAAGCCAAAGCCCCGCACCTCAAACATCCGCGTGACGGTTCCGGTCTGCATGAACGCGACGCCCTCCCATCTCCTTTGATGCCCTGTGTAGGATTCGAACCTACGACCGGCTGATTAAGAGTCAGCTGCTCTGCCAACTGAGCTAACAGGGCGGAACCCGCATACTACTCCCCGGCACTCAGCATGGCGAAGCAGCATCAGGCCTCCGACAGAATTGAGTCGGCGGGTGGCTCAATTCCCCGCACGGCCTCGACCGCATCGGCGATGATCTTGGCAGCCCGGTCGAGCACTTCCAGAGTCGTCTCCCGGCACCAACTGAATCGCACTGAGCCATACGACGCTTCCTGGACCTGACACGGTTGGCGACCCAATGCCTCGAGCACCACGGACTGCTTGAGGGCACCAGAAGAGCAGGCCGACCCTGCGGACGCGTCAATGCCGCGCTCCGAGAGAACCAGCAGCAGCAGTTCTGCCTCCAAGTCAGGAAAGCCGATGCTGGAGGTTGACCACATGCGCAGGCCGCTGGTGCCATTGACACACGCGCCCGGAAGGGCAGCGGAAACGGCCGCTTCGAATTGGTCGCGCACCGCGAACATCTGCTCATGCCCATCACTCCGCAGCCACTGCTCGGCCTGCGCTGCGGCGACGCCCAAGCCAACAATGCCCGGCACATGCTCGGTGCCCCCTCGCCGGCCTTGCTCTTGACCACCACCGACCACGCACGGCGAAATGGCCGTGCCGCGCCTGGCCCACAGGACACCGGTCCCTTTGGGGCCGTGAAACTTGTGCCCTGCACAACTGAGCATCGAGACCGGAAGACTCCCCACATCGGTTGGCATCTTGCCGATCCACTGTGTGGCGTCCGAATGGAACGGCACCCCAGCGTGATCGCAGATACCTGCGATCTCCTCGATCGGCTCAATCATTCCGGTTTCGTTGTTGGCCCACATGATGGTGACCAAGGCCACCTCGTCGCCACGCTTGTCGAGCACGGCTCGAACAACCTCAGGATCAACCCGGCCAGTGTCTGTGTGGCCAATCTCGATTGTCTCGACGCCCTTGGATACCAGCCCGTCAAGCAGTTCCCGAACGGCCGAGTGCTCCACCTCGCTCGTCAAGACAACACGCTTTCGGGGCGTGTTGCGGAGGGCCGACCGAATGGCCATGTTGACCGATTCGCTGCCACCGGACGTGAAGATGATCTCGTCGGGCTCGGCGCCGATCAGAGCGGCCACCTGCTCGCGGGCTACTTCCAGTCGCCGCTTGGCCAGTTGACCAGCAAGATGAATGCTCGAAGGATTCGCCCAACAATGCTCCATGCAGTCAAGCACGGCGGCGGTCACTTCGGGCGTCTGCGGCGTGGTGGCGTTGTGGTCGAGATAGATTCGGCCAAGATTCTCGGACATCAACACACTCCCTCCCCGCCATCATCACAGCGTCGCAGTCGATCGTAGTGTAAGAGCCGGAGACCCCGACTCCAACCCCCGATAACGCGAGGCACCTCTGAAAGATCGAAGAGCCACTCAAGCAATCCGAGGTCGGCCCAGCAGGCCGCGGTGTCCGCCCTATGACAGCAGGCCCCGGAAGCCGGGGCCTGCACATCCATGCGGCTGAGAGGGATCGAACCTCCACGGGATTTTACTCCCACTAGAACCTGAATCTAGCGCGTCTGCCAATTCCGCCACAGCCGCAGCGATCGCGGAGTATATCGCGGGGCGAAGCCACATAGGCGAGGACGCTGGGAGGGCTTGGCACCTATGACGCTGCTGATTCCTCAGTGGAGTCGGTTGACTCGGCCGTGTCGGTTGCGGCTTCCTCGACAGGGGCATTGGGATCGGCGATCACGCCGCGGGAAATCATGACTTTGGTGCGGAGCTCGTCGAAGAGTTCTTGGTGCTCGGCGATGTAGGCCTTGGAATTCTCCCGGCCCTGACCAAGACGAATCTCGCCGTAACTGAACCAAGCGCCCGCCTTCTTGACGTGGCCGTCGTCCACGGCGAGGTCGAGCAAGTCACCCGTAATGCTGATGCCCTCGTTGAACATGATGTCAAACTCGGCGTCGCGGAAGGGCGGCGCAATCTTGTTTTTGACGACGCGGGTGCGGACACGGTTGCCCACATTTTGATCGCCGTCCTTGATCGCGCCGATGCGGCGAATATCAATGCGAACCGACGAGTAGAACTTGAGGGCGCGACCACCCGGCGTCGTTTCGGGACTGCCGAACATGACGCCGATCTTCTCACGCAACTGATTGATGAAGATCACCACGCAACTGCTCTTGGCGATCGCTCCGGTGAGTTTCCGCAGGGCCTGACTCATCAGACGCGCCTGCAACCCAACGTGACTGTCGCCCATATCCCCTTCGATCTCAGCCCGCGGAATCAACGCCGCCACCGAATCGATGATGATGACATCGACCGCATTGGACCGCACCAGCATCTCGCAGATCTCGAGGGCCTGCTCACCGGTGTCGGGCTGCGAGACCAGCAGCGAGTCGAGGTTGATACCGAGCCGCTTGGCCCAGGTTGGATCGAGGGCATGCTCGGCGTCGATCATGGCGGCCGTGCCACCCGACTTTTGCGCGTTGGCCGCGATCGTGAGCGCGAGTGTCGTCTTGCCGGACGACTCCGGTCCAAAGATCTCAACGACGCGGCCACGAGGGACACCACGGCCACCGAGCGCCAAATCGAGGCTCAGCGTGCCGGTCGGGATGCCTTCAATGGGGCGACGTCGATCGCCATCAAGCCGCATGATCGAGCCGGTTCCGAAGGCGGTATCGATCTGGGAAATAGCGCGTTCAAGCGCCTCAACCTTGGATTTGGTTTCGGTGACTGCTGCGGACTTGCGTGCCATGGTGCCTTCCTGCTTCTCTTTGGATCTGTCCCGAACCGTACCACGCCCGAAGCCCTTGCTCTTCAGTCCTGCCTTCTTTCGTGTGCCATTTCGACTTGCCGTCACCATCGTGGAGTCCTTTCGTCTGGCGGCCGGTGTTGGAGCCCGAATGCCCTGAGGCCGCCATGGGTGTTCGTGTTTTGTTCGGGTGGGGTGATGTTGACAAGATCCATCGGCATCCGCAAGGGATGTTCGGGATATTTTCGGGTTCTTTTTTGGGTTTTGTTCGGGTCAGGCCATGGCTACGCCACTGGCGGCGCTTCCCAATATGGCGTCGGCGGCGTCCATTCGCTCAAATCCAGCCCGCGGAAGTACGCGATCGTCTGGGCCAGCCCATCCTTTAACTCGACGACCGGGGCCCACCCAAGCACCTCGCCCGCCAATGTGATGTCCGGGCACCGCTGCGTCGGGTCGTCCGGCGGCAGGGGTTTGCGAACCAGTTCCGATCCGGCCCCGGTCAACTCGATGACATGCTTGGCCAGGTCAAGAATCGTCCGCTCCTGCGGGTTCCCGATGTTGACCGGCCCGGTGAAGTCATCCACATTCATCAATCGGATCAACCCGTCCACCAAGTCCGACACGTAGCAGAAGGATCGCGTCTGCATGCCGCCGCCAAAGATCGTGATGTCCTCGCCGGCCAAGGCCTGACGAATGAAATTGCTCACGACCCGCCCGTCAAAGGGGTGCATGTTCGGCCCATAGGTATTGAAGATACGGGCGACTCTGATGTCGACGCCGTTCTCCCGGTGATAGTCGAAGAAGAGCGTCTCGGCCGCTCGCTTCCCCTCGTCATAACAGGCCCGGCGACCGATCGGATTCACGTTTCCGCGGTAGGACTCAGGCTGCGGCGAGACCGCCGGGTCGCCGTAGACCTCGCTGGTCGAAGCCTGCAGGATGCGGGCCCCGGTCGCCTTGGCCATGCCGAGCATATTGATGACACCCATCACGGACGTCTTGGTGGTCCGCACCGGGTTGAACTGGTAGTGCCCTGGAGCCGCAGGGCACGCGAGATTGTAGATCTGATCAACCTCGGTCACAAAGACCGGATCGATGATGTCGTGGGTGATCAACTCATACGAGGGGTGGTCCAGAAAGGGCTCGATCGTACGCCTGCAACTCGTGAAGAAATTGTCGATGCAGACGATCGTGTTTCCCTCGTCCAGCAGCCGTTTGGTGAGGTGGGAGCCGACAAATCCACCACCGCCAGTGATCACAATACGCTTTGACATGAACGCTCCATCTTTCTCTAGAGCCCGGGAACCTGCATTGCAGGCTATCAGATCCCAATTGCTGGAGCACTTGCCCAAACCCCGCGTGGACTGCATCATCTGAGAAATGCATGCAGCCTCATCATCACCCCGACTCGTTGCCGGCGCCATGACCGGAACAAGTCTCGACGGTATTGACGCGGCGGTCATCGCGGTCACCGGCCACGGCCTGAGCATGCGAGCGGCCTTCAGATCGCATGCCGCCGGTTCACTCGGCGCGGCCGAAGAGACGCTGCGTCACCTCGCCACAGGACGCAAAGTCAGCCCGCGGGCCATTGCGGCCGCGGTCCACACGCTCTCAAGCCACACTGCGGCTGTCATGAGCGAGGCGCTCGGTGACCTGAGCGCCGACTTGGCCGGTGTCCACGGGCAGACCGTACTGCACGCGCCGCCCAACTCATGGCAGTTGATGGACGCAGCCATCATCGCCGCGTCGCTCTCGTGCCCGGTGGCGTGCCAGATGCGCGCTGGCGATCTCGCGGCGGGCGGCCAGGGCGCGCCGATCACGCCACTGGCCGACTGGATTCTCTTCAGAGGCGACCGCCGCCGGGCTGTCGTCAATCTGGGCGGCTTCTGCAACATCACGTGGCTGCCGGCCAGCGAAGATCCTGCCGACATCACCGGCCGTGATATCTGTGTCTGCAATCAACTGCTCGACGCGGCAGCCCGTGAGCGACTCGGGACCCCATGGGATACTGACGGCCGCCGCGCCTCGGCTGGCACGCCCGATGCGGCGCTCGCGGACGCATTGGTGGCTCGTCTGACAGCCGCCGATCACGCCACATCACTTGGAACCGGCGATGAATCGCTGGACTGGCTCGATAGCCAGGCCGCTCAAGACGCCCCCACCGACGTCCTGCTTGCCTCCCTGGCGACCGCCATTGGACGAGTGGTCGGGGCCGCCGCCGCAACCGCCGCCGATGAGATTCTGCTCGCCGGCGGCGGCGCCAACCACGAACCGCTTGTGGATGCCATCCGCATGGCCGCTGGCAAGCCAGTGAGTACGACCGCCGAGCTGGGCATTCCGATCGAAGCGCGAGAGGCGGCCTGCATCGCCGTGCTCGCGGCCCTTGATCATGACGGTGTCCCCACAACCCTTCCCGCCGTCACGGGCCGCGTCACATCGCCAATGATCAGCATGCAATGGTGCCGCCCGGTGGGATAGCGCGTAGGATTGGCTGGAGGCCCGCTGCCCATGACACACCCCATCGCATCGATCGCCCTGCTTGTCACGCTCGCTTGCAGTCCTGCCCTCACCGCCCACCCACATGAAGAGGCGAGTCCAACAGACTTCGCCACCCAACTCTCGCAGGCCTTTCAACACGCCGCCGAGAGAATCAAGCCGTCCGTGGTGCGCATCGGAACAGCCGAGGTGGTGGCCCACCCGGAAGGACATCGTCCACGGGCCCGACGCCCATTCATAGAAGGAACTGGCTCGGGCCTCATCCTCTCAAGCGATGGATACATCGCGACGAATTTCCATGTTGTTGCCGACGCCGACATCGTCCTGGTCACGCTGCATGACGGGCGACAATATGAAGCCGAGGCGGTTGGACTCGATCAGCAATCCGATCTGGCAGTCGTGCGAATCGAATCAACTGACCTGACCCCCGCCACCTTCGCCAACCCGAACACGTCACATGTCGGCCAGTGGGTGCTCGCCGTTGGCAGCCCATTTGGACTCTCGCACTCCTACTCAGCAGGCATCATCAGCGCCACCGGCCGCTCGAATCTTGGCCTCAGCCGATTCGAGCATCTGGTGCAAACCGACGCGGCCATCAACCCGGGCAACTCGGGTGGTCCGCTCATTGACCTACGCGGCCACGTGGTCGGACTCAATGCCGCCATCAAGTCGACCTCGGGCACCGGCACGGGCGTCGGGTTTGCCATCCCGGTTGACATGCTCAAACGCGTCACCGCCTCGCTGATCGAGTACGGCGACGCCCGCCGCGGATTCCTTGGCGTATCACTGGCCGATCTCGACCCCGCGGTCCGTGAAACACTCGGCCCCGATGCCTCGCTGTGCCTGGTCCGATGGGTCAACACGGACACGCCAGCCCACGCAGCGGGATTGCAGAGTGGTGACGTCATTCAGTCCATCAATAACCGACCCATTCGCAGCAGCGCCGACCTGAGACACGTCATCGCCGTGCTGCCACCTGGTGAGACCTGCACGATCACCTACCGCCGCGGCGACCAGTCTCGACTGACCGAGGCGGTCTTGATACGCCGACCGACGGATCAAAGACCGTAAATGTCACCGAGTTTGGTTTCGAGATAGGTCATCAGAAAATCGGCCGACAACGGCGCGCCAGTCACGACCTCACACAACTCCGCGGGCAGGTATCGCCGGCCCTGCCTATGAATCTTCTCGTTGAGCCAGGTCTTGAGCGGCTCGAACTCGCCGGTCGCAAAGCCATCTTCGAGGCCGGGGATCTCCCGCTTGGCCGCATCGAAAAACTGCGCCGAATAGAGATTGCCCAGCGTGTACGTCGGGAAGTATCCCATCGACACCATGGACCAGTGAATGTCCTGCAAACACCCCTTCGAGTCGCAGGGCACTTCGATGCCAAGATAGTCGTTGTACTTCTCAGCCCACGCGGCCCGCACATCGGCCACTGCCAGATCACCGGTGAGCAGCGCCCGCTCGAGTTCGAACCGGATCATGATGTGCATGTTGTACGTCGCTTCATCGGCTTCGACGCGGATGAAGTCGGGCCGGACGATGTTGGCGCCGCGGTACACGCCGTCCAGATCCAGTGAGGACACGTCGCTTCCGAAGTGCTCGCCCAGCTTCGGGAAGCACCACTGCCAGAACTGCCGCGATCGACCGACTTGGTTCTCCCACAGCCGGCTTTGCGATTCATGGATGCCAAGCGAAACCGCTTGGCCAAGCGGAAGCCCGGCTTGATCTTGACGCAGTCCCTGCTCATAGATGGCGTGTCCACACTCATGCATGGTGGAGCCAAGCGCATCATTGACGTTGTTCTCATGGAATCGGGTCGTGATCCGCACGTCCTTGGGGTGAAAGCCGGTGCAGAAAGGATGCGTCGAGACGTCGAGTCGGCCTCGCTGAAAGTCAAAGCCAATACTGGAGGCGACGTCCGTCACAAATGCCTCCTGCGCGTCGATCGGAAGACGCAATTCGTTGAAGGCATTGCTCGGCGGCGTGCTGGAGCCCATCAACCGATCGAGCAACCCCTGCAGCCGATCTCGCAATGGCGTGAACACCGATTCGACCCACGCGGCCGTGCAGCCCGGCTCGTAATCCTCGGCAAGCGCATCCCACGGCTCGCCGCCCTCGGCCCAGCCGAAACACTCGGCTTTGCGGCGGAGCAACTCCACGACCTGCTCAAGATACGGCTGGAACTGGCTGAAGTCATCGTTGCGGCGCGCCTCGGCCCAGTTGTGCTGCGCCGCGGACCCAAGCATCGCCTCTTCAGAGACAAGCGCAGCTGGAATACGGGTCGCCCGGTCGTAATCGTGCCGCAGTCGCTTGATCGTGACGGCAGTGTCGGACGTTGGGTCGTCGGTCAGATCGGCCGTCTGCTCGCACTCGGACAGCAAGTCCCCCACCTGCTCCGATGTGGCCTGCTCGTGCGCCATTCTGGCAATCAATGCCAACTGCCGACCACGCGGCTCGATGCCTTCCGGGGGCATCTTGGTTTCCTGATCCCAATGCAGCACGGCGGCGCAGGAGCCAAGTGTGCTGGCCTCGATGACCTGTTCGGCCAAGGCGTTCCAGGTCGGGTGGGTGGTGGGCGTCGTGGCAGTGGTGCTCATGGTGAGGCTCCTCTTCTTCTTGGCGGACCGCGCAGCGTAGCAGGGGCTTCGCCTGAGCGGTATGGATAGCGTTGGTTCCTTTGGCCAAAACGGCACATGCCGGCCCCGATGGGGCCGGCATGCGCGGAGGGGAATCTCAGCGTCGAGCGATTACTCGCCGTCGGTCGATTCGGTCAGGATCACCAACACCTGCGAGGCGTTGGCGTCGGTTCGGTCGCGTGCCAAGTCCAAGGCGCCTCGCTTGGAGTTGTCCTTGGCGGACGCATCGGCGCCCGTCTTCAGCAACAGCGTAATCTTGTCGGAGGTGCCATTGGCGTGAGATGCCGCTGCGAGCAACGGCGTCTGCCCGACGCGGTTGCGGGCTTCGAGATTGGCGCCCGTGTCCAGCAGCACCTGCAGGCCTTCGATCTTGCCGGTCTTGCAGGCGTGCATGAGCGGCGTCGAACCGTCGATGCCGTCGGTGGCCTCGATGTTGGCGCCCGCCTCGAGCAGCATCGGAATCGCCTTGGGATCGCCGAAGCCGGAAGCCCAGATCAGCGGCGTGTAGCCTGTGGCGCTTCCGACGGTTTCAACCTGGGCGCCAGCGTCAAGCAAATCCTGAACCGACTCGGCAGTGCCGAATCCACTGGTCCAGGCGAGGGCGCCGCCGATGAAACTGTCCCGCATGTTGACGTCCGCGCCGCGGTCGATCAGCAACCGGACGGCCTCGGGGTTCTTGGAAGTGCCGGCGTGCATGAGCGCGGTGCGGCCCACACGGTCCGTCTGGTTGATGTCGGCGCCGGCATCCAGAAGCACCGTCATCATCTCGACGTTGCCCTTCTTGCCAGCAAGCGCGAGCAGCGGCGAGCCGCCGTCATCGGTCGACCCAGGCTGCTCGCCCGCTTCGAGCCGCTTCTTCATGTCGGCCACGCGGCCGCTGGTGACTAGGCTGGCCATGGACTGCACCCGTGGCGCCTGCGGCCCAAAGGAATCGGGCTGGCCAGACGTCGTGATCCTGCCATCCGGGCCGGTCTGGCCCGGCTTGGTCCGCTGGGGCCTGCCGGCGGTCGCGTTTTCGCGGATGCGCTTGCGTTGATCAGCGTCAAGCTTCACCACCGTGAAGTGTTGACTGGACTTGGGGTGATCGAAGTAGAAGGTGATGCGGGAGTTCTTCGCGGTTTCGAGGAACTTGTTCCAGTCAAGCACGATCTCGTGCTTGGTCTTCGCCTCTTTTGAAAGTTCGCCAGTAATCGCAGGCTGTACGTTGAGCACCTTGAATGGTTTCTCATCGATCGACTCGAAGACGATCTTGCCATCCGGGTTGTCATTGAGGCCGATGCGAATGGGCGTCATCTTGACGTAGGCGATCGACTTGCCTTTGACCGGTACCTTCAGTTGGGGATAGCCCTCGATCGTAAAGGTCAGAGTCTTATTCAGAACCCGTGCCGTCGGACCGCCTCGCATCCGGACGGTGACCGTGGTCTGTTCGCCGGGTTGCAGAATGGTGTTCTTCTTGAAGTCCGCGGTAGTGCATCCACAGGACGCCTTGGCCGAGATGATCGTGACGGCCGCGTCGCCGTTGTTCTTCAGGGTGACGTCGCCGGCCTTGGTCTCGCTGGTCGAGAACTCGCCAAGTTCAATGATGGGCGGGGCGGCTTGAATAACCTGAACCCGGACCGGTGCGCCAGCTTGTGGCGGCAAATTGGCCGGGGGCCGCAACACGCCACTTCCAGGCCCCTTGGGCGGGACGGGCTTCTTCACCGGAGTTGGATGATCTGGCGCCGCGGTTGGGTGGTCCGGCGCGTCGGTGGGATGGTCCTGTCCTTGAAGCGGCGAGGTGCTCAACAGGAGGGTTCCAATTGCCAGCAGGGCTGCCCAGCAAGCCGTTGTGTTCGTCAATCTCGACATCATGGTGCTCATCGTCCTCTACAAGGTGATCATCAGCAGCGACGTACATCGCTCCAATTCACCTCTTCTGACATCCAGAAGAGGTATCCAGCGGAACCCGACATCGTACCGGATTCGCCTCCCGAAAGGCCTCCAGACTGCCCAATGGAGTGCCCTCCGACCGACAGCCGGGTGAAGCGGCCCGCACAACGTCGGGTCGGCCCGTCGATTGCCCGCGTTGCGGCAATCTGGCAAGTTTTCACACATCTCGTCCGGAGAATACGCTCGCCTCGTTGCATGGTTCCTGACAAGTGTCGTTGAAGTGACACCGCCACGGGCTCGCCCGCTCCTGTAGGGTTCACCGCCTCACACCCCCACCAGCCATCAATCGGCTGCATCGAACTTCTCCCCTAGGAGCCCCCGCCCATGGATTCCGCCGGTCAACGACCCGCGCACATCGATCGGCCCCATCTCCGCCGTGTCCTACCCCAACCGGTCATCAACGGCGAACAGAAGGGGCTGGCCCTACGTGACCCACTCATGCTCGCCAACCAGACCATGGTGATCCCCATGGCCATGGCGCAAGCACTGCAACACTTCAATGGTGAGTGGACCATCGATGAAATCGCGACCAACCTGAAGGCCCCGACCGACGCGGTCGAACAGCTCGTGGCCAAGTTGGATGAACTGGGCCTGCTGTGGGGCCCGACGGCCGAGCATCTCGAGTCAGAACTCCGCGAGCGACTACACGCCGAAGGGGCGCTGCCACTGCGGCAGAGCCGAACGCTCGGCGAGACTGCCGACGTCTGCAACACGGCGCTCACAGGTTGGATGGATGCGGCAGAAGATCCGGAACTGGAGTTCGAAGTGACTGGTTTGTTCACGCCTCGAATGGACTACCAGCCGGTCAGCGAGGTCTATGCCGGCACCTATCACGCCATCAAGGGGGCGGCCATTGACCGTGTGCTGGTGCTTGGAAACAACCAGTTTGGATTTGGCGAGGGATGCATCGGCACCCGGCTTGGTGTGCAGAGCCCGATGGGCCGGCTGGAACCGGACATCGCGTTCATCGACGCGCTGGTGGAACAACTTGGCGAGACCTTTCTCAGTGACGAGTTGGACCACATGGCCGACTTCGGCATTGAGATGCAGGTGCCGTGGATCCAATATTGCCTAGGCACTCCGCGCATCATCGGCGTGTTGATTCCCGATCCGCTCGATCAACCTTCGGGTGATGAGCCCTTGGTCGAGACTGCGGAATTCGTGGAAGCGGTCCGCGCGGTCGTCGCAGCCTCGTCCGGACGGACGCTTGTCATCGGCACCGGCGATCTCAGTCATATCGGCCCACAATTCGGCGAGCCGCGTGGCATCGACGAGCAGCGAATTTTTGAGGCCGACCGGACCGACCGAGAGCTACTGGCCCAATTCGCCAAGGGCGACGCCGACGCCTTCGTCTCTGCCGTCAAGTGGAATGCCAATGCCAACCGTTGGAGCGGTGTCGGCGTGATGGCCTGCCTGCTGGACATTGTGCAGCCCACCACAGTTGAACTCATCGATTACCACCAACATGCGCTCGACGACCAAGGCGCCGCCATGGTCGCCTCGGCCGGACTGGTGCTCGGCGGGTGATCGCCGTCGTGACACGGGTGTCCGCCGCTTCGGTCGAAGTGGTTGAGTGCACCCATGCCATCACAGCCGGACTGTTGGTACTGCTCGCGGTCGAGGCCGAGGACACCGAACACACCGTGGCGTGGATGGCAAACAAGCTTTCGCACCTGCGAATATTTCCCGATGAAACGGACCGCATGAATCGATCGGTGCTGGACACCGGCGGCAGCATTCTGCTGATCAGCCAATTCACACTCGCCGGAGACTGCACCAAGGGGCACCGACCCAGTTTCGTCGGCGCCGCGGCCCCGGAGTTCGCCGAGCCGACCTACGAAGCGGTGGCGGCCGCGTTGCGGGACACGCATGGCGTGGGTGTGCGGACCGGCGTCTTTGGGGCCACCATGCGTGTCACCTCGGTGAACGAGGGCCCCGTGACGCTGGTCATTCGGGCGCCCTGATCGAGATTTCCACGCTTTTTTCGAGTGCATCGGAACCCGCCAGCCCCGGGTGGCGAACAGTACTCCACAACCAATGCCCCCCCACAAGGAGCCTGTACGTTGGCGGTCAACGGCGGGCTCTTTTTTTGGCGGCACCTGACCCCTTCAATGCGGCCAGCACCCCCTTCATGTCCTCCCAGACCTGCCCGCGGACCTCGGGCGTGTACGTTCGCAGCAGATAGGCCGGATGGAAGGTTGGCATCACCGGTACGTCACGGCCGGTTTCTGGGTCCGTCCAGGCTGCCATGCGGCCTCGCAGCCGCGTAATACCGGTCTCGGTGTTGAGCAGTGTCTTGGCCGCCGGGCCACCGAGGGCCACGATGACCTGCGGCGCAATGATGCTCAATTGGCGGTGCAGCCACGGCAGGGACATGGCAATCTCATCAGGAAGGGGGGCGCGGTTCCCTGGTGGACGGGCCTTCAAGATGTTGCAGATGTAGACGTCCTCCCGCCGAAAGCCCATGGCGGCAATGATTTCGTCCAATTTGCGACCTGCGGGGCCGACGAATGGGCGTCCAAGTCGGTCCTCCTCGGCGCCTGGTGCCTCACCCACGAAGACGACGTCAGCCGCCGAGCTGCCCTCACCAAACACGCACCGCGTGGCCCCCGCAAGACCTTCGCAGCCGGGAAAGCCAGCCTCAACGTCGGCTTGCAGCCGGGCCAAGGCCGAAGCAACATCGTCGGACACGCCACCACCCGCACTCGCCGCTGGCATACACGGCACGCCCGCCACTGCGTCTGCCCGCGCAAGCAGCCGCGCACGCGGAGAGAAGAAATCCTGCAATAAATTGTGCGATTGCAACCTTCGAGCCTCCATCGGTTTCCGGCCCTCTTTGAGGGTTCGATTCCATGATATTGCCGAGGTTTGGGTTTCTGGGGTTGCCAATTACAGCAAGTCGGCAACAATACGCACTGATCGCAGAGGAAGGCCTTTCCCGGGGCTCTGTGGGCGGGGCGACGGAGCCCCCCAGAACCGCGGCTTTACCCATGAGTGGAATGGATTCAACCATGTCAATGCAACCGCAAACTACCGAACTTCAGGCATACAACATGCTGTTGTATCGAGGGCCGGTACACCCCGAATTCTTCAACATCACAGTCCGCCGGGAGACCAGCCACGCCGATTTCGAGTTCGAGGCGTGGGCCTTTCGAGGCGGCCACGTGCTGCGTTTCGAGCACGCCACGACCACACTCTGTGAAGTCGTCACCAGCGACGCTGCTGCCTTGCCCGAGCGCGGGCTGGTCACCAACATGCCTTGCGCTGGCGAACGGGACTACGAGGAGGTCTTCGGGGAACGCATCACCTTCGTCACATCGATTCAAACCGAATCGCTCTCCGAGCATCTCTACCTGGGAACCCATCGTGAAATGCTTGAGCATGGGCAGGATCCAGCGTGCCTCATGACGAACTGGACCGACGAAGGCTCGCATCCAAGCCTTTCGTTGATCGAATTCCAACGCTACAACGATCAAGTCCATGTGCAGACCTACCACCTGCGTGGTGACAGCCTCACGGTACTCCGGACGCAGTCGATTCTGCAGGCCGGCGTCGAGGTCGAAGACGATCAAGAAGACTGATCGTCTCCTCATTCCGAATGACCTGCGGACCGCGTTCCTTGCTGAACGCGGCCCGCTGTCTTTGATGAATTCGGTACCATCGGCGCCGTGACGGGCGGCCACCACTTCACGACCGCCCCAGGAGCCACCGATGAGCGATCACCCGCCAGCAGCGTCCGTCAACGATCTTCAGTTCGGCCAGATCTTCCGGTTTGGATCGCTGCTCAAGGCGATCGGGTCGGCCATCAGCCCGAGTCGAATCGGCATTGCGATGTTCATGCTGGCGCTGCTGGTCGGCGGCGGTCGAACCTGGGACGCCATCGTGTCCGAGGCCAACACCGGGCAGGCCAGTTCCATCAGGGACCCCTTCGACAGCACGATGCAGTGGCTTGGTCGATCTGGCGGCCAATTGACGACCGCGACCGTCACGTTGAATCCGGAAGGCTTCGTCGCCGCAAGCAGTGATCTGATGTGGGGCACGACCGCCCGCCTGTGGAAGGATGGGCACTCGTGGTTTGTCGTGCTCTTTGGACTTTGGACCGCCGCGGTGTTGGCCCTTGGCGGGGGGATGCTTTGCCGCTTGGAGGCGGTTCAGATCGCCACCGATGACCCGGCCCCGATCAATCCTGCCATGGCGATGAGTTTGTGGCGGTGGCCATCGTTCTTCGGCGCCCTCGTGGTGCCCTTTGTATTGGTCGCAATCATGGCGATTGGCTTGATGGTCTTCGGCTTCGTACTCTTCAATCTGCCCATTCTCAACCTGATCGGCGGAATTGGATACGGCATTGCGTTGCTAGTCGGCCTCGGCGTCACCCTGCTCGTGCTTGGCTTTGCAGTGGGGTGTCCATTGCTGCTCCCTGCCGTTGCGACCGAGAACTGCGACGGTCCCGACGCCATGCACCGCGCCGTCGCCTACATCATGGCCAAACCGCTCACGTGGATGCTGTATCTGTTCACCATGCTGCTCGGACTGGCGCTCGGGCTCCTCCTGGTCGGTGGCGTGGGATACCTCACAATCGCCATCACCGAGTCGTTGGTCAGCGCGTGGGTGTACACCCCCACCTTCGAAGTCGCGGCGGCTGCCATGGGCTCGTCGCAGCACACCGATGCGCCCTGGTCCGTGGAGTGGGCCGGCGGATTGGTGGCCTTCTGGACCAGCCTCGTGCAGTGGGTCATCGCCGGCTGGGCGATTGCCTACGTCATGGCTGTCTCGACCCGGGCCTACCTGCTGCTGCGACTGACCATTGACGGGCAGAGTGAGAAGGAAATCTGGTGGCCGGGTCTCATTGCGGGCACCCTTTCGCCGCAGCCGCCGCACCAGCACTGATTCGCTCACGCCGCGCGGCGACAATCAGCAGCACTCCGGCCACCGCCGGCAATCCAAAGAATGGATTGAAGATCAGGAACCACTGCAGCGCGATCAACCCCACCCAGCCAGTCAACATCACGTACGCCCCGAGCTGTGATTTCCACCAACACAGCAGCACGCCGATTTGCGAGACACCGATCGCAATGAACATGCCAACTTCGACCGAAGTCAGTGGCTTCGGTTCGTCCGGCTCGCGGCCGAACACCTGCGCCAGCAGAAAGAACAGAAAGAAGGCGAGGTAGAACGTGGCCACCAGCCGCCCCGCCCACCGCATGCACAACACCGACCAGATCACGGATCCAGCGGCATCGCAACCCACAGAATGAGGTACACCAGAATGCCAGGAAAGGCCACCGACGCCAACGACACCACGACATACAAGATGCGTACCAGTGCCGGATCCCAGCCCAGGAACTCGGCGATCCCTCCGCATACCCCAGCGATGACCCGATTGTGTGAATGGCGTTCCAAGGGCATGTCTTGAACCGTACCACGCTGCGTCACGCCACTGAGCGGAGCGTGTGGACATTTCTCGCCGACTCCACTACAATACGCGGCTCGACGGAGGGATCCGTCAGACAACCCGTAGAGGACCGATCGGTTTTTCAGGACACAGCCCGTGTCCGACGTACTCGGTCACAAGGGCACCGGAAGCCCTTTGATTCTCCGGACAAAGACAACACGACTATGAGATTTTCAGAGCTGCGGCTCGCCGAGCCACTCGTTCGGGCGGTCACCGCAGAAGGCTACAAGACCGCAACGCCAATTCAGATCAAGGCCATTCCCGAGATCCTTTCGGGTCGAGACGTGCTCGGATGTGCCCAAACCGGAACCGGAAAGACCGCGGCCTTCGCGCTGCCCATCCTGCAACGGCTCGCCGAAACCAGCACCAGGCGTTCGCAGCGTCCAGAAGTAAGGACCAACGCCAAAGGCAAGCGCCGATCCGCCAATCCGGGACGACCTCGGGCGCTGATACTTGCGCCCACGCGCGAACTGGCCAGTCAGATCTTCGAGAGCTTCTGTTCGTACGGCCGCCATGTCCGCATTCGACACGTCGTCGTCTTCGGCGGGGTCAAGCAAGCGAGCCAGGTTCGCTCGCTCCGCGCTGGCTGCGATGTTCTGGTCGCGACCCCCGGCAGATTGTTGGATCTGATCAATCAGCGGCACATCGATTTGCGCGGCGTTGAAACGCTGGTGCTGGACGAAGCTGATCGCATGCTCGACATGGGATTCGTCAACGACATCCGCAAAGTCGTCGCCAAGATGCCGGCGCAGCGGCAGACGCTGCTCTTCTCGGCCACCATGCCACGCGAGATTCGCGAACTGGCCGACACGCTGCTCCACGATCCAATCTTCATGGAAACGGCGCCAGCCGCCTCGCCAGTCGAGACCGTGGCGCAGTCCGTGTACCTGGTCATGCGGCAGAACAAGCCGGCGCTGCTGCAGCGAGTGCTCGGCCAGCCTCAGATGGGCCGCGCCTTGGTATTCACCCGCACCAAGCACGGGGCCGACCGGGTCGTGAAGCAACTCGGCCGCGCCGGCGTGCACGCCGGGGCGATCCACAGCAATAAGAGCCAGAATGCGAGAACCCAAGCCCTCAAGGGCTTCAAATTGGGGCAGGTGCAGGTGCTCGTGGCGACCGACATCGCCTCAAGGGGCATTGACGTCGATGACATCACGCATGTCATCAACTACGACATGCCCAATCTGCCGGACACCTATGTGCACCGTGTCGGGCGGACGGCCCGGGCAGGTGCATCTGGCGTGGCCCTGTCCTTCTGTGATCACGAGGAAATCAAGCACCTCAAGGCCATCGAACGGCTCATTCGGATGGACATCAAAGTCAGGGAAGATGAGTCGGACCTGCTGTTTACGCCCTCCAGCACCAGGCCGCCCACCCCTGAAAAGCGTGCTGGTGGCCGCCCCGCCCACTGGAACAAGCGCCGATCCAAGAGCGGCCGAGGGTCAAACCGGCCTGCAGCAACCAAGGGGTGGAAGCACCACGCAAAGAGACGAAAACAGGCCGTGGCCTGAAATCGGACGCGGCGTTCCTGTAGCATGCCCGCTCGGGTCCGCGGACGTCGCGAATTCTGAATCACAAAGACAGCCCCGCAGCGGTCGATACCGCCATTCGTGAGCAGTCCAAGTTTGGAGTATTTGGTTTGAAAATCTTCGTAGGTAACATGAGTTTTGACACAAGTGAGGATGGCCTCCGCGCCGCATTCGCCGCGCATGGAAACGTCGAAGACGTGGCCGTCATCACTGATCGCGACACAGGCCGCCCCCGCGGCTTCGCCTTTGTCACCATGCCCGACAGCGCCGCTCGCGACGCCATCGAGGCACTGAATGGCACCGACCTCGATGGTCGGACCCTCAATGTGAACGAGGCTCGCCCCAAGACCGACCGCGGTGGCCGCGGTGGTGGTGGTGGCGGTGGCGGTGGCGGCGGTCGCCGCGACTGGTGATCACCGGCGCTGCGGCCCCGCCGCAGCACCACAACACGCTTGAGAATCCAACGGCCCGCCAGCAATGGCGGGCCGTTGGCATAAAGGACTGAGTTCCGAGCAGCAGGATCATGGCGCATCATCGTCCTCCGGGACGGACTCCCCGAGTTGACGAACAGACTCGAGCGTCGATCTGTAGGTCTCAATGTCCTTATGATCTTCACCCGCGCTGAAGATGGTTGTTTCAAACCATCTGGCAGCCTCGGCATGCTCACCACGATCTCGATGCACCTTACCCAAAGCGTAGGACATTGCCGGCTCATCTTCTCCACGAATGGCAACGGCGCGGCGAGCTGAGTCGAGCGCCAGATCTAGATATCGATCCTTGTACGCGATGGCGCTGTTGGTAGTGATCATCGTCGCCAGTTTCACCAGTTCATCTGGATTGTTGTTCCAACGTTCCCGCCTGGCCGCCATGATCTTGTCGACCGCGTCCCACTGTTCAGCGTCGACATAGAGGGAGTTCAAAGCCCCCTCCGCTCGGAGGGTGTCCGCATCTTCTGCTCCAAGAGCGTTAACAAGGCCTTCATGAAGATCAGCAGCGTGAACAATGGCCTCATCAATTCGGCCCTGAGATTTCAGGATTTTGGTCTGTAGTGCCTGAATGGCAATCGTGTTTGTATCCCAAGGGCCAAATGCCTCGATCATCTCTGGCTTCAACCGCAAAGCCAGTTCGCCAGCCTTCTCGTACATGCCCGAATCCCAGTAGCCACTTGCCAGTGTGAGCTCCGAGATGAGCAAGGTCGGGTTGTCCGCAGTCACTTCGAGACGGGCTTTCTGAAGAAGCGAGTCCAGTATCACTATTGCCTGTTCACCTGCACCACTGTCATAGAACATCTGGCACAGCTGGGTGGAGGTTACAAGTGTGACCGGATCACCGGGGCCATTTGCTTCAACCATATCGTTGATGAGTTCTTCGATGACCTCGCCAACACCATCCTGGCGCCAGGCGATGTAGGCCATTGCGCGGCCAAACCGCATTCGAAATACGCCTGTGGCTGCGGCTGAACCAGCTTCACCAACTGAGAGCAGACTGACGACATGCTCCCAGAGTGGTTCCCCTTCTTCGAATTTTCCTTGAGACAACAAGGCCATGGACAGAGCTGCCTTGAGATTAATAACTGACGTCGACTCTTCGCCGTACAACTTATCGTATGTGTCTACAGACTTCTGAAGCAAGATTTCAGCTTCCTCGAGGCGACCTTCGCGCATGTAGACGATCCCGAGGTGTTGCTCTGCCTCAGCGAGTTGCGCGCTGGTCCCGCCAATCTTGTTGAAGATCTCAATCGCCTCGGTCAGTAGTTGCTTTGCAGACTCGTTGTCCTCACCTGCAGTGAACTGTATGAAACCAAGGGCCACTGCTGCATTAGCAGTCTTGACGTGATGTGGACCGAAGACCTGGCGACAGTCATCCAGATGTTGCTGAAAACTAGGTTGGATACCCTCGAAGTTGAGCGTTTTCATCGACCTGTGCAATGCCATGGCGTACGTAAGACCACGAGCTTGGATCGTGACTGGGTGCATGTGTCCAAGTTCTACTTCTGCTGCTTCATTCGCGACCTCGATGAGGTCCATAGCTTCTTGGAGATATTGTGACTGTGCCCGTGCCTCATCGCCCGTAAACAGCTGTGTTAAGAAGAGTGAGTGTGCAAGTTCAACCTGGGCGCTTAGCTCGAATGCGCGGGAGACCTTGCCGCCGGCTTCAATGCCGGCCATGACTTCCCTCCTCATCTGGAGGTGCTCTCCCTTCAGAGTGATAGTTGCAATATCAGCTAGGACGTCCTTAGCCCCGAGAATCTCCTCCGAGTCCTGGCCGAGGGTCTGTGCATACGGCTGATCGATGATTGCCTGGGCCTGTTCCTGCGCCCTGTCGTATTCCCCCTTGTCCCGAAACACTTTGCAGAGGGCGACTGCAGTCTGGATGTGTTCCTTCACACGTTCATCGGTATCGAGTGAGTTGAAGACCTCGATTGATCGAATCAACTGGGTCTCAGCATTCTCCAGATCACCCATCTCCCAGAGCAACATCCCGATGGCTCGACGTGATGGTGCCTCAAGATCCGGGATGTCGCTGAAGCGTTTCGTGATCTCCTCAGTCGCCTGAATGGCGATGTCATGAACGGACATTGTGCGACCTTGTGCGTTCCGGGGAGCCCCGAGTGCCAGCAGATCCTCGGTCAGTTCCGAGGTCATCAGCAGCATGTTGAAGCTCTCAAGTGCTTCATCTCTGAGTTCCTCCGCGCGATGAGCGTTGGCCGTTGCTTCCTCACGGGCAGCCTCCGCTGCGGCTTCACTTTGCTTTGCACTGATGGCGAGGCCGATGCTTACACTCGTTGCGATGACCAGAACAGCTGCAATTGAAGAAATTGAAACAAAGACTGCCCGGTTTCGCTTCGCGAAGATCTTCAATTGGTAGGTGATGCTCGGAGGGCGTGCCTGAATCGGCTCGTTGTTCAGATATCGCTCGATGTCTCCCTGCAACTCGTGAGCAGATTGGTAACGTTGGTCACGGTCCTTCTGCAGGGATTTCATGACTACGGTCTCGACATCACCACGCAGAGTGCTATCAATCGTGCTGGGCCGGCCGGGGGCTTCTTCACGGATCACCCGAGCCGCTTCGAAGACAGGAACATTCCTCAGGTCATAGGGGAGCGCTTCACAAAGCAGTTCGTAGAGAACGACGCCCAGCGAGTACACATCACTACGCGTATCAAGCAGGTCTGGGTCAGCCTCACACTGCTCCGGGCTCATGTACTGCACAGTTCCCAGCAACTGACCAACATCCGTCTGCAGTGTCGTCACCGCCATGTCTGAATCTGTCGCTCTGGCAACGCCAAAGTCGATGACCTTTGGCTGGCCATTTGCATCTACAAGAATGTTGCCCGGCTTCAAATCGCGATGAATGATGCCTTTCTGGTGACCATGACTGACCGCGTCGCAGACCTTGGCAAACAGCCTAAGTCGATCCCGGGTTCCCATCTTCTTGTCATTGGCATACTGATTAAGTGACTTGGAGCCGACGATGTACTCCATGGCGAACCAAGGCACACCGCCACTGCCATCATCCCAGGTTCCAGCTTCGTAGATCTGAGCAATGCCCTGATGGTGCAGACGCGCAAGAACCTGCGACTCAAAGGCGAATCGTCGCTGGGCAGCTCGGGAGGTGACCCCACTTCGCATGACCTTGATCGCCACCTTGCGTCGCGGATTGCCTTGAACACCCTCATAGACGGTCCCCATGCCACCTGAACCGATGACGCGACGGATCGTAAAGTGAGCGATCTTTGAGGGATGTGATTGCTCCGCGGGCGACAGCGTCTTGGGGATGGGCCCAGTGGTTACTGCGTTTGCTATGTCTTCGGATGCACTTGCAACGATTGCGCGGACTTTTTCAAGCAGCGCCTCATCGCCTCCACAGGCAGATGTGATGAAGGGCTCTCGCATCTCTTCCTCGATCTCAAATGCTGAGTCTGCAATTGACCGCGCCTTCTGTTCTGCATCTGACATGACTCACGCTCCAAGGAGGCTGATGAAAGTGCCGGCGGGATTCTACTTGTCATGATCAGGTTGAGGACCGGATTGGGAAGAACCTGCCCGACAAACGCCTGCGCTCACCCAAAGAGCGCAGGTTCAGCTCAGAAGCTTCTGTTCCATTCCCCCACCAGCATTGAGATGCCTTCACCGCATTGTCGACACGGCCTCTGGTCAACACGGCTCGATCCATGACATGCGAGTTGTGCCAGCCCAAAAACGGCTACACCGCCCGCAAGACCGCCCAGAAGAATGACTGCGGGGCGCCCCACGGTGTCGTATGTGTCTGTTGGAGTGCGTGAACGAACGTCAAGTCCGATCCCATCGTCTCCATCAAGGCTGCGGCGTCGTATCGCTCAACCGGCAACCCACTGCACTGGGCCGGTCCATCCATGGCGAATGTGCCGAGCACAACGTGGCCCCCCGGCCGCACCGAGTGCTTCAGCACGGCCCGGTAGGCCTGCCGGTCTGCTTCATCGGTCAAGAAGTGAAACACGGCGCGGTCGTGCCACACATCACATGGCGACACGTGGCCAACGGTCGTGATGTCCGCAGCCACCCAGTCGATCTTCGCCGCTGTCGCCTGGTCAATACGCGAGTGTGCCCGCGTGAGGGCCGCGGTGGAGATGTCCAGTACCGTCACTGCGAAACCCAACGTGGCCAACCGTCCGGCCAGCACCGACGAGCCCCCGCCGATGTCCACGACCCGCCCGCCGGGCGGTGCGTAGGCGGTCACGAGTTCCAGCGAGCACGTCGGCTCGTCCTGATGCCAACTGACCTCAGACTCGCCCTTGGTCTCGTATACCGCCTCCCAGTGTGACCGTCGCCGCGATGTGGTCATGTCCGGATCACCTCCCACTGCCATGGTATGGAACGATCCGATGCGGCGAGATGCACCGCTGACGCGGGATCAACAACACCATGGCCATTGCATTGGACGCATGGTAGAATCGAAAGCCCACACAATCGCTACCCATCAGGACTCAAGCACGGAACCACTCCATGACCACCGAACGAAAGCCCGGAAGCCGAGGTGTCACCGAGCGGTTCACCAAAGGCCCAAAGACCAAAGACGCGGGACACGGCAACGCCCGAGGGAATGAGCCCAACGAGTCCCGAAAGGGGTCCACCAAGACGAAGTCGCCCAGTAAGGGCTTCAAGAAGCGACGCAAGTGAGCGATTTGGACAAGAAGTAAGCTGGCGAGGATGTCCAATACATCGCGGTTGGTGTCGCCTTGGGGGTCGCCCTCAGCGCCGCCTTCGGCGTCGTGTTCGACAACATCGCCCTTGGTGTGGCCCTTGGCCTCAGCATCAGAATTGCCGGCGGCGTCACCGCTCGACTCGGCCAGCAAAAAGACCAAGTGAGCGATCTCCTGAAGAAGGAAAGGTCATGCATGGGACCAGTTGTCTTTGTAGCATTGACTACATTTTTCAGAAGTGTCACAACGGCTACATTCCTTGTCAATCTCCGAGCCCGAGCCACTGCAAACATCGGTGGCGACTGTGACTAGGGTGCGGGTGCCCTCATCAACCCCAGTAACATGGAAAAATGCCCGACGACAACCCTCCGGCAGATCACCCCGACGACACGCCCTCGCAGCGTGAAACGTCCCCCCCACTACTGCCGGTTGATCCGCCATTCGAACACACCATGGACATGCCTCCCCAAGCCGCTGGTCGATCGGGCCAGAAAATTGGCCCCTGCACCCTTCGACGCCTCATTGGCCGGGGCGGCATGGGCGCCGTCTATGAAGCCATCCAAGAGAATCCGCGTCGGACCGTCGCCGTGAAGTTGATGCGTCGCGGCATTACATCGAAGACAGCGCTGCGACGCTTTGAATTTGAGAGCCAGATCCTGGCCCGACTGCGCCACCCCGGCATTGCCCAGGTCTATGAGGCCGGCACGCATCACGAGGACGTGGGCGTGGAAGACACGCCCTTCTTCGTGATGGAGTACATCCCGGGCGCCCTGCCCATTACCGAATTTGCCAACAAACACGACCTGCCTGTGCGAGATCGAATGAAACTGTTTCTGCAGGTGTGCGAGGCGGTGCAACACGGTCACCTCAAGGGCATTGTGCATCGCGATCTCAAGCCCAGCAATATCCTCATTGCAAGCAATGGGAAGCCTAAGATCATTGACTTTGGCGTCGCGCGAAGTACCGACAGTGATCTTGCCTTGACTACGCAGCAAACCGACATCGGTCAGATACTCGGAACCGTGCAGTACATGAGTCCCGAGCAGTGCGAAGCAGACCCCAATGACATTGACACCCGTAGCGATGTGTACGCACTTGGCGTGGTGCTCCATGAATTGCTCACCGGACAATTGCCATATGACTTGAGCACGGCGCAGTTACACGAAGCCATTCGCATTGTCTGCGAGCAGATACCGACTCGTCTTTCGTCCATTGACCGACGACTCAAGGGCGATCTGGAAGTCATCACGGGCAAGGCCATGGAGAAGGAACGCTGGCGTCGATACCAGACAGCCGCGGCCCTGAGCGAGGACATTGGCCACTGGCTCGACGATGAACCAATCAACGCCAAGCCGCCCGGCGCATTCGACTCGGTGGCGAGATTTGCGCGGCGTCACACAGCGGCGTTCACAGCGATCGCGTCTGTTTTCGTGGTGCTCATCATTGCTGTGGCTGTGATTGCCACCATCGCCATAGAGGCAAACACACAGCGTGAGATCGCCCAGGCAGCGCAGACGCAAGAGCACCATCAACGCGAACAAGCTGACGCTGCCAAAAACTTCTTGACCACGATGATCTCATCGATTGATCCGGCCACAGCAGGTAATCTGGACAAGCAGCTGCTGGTACACACATTGACGCATGCCGCTGACCAACTCGGCACTGACTTTGCGGCCCAACCGCTGCTTGAGGCCGAATTGCGAGGCACCATTGGCGAGTCGTTCCATACACTCGGTATGTATCAGGACGCAGACAGGCACTTGCGCCGGGCGGTTGAACTTCTTCAAGCAAACGAGCGTGGTGACAATGCGTTGATGCGCCGATTCTTGATCCGCCGAGCGCGAACCTTGCGGGAAGCTGGCCAGCACGAATTGGCCCTCGAACTGGCCCAAGAGCACCTGGAATGGGTACTGGCTGCGCACGAATCCAACTTGGAAACCGCAGTGGCGTTCCAGACGATCTCAATGATCTGCATTGACACTCTTTCATTCGATCGAGCACACACGGCCCTCAATCAGGCGCGGGAGATCTACGCGACACTGCCTCCATCAGCCGATGAAGTGCACTTTCTGTTCATCTCATCGCAACTTGTGCAAGTCCAAGGCCTCTTGCCTCGGGCCGAAGAACTTGCGAAACAAGCCCTTGCCAGTAACGAGCTTCTGCCCAATCCGTCGATGACTGAGCAGGCCACCATTCGCTACCACCTTGGCATTCTCATGGCGCAACAGGGAAAGTTCGATGATGCAGCATCGGCCCTTGAAGAAACCCTGAAGCTGAATCGCGGGTTGTACGGTGACAACCACCCGCATACGCTTAAAGTGCTCGGCACGCTCGGATCGGTGCATGCGGCGGCCGGGAATCTCGATCTGGCAGAACCCTGTTTGCGACAGGTGTACAAAGGACAGCTGAGCGCACTTGGCGCAGAACACAACAACACTCTCATGTCCATGGGCAACCTCGGCATGTTGCTCGGCGATCAAGGAAAGCTGGATGCTGCCCAAGCAGTGCTCGAGCCGGCACTCGCGATCACGTTGCGCGTCAATGGTCCAGATCACCCCGCAACCCAACAACGCCGGCGATTTCTGGCATACCTAAGGTCAAAGCAAGGTCGACTTCAAGAGGCCGTTGAGTTGCTGACCCTTGCGGCTGCCGGCATGAATGCCGCGTATGGGCCGGCTCATCGCATCTCACTACAGGTGGCCGAAGAGCTGGAACTCGCCAAGGCCGAGGCAGAAGCGTCAACGGCCAACACCGGCGACTGACGCCCGATCGCCACTCCTGTCACACGCAGCACGGGAGGCATCCGAAGGCCGTCAATATGGCCTCCACGCGTCAAGAACTGCCAGCTAGTCAGCGAGGCAAATGCCATCGTCGTCACTGGCCGGTTCTGCTGAATCAAATGCCCAAGATCACTCGAAGCATGTCCGCGTCGTCAACCGAACCACTCCCGTCGAGGTCGCTCGGACAGGCACTACGAACGAACTTCAACGTGGCCAGCAAGCCCTGAAAGTTCTCGTCAGCAGTTGGTCACATCAAGCTCGGCGGCGACGACCGCCGATGGCTGCGAGACACAGGATGGCAAGGCCACCTGGAGATGGCACACTCGAAAAAGCCATCACAACATCAAACGCACTCGTACCCCCGACAGTACCCATGTCGTTTCCACCATTGTTCTGATAGGAGTGCGAATACGCATGCACGATCAGCGTGTACTCGCCGACATCCAAGACGCCGGCGTGACTATAAGCTTCGGCCAAGTCCTCAGCCCACGCTATCGACTCCAGATAGGAACTCGCCAAGACTTGGCCGGCCAAGTCCATCAACGTGACGCTCGCATAGTGCACGCCAGAATCCAAATCTTCAGTTTGGATGTAAAGGCTTCCTGTGAGGCTGTAGTTCATCAGCTCGGTCACCGAGAAATTCACTTCCATGGTGCTTGAAGCTGTGTCGTCCAAATCCATTCCCAAAGGCACATCGTCCGTGAGGGCAGTCGCACTCCCTTCTCCTTGAATCGAACCTGCGACGTCAAGAAATGAGGTTTGCGAACTCCATGCACCAAATCCGGCACTAGCGGATTGGTCCCAATACCCCATGGAACTCGTCGACTGAGAATCAGACTCATCTACGAAGTCATTCACCAATTCTTCGGCGAAGACGTTGCGGTAACCGCTCGTCAGCTCGACCCCCCATCCAGCCAACGCGGGGGCGACCACACCGAACACTCCAGCAACAGACAGAATCGCGCATACAGTGCCGCCACGCTTACAAGATCGCTCTCTCATGGTTTCTACTCCCTCCAGACGGATGGCTTTGAGCCTCCGTCTCTTCATGGGGCGATCCTAAGTGGAGTGGTAGACCATTGCAATCACTTGCAATCACTTTTTCAGCATGCAGTACAGGGCGCGGCTCATTCCCGCTTCCCGGATCCTAGAACGGCCCATTGGTGTGTTCCGTGCCGGTCAGTTGTTCGTACTCATTGGCAGATGCCAGACGGCGGAGAGGCTCGACAACGAGCCCATCACGCTCATGGAACCGGATGGTCTCGACACTCACCACCCGGCGAGCAGCAGCAGCACATCGTTCACATCAACCTCGCCGGTGAAGTCGAGGTCCGGGCCGCATGGGCCGTCCCATGGCCCCCATGCATCAAGCACCGCCAGCAGATCGTTGATATCCACTAGGCCGTCACCATCGACATCGCCGGGCGGAAGTGGACGAAGATGCGTGAGGCCGCTTGTTGTCTTCACAACGCCCACGCCGGATGCGTGCCACGCGGTCAATTCCAGTTCGCCTTCCCCGCCGGCAATACTGCCCACGACGCGGCTGCGAAGCGTAGAGGCGATCGATGCGCCCGCTGGCCAGACCATCACGAGACGTCCATACACAGGCTGGAACTGCAGCACGTCCACCACCACGGTGCCGTCACCTGCGATGTTCACGTCGGTCACGGCGAGTATCTCGGCCCCATTGAACGTCAGTACCTCAGCCTTGCCGCCGGGCCGCCACCTCCAGATGGCGGGCTGACCCTCGTTCGTGCCGGTAGCGGCCACGCTGCCCGAGTCGGCGTCGCCGCTGTCGATGTATCCGCCAACCGTCACCGTAGGCCCCTCGCTCGCCGCGCCGGTGTCTGGATTCCAGATGAGCGGACTCCATGCGTAAGACGCATCACGGCGTTGAAGTAGAATCTCGCCCGACTCGGAGATACCAAGCGGGGCAACCATGCCGTATGGAATATCGAGTTCATCATTCACGATCGTGAATGTGTCGGTGCCATCAAGTAATAGAAGAAACACATTCCACGCGATGCCGTCCTTGTATTGCCCGAGCAGCACCTGCGTTCCATCACTCAGGCGACCGACATGGGTGCCACATAACGGCCCGCCGCCATGGTCAATCAAGTCAACCGAGCCATCATTACGGCAGATCCAAGTGGCCCAGTCCGACGAGCCGGATTGCGGAACGCCGCGATAGATAGCCTCGCCACCAACCGCGCCGACGAGCCCTGACAGCCCCGGCGAAATACCAATCGGCCACGAGCCCGTCACGGCGCCGCCCGCGTCGACCCGAACGACGACGACCGAGTTGCCAACATCAGCCTTGCCGAAGCAGTGGTCGGCATCATCGAAACAACCACCGCTCAGATGCGGATACGTCGTTACCTCGAAGACCAGCTGCCCATCCTGCCACCGCACCAATGATTCGTGGCCGCTCGACGCATTGCTCACATGACCAACCGCAGCGCCATCGCCACGGACAGCGGCCACAAAGGCTGGATGCTCACCAAGCGTCTGCACCGCCGCAGGGGACCACCGCATCGGCGCATCAGAAAGCATGATCAACACCAGTTCGAGCATCGGCGTTTCGGCTCCTGTCCTCAGCACTCTCCATTTTGCTAGTCCGAGGAGCCACTGTCAACTAAAATCTGCAGGCACGAAGGACGGATCTTCCCCCTGAGATCTCCGCACTTCCACGTGGCTGCCTCGTCAGAGACATCCTCGCCAAGTTCAGGAAAGAACGGATCCTTGATGATCTCCAAAGAATGATCCCGCCAAAGGCCACCGCGAGGATTCCTCGCAGATTGCAGCGTGGCCAATCGGCGACTCGCTTCGTTTGACGATCCCACACGCGAGCCCCGTGGCGATCAGCTCGATGACTTTGCGTTGGTTGAACTCCCCCGGCTGGACTCGAACCAGCAACCTAGCGGTTAACAGCCGCTCGCTCTACCAATTGAGCTACAGGGGATCAAGGCGGGGCAGGATACCGCTAAGGGGTTCGGTGAGCAATGGACCTTGACAATCGCCGCGGGAGCCCTATCCTGCGGGGCTCGGCGCCCCCGGAATAGTCTCCTGAAACGCCCGGAGTCAACCGCCGCCCTTGGAGATGCCCTGACGATGAAGAAAGAAACCCATCCTGAGTACTACCCCGAGTGTCAGGTCACCTATCGCGGCGAGGTCATTATGACCGTTGGCGCCACCGTCCCTGAGATGAAGGTCGAGATCTGGTCGGGCTCGCACCCCTTCTACACAGGCAAGTCGTCCTTTGTGGACACCGCTGGCCGCGTCGAGAAGTTCCAGAACAAGTTCAAGGGCGACTACTTCAAGAAGAAAGCGAAGAAGTAGGACCACCCCTTCATTGCTCTTTCAAGCCGTACCCGTCCTGGGTACGGCTTCTTCATGCGCCGCCCGATACCCTCACCAGGTCCAATGATTGAACTCCCCGACAACCTCATCGCCAAACTCGACGAACTGGCTGGCCAGTTTGATCAGTGCCAAGCCGAGTTGCTCACGCCGGAAGTCTCGACCGATCACCTGCGCGTGCGGGATGTGTCTATTCGCCGTGCGGCGCTTGAGCGGGTCGTCACCCCCTATCGGGCGTGGGCCGGTACCCGGAGTGAACATGCCGACACCGCGGCGCTGCTCAAAGTCGAAAACGACGATGAGCTGCGGGCCATGATTCGGGAGGAACTTCAAGCCTTGGAAACACAGGCCGATACGCTCGCCGAAGTGTTGCAGACGCGGTTGGTCCGCGCCGATGACGACTCGGTGGGCTCGCTCATTCTGGAGGTACGCGCAGGCGTCGGAGGGGACGAGGCAGCGTTGTGGGCCGGTGACCTGCTGGACATGTACCGCCGATTCGCCGCCAGCCGCGGATGGACGGTGGAAGACCTCGACGTGTCGCTCGGCGAACAGGGTGGAGTTCGTTCGGCCACGATCTCGGTGTCCGGCGAGGGCGCCTGGTCGTGCCTTGGATACGAAGGCGGCACCCACCAAGTCAAACGAGTGCCGGCCACCGAATCTCAGGGCCGGGTGCACACATCCACCGCCACCGTCGCCGTCCTGCCAGAGCCCAAGGAAGTGGAAGTCGACCTCGACACAAGTGACGTCAAAGAAATGATCACCACTGCCACCGGACCCGGCGGCCAGAATGTCAACAAGGTCTCAACCGCCGTGCATCTCATTCACGAGCCCACCGGCATCGAGGTGCGCATGCAGGACACCAAGAGCCAATCCCAGAACCGGCAGAAGGCGTGGAAACTGCTGCGGGCCCGGCTGTACGAGCGGCAGCGGGCCGAACAAGAGGCCAAACGGGCCGAACGCCGGCACGCCATGATCGGAAGCGGCTCGCGGGCAGAGAAGATCCGCACCTACCGCTTCAAGGATGCGATCGTGGTGGACCACCGCATCAGCCGCTCGTTCAGCCTTCAGGGCCTTCTTCAGGGCGATCTTCAGGGCCTCATCGACGAACTCATCGAACTTGATACGACGCAGCGGCTTGCGGCCCTGTAATCAAGTGGAACCGCTCCGCCCCTCTGGCAGTATCCTGATATTGGGACTACGCCCCGGAGAACCTCCCATGACACCCCCGCATCGCGGCCAAGCCCGGACCGCCTTCACGCTCGTTGAAATCCTCGTGGTCATCGCCCTCATCGGCGTTCTGGCCGGCATTTTGCTCGTCGCCGTGGGTGGCGCCACGAACGCCGCCAAGACGCTCCGCACCAAGGCAACCATGGAGTCAATGGCGTCCGCCATCGACGCATTCGTACTGGAGCACCGGGCTATGCCGGGCATCGTGCCGGTCGCGGCCCTGCATTCCGGCAATTCAACTGGCGCCTGGATGACGAACACGCAAAATGTGCTGCTGCATCTGATGGGCGGCGCCCGGGTCAGCCCGAGAACGCTCTTGGGCCCCCTGAACGCTGCCATGGAGGCCGAGTACAACCGCTTCAAGGATGCCGCCGTAAGTGAAGATGGCGTGGAGCCACTGGTGTTCGCGCTCCTTGATGCAGATCACGGCATCACCTATCAGGTCGTGGTTCGGACACCACGCATCGGTGAAGGGCCGTGGATCAACGGACGACAATTCTCTCCCTACCTCTCCCCCAAGGAGCATGAGTTGCTCGAACTGTGGCCATGGGGATATGGCAGCAGCCCTGAACTTCCCGACGGTGCCGATGGGCAGGCCATTGTTGCTGGCTTCACGGCACTACCGGACCTGGCCGATGCTTGGGGTCAACCGATCCTGGTCTTCAAACGCGAGCGTGACTCCGGACCCGTCCTTCCCGACAGCGGTGGCTCCTCCCTTCCACAATTCAGGCTCAACGGTATCGACCGATACCTCGGGGCATCGAACCTCGGCCACTTGCAGGAACGTCAACTCTGCCGCAGCGGCGAGCCAGCTCGCGGCAGTCGCATTGGCGATCAGAGCGAGGCCAACGAACGAGCGTATTGGCTCTACTTGCTGCTCTCACATCCGGCCATGCGGTGGGACTACGGCGACCAAGGTGATCCAGACTATCTCGGAACGGGCCGCGCCGGGTACGCCATGATCTCGGCCGGATCCGATGGCATCTTCTTCGGCCGCAATGACGGCCCGCGGGATGACACAACCGGCGTGCCCATTCCGCCCGACGATCTGCTGATCGACGACCAGAGTGATCCCCAGTTCGGCAGTGACCACGATCGACTCAAGGACTTCGATGACGTTGTGATGTACGGCGGGTCGTAAGCGCCGCGGCTTCGCCGCGAGGAAGCCTGGAGTCGAATGAACACGCACAACGCCGCGATCCTGGGATCGCGGCGTTGTTGCAGCAGGGTGTTGAATGACCAGTGGCTCAGACGAGCAGGCCGCGCTCGGCGATGCTGGCGAGCGTTGCGGCGACGGACTCTTCGAGCGTCTGATCACCGGTGTGCAGCACGAGTTCGGCGTTTCCCGGCTCCTCGTACGGATCGTCAATGCCGGTAAAACCCTTGATCTCGCCGGCGCGGGCCTTCTTGTAAAGTCCCTTCGGGTCGCGCTCTTCGGCGATGTCCAGCGGAACCTCCACGTAGCATTCGATGAAGGGAATGCCAGCGTCCGCATGCAAAGCTCGGACGGCGTCGCGATCTGCTGTGTAGGGGCTGATGAAGGAAGCCAGCGTCACGACGCCTGCATCTGAAAACAGCTTGCACACTTCGCCGATACGGCGGATGTTCTCGGCACGATCGTCGGCGGAGAAGCCAAGGTTCTTGTTCAGACCCATGCGAATGTTGTCGCCATCGAGGCGGTACGCCGGATGACCTTGGCCGCACAGCACCTGCTCGACCGCGACGGCGATGGTGCTCTTGCCGCTTGCTGAGAGCCCAGTGAACCACACGGTTCCACCGGTCTGCTTCATGCAGGACTTCCGCTCTTCGCGGGTGACTTCGCCATCGTGCCAGTGGATATTGGTTGCGACCTGTTGGGTCATTGGTGTTGCTCCGTTGAATCGTGGGAGAGGATAAGTCAACTCAGCCAGCGACGGGTTCTGCCGACGTGGCCCACTCAATAAGGACATCGGCCACCTCGGGGCGGCTGAACTCGACTGGCGGGCGTTGGCCTTCGGCCAAGAGCTCCCGCACCTTGGTGCCGCTGAGGAAGATTTGGTCACCCTTGATTTTGGGGAAGGTCTTGGCGGACACCATGCCTTGGGCCCCGTTGCTCCAGGCGGCATGCTCGAACTTCAGCGGCGTGACGGCCAGATCGCCGTCCTTGAGATCGTTGAAGATCTCCTGCGCGTCGTAGGTGCCGTAGTAGTCACCGACGCCGGCGTGGTCACGACCGACGATGAAGTGCGAGATGCCGTAGTTCTGCCGCACGAGCGCATGCAGCACCGCCTCGCGAGGTCCGGCATAGCGCATTGCAGCCGGCATGACGCTCAGCATGGTGAACTCAGGAACAAAGTAGTGCTCGATGATCGTCTCGTAGCACTTCATCCGAACATCCGCAGGAATGTCGCCGGGCTTCGTCTCGCCGACAAGGGGGTGAATCAGCAATCCATCGCAGATCTCGGTCGCGCACTTGCAGAGGTACTCGTGAGCGCGGTGAATCGGATTGCGGGTTTGGAAGGCAGCCACGGTCGACCAGCCCTTCTGCTCGAAGGCGGCGCGAGTCGCGGCGGGCGGCAGGCGATACTCGGTGAACTGTTCGCCCGGCTCGTGCGCCGGTGTGACGGTCACGACGTGGATGTCGCCACCGACGAGCCAGTTGCCTTCTTCCATGACGGCCTTGACACCTGGGTGGGCTTCGTCGCTGGTCCGGAAGACGCCCGTCATCTCGCTGTCGCGGTTGTGCTCATACAACTCCGCCACATCCATCACGGCAAGCAGCGTGCCATCGGCGTGGTACAGGGCCGCCCGGCTTCCTTCGCTGAGCGTCGCCTTGACGGCCTCATCAACCGCCAACGTGATCGGAATGGGAAAGACTGTGCCATCGGCCAACCGCATGGTGGTGCAAATGGACTCAAAGTCAGCCTTGCATGCAAAGCCAGTCAACGGGCTGAAGGCGCCAATGGCAATCATCTCAAGGTCGCAGGCCTGCTTGGAAGACAACTCGATACGCGGCAGATTCGGCGCTTCAGCGGACAGCGTGGCAGCCTCAGTCTCGGAGACGATTCGGTTGATGAGCATCCCACCATGGGCGGGAACGAGCGATCGTGCTGGCATGGATTGGCTCCAAAAATGCGGGAAAACGAAGATCGTATAGACCCCCGCGTAATCGTGGGACACCAAGTACATGGAAAGCCAGAAAAGGGCTCAGACGCCTGAAATTGTTGCAACTCTATTGCGGCCGACGCCGACCGGGCCGACGCTCACCGCCAACCCGATTGCGCTGGGCACGCTGGGCTTTCTTGATGGCGTCAGGGTCGTCCAGAACGGCCCGCATGGCCGCCTGCTGGGCGGGTGTCAACGCTGCCCACAACGCGGTCTGGACCTCGCTGATCTTCTGTTGGACCGCCTGCCGCTGTTGACGATTGTCGCGGCGCTGCGTGCCCGCTTCCCGCGAGCCCGGCGCCGGCGTGTCCTGGCCGCGACCAGACATCTTCTCACGGACCTTCTTCATCTGGGACTGCAAGTCCTCCATCGCCTTCATGCCCTGCTTTCGCTGCGAGTCGGTCAAGTCCAGCGAAAGGTACACGGCCGCCCACGCGCGAGGGTCGGGGCCACGCTCGCCCCCTGCAATCGAGCCCGCCGACTGAATCAGTTTTTCCTTGGTGTCATTCCCCTTGATCCACGCTCGGATTCGTGTCACTTCTGCTTCGCTCAGTGGCGGCTCTTTTGGCGGCATGATGTCCTCATGCCCACTGGGCAAACTGACACGGCTGAGCAGTTCGCTCTGGTCCGGCTGACCGGGAGTCACGACCCAATCACGCATGTCCCCATCAAAGAGCATCGAGATGGGCACCACCCGAACGCCTGCCTTCTGCTTCTCAGCCCCGTGACAACTCCCACATCGCTTGGCCAGCAGCGACTGCACACCGTCGCCACCCATCGGACCACTCGCCGGTCCTCGCATCCTGTCGCGTTCTCCACCCGGCGTTGGCTGGACGTCCGGCCCGTGCAGCGGCGCATCAGAATCCGGCGGCGTGCCCTTTTGTTTGGCAGCATCCGCCGGCGATGTGGGATCCCAGTCCAGTGGTTCGGCCATTCCCATCGAAACGGTCAGGATGGAAGCGGCCAGCAGCAACATGTTCATGAGACGGACTCCTCGTGGACGGGGCAGGGCGCGGCTCGCCCATCATGCGGAAGATCCGCTGCCGATATCATCCTACGCTGCTGGGGACCCAACCATCCCCTTTTGAATCACCCGAGAATCGAGCCCCCTGTGCCCATCCAAGAGTCAGACATCCAGCAGGCCCTTCGCACCGTCAGGGACCCCGATTCACAGCGTGATCTGGTCACCTCGGGCAAGGTGCAGTCCATCATGCTGGACGATCAAGGCGTGCGAGTCTCAATCACTGCGGGAAAGGCCGATGCGAACTCCATCGATCAACTGCGGGCCGCGATTGAACGGGCCATCGCGCAGGCTGCGGAAGCGGCCGCGGTGAGCAGGTTCAGCGTCACTGTTGAATTCACGTCCCCACCACCGAGCGACTCGCCTGAGGTACTTCCGGGCGTGCGGCATGTAATCGCCGTGGGTGCTGGCAAGGGCGGCGTGGGAAAGTCCACGGTGTCGACACTGCTGGCGCTCGGCCTGTCCCGAGCGGGCGCATCGTGCGGCCTGCTTGACGGCGACATCTATGGTCCCTCGCTCGGGACGATGCTGGGATTGGATGATCTGGACCCAGTGGCCAAAGGCAACAACCTCATGCCTTTCAAGGTCCACGGCATCAAGTCCATGACCATCGCGACGCTGGTCGATCCAGAGAAGCCAATGATCTGGCGTGGTCCGATGGCCCATAAAGCATTTTCTCAGTTACTGCTCCAGACCGAATGGGGCGAGCTGGACTACCTGATCGTCGACCTGCCACCGGGCACTGGCGACGTGCCGTTGTCGCTGGCGCAGGCCTTACCGCTCGCGGGCGCCGTCATCGTCTGTACCCCGCAGCGGGTCGCGCAGGATGATGCTCGGCGGGCAGTTCGAATGTTTGGTGAACTCGGTGTGCCGATTCTCGGCCTCGTCGAAAACATGAGCTGGTTCCTGGCTGACGACGGAACCGAGTACGACCTATTCGGCCGCGGTGGCGCCGAGCAGATGGCGGCGACCATGAATCTGCCCTTCCTGGGCCCGCTGCCGCTGCACATCACCATGCGCAAGAATGCCGACACCGGCGTGCCTCTTGGCAACTTCCACATTCGAGACGACATCACCGCCGCCATCGATCACCTCGCTAGCGCACTGGCCGAGCAGGTCACCATTCAAGACACGTCTTCAGATCAACCCACGATTTCGGTCAGCTGATCGAAGTGGCCAGGTACCGCCTCGGTATCTGACTCCACTACCCCACCATCACCATCAGCATGGCCATCACAACACCGTTGGACGCGCCGTGCATGACCATGGGCGCAATGAGGCTGCCTCGCCACTCCCTAGCCAGCGAGAAGGCCACCGCCAGCGCCATGAGGGCCGGAACTGCCAGAAAGCCCTGCGGGTGAATGAGCGCAAACACCAGTGACGTCGACACTGCCGCCGCTGCCACCGCCAGCCAAGGCGCCAACTTCCCGGCGGCGGCACGGACCTGTCGGTACAGCAGGCCGCGGAACATAGTTTCCTCAACGATGGGCGCCGCCACACTGGCCAGCAGCAGCACCTGAATACGCACGACCCATCCCCCACCGGCCAGTTCGCCGACGATTGGGTGGGCTGCAGCGGCGGCGCCCTCGTCGGGCGCGGCGAGCAGGATGAGCAGCATCGAGATCAATAGACCAACGGCCGCGATCGGCAGGGCCGCCGCGTAGCCGATCAGCCCGCAGCCAAACTCTATGCCCAGCCCGCTGCCGCGTGTCCACCCGATGTCGCGGCGAACGGTTGGCCACGGCACGCCCCGCACGATGGGCCAGACCAGAACGCCGAGGCTCACGAAAAATCCGACGACCGACACGGTCATACCAAACCTCGCTGGGACTTCCTCAGAGACCAGGACCGCTACAAGCAGAATGATCTCGAAGGCAACAATCCAAATTGCAAAGGTCTCCGCATAGATGCCGTCGTGTGATGAGGCCGCCCGCAAGCGTGTGTGCAGCCGACCGTGGGCGACTTGAACCGCCGCCATGATCAACAGCACTAGGCCGGCGAGCCCAGCCAGACCCACGCCCGCCAGCACGGCGAGCAGTTTGATCAACACGCTCAAGGCATTCGCAAGCAAGGGCGACAACCGTTGTTGCCGGCCTTCGCCACCGTTCTCAGAAGCCACGACCGCCAACTTGCCGAACCATCCCAACTCCGTCTGAAGTTCATCGATCACGGCGTCGTTGGCCGTCCCTGCGAACACTCGATCGAGCCCGTCGATCACTCGCCGCTGGAAAGCCGTCGGTTCCATGCCAGCCGCGGCCAGCCCCTGCTGCACCTCCGAGACAATGCCCCGGCCTGCCTTTGGACCATCGATGGCGGCCGCAACAGCGGCCAATCGCAACCGCCGGTCCGGGGCTTTGGACAGGTCGATCTCGTCAAAGGCCTGCATCCCACTGCCGGGGACCATGGCCTCTTGGGCGAGCACCAGCCGAGCCTGCATTTCCAAGGTCGGATCACCGCCCCCGGCCGCCTGCGATGCCTCGCCGTCCGGGGCTGCGGCAGCCATGACCATCAGAATCCCGGTGGCCACCACAATCACCAACCACGACAAGATCGTCAAGGGCCTCTTGGGGCCCCGCAGGGTGCATGTCGAGTGGCTCATGGTGCGCAGCCTAGCGGCTGGCGCCATGCCAAACCCACGCCCTCAGGCGGCGTGAAACCTTGACACCCACGGTGGGTGCGGTATCCTCCTCGGTTCGCTGTGGTTCGCCACAGCCGTCTTGTTCTATTCCGGCCGTGCCGCAGGCATCTGAGGGTGCTGCGGCGGTTCTGAGACCCCTTGGAGAGTGCGCCCCATGCCCCGCCAGACGACCTTTCTGAAGCCCGGCGAAGCCACCACGCAGTGGCGTCATGTTGATGCTGATGGGCAAGTGCTCGGCCGCATGGCCGTGGAGATTGCCCGCGTGCTCATGGGGAAGCATCGTCCCGACTGGACACCGCATGTCGATTGCGGCGACCACGTCATTGTCACCAATGCATCCAAGATTGTCCTGACTGGCCGCAAGGCATCGCAGAGAATGGTCAAGTCATACTCCGGTTATCCGGGCGGCCTGAAACTTCGCTCGGTCGGTTCCGTGTTGGCCAAACACCCCGAGCGTATTGTCGAGCAAGCCGTGCGTCGCATGCTTCCCAAGACACGGCTCGGTCGTTCGATGTTCAAGAAACTTAAGGTCTACGCGGGCAATGACCACCCGCACACCGCACAAGCAACCACGCCGTTGATCGGCTGAGCACTACAGGAACTGGACGACCTGTCCGAAGAGAACTGACACGATGACCGAGGATCTCCCAACCACCGACGCTCCCACCGAGGACGTGACCACAACCGACGCTGCGCCGGAGGCGCCTGCAACGGAAACGCCTACGCCCGAGCCAATCGTGGCCGTGGCCGCCAAACCAACCGCAGGTGGATGGTTCTGGGGAACTGGTCGGCGCAAGGCGTCGGTCGCTCGCGTCCGCGTCAGACCCGGCAAAGGTGAATTCAAGGTCAACGGGCGGGACATGACCGACTTCTTCAACGAAGAACGTGACCACAAGAACATCGAGGCGGTGCTCGAGGCCACTAACGTCACCGGCAGCATCGAGGTGCAGGTCAAGGTGCACGGCGGTGGGTTCACTGGTCAGGCCGGCGCCATCATCCTCGGCCTCGGCCGCTCGCTAATGCGGTTTGACGGCTCGCTCGAACCGGTGCTTCGAGACCGCGGGTTCCTGACCCGAGATCCACGGAAGGTCGAGCGGAAGAAGCCCGGACAGCCCGGCGCCCGCAAACGCTTCCAGTTCTCCAAGCGTTGAGTACGACCCCGATGCGCACGCTCAAGACCGCCCGCTGGGCCTGACGAGCGATCGTTGCGCCGCCGCCCAGGCTCTGGCCAGCGCCGAGGTCTTGCATCCCCTGCTGTCGGCCGCTTCCTGCAAGGTCCACGGTCGATGGCCGCCAAACCCCCATCGCATGCTGGCCAGTTGCCGATGCGCCGGCTGCAACTCGGCCAGTTTGGCTTCCCAGTTCGGGTCCGGCAGCACATCCCCCCATGGCTCGCCCGACAGCAACGACACCGAGGGCGGTTCACTCAGCCGCGGCAATGCCAGATCGACTCTTGGTGGCTCCATGCCGGCGAGGCACACATCGACCGCCGCTCGCGCTCTGGCCTCCAGCCGATCGGCCTCCGCGGCGGGCTGGTGGGCGAGCATCGCTCGAAGCGACGCGAGGCCACGCCGCAGCACGACCCGCTGCAGGTCCGATGACAATTCCATGGGCGGTCGCCCGCACCACTGCTCAACCATTCGCCGCAGCACGGGTGCCAGATGGTTCAGAAGCTGCCAGCGAAGCTGGCACATCCATCGTACGTCCGTCTCGGCCCGATCCAGCATGCGGGCTGCGGGCTGGCTCGGGAGATCGGCTGCGATCACACCAAAGCGCCTGCGAAGCACGTGCATCGCCAGCAGGGTTGCATCCACCGCGACCACCTTCGTCCCTGCTGTGTCCAGTGACACGCGAGCCCCCCACTCGCCCAATCCCGCCCGCACACAGCTCGGCGCCAGCGCCTCCTCATCACCCGCATCCTGCGACACCGCTGCAGGCGGAAGGCTTGCATGAATCTCGGCAATCCGCTGTCCGCGGAGCCGCATCAAGCCGCGGTGAAGTGAGGGAACGCCCACGCCAAGACGGGTCGCAATCTTCCCGGAAGACAGCCCACGGCGTGTCGCCCGCTGAGCGAGTCGCCACTGCCGCGCATTGAGACGCTTCTGCACCGGGAGCACCAGTTCGCCTCGGGCGCCCGCGCGACGAAGCGCACTGCGAATCGCAGCAGGTGTGCAGTCTGAGAAGTTGCCAGCGAGCGCTCGCACCATGTCCGGCAGGCTGGTCGGATGGGGAAGCGATCGCGCCGCGGCCACCAAGGCGGCAGTGTCGGATGTCCCCGTCGATCGCGCGGGCGCTGCAGTGTGGAGTGTTGCCCATCGGCGTTGAAACCACTCCAGTGATTCCCGGCGACACGCCAGTCGAAGATGGCCGTCAGGGCACTGCACGTATCGCATGGCCAAACCGCGTGACCGCACCCGAACCAGCGTCCGCCGCGAAACGCCCAATGCCGCTGCGGCGCCGGCAAGCAGCACCACATCGTCATCTCCCTCGCCCAGTAACAGCGGGCACCGGCGGCTGACACGCTGAATCATCGTCACCAGATCCGCCAGCAGCGCTTCGCCCGCCACCATCTCGACAACATCCACCGACTCGGGTTTCCAGGCGGTCAAGCGAAACGTGACGAATTCCACCGGGTAGGCGCGGTCCAGATCGATTTCGCAAATGAGCGTTTCGGCCGCATCAAGCAAGCGGAGGCGAGCGGTCTTGGAAGCCCATTCGAGTTGTCGATGCAGCTCGGCAACGATCGCGCAGCGAAATGCCGCCTCGCGGCGCATTCAGATGGCCAGCGGCGGCGGGACGGATCGGTCCGGGGCGCAGCCATGCACACGGCACTTTTCGAGGAAGGACATCAATCCATCCATCTCGGCATCACCGAAGTCGTACTGAATGTGCTTCGTGAGATAGTCCGAGGCGTCCGAGCAGGACCATCCCAGTGCGGGGGCCGCACGGGCAATGATCGCATCAAGCCGATGGCGGTTCAACCGAAGTTGGCGATCGATGACACGACCGGCTCGCTCGATTCGCCCCGCTCGGTCTGCTCGTCCCATCCAGACGGCGAACACAAAGGGCAAGCCCGTGTGCGACAGCCACGCTTCGCCAAGATCGACCTGCACCGGCCAGACTTGGGGCGTCAGGTCCGGCGCCACGACCTTATCGCCGATCAGAAGTTGGGCCTCGACCGGCCGCGGATCATCCAGCGACACCAGTTCGACATCGACCCCCCAATATTCGATCAACAAGACACGAAGCAGGGCCACCGAGGTGTGGCTGTCGGTATCACAGTGAATCGTGCGAAGTGTTTCGATCGGTTGGTGTGAAAAGAGCCTGACCGTGCGGGTCGGACCACAACATGCCAGCGGGGTCGATGCCAGCCACGCAACATCAAATGGTGCGGTCAGGAGATCCACCGATGAGCACAGGGCCACGTCCACTTCGTTGGCAGCAAGCAGATCGATGAGCCTGCTCGGGGGCGACAATTCGATTGAAAAGCCCCCAAGCGACTCGAGTCCTGCAATCAGCGGCCGGGCATTGAGAAAGCTGACGACGCCGGCGCGAATCGCCCCGCTTGTGTGGGGAACCGCTGTCGTTTCAGGCTTTGGAGGTGATCGCACCAACATAGGGAGAGGATATCGGGCGCGGCTTTGCCGCGTTGCATCGGGAGATGAGCGTCGAGGGAATCGCTACACAGCGGCGGCGGGCTGCCAGGCTTCGGCTTGAGCGGCAACCTCTTCGCGGTTGACGAGTACGCGGCGAACGCGGGGGCCGATGCGGGCCAGCAGTTGGTGGGGTGAGATTCCGCAGGCGTCTGCAAAGCCGCGGAGGCTGGTGGGACCCGCTGGGGTGGCGGAGAGAATCTCCACGCCGCGGCCTGATTCAAGCCGTGCCGCCGCGGGGACATCGCCCAGATCGACCGCAACCTGATCCATGCTGACAGCGCCGATCACGGTGGCATAGCCCGCCACGTCACGGCCGTCCGGCGACAGCACCGCGATCTTCACGCCGCCGCAACCGTCACAGCAGCCCGCCGAGAGCGGGATTCCATCGGCGTACCCGACCGGGACAATGCCCACCCGCGTGTCGCGCGCAGCCCGCCAGCGCCGTCCATAGCCGACCGACTGACCGGCGGACAGGTGTTGGACGTGCCGCAGCGTGCTGGTCCACCGGGCGACAGGGGTCAACCGCGTAGCCCAATCGGCCGCCAGTCGCGCCTCGCCTGGCACACATCCTGCCCATCCAAGACCGATCCGCACCATGTCGTGGTGATAGACCTCATCCCGAACTGTGGCTGCAGTCGCGGCCGCATGGACGCGGCACCCGTCCGGGAGCGAACCGAGGCCGCTCAGCACATCCGAGAAGATGGCCTGCTCGGCTCGGGTCGCATCGGCATCGATACCCGCTGAAGTGAAGTGAGTCATGATCCCGGCGATGGCCACACCGCGCGCATTCCGGGCCGCGTCGACCAGCGCCCGCGCGTCGTGTGGCGAGCAGCCTCCGCGGCACATGCCTGTATCGACCATCACATGAATGTGGATGGGACGTGACAAGGTGCTCGCCGCTGCGGCGACCTCGGCCAACTGCCCGCGATCGTGCACGACCAACTGCACGCTTCCAGCGGCCAGTGCCGGCATCAGTGGATGCATTGGGCACAAGGAGCGGACGGCGCCGAGAATCAGCACCGGTCTCCCAAGCGGCACGGTGAGAAGGTCCAGGGCCTCCTCCACCCGAAACACCGCTACCAAGGGCAGGCCCGCGCGGGTCAGGGTTTCGGCCACTGGCCTGGCTCCCAATCCGTACGCGTCCGCCTTGATCACGCCGCAGCACACGGTCCGAGGACCGACCAACCGCGCAAAAATCCCCGCATTGCGAGCGATGGCGGCGAGATCAATATGAAAAAGGCTGTCCGAATGCATCCGCGGGGGTCTGTCCGGAGGTTGTATCGTCTTGCGTTCGATCCTACCATGAGCAGCAGCGAACGACCGGCGACGTCACACGGACGGGCCGACATCCGGTATCGCAGCCCCCGGGCGAACGGCACGATCCATATGAGCGACATTTTTGACACCAAACAGACCTTTGGTGATCTTGGTCTTCGACCCGAGGTGCTGTCCGGCATCGAGGAAGTGGGCTTTGAGCATCCAACCCACGTACAGTCCGAACTGATCCCATTGGCGATCAGCGGCCGCGACGTGATGGGCCAATCCCGCACCGGAACCGGCAAGACGGCGGCCTTTGGGCTTCCGATCCTCCATGTGCTGGAACCGGGCGATGCCTTCGGGGCATTGTGCTTGGTGCCGACCCGAGAACTGGCCATTCAGGTTGCCCGTGAAATGGATGTGCTCGGAAAGAACACGGGCCTTCATAAGTTGGCGGTGTACGGCGGGCAGAAAATCGAGATTCAGGCTAGGCGGCTCCAGCGGAACCCAGAGATCATCGTCGGGACGCCCGGACGCGTCATGGACATGAACAACCGCGGCCTGCTGCCGTACAACAAGGTCAAGATCGCCGTCCTCGACGAAGTCGATCGCATGCTCGACATCGGTTTCCGCGAGGACATCCGCAAGATCCTCGGCGCCATGAAGCATCGCCACCAGACGCTGTTTGTCTCGGCGACGATCTCAGGCGAAATCGAGAAACTGGCCCGCAAGTACATGCATAATCCGATCAATCTCTCGACGGTGGACAAGAAGAGCCTGACGGTCTCTCAGGTCAGTCAGTCATTCGTGACGGTGAACGCCTGGGACAAGCGGCGGCTGCTCCGGCACATCATCAAGGAAAAATCGCCAGAGCTGGCCCTCGTGTTCTGCCGCACCAAGATCACCGTCGATAAGGTGGCGGATGACCTGCAAAATAAGGGCATCAACGCGCAAGCCCTGCATGCCGACATGCATCAAAGCAAGCGAAACCGCGTGATGGAGCAACTGCGAAAGGGTGAACTGCACGTCGTCGTCGCCTCCGATGTGGCCGCACGCGGTATCGACGTCGATGGCATCACGCACGTCTTCAACTACGACATCCCAGAGGATCCCGAGGTCTACGTCCATCGCATTGGCCGCACCGCGCGGACCGGACGAAGCGGCCAAGCCATCCTGTTTGTGCAGCCAGAGCAGGGCGGCCTCTTGCAGAACGTAGAACGGCTGACCAATGTCGAAATCACTGAATTGAAGTTCGAGACGTTTGAATCCGGCCCCGAACCCCGCAATGTCCGGGCCAGGCGGGCAGAACTGGATCGGGAACGCGAACAGAACCGCAAGAGTCTCGGACGGACCGTCTCTGAGGCCCCGAGCAAGGATTTGGCCGAGGACGCCGAGCGATTCCCCGGTGGCATCGTCCCGAGCGCCCTGCCCAAGCGCCGCATGGGTGGTCGGCTTCGCGGCCGCCGCAGGTGAGCCTGCCGCTGCACGTACACAGTGAGGTCGCCGAGGCCCTTCGCAGCGGCCGCGGTGTCGTGGTGCTCGAAACTGCAGTGCTGACCTGTGGCCTTCCAGCAGTTCCTTGGACTGCGGCGTTTGGACCTTGTCCCAACGCCATCGATGCGTCGCTTCCTGTTCATCTGGCGACGATGCGGGCCATGATTGAAGCGATCCGAGCTGCCGGCGCCGTCCATGCCGTCACAGCCATTCTCAGCGGCCAGCCGCGGATTGGCCTCTCGGAAGATGAACTGAACACGCTGGCGGCCGATCGGTCTGCGGGCAAGGCGTCCACTGCCACGATGGCCACAGCGATCGCTGCCGGTCACTCGGCGGGGGCTACGGTTTCCGGCACACTCGGCCTGTGCGGCGCTGTGGCCGGAATCGGCCTTCCCCAACCCCGCGTCTTTGCAACAGGCGGGATCGGCGGCGTTCATATCGGCTGGCCGACGCGGGTGGATGTCTCGGCGGATCTTGGCGAGTTGGCCCGACAGCAGGTGTGCGTCGTCTCAGCGGGAGCCAAGTCCATTCTCGACGCGGCCGTCACGGCGGAACTGCTTGAGTCCCTCGGAGTTCCAACACTCGGATACCAGATCGATCGAATGCCACGGTTTCAGTCTCCCCCGACCGATGAATCGCCCCGCATTCACCGGGTGGACGAGCTCGTCGATGCAGCGGCAATTGCTCGGGCGCACTGGAGCCTGCCGGACCGCGGCGGGCTGCTGCTGTGTCAATCGCCACCGGAAGAGACCGCGATGCGTCCTGCCGATGTAGATGCGGCAGCCCGCGAAGCCGAGCAGACCGTCCGAGTCGATGGCCCCACCCGCACACCGGCGCTGCTCGCAGCGATGGCGAAGCTGACCGATGGTGCCACCTTGCGAGCCAACGTCGATCTCCTGGTCGCCAACGCGCGGCTCGCTGGGAACCTCGCCATGGTGATGGGCACCCAATGACGCTGGTATACTGATCCCGGCCTCCGAGAGGCCCCTCCCGGTCATCCGAAGAGATCCGACCAACCCGGCGGCACCAGTGTCGCCCGAAGAACCATGTCAGAAACCTGCACAGGGATCCTCGATTGGCACTCGCCGCACGAGTGCAAGCTCAGGCAGTACGAAAATGGCATCGTGACCGACGTCAACGATCCGCTCGTCCCGCCCACTGTCGCTGCGCAGTATGACCTGCGACCGGGTCAACGGATCACCGCTGAGGTCGTTCACAAAAGGCCCAAGCGCCGCTCGGGGAAAAATCGCCGCGGACCGCGCCCGGTGGTCGAGTCTGTGCTTGAGATCGAGGGGTTGCCACCGGATGAGTGGGTCAACCGGAAACCATTCGAGGAACTCACGCCCATCGACCCGCAGCCGCGGTTGACGCTCGAGTATCCCGGCTGCCCGGCTGCATGCCGATTGATCGATCTGTTCTGCCCGATCGGCTATGGCACGCGGGGGCTCATCGTAGCGCCACCCAAAGCAGGCAAGACGGTGCTGCTCCAGAACATTGCGGCAGGCATCACCCACAACCATCCCGATGTCGAAGTAGTGGCCTTGCTCATCGATGAGCGGCCCGAAGAGGTCACCGACTTCCGCCGCAACGTACCGGCCGAAGTGCTGGCTTCTTCCAATGACGAGGACATCGACCGACACATCACGCTTGGCCAGACGGCCATCGAGCGGGCGCGGCGCATGCTCGAGGCTGGGCGGGACGTGGTGGTGCTGCTCGACTCACTCACCAGACTGGGGCGGGCCTTCAACAACTCACGCAAACATGGCAACAGCGGCCGGACGATGAGCGGTGGGCTCGACTCGCGGGCGCTGGAGATTCCCAAACAGATGTTCGGCGCGGCCCGCAAGGCCGAAGAGGGTGGATCGCTGACCATCATCGCCTCGTGTCTGGTGGACACGGGATCCAGAGCGGATCAGGTGATCTTTGAGGAATTCAAGGGCACTGGCAATATGGAGTTGATCCTCGACCGATCCATCTCGGACCTCCGGCTCTTCCCAGCGATCAACTTGGCGGCGTCCGGCACCCGCAAGGAGGATCTGCTGCTCGACCCGGCTGAATTCAAGACCATCACGGCCCTGCGGCGCCGACTCTTGAACATGAAGCCGGGGACGCAAATCGAGCAACTGCTCAAGGCCCTCGATCGCTTCCCCACCAACGCCGAACTCGTCAGGGGCTGACGGAGATGGGTTCACACGAGGACAGCGCCCTTCGGGACCACGCTCAGTCACTGATGCGAGCGGGTCAACTGGGCGAGGCCATGGAGATGTTGCGGACCCATTCCGCCGCGAGACCCAACGACCACGAGGCGCTCGCCCTGCTCGCCCAGATCGCTTCGATGGAGCGTCGACTGGATGATGCCGAGTCCCTGCTCATGAGAGCCATCCGCGGCGACCGCAAACGCGCCGACTACCACGCCTTGCTTGCCGAGGTGCTCACAACCGGTGGTCGTCACCGAGAGGCCATCGGACGGTATGACCAGGCGCTGAAGATCCACAACACCTACGACGCAGCGCACGCCGGAAAGGCTGAAACCTACCTTCGCATGGGGAAGGTGGACCGGGCAGTAGCCGCGCTGCATCGCGCACCTGACACCCCGATCACTGCCATCCCGCGGATGCGCGCCCTGATTCGACAGAACGCCTACGACGATGCCATTGCCGTGGCCCGTACGCACTTGCCCGCCACGACGTCGACCAACGATGTGCAGCGTGGCCTGTGGTTCGGTCTGGGCCAAGCCTGCGAGCGAGCCAGAAGGTACGAGGAGGCATTCGAGGCATTTTCGCACGCCAATGCCCTCTCGACCGGAGGTTGGACCGAGGATGGTGATCGGCACCGAAATGACGTGCTCATGCGCACGTTCTCGGCGGAGGCCGTACCAAACTTGCCGCGATCGGAGTGCCAGAGCGATCGCCCTGTCTTTATCATCGGCCTTCCACGCTGCGGGTCGACCTTGGTCGAGCAGATCATCGACGCGCATCCGGATGCCACCGGCGTCGGAGAGATCGAAACACTGGCCGGGCTCGTGCTGGACATGCCAAACCGGCTCGGCACCAATCTGCCTTGGCCCGAGTTGCTGAACGAAACCAATGAGAACGGGCTGACCGCAATCGCCGAGGCCTACCTCGATGATCTGGCGGCACGGTCACCGACAGGGGCTCACAGGGTCGTGGACAAGCAACTGGGCAATTTCGTCCACGTCGGTCTGATTTCGCTGCTGTTCCCAAAGGCCCGCATCATTCACTGCCGGCGGGATCCGATGGATCTGGGCCTCTCCATCTGGACCCAGAAACTCCCGCCCGGCACCAATGCGTTCGCCTCAGATCTCAGGAGTATCGGCATCACGTGGCGACTCGCGGAGGCTTTGTGCGAGCACTGGACCCAGGTATTGGACTACCCGATTCTTGCGGTCGACTACGAATCCCTCGTCGCCGACTTGGAAGGCCAGACGCGACGAATTCTGGAGTTCTGCGATCTGCCCTTCGATGAGCGGTGCTTGCGATTCTGGGAGAGCGGGCGGACGGTCTTGACGCTCAGTAGCGATCAGGTGCGGCGGCCGATATATGGGTCCTCTGTTGGACGGCACGAGGCTTGGGGGCCGCTGCTGGAGCCGCTGCGGAACGAAGTCAGCAGCCCCTAAGGCCATTGACTCACATCAATATGTCGCCGAGGGATCCTCCGGGGTTGTACCGGGACCCCTTGCCAAAAGAACGCCCCCCGCCAAAGGCGAGGGGGCGTCTGAGTGTTGCATGAAGCGTGAATCACCCGAGGGCCGCGAAGCCCTCACGAAATATTACATCAACGTCGGCGACGACGACCAGTGAAGCCAGCGACTCCGAGAAGGGCCAGGGCGCCTGGTGCGGGAATCGCCCAGGTCACGCCGAACTCCTGATAGGTGTTGCCATCCGCATCCTTACCTTGGATGTTGATCTGGCCGACGAGGTCGGCATAGCCATCGCCAGTGCCACCTACGACGGTGAACTGACCAAGAAGGACCTGGCCGCCAAGCTCGCCACCCTGCGGGTCGATGGGCGTGACAAACCAAGAGCCATTGCTCGTGACAATAGATCCACCGGAATTGAAAGAGGCCCAATCGATGCCGATGTCCAACAGCTTATTCTCCGCGAAGGGATGGCCGTTGGCATACAGCGAGCCAATGGTGACATAACTGTCCCATTCGAGCGACGCCGCCAGGGGAAAGAACGCCGAGTTGATGGCCGTCGAAGTCGGTCCACCGAGGGCGTTCTGATAAAAGGCCATGCTGCCAGCGGTGCCGATCGACAGTTCGCCTACCGAGTTTCCAAACACGGCATCGATCCGGGATCCCACCTCAACATCAGCGTACATACGGTAGACCTCACCGTATCCATAGTCGCCTAGTGAATCGATCGTGATGCCCAGTAGCGGACTGCCGCTGGCTGAGGCGGTCGCGATCAGGGTGCCGACGGCACCCGCGAAACCAATAGTCTTCAACATTTTCTTATCTTCTCCTCGCCGGGTCATCCAGTGACTCGACTCTGATTTTGGTATCCACGACGTGGCGGCCGTGGCGTTCGGTTCTCCCAGTGGAGTGTCATTTCCATTGCAGCTCCGAATCGCACCACCGATCCTTTGCCAGAGCAGACACTCACTCCGCTTCCGAGGGGAATGTACTCCACAGCCCCCCGCCGTCAAGGCGATGCACAAGGCAGAAATGGTGATTTTCTCAGGAGATACCGTTTGGTCCGGCAACTCTTGCGCCACCCCTGCTGCCACAACAGTCACCGCGTTGACACAGACCGAGAATGTCTGAGTTCACGACTTCAATGAGCCCGATTGAAGCCGGCCAGCGCGCGAGCCATGACAACACCCAACCCCAGCGGTTCCAACCAGTTATCGGAGGACACGCGGTTTCGCGGAGGGGACGTCGGCCGTCAGGAGTCGGCGGACGGCCCACGCACACGCCAACACCCCCGCTTGGCCAAGGTGCCCTCATCAGGACGGCCGCGAGTTCATTGCCCTGGCGGCCAATGCGTCCCTGAATTGGGCGGGTGTCCACAAGTTCCTCCCCAATGCATCCCCAAATTGGGTGGGCGCCCTCGAATCCAGGTCGAAGGACGCGAGGCGACCCGACGCTCATCTCAGCCAAACGACCTTCGCGCAAGAAACCGCCGCTGCGTGGGGTTGCAGCGGCGGTCTACAGTTCTCTTGATGGAGCCAGTCAATCCCGAGCGACTGTCTCCGAGATTCTTAGTCGAAGGTCAAGCCAATCAGGCGCGACGACGACGACGGCCAGCGAGGCCAGCGAGACCCAAGAGGGCCACGGCGCCTGGCGCGGGCACGGCAATCATGATGCTGTGGCCAGACTGCCACGTGTCACCAGCGGTGTCCTTGCCTTGGAAACCGGCGGAGAATGCGATGTCGTACTCGCCGGTACCGGCGAAGGTCGTGAACTGAGCAATCAGGACACGGCCGCCCATCTCTTCACCCTGTGGATCGACAGGCGTGATGAAGAAGGTGCCATTGTCGGCGAACAGGTCGCCTGGGCCTGGATCCCAAGTGGCCCAGTTGATGCCGATGTCCTGAAGGGCGTTGTTCCCGAAGGGGGAGCCGTTCGAGTACAGGGCACCGATCGTGAAGTAGGAGTCCCACTCCAGATCGGGAGCGAGGGGGAAGAACGCCTCGTTGATGCTCTGGCTGGTTGCACCACCAAGGGCATCCTGATAGCTGCTGGCGCCGTCGAGATGCTCGAGGGTCAGGTTGTATTCCGAATTGCCAAAGACGGCATCGACGCGGTTGCCTGCATCGACTTCGGCGTACACGCGAACCGTGTAGGCACCAGCGATCAGGTCAAGGCCGTGGATGTCATAGGACATGCCATTCATGCCTGCCATGGCGGAACCAACGACGGCGAAGCCACCGATGGCACCAGCAAAGATAGAAGTACGCTTCATGTTCATTTTTCAGAACCTTTCTCTTCTCGTTTGAGGTCCACCAAACACTAGATCTAGATCGTCCCCCACTCCTCACTCGGGATTGAGGCGTTGGCCTCTCGTGGAGTTTGATCGTAATTGGCCGGCCACGCGCCGACCAAGGAACGTCATCATTGAGTTGTCTGAGTAGACCGGAACACCGCTCTACCCCTCCTAAAGGTCTCACATGGCATCGCCATGCATCGACGAATCATTGAAAATCCGTCTAACTATCCTGTCGACCATACCTTCCGTCATCTCTCAGTCAAGACGACATGCTGGCCCTCCGCAACTTTTTTACGCCCCTCGCCGCATGTGGATCCACCAAACCCCTCCAATTTGTACGGTTGAAAGAACTCCTCCAAACCGACCCCCACGGCATTAGCTCGGCTCAGGGGCCATTAGAACCCGCTGCCAAACACCCCCACAAAAGTCGCGGAGCGGCCTTTTTGACCTCGACAGGCACAATAGAGCCAATGAGTTGCCGCCCAACGTCCTTACTGGCAACGTCAAAAACGGTAATCAGATCGCCCGAAGTTCGCCCTGAAACCTGTACTGAGTCGGTGGTCCACCCCAATTCCACCCGCCCGCCGCCAGACCCGCTTTTTTGACTGATTTTCTCAACAAATACAGGATGGGTGCGGCCCACTTCCCGCTCATGCACCCGCCGGCTCACCTCCGACTGGATATCCAGCAAGGTGTTGATCCGCTGGCGTTTGACCGCCTCATCGACGTCGTCGGGGTACCTATCGATGGCCACGGTGCCTGGCCTCGGCGAGTACTTGAAGACGAAGTTGTTCTTGAATGGGAGATCACGCACCAAGTCGCAGGTCTGCTCAAAGTCCGCATCAGTCTCAGTTGGAAACCCCACGATGATGTCACCGGCGATTCCCGCGTCGGGCAGGAAGTGCTGCACCCGATCGATGAATGCACGGTACTGCCCCACCGTATACCCACGATTCATGAGTTTCAGAATCCGGTCGGACCCAGACTGCGCTGGCACGTGCAGGTAACGGCAGATCCGCGGTGACTGCTGCATGACCTCCAAGATGTCGTCGCCAAAGTCCCGCGGATAACTCGTGACGAATCGAAGGCGTTGAATGGCCGGCACCTCCTCGTGAATGCGACGCAGCAAGGCCGCAAACGTCGTCACCCGGCGGCCGGCGGCCCCGCGATCCGGCTTGCCAAAGGCCGTGAGGCCCGGACCGATCTGCGACCGCTCACGGCCGTCCGCCCCCACCGCCGCGCCATGGACATACATGTAGTGATTCACCGTCTGCCCCAGCAGCGTGATTTCGACCACGCCGCGATCGGCAAGGGCCTTGCACTCATCTACGATGGCGTCGGGCGTCCGATGGACTTCGGCACCCCGGGTGTTGGGTACCACGCAGTAGGTGCAGAACTTATTACAGCCGCGGGTGATTCGCACGTACGCGGCGGGAAGGCTGGACCCGCTGTGGTCGATTGGATCGAAGGCTCTGGCGAGGTCCAGAGACTCAAGCGAGTCCACGGCGGCCGAAAGCGTCGCCGAGCGGCGTGCCTGCGATCCTTGCAGGGCAGCGCGGTGCCGCCAGTCGACGAGTTCTTCTTTCATGGCGTTGTCAAGCAGCATGGGCAGTCGATCGAGCTCGCTTGGGCCGCACAGCAGGTCGATCTCGGGTTGGCGGCTCAGCAGCCCAGCCCCCTCCCGCTCGGCCAAGCACCCCAGCAGGCCAATGGTGACCCGCCGTCCAGCCTGTTTCTCCTGCTTGAGGCGTCCCACCCGGCTGAAGACCTTGTTTTCAGCCTGCTCGCGGACCGAGCAGGTATTGAAGAGCACCACATCGGCATCCGCTCGCTCGTCGGTGAAGCGATACCCCAAGGCAAGCAGATGCCCCGTAACCAACTCGCTGTCGAGTTCATTCATCTGGCACCCGAAGGTCTCGAGATACACCAGTGGGCCGTCATCGGTGGGCGTGGGCATGGGCCACGCATGGTAGGTTCGGAAGACGGCACACGCGGTGCACCACCATGTTTCTTCACGCCCTCGGGGACAGAAGAAAGCTCGCCCGGACTGGCGTCCACACCGCCCCACGGCCGATATCACCAATTCTGATGGCCCCTCGTGATGTCGTGCTCATTGTTGCTACCGCCTTGCTGGCGCTCGGCGCGGTTGCCGTTCAGTCGGCCGGTATGACGGTCACGCAGGCCGGGTCGATGGCGGACTTGGCCACCAACCGCGCCACCCTGCTGGCCGTCGCGGCCGTGGGCGCCCTGCTACTCGGCCGCTCGATCCCGGCGCGGTGGTCAGCGTCCCGAGCCGTCGCCATCGGGTTCATTGCAGTGGCGGGCGTCCTCCTCGCGGTGGTGTTGATCCCGGGCATTGGCAGCAAGGTCAATGGCGCGCGCCGGTGGATCGACCTCGGGCCCATTGGATTTCAACCGAGCGAACTTGCCAAGTGGGCGCTCGTGTTGTTTCTGGCGTGGTATGCCGCCCGGCAGGCACAATCAATGGGCACGTTTCGCTCCGGACTGCTGCCGGCCCTGGCGGTTGTTGGACTGGTGTGCGGACTGACGCTTCTGGAGGACCTTGGGACGGCGGTGCTGATCGGGGCCGTCGCGAGCGTCATGTTGGTGGCCGCCGGAGCGCGGCTGCGGCACATGGCCATGCTCACGCTCCCCGCGGCGGGCGCGATGGCCGGCGCCATCGCGATAGAGCCCTACCGGCTGCAACGGCTCCAAGTCTTTTTGGAGCCATGGGCGGATCCGGCTGGCGCGGGGTATCACGTCATTCAGTCCATGACCGCCATCCACGGGGGCGGCATCGGCGGTCGCGGGCTCGGCAATGGCATTCAAAAATTCGGCTACTTGCCGGAAGACACGACCGACTTCATCTTTGCGATCATTACCGAGGAGTTTGGGCTGCTCGGCGCCACCATGGTGGTCGGCCTCTTCATCGGCCTGCTCTGGGCAGGGTGGCGAATTGTGTCCACCCAGCACCAACCGCAGCGACAACTGATGGCCTTGGGGATCGTCGTCACCGTGAGCCTGCAAGCGATCATGAACCTGATGGTCGTCACCGGCATGGCGCCCACCAAGGGCATCGCCTTGCCGCTGGTCTCCTCTGGCGGAACCGGATGGCTGTTGACCGCGTTCATGCTTGGTGTGCTTGCCCGCCTCGATCCCACCGTCGCCGCCGCAACATCGCCCGCCAGCACACCGACGCCCGAAGCCGTTCCGTGAACGGTCCAACCATACTCTTTGCGGGCGGTGGATCGGGTGGCCACATCAGTCCGGCGCTGGCCGTCGCCGAAGCGGTCGCCGCCATCGATCCAGATGCGTCGTGTCTTTTCGCATGCTCGGACCGCGCGATCGATCGAGAGATGCTTCGGCACGCCGACCAGACCGCTATCCCGCTGCCGGCTCGCCCGCCTGGACTACGCCCGACGCAACTGCTGCGGTTCATCCGAGGATTCCGAGCCAGTCGGCGCGCCGTGCGTTCGATCATCGAGCAGCACCATGTGGATGTGCTCATTCTGCTCGGCGGATTCGTGGCCGCTCCGGCAGCGGCGGCGGCGCGTGCGGCGGGCGTACCAAGCATGATGGTGAATCTCGATCGCGTCCCCGGCCGGGCCAATCGGTGGATGCGGCCATCGGCCACCACAGTGCTCTCAGCCGTGACCACCGTGCGGCCATTTGCGCAGCACGTCACCGGCATGCCGATCCGCCGCGCCGCCATGCCACCGGGCGATGCCGCCCATTGCCGGCGGCAACTCGAACTCGACATCGATCGCCCGACGCTGGTCATCACCGGTGCTTCGCAGGGCGCCGGAACCATTAACACGCTCATGCCACAGTTTGCGGCCACCCACCGCGAACTGCTCGCCCCATGGCAGATCTTGCATCTGGCCGGACCGGCCGCGGCCGCGGAAGCGAGCGATCAGTGGAAGCGGGCCGGACTCGAGGCCACCGTGCTTGGGTTCTGCCACGACATGGGCGTGGTCTGGGGAAGCGGCGACTTGATGATCAGCCGGTCCGGCGCCTGTTCGGTCGCAGAAATTGAGTACGCAGGCCGCCCCGCCATCTACCTGCCCTATCCACATCACCGGGACCAGCACCAGCGGCACAACGCTGAGCCTTCGGCCGCGGCCGGCGCCGCGATCATCGTCCAGGACGACGCCAACCCCGCCAGCACCGCAGCCCGCCTCCTGACGCTCGCTCGCGGCCTGTTTGAGCGATCCGCGGCGTTGACCACCATGCAGCAGGCCGCTGCCGCCCGCAGCGGCCACGACGCGGCCAGGGATCTGGCCCGCCGTGGGCTGGCTCTTATCGGCAGTCGCCGCCACTGAGCTCACAAGATTCGCTCTCGAAAGCACTTGCGGGCAAAACTGCTCGCGGCGGGCGATCCCCGAGATACACTGGCTACGAGGCTCCTTGGAGGCCCACTCGCTCATGCCCCCGTCGAAGAAGAAAGGCACGCCCACTGCACGCCCCACCAAGGCACGGCCATCGCCGCGCCTAGTGCGAGGCAGCGAGACGCCCGAACCCCCGCAGATGCTCCATCCGTGCGTAGTACTCGCCCCGGCTTCACAGCCGCTGGACAACGCCTTGCTCCGCTGCCTACGGTCCGCGGACCTCGTCCCTCGCGTCGAGCACGACCCCCGCATGGCAATGGCGGAGGTCTGCCTGCTCCGGCGAGAAGCCCGGCAACGAGCCGGCGCATCAGCAGACGCCCAGCAGCCCGCGCCGCTCGTCCTGATCGCCGCGCCTGGCGCCGAATCGCGACGGCTACTCGAGGCCATGCATACGCACGTCCCCGATGTGCCTATCCTCCAATTTGACGGCGCCACGCTGCAGCGTCTGCACACGCCGGACGCTTCGGATGCCAGTGAGCCGCCGGTCATCGTGCAGCCGCCCCTCCGTCCTGAAGTCTCCGACGATGAACTCTCGACGCTGCTCTCGCAGCGACCTGACGATGGCGCCGCGCGCAAAGGATCGAATCCGTGAGCGTCACCACGCCACGGCAACGACGCCGGCGAGTGCTTGCGATCGGCCCGGTGCCAGCCCTCGATCCGCATGCATCGATTACCGCCGAGCCGGTCGAGTCGATCTACGACGCGATCGGTTTGATTGCGACCTGTCCAGCCCGCCGGCCCATAGACGCAATACTCGTGTCGCCGACATCGCCGCGGGCACTGCACGAGGTCCTGCGTTCGGCCGAAGCCATCAGGCGTGTTGATCCAACCATTCAAGTGCTGTTGTGCGCCGATGAGGCGCCCACCTCGGCAATTTCAGATCACGTTGATCACTGCCTACCTACCACGATCGATGCCGCCGCAGTCGCCCATGCACTGGACGGAGACGACACGCCCCGCCCGAGCCCGCCGCCCATGCCGACCACAGCAGCCAGTGCGCCGCCGATCGAGCACGTCATCGGAGACACGGATCTGCTCGAGGCCATGCTGGAGCAGACCGATCGCGTCATTCCGTTGGCGGTGCAGGCCATCGAGCAACGAACACGCATCACGCCGATCACATTTCACGCCGGGGGCGCAGGCGGCCCGGACTCGACACCGGTTCGCCGTGGGCTCACGACCTGGGGCTATCTGGAGGGCGGCGACACTGCGGTCCTCGAGCCATGGGCAGGCTGGCTGGCCCGCTGGATTGCCTTGGACGAAATGGTCACCGGACTGCGGCACGATGCGAGCAGGGACTTCCTGACCAACGCCTGGAATCGCCGCAGCTTCGAGCAGTTCACCTTGGCGGCGATCCAAGAGGCCAGGCGGCTGCGACGAGAATTGACGGTCTTCGTCTTTGATATCGACGGCTTCAAGCACTTCAACGACCGCTTTGGGCACGAGGCCGGCGACACCATCTTGACGTCGATGGTGCAACTCCTGAGTTCGGTCATTCGCAAAGGTGACCGGGTCGGTCGGCTCGGCGGCGACGAGTTTGCTGTGCTGTTTTCCGACTTCACCGCCCCCCGCACGCCCGGATCGCGGCACCCAGAGTCAATCGAAGTGCTCGCCCACCGCTTTCAGCAGCAGATCAAGGATCTCCGCTTCCCCGAGCTCGGCCTGGCCGCCCCAGGAAGGCTGAGCATCTCGGGCGGCCTGGCGACCTTCCCGTGGGACGGCGACGAGCCCACCTCGCTGCTGCGAATCGCCGACCAGCGTGCGCTCGCCTCCAAGCGCCGCGGCAAGAACTGCCTGACGTTCGGGCCGGCTGAAGAGTAGGGCGTCGAGGCATTCAGTTGCCCACGCTGCTGATCACCTATTCCCCTGACTCCGCTGGACTCGAGCGCCGCAGCCGCCCGCGGATCCATGATGCAATCGCGATCATCACGTCGCCGTCGATTCCGGTTGTGAACCCGAGTTCTTCACAGAGGTCAACCATCGCGCCGGTCGCAACATTGCCGGGGGCGCCGGGGGCGAAGGGGCATCCGCCGAGTCCGCCGCAGGCAGCGTCAAATCGCCGCACGCCCAGTTCCACCGCTCGCCTGGCGCAGTCGATGGCGGCGCCTTGCGTGTCGTGCAGATGCAGCACGAGCTGCTCCACTGGCACCGCCGGTGCCACCGCTTCGAGCAGGCGCTCGATGTCCTCGGGGGTTGCGACGCCGATCGTGTCGCCCAGATCCACTTCCACCGGACCGAGATTCAGCAGGTGTTCGACGACCGATCTCACCTGCGCAGGCGCTATTACGCCCTCCCACGGACACGCGACCGCACAACTGACATAGACCCGCACCGGCAGATGGCATGAAGTTGCTTCTGCGACCACCGGCTGAAACCGCTCGATAGTTCCGGCGATCGAGGAATTGGTATTGCGCTGCGAGAACGTCTCGCTCGCCGCGGTAAACAAGGACACTTTGTCGGCCCCGGCGGCCTTGGCTCGCGCGAGTCCACGGACATTGGGAACCAAGGCCGAGTACACGGTGCCAGGCTGCTTGGTGAGCAATTCGAAGACCTGCTCGGCGTCGGCCAGTTGAGGCACGCGATCGGGCCGCACGAAGGCCGACACCTCGACCTCGGGGCATCCGGCGGCCGCGAGCCGCTCGACCAACGCCACCTTGTCGGCCAGCGGCACAAGCGCCTGCTCATTCTGCAGTCCGTCACGCGGCCCGACCTCGGTGATCCAGATTTGCTCGCGGCTCACGGGTCGTTCCGCTCAGACGCTTCGCGCCGCTGATGTGAGATGAAGAAGTACAGCAGAAATGCCGCCACGCAGATCGTCAAGAGCACGCCCACACCAAGCAGCATCAACTCGGCTGTGGTCAATAGTGGAGCGGAGAGGTCTGGCGGTGCCGTCAAGGGCACTTCGAGCGGCATGCCTGTCACTGGGAGTTCTCCTGGGCGCGTGTCGCGACTGCTTCGACTGCAACGTTCACCAACTCACCATCCGCCACGCACCGCACCACGGTGCCCAGCGGCGTATGAGACCACTTCAGCACTGCCAAGGCTGTGCTCGCACTGCCCCGCAACGGCGAGGGAGCGCTGGACGTCACCGAGCCGATGGGGTTGCCCGCTGGGCCCGCCTCGTCTGCAAAGACTTGCCCGCCGGCAATGGGCAACCGCTCATCCGGCATGGGAAGTACACGAAGCAGTTGTTTGGGGTGGCCGAGGTTCTCCATGCGGGCGACGACTTCCTGCCCGGGATAGCAGCCTTTGGTGAAACTCACGCGGTCCGCGAGCAGGCCGGTCTCGTGCGGCAGGCTCGTCGTGCCAAAGTCGATGTGCCACCACGGCGTCCGTGCCTCGACCCGCGCCATGTTGAATGCCAGCCAACCGGCGGTCCGGCACCGCGCGGCGACGGCGGTCCCGTTGGCGTGCAGCACGTCCCAGACCGCTCGCGCCTCCGCGCGGTGGACATGTATTCGCACGCCTGCAGTGCCAGCGGTGTCCCATCGCGTCACGATGGCGGCCCGACCATCAACCTCGCACGAGCCGACGCAGCCATGCTCTGGAAGTGACGTACCGAAAGATTGCATCAAGGCGTCGAGCTCGGGGCCGTGGGCCTCCAGCGTGTACCACTGCTCGCCGGCGGCCACCGAGACATCCTCGGCGAAGATCATCGCGTCAATCGCCGAAATCAGCGAAGCGACATCTCGCCGATCGACGTCGAGCAGCACACCATGTTCGGAGCGAATCACCAGCACATCAGCCTGGATGCGTCCGGTCCGCTCAAGCAGAAATCCCGCCCCACTCTGCCCCGGCTGCAGATGCCCCACCTTGGCGGTGAGCATCCGCTCGAGCAGGTCCATGACATCGGCACCGCTCAGCAGCAGCACACCACGCTGCGCGGCATCGATGAGGCCGATGCCACTGCGAATCGCGGCGTATTCTCGTTCCACCGCACCGAGCGTGGCTAGCGTGGGGCACGGCGCATCGGAGGGCTCGGCGCGGCCCCAATCTAGGTACTCAGGCTCCCCCCCAGCCAGCGCCCCCGAAACATCCGCGCCCGGGCGAACTGCCCCGGAGCGATCGATGGTCGAGTGCATGATGTCCCTCGCCGCGGCATGATGATGGTCACGAAGGGGCATGAGTTGCATCCTGCGAGACGAGACGGCGACGGGCGGCGGCCGCGACCAGTTGCTCGAAGAGCCCCGCACCGAGTGGTCCCGCGCCGCTGCGCTCGGGGTGCCACTGCACGCCCACGCTGAAGTCGGACGCTGGGTCCGCGATTGCTTCGATGACCCCATCGGGCGCCACCGCCGAGACTTCAAACGTGCCCACAGTGCGCATGGCTTGATGATGCCGGCTGTGAACCGCGCCGTGGCCGAGCGGACCGCTCACTGAATGGCTGCCCCCGCCGTCGTGGTCCGCTGCAGTTGGAAGCGAGTCGGGGAGGTGCTGGTCCAACTCGCCGCCAGCCTCCAGCCCCATGATCTGCATGCCCAGGCAAATGCCCAGAACCGGAAGCCCAAGTCGGCAACCGGCTCGATAGGCCGCCACGTCGAAGGCCTGCCTGACAGGATCGACCTTCGCGGCATTGGGATGCGTCGGCCGGCCCCATGTTTCCAGAATGGGGTCATCGCCGCCGCTGAGAATCAGGCCATCACAACGGCTGAGCAGATCGTCCACGCACTCCAACACTGGGCACAGCACGACGGGAAGTCCCCCTGCTGCAGCGACGGCGGCCCCGTAGGCTGGCGAGAGCCGGAGGCGGCCTTCGGAAAGGTCTGGCGTGATGCCGATGATGGGCGGGGTCACTGGGGCGGTCCTTTCGGCGGAGGGGGGTTTGGGGTATGATCTCGGATTCGTCGCCCCGGGCATGTGTCCGGGGCTGCTGGAATGCCAGTATCCACGACGAGGAAGAGATTCGCCATGCCCCCACCCGTCAGAAACCACCGATCACGCCGCACCAAGGTTGTCCGAGAGGACGTCAAGGGAAATCCTTGGGTCGATTACAAGGACATCGATGATCTTCGACGCGTTTTGACGCCCAACGGCAAGATCTACTCCCGCAAGCGATTGGGCACCAGTGCCGTAGAGCAGCGGCGGGTCGGCCAGGCCATCAAGCGTGCGCGATTCCTCGGCTTGCTGCCCTACACCAGCGGTACGCTGTAGAGCGCGGGGAGCCGGGAGTCGGAACTTGGCATTCGGGGGGCCTCACTGATGTGCGGCCCCGAGGCCTACCACCCGTTTGAGCAGTGCACCTGCTGTCCGCAGCAGCAGTTTGAACCGAAGTTGTCGAAGGACTTCGTCTTGTGGGTGCGCGCGGAGTCCGCGTTGAATCCAGCCGGCGGCCTCGCGGACACGTCCTTGACGGATGGAGGCGAGCGACAAGTTTGAAATCGAGGCAACGCAGTCCGGGTCGAGCCGAAGGACGCGGCGACTGATGGTGCGGCCACCTGGTACGTCTCCGGCCAGATACCGCGACCGAGCCAGCGGCCTCAGCACGGCAACGTCCGACCAGTCCCGCTGTGCCGCAACGTGCTGAAACACCTCCGCTGCTTCCGCAGGAAGATCTGCGCCAAGCAGTAAGTGGCCAAATCGCTCCAACGAAGCATCGTCCTCAACCAGATCTCCAGCGTCACGCAGTCGCTTAGCCGCCAGGCTCAGGAGCCGTTTGGCGTCCCCGATCTGTCCGAGCCGGAGCAATGCTTCGGCCAAGGCACGATCGCACTGCTCATGCGTGCGATCAAGACGCCGTACCAGCTGGAAGGCCAGCGCCGCCTGTTGGAAGTGCCCCTGCGCCATGGCAATCAGCCCGACCTGGAAGTGCGCTTCTGCGTTGACCGGATCCTGTTCCAGCACGTGTCGAAGAACCGCTTGGGCCTCGTCGGCGCACTCGGCGCTGACGAGCAGTTGGGCATATGACAAAGCCACCGATACATCGACGGCAGACTGCTGAAGCAGCCAACGATAGGTTCGCATCGCCGCGTCCGGATGCCCGGTCGCCGCCTTCAAGTCGGCCAGGCACCGATGGGCCGGCCAATACTTCGGCTCAATTCGTATGGCCTCCTCCACACACCAGATTGCCTTGTCCCATGAGCGCCGCGCCGCGAGACTCTCGCTGAGGGCCACGAGGCAACCCACGCTGGTTTCGTCCAGATGCAACTGCGAGAGATAGAAGGTTGTCTCGGCCTCATCATGCCGCCCCTGCGCCGCCTGCACGTCGATCAGCTGGGACCAGACGTCTTCGTCATCCGGCTTCAGTGTGCTCAGGGTGACTATGCGTTCTTCGGCCCGGCTGTGATCGCCCAGTCGCAGACACGCGGCCGCCGCCGCTTCAACGTGTTCGGCCGCCTCGGAGGCTGCCGCCGCTGCTCGGTCGAAGGACTCAATGGCCTCGATGTCCCGGCCACTCATCTCAAGAATGACCCCCAGTTGGTGATGCCACTCCGATTGGTCCATGTCGATGGCCAGCGCGCAGCGAAGGGCAGTTTCGGCCTCAGCCAGCCGTCCGGACTCCAGCAGATCCACAGCCCGGTTTGCGTGTTGTTCAGCGTCGATCCAGTCGTTCATGCGTACTCCGGCCGAAAGGGGCCACGCTGAGTTTAGCAGGCCCGCTGGGCCCGACATACCATGCCTGAAATCATGCTCTGTCGCAGACTGATTCCGCTCCTGCTGCTCCTAGCATGTTCCTGCGCGCACCCCACAGTCAGCCCAGGCGAAGCGGCCGGGCCGGGTGGCGACCCCGCGCCGCTTGATGCCTCGTCCGCCAGACGCCTGCAACTTGCTGCCGTGATTCTGCTGGACGATGACGATGGCGTCGAAGCGTCGACCCGCGCCGCCGCGGCGGCCGAGTTGGTTTCGCTGCGGCTGCCTCAGGCCCGAGAGGTGCTCATCGATGCGATCAAAGGGGATCGCATTGCAGTGCATCGGGCAGTGCTCGACGCCATGCTGGCCGAGCCCGCGATCGACGCCTCGTACGGTACGGTCCTCTTGGACTTGCTGGCGACTGCCCCGGTTGATGTCCAGCCGGTGCTGGCCGAACTGCTTGCAAGGCACGGGCAGGAAGATGTTCGCATCCTGCCTGCCGTCGCCACAATCGCGTCAGATCAAAGCCAGTCCCCCGAGCAGCGCGCCGCAGCGATTCAAACGATCGGCGCCTTCCGGCACGCGCCGGCGATGGCGGCCGGCGAGCTCATGGTCATTCTGCAGCAGGCGGATGACCCCGGCGATCCCGTCGTACGCGCAGCGAGCGAACAACTCTCGCGCCTCACCGGGATGCCGGATCGCACGACGCCCTCGCAGTGGATTGCGTGGTGGCAACAGAATCGCAATCGGCCCGCCGAGCGCTGGCTCGAAGACACCGTGGAAGCCTTGACCAAACAAGCCGCTCGTCAGGCGATGGAATTGTCCGATGCTCGGTCGGCGCGTGATCGGATGTCCGCTCGTTTGCTGGCGACCTACCGCGACTTCTGGCCACTCCTGTCAATCGAACAACAGCAGGCTCGACTGCTCCCTCTGCTGAGTGATGAGTTGCCGGCGGTCCGCGTCTTTGGACTCAACCGGCTTGCCGTGCAGTTGCGAGACGGCCATGACACACCCGGCGGGCAGGAAGCGGCGGCCGGATTGCTGTCAGATCCGGATCCATCGGTTCGAGCGGCTGTGGCAGCCTTGATTCCAGAACTCGATCCCGCGGCGATCGATCCGGCGGTGGCGGCGACATTCCTGACGGAACGTGATCCCGTCGTGCTCGCTGCGATGCTTCCACGCGTCGCAGCAATCCAACCCGATCTCATCACCGCCGAGAAAGTGACGCCGCTGCTGCAACTCGCCGGTGTGCGGGCAGCCGCCATCGATGCCATGTGGATCGTGCTGGCTGACCCGACCCGCCGAACGGATGCCATGGTGGCGGCCCTGCGTCCCTCGATTCGCAGCGCCTATGAGGACGACAGCGCGCCAAACACCGCCGCCTTGCTGACACTCATCGGCACCGATGAAGATCTGCAAGGGCTGGTGGCCAGACTCGATGACGACGACTCGACCTGGAGAGCGGCGATCGCCAACGCGCTGCACACCCGTGGCATGCATGCCCCACTGCTTGCGCGGGCAACCGATCCGGCGATCTATCCCTTTGCACTGGCCGCGGTCCGCGCCGGGTCGGACCTAAACAGCCTCCAGACGATTGGTGGCTTGACACCTCCCGATCAACATGCGGCGCTGTGGATGCAGACGCTGCTCGAGGCCGCCCGCCGAACACCCGCTGCTGATGTGCTGCTGGTTGATGATCTGCTTGCATCGCTGCCGGCTGTGTCACCGGCCCAGCGGGCGGCGGTATTGCAGGAGGTGTTTGGCTCTGGTGAGGCGGCCGATGAGAATCTCGCAGGCATTGCCAAGCGACTGGCGCCACTGGTCCTGCAGACCGGCGACCCGAAGGCCGTGGTGGCAATGATCGATCAGGTGCCCGCCGACAGCATCGACGCGGCGCTCAACGCGACCAAGTTCGAAGCAGCGATTCGTGGTCGGCTGTATGACGAGGCCGCCTCCGTTCAGGCCGCCCCCGCCGCGTGGATCGATGCCTTCGAGCGACTCAAGGCCCAGCAGCCCGAGGTGGCCGATCTTGTTCGCAGTGAAATTGTGCGTCGATTCGAAGACGACCTGGATGCCGCCATGCGAGCACGCCTTGGCATGGCAACCGATCCGATGATGGGTGGTGCCGATCCCGACGAAGTGCCGGGCTGATTCCACGGCACTCCCCATTCGACCTGACCGCGCTCGAGACCCCTTTGCACGAGGACCACATACATGGCCGCCAAGAACGCACGCTCTGGGAAACGCACCAGGACCGATCACGACTCCATGGGCATCCTGCAGGTTCCTGCGAATGCTCTCTATAGCGCGTCAACCCAACGGGCCGTGCAGAATTTTCCGATTTCCGGCGTTTCGGTGTCGTGGGAGATCATTCACGCCTTCGCCAGACTCAAGCGAGCAGCCGCGCAGGTCAACAATGAACTGGGCAAACTCGACGCCAAGCGGACGCGGTTGATCGTCAAGGCCTGCAATGAGATTGCGGCAGGACTCGAAGATCTCTCCACCCGCGAGGACATGATGCGACACTTCCCGGTCGACATCTTTCAAACCGGCTCGGGCACATCGACCAATGTCAATGTCAACGAAGTGATCGCCAACATGATCTCGGTGGCGAGCGGGAAGAAGCTCGGCTCGTTCACACCCGTCCACCCCAATGACCATGTCAACATGGGGCAGTCCTCGAACGACACGTTCCCGACTGCTGTGCAGATCGCGGCCGCTGCGCACATCAAGAAGTCGATGGTGCCGGACCTCAAGGTCCTGGCCTCGGCGCTGCACCGCAAGGCCAAGCAGTTCGACAGCATCGTCAAGATCGGCCGAACGCATCTGCAGGATGCCACGCCCATCCGACTCGGCCAAGAATTCAGCGGCTACGCGGCACAGATGGACTTTGCCATCGAACGGGGACACAAGGCGATCCAGGCGCTCGCAACCAATCTTCCGCTGGGTGGGACGGCGGTCGGGACGGGCATCAATACCCATCCGCGGTTTGGTCGGATGGTCGCCACCAATCTCTCAAAGGCGACGGGCGTTCGATTCCGAGAGGCGGAGAATCACTTCGAGGCCCAAGCCTCGCGGGACTGCATTGTCGAAGCGCACGGTGATCTGCGGGTGATCTCGATCAGCCTCTCCAAGATTGCCAGCGACATTCGCTTCATGGGCTGCGGGCCGCGCTGCGGCATTCACGAACTGGAATTGCCAGCGATCCAGCCGGGCTCCTCCATCATGCCCGGAAAGGTCAACCCGGTGCTCGTCGAGTCGGTCATGCAGGTGGCCATGAAAGTGTCCGGAAACGACGTCGCCATCGGCATGGCGGGCATGGGCGGTTCGGGTTCGATCATGGAACTCAACATGTCACAGCCGATGATGAGCGATTGCCTGCTCGAGAGCATCAAGATCATCGGCAATGTCTCCCGGCTCTTTGCCGTGAACTGCGTCAAGGGCATCAAGGCCAACCGCAAGATGATCGAGCAGCAGGTGGAGCAAAGCCTCATGCTCGGAACAGCGCTTGCGCCTGTCATCGGGTACGACAAAGCCTCCAAGATCGCCAAGGTGTGTTACAAGACCGGCCAGACGATTCGGGAGTACTGCCTCGAGCACGACATTCTGCCCGCCGCGGAACTTGACACATTGCTTGATGTCAGCTCGATGACGTATCCGCACTAGTGCACCGAGCAGCCAACCCCGCCACCGTCGCGATTGGAAATGCGGGAAACCCGGACGCCGCCAGAATCCGACGGAGGCCGTCGGACTGACTGTCCCATGGCTCCACGCTGCGCACGTGCGATACCGGCGATGCTTCACGCGCAGACTCAACAATGAACCCACCAAGTCCGCTCCCTTCAAGCCGGACATCATCGCAGTCGATCGTCTCGAGCAACCGCGCGAGATCATCCGCTTCCCGCGGTCCCAACGAACACGCCCCCGCTGCCCCGTCGTGCCCTCGCAGACACGGAATCAGAATCCGCCGCGTGGTCGCCGACAACTCAAGCGCCCGCCCGATCATGGTGAGCGGCGCCTCGCCCCAGTCGTGGACCAGCACCGCCGTCGCGGCCGCGCCATCGCCGGCGATATCCCACACGGGAAGATCCAAGCCGTCGCTCGTCCGCACCAGCCAACGCTGCCATGGCAGATCTGCATCGGTCGGATCAAGCGGCTGCCCAGCAGCCAGCGCCGCGCCGGCAGCACCTGCGGGCGGGTGGCCTGCCCTGCGAAGCAGCACCCACACGCCCCCCACGATCCACATCGCGGCGGCCACGCCAAACAAGCCAATCAGACCCATGGGCGAGATGATGGCATCCCCACGCGCAGAAGTACACTGCCCCGATCGTGAAACCCTCCCTGCATGTTGGAAACACCGCCGACGTGCACATGCTCGTGACCGAGGACATGTGCCCGGCTTTCGACGGCATCGTCGTACACCAGGTCTATTCCACCTGGTCGATGGCACATCACATGGAACTGGCTGCCCGAAAGGTGCTTGCCCCGCATCTGGAGGAACACGAGGAGGGCATCGGCGGCCATCTGTCCGTCGACCACCTCGCGCCCGCGGCGGTGGGCGCCACAGTCCGCATCCACGCCGAAGCGATCGAGCTCAATGGCGACCAGCTGACCTGCGAGGTCACCGCATGGGAGGGTGCTACCCTGCTCGGCCGTGGGCAGCAGGTGCAGCGAGTGCTGCCCAAGGAGGTTCTGAAACGCATCATCGATCGCGCCGCTCGGCGCAGCGATGAGAAAGGAAGAGACGGTACATGAGCGAGTCATCGCATCTGCTCACCGAAGTCGACGGCCATGTCGCCGTCATCCGCATCAACCGGCCCAAGGTGCTCAACGCGCTCAATCTCGAGTTGATGCAGGATCTCGCAGGACTCATGGAACAGTACGACGCAGACGATGCGATCCGCGTCATGCTGCTCGCCGGATCAGAACGCGCCTGGGCGGCTGGCGCCGACATCGGGGACATGGCGACGGCGACCCGCGCCGAGATGGAAAGTCGCGATCAATTCACGCAGTGGAATCGCATCAAAGCCATTTCTAAACCAATCGTGGCAGCCGTGAGCGGCTTCGCCCTCGGGGGTGGATGCGAACTGATGATGCACTGCGACGTCATCGTGTGCAGCGAAACTGCAAGGATCGGCCAACCCGAAATCAACATCGGAGTCATGCCGGGCGCGGGCGGCACGCAGCGGCTGACCAGATCGGTCGGCAAGGCGATCGCCATGGACATCGTGCTGTCAGGCCGATTCCTCTCAGCCCGCGAGGCGCTGGCTTACGGTCTGGTCAGCCGGGTCGTGCCAAAGGAACACTGGTTCGATGAGTCGATGCACGTCGCTCGGGCCATCGCCACCAAGGCTCCGATCTCACTGCGTCACGCCAAGGAATCCGTTCTCAACGCCGCAGAGCAGTCCCTGACCGAAGCGCTCAGCCGGGAACGGGAGTTGTTCTACATGCTCTTCGACACCGAAGACCAGACCGAAGGCATGAACGCCTTCATGGAAAAACGACGTCCCTCGTTCACCGGAAAGTAGCCAAGACCATGACCACCGCCACCGACCTCACGACCATGACACTGACGATCTCAGAGCACATCGCGACGATCACGCTGAACAGGCCCGATGTGCTCAACGCCTTCAACGATGACGTCAGCCGCGAGTTCATCGACACGCTCAAGCAAGTCGCCCGCGACGCCGACGTCCGGGTCGTCGTCATCACGGGCGCCGGGCGGGCCTTCAGCAGCGGGCAGGATCTCGGCGATCTCGAGAAGAAGTACGTGCCCGGACACGTCCCCACCATGGCCGCGGACCTCAAGCGACGCTATGACCCCTGGGTCAAACTCATTCGCACGATGGAGAAGCCCGTCATCGCATCGGTCAACGGAGTGGCCGCGGGCGCCGGATGCAGTTTGGCACTGGCCTGCGACCTTCGGATCGCCTCGGAGCACGCCAAGTTCATTGAGGTCTTCGTCAACGTCGGACTCATTCCTGACTCGGCAAGCACTTGGACGCTGCCGCGACTGGTGGGGATGGGCCGCGCCATGGAACTTTGCCTGAGCGGCAGACCCGTGAAGGCCGAAGAAGCATTGGCCATCGGCTTGGTCAATCAAGTCGTTGCCGCGGATGAACTACAGGCGGCCACGCTGGCCATGGCCACGCGGCTCGCGTCGCTTCCGGGCAAAGCACTGTCATTGACCAAGCGGCTGCTCAATGAGTCCTTCGAGCGGACGCTGAGCGAGCAACTCGAAGCCGAGGCCTTCGCGCAGGAGACCGCCGGTCACACGGCCGATCACTTCGAGGGCGTGACCGCCTTCCTGCAGAAACGCCCCCCCGCCTTTACCGGAACGTAACCATGCCAACAGTCGGAATACTCGGAGCTGGCGCCATGGGCGCAGGCATTGCGCAGGTCGCAGCCACTGCTGGCTGGAGCGTCCGCCTACTCGATGTCGACCGCGCGACCTGCGAAGCGGCCAGAGACGGCGTCGCCAAGCGGCTGGCCCGAAACGTCGAGAAGGGCCGCATGCAACCGACTGAGGCCGACGCCGCCATCGCTCATATCACGCCATCTGACCTCGCCGAACTGTCCGACTGCGAACTCTTCATCGAAGCGATCGTGGAAGATCTCGAACTCAAGCTCGCCGCCCTGACCCCCATGGTGGAGACACTTCCCAGTAGTGCCATCATCGCAACCAATACGTCATCGTTGTCGGTCTCGGACATCGGCGATCGCATCGGCGCCCCAGATCGAACCTGCGGCATGCACTTTTTCAACCCTGCACCGATCATGAAGCTTGTGGAGATCGTGCGGGGCAAGGCCACGGATGATGCCGTACTCGACCGTGCCGCCACCATCGCCGCCGAGTGGGGCAAACAGGTCGCCCGCTGCGCCGACACGCCGGGATTCATCGTCAATCGCGTGGCGCGTCCCTATTACCTGGAGGCTTTCCGATGCCTCGAAGATGGCCTTGCCGATCCGGCCGCCATCGACGATGCCATGAAGTCGATCGGCGGATTCCGCATGGGGCCATTTGAACTCACCGACTTCATCGGCCACGACGTCAATGCCGCCACGACGCGCAGCGTCTGGGAACAGTGGGACCGCCCGTCCCGACTCGCTCCGGTTGCGATTCAGGAACGCCTCGTCTCGGACGGCACACTTGGCAGAAAGACCGGCTGCGGGGTCTTTGACTGGTCCGGCGATCGACCGATCAGCGTGCTCAGGCCGCCGCAGGATGCCGCCACAGGGGTTGGCGACATCGGTGACACAGCAGCACGATTCTGCGCGGCGGCCACTTCCAATTCGGAAGCCATCGCCAGATGCAGCGATCCGCAACGCATCGTCTTCACACGCATCCTCTCCGCCCTGCTCAACGAGGCCGCTTGGGCCGCGCATGATGGCGTGGCTGAACCGGCGGACATCGACGTGGCCATGCAGGCGGGGGTCAACTATCCACGCGGGCTGTTCGCCTGGGCCAGCGACATCGGCGAGAATCTCGTCGCTGGAACGCTGTCTGCGTTGGATGCATCGGTCGACGACGGACGGTTCGTCCCCCCAGCCTGAGTAATCACGGCGTCGGAGTCTCCACCACTTCTTCGGTCTCATCAACCGCCGCCTCAGAGTCGCCGCCCGCTTCGGCCAGTGCCGTGCGGTATTCGTCAAGCCGCTCCTGCTGGTCCTCACGTTCGCGGGGCTTGGCCTCGGTGAGAACCTGCTCCTGCCATCGCACGGCCTCGGCATGTTCGCCCCGGGCCGCATAGAGCTTAGCCACCACATGGCCGCTCCCCTCTTCGCCGCGTTCGTGGCTGCGGAGGGCCGCCGCCATCACAGCATCGACATCCAATTCGAGCAGGCGTGACGATTCACGGGCGAGCATGTAGGCGACGACCTCAAGCACCTTGGAAGGATCGTCCTCCCCGTCTACTAGCAGTGGTTGCACGATCGTCCGGGCTTCGCTGTCGCGATCGAGTCTCACCAGCGCGTCGGCCCGAAGAACCTGCAGTCTCCAGACGTTGGCTGGATCAGGTTCTTCTTCGGCATCGGAGTGCTCGATCGCCTCGTCGATGAGGTCCATCGCGGGCTCAGGCTGGTCTCGTTTCAGGAGCGCTGCGGCATAGTGGCGGACCGCCCCGGCTCGAGTATCCGAGCCGGGGTCTAGGTGCGTCCTCGCCGCGTCGGATGCTTTCTCAAAGAGTGACAGAGACTCATCGCGACGCTCCGCAAGTTCGAAACAACCGGCCGCCGCAACTTGGTGCTGAATGGCTTCTTTGCTTTCGATGCCGAAATGTGATTGAACCTCGGAAAGCCACGCCTTGGTCTCGGTCAGACCGCGGTCGATCTGATTGTGCTCCAAGAACGCCTCCACAAGAAGGGCCTTACATTGGGATATCTGGATGTGGTATGGCCCGAGAATGGCTGCTATGTGTTCGATCGTCGTCTGCAGGAGCGGCTCGCCTTCCGCGATGTTGCCGGTCTGGAGCAACATAACGGCCAGATTGGCACGGGCGTTGATGACACTGTGGTGATCCGGAGCGTGCTGGGCGAGCAGTTGCTCATACGTGCCCCGAAGGGCCTCAACGGCCACGATCTCGCCACTGATGGCCGTTCGAGCCTGCCTCAGCCGTATCATCACCTCCTGAGTCAATGGATTGTCTGGACCGAAACGACGTTGGTATCCATCGTAGGCTCGGCTCAGAAGTACTTCGCTTTGTGATACCAGTTCGTCATCATCGGTTCCAGCCCCCACCATGAACATGAGAACACCGTGAAGGTGAACGGTTTCCAGCACCACGGCATGGTCTTCCCCCAGCACATTCTGCAATGCTTCAGTCGCCCGATAGAGGGCCAGCTCCTGGCCGTCCTCGCGTTGCTCCTCCGCCGCACTGGCCCATCGTCTCAGAGCCAGAAAGGCATTCGCCTGCAGCGTAATTGGATGCTTGCCGCCCAAAATACGCTCGCTCGTCTCGGATGCCGATTGGAGGAGTGCCGTGCCATCTTCCAACATGCGATCTCTGGCTTCCTCGTCAGACTCCAAGGACGAGAGCCGCATGAGCATGTAAGCATGATGAGTCATCGCCTCGAGTGTCTGCGGGTGCTCATCGTCGTACCGTCGACGAGCCGTATCCAGCCACTCTCCGCTCAACTCCACCGCCTCCGAAAAACGGGTCAGGAATACCAATGCCAAGACGCGGGATGCCATGGCCTCGATCAGAATCGGGTCATTCTCGGGAAGCGCCCGCCGTGCCCGCTCAAGCGCATTCAGTGTCACCTGATCGGCCTGGCGTGGCCGTCCCTGATCGGTCCGCATCCGCCCCATCACAGCCAGGGCGTGCAGTATGCGAGAGTCATCGGGGCCATGCAGCGCCTCGATCGCCGCCATACCTGATGTCAATTGCTGGTCCGCGTCGTCGAACATCTGCAACTCGAACATCAACTCACCGATCGTCAGTCGTGTTTCCGCTGCTAGTTCGGGCAGGCCCGCGAAGCGAGTATCGATGCCTACAGCCGCCTCCCTCAGCACTTGACGCGTGTTGAGCTTTCTTCCTTGCGCGTTCCGGGGGCTTGCCATCCCCAGGATGTGTGCAAGAAACTCCTGCCCCGCCTTGGACTTGGACAACTCCGCCTCGGCCTGAACTTGCGCCGCGATTGCCGCGTCCTCCGCCAGATTAGCCCGAACGGCAAGCACCACGCTGAGAATCGTGGCAAGCACCAGCACAGCGGCGACCGCCAACACCCCTACCACCGCCGCGCGGTTTCGTCGGACCAACAACGAGAGTTGATACGTCAGGCTCAATGGCCGCGCCGAAATCGGATCGCCCTTCAGATATCGCTCCAGATCCTGCTTGAGTTCGAGCGCCGACTGGTATCGGTGGTCCGGATCCTTGACCATGGCCTTCGACACGATCGTCTCGAGATCACCCTTGAGCGACGAGTTGATGGTCGTCATTCGCGTGGGAGATTCCTCACGCACCACCTTGGCCGCTTCGTAAATCGGCAGACCCTTGAGCTCGTACGGCACCTGCTCCGCGAGTAGTTCGTAGAGGAGCACGCCGAGGGCGTACACATCGCACCGCGTGTCGATGAGGTCCGGGTCTGCCTGACACTGTTCGGGGCTCATGTACTGCAGCGTTCCGACAATAGCGCCGACGTCGGTCTGCTGCGTCGTGACGGCGATGTCGGCATCGGTCGATCTCGCCACACCGAAGTCGATCACCTTGCAGTTGCCCTGACGGTCGACCAGGATGTTGCCGGGTTTGAGGTCGCGGTGGATGATGCCCTTCTGATGACCGTGGTGAATCGCGTCACAGATGCTTGTGAACAACTCGATCCGATCGCTGATGCTCAGGTTCTTTTCCGCGGCATACGCCGTCAAGGGCTTGGCACCGACGATGTACTCCATCGCGAAGTACGGAACGCCACCGGACCCGTCGTCCCAGGTACCCGCTTCGTAGATCTGCGCGATCCCGGAGTGGTGCAGTCTCCCGAGGGTCTGTGCCTCCATTTGAAAGCGGCGGAGTGCCGAACCCGATGCCACGCCATGCTTCATTACCTTGACCGCCACCCGACGCTGCGGCGATGACTGCGCGGCTTCATACACAATGCCCATGCCACCGACCCCGAGCAGCCGCCGCACGGTGAACTCGCCGATCGACTCGGGAAGCCGCGAACTCGCTGCCGAGCTGGTCGGCATCGGCGAGTGATCACCCGACCCCGATTCGAGCGTGGCGTCTTCTCCGGACATCATGCGGACCTCGGACCGCACATCCTCGATCAGAACCTCATCCCCTCCGCATACATCGGCCAACCAAGCATCCAATTCGATCTCAGAGATCCTCGCGGCCTCGGATGCGAGTTGCTGCACCTTGCTCTGGTAGTCGCTCACGGGGCCACGATACCACCGGGGCCTGCCTACTGAGGCGGCGACACTACAATCCTCTCCCACATGACACGCCGCGCCGCCATCGTTTCTGCCCTTCGCACTCCCTTTGGCCGCTATGGCGGTGCCTTGAGCAGCATCCGGCCAGACGACCTGGCCGCGCACGCCATCAAGCATGCAGTCGAGCGAGCCGGTATCGACCCGGCCTCCATCGATGATGTCTATCTGGGCGCCGCGAATCAGGCTGGCGAGGACAACCGCAATGTCGCCCGTATGGCCGCCCTGCTTGCAGGTCTCCCCGTCACGGTCCCCGGCTGCACCGTCAACAGGTTGTGCGCCTCGGGGCTCGAGGCCATCAATGTCGCCGCGCGAATGATCGAAGCGAATTGTGGCGATGTGTTCGTCGCCGGCGGTGTTGAGAGCATGAGCCGGGCGCCATTCGTCATGGCCAAGGGCGGGCGGGCCTTTGATCGAACGCTCGACGTACACGACACGACGATCGGCTGGCGATTTACGAACCCAGCCCTGTCAAAGTTGCACCATCCCTACGGCATGGGCGAGACCGCCGAGAACCTTGCGCGGCAGTGCAACATCAGCCGCGAGCAGCAGGACCGATTCGCCGTCCTGAGCCAGCAGCGGTGGGCGCTAGCCAATGAGATGAACCTCTTCGACGACGAACTGCTCGCGGTCGATGTGCCGCAGCGGAAGCAGGACCCGATGCACTTCGACACCGATGAGCATCCGCGGCCCGGAACGACCGTGGAGACACTTGCGAAGTTGCGGCCAGCATTCGCGACGGACGATCAGGCCACCGTGACCGCCGGCAATTCCAGCGGCGTCAACGATGGCGCCGCAGCGTTGGTGTTGATGGAGGCCGAACTGGCCCGTAGCGAGGGCCGCGCCATACTGGCCTTGGTCGGCCCCTCTGCGTCAGCCGGCGTCGACCCCGCCACCATGGGGCTCGGGCCGGTGCCAGCGACATGCAAAGCCCTCGATCGTGCCGGACTGAGCGTCGATGATATTGGCCTCTTTGAACTCAACGAGGCCTTCGCGGCGCAGTCCATCGCATGTGTTCGTGAACTTGGCCTTGATATGGATCGGGTCAATGTCAAGGGCGGCGCGATCTCCATCGGCCATCCGCTTGGCGCCAGCGGCGCCCGGCTCGCCGCAACGTTGGTTCACGAGATGAATCGTCGCAAAACGGACCACGGGGTCGCTACACTCTGTGTTGGCGTTGGACAAGGGCTTGCGACGGTCTTCGAGCTCCCGAACGGCGCCTGAGCACAAGGAAAAGGGACCCATGAGCGGCGCTGCAAATCCCGTGTCAACCTCGGATGTCACCATCACGTGCGACCCGGAACAACTCGCCGCCTTCGAGCAACGCATTGCCGATGGTGTGCTGATTGAACCGGGCGACTGGATGCCACCGGCCTACCGAAAAATGATGTTGGGCATGGCCGAGCACCATGCCAACAGCGAGATCATTGGCGCCCTGCCCGAAGGTGAGTGGATCACCCGCGCGCCCAGCATGCTCCGAAAGCTCGCCCTGACCGCCAAAGTGCAGGACGAAGTGGGTCACGGTCAGATGCTCTACCGCGTCTCGCAGGAACTCGGCAAAAGCCGCGACGACATGCTGCGAGACCTGGTCACCGGCAAGACGAAGTACCACAACTGCTTCAATTACCCATGCCCGACCTGGGCCGATATCGCCATGATTCAGTGGCTCATCGACGGGGCTGCCATCATGAACCAGAAGACGCTGGCCGAAGGTGCCTATGGACCCTATGTCCGCACGATGAATCGCATCAACATGGAAGAGGCCTTCCACTTCAAGAGCGGCGAAGACATGGTGCTCACCCTCATGAGCGGCACCAAGGGCCAAAAAGAAATGGGCCAGGATGCCTTCGACCGGTGGTGGCCGATTTCCCTGATGTTCTTCGGCCCGGCCGACAAACCAGATACTGAAAACCTGCCACCCATGCGGTGGCGAATGAAAATCGAGCGGAATGACTCGCTGCGACAACGCTTCGTCAATCGATTCGCACCGGCCGCTATGGACATGGGATTGATCATTCATGTCTGTGAGAAGGACGAACACGGAATGGTGACGTCACGGAAACGCGATGAGTCCATCGTGCTGGACGAAGCCACCGGCAACTGGTCATTCACCGAGCCAGACTGGGATGAGTTCTGGCGAGTGATCCGGGGCAACGGCCCGTGCAACGCCCACCGGCTGGCGTTGCGGCGTTTCTCGTATGAGCAAGGGGCTTGGGTACGGCGAGCCGTTGGAACCGGAGTGGTCGGCACGCCGCCGGCAGCCTGAGATGTCCAAGGTTCGCCAGCAAGATCTGACGGTCGGCGACACGCTGCCTGACCCGACGCCCGATTCGAGGCACTGGGTGATCTACACACGAAAGCGGGCCGGGGTGCCATTCAAATGGGCCGGCTACATCGACGCCCCGGACGTGGAACTGGCGCTCCAATACGCTCGCGAGCATTATGGACTCGATGAGGCATGTGTCGGCATTCTCACGCACGAACATGAGGACGCCACCGACGGACCGTACGAACATGAGCCTTTGGCGGCCAGCGACGCGTCGGGCGATGACGGGGATCCATGGACCGTCTTGACGCTCAATCGCCGCGGAGGCACACATGTCACCGCCGGAACAGTCCGTGCCCCGAATGCCGCAACGGCCATCGAGCGGGCCAGCGCGACCTTCGCCGACGGACGTATCCGCAATGTGCGGGTCGTTCCAGCCAACAAGATCTACGAGACGACGGCCGATGACATGGTCATCTGGCGGCACCACGACATGTCGTACAAACTCGCCCGGGGATACAGCAAGGTCGTCCGCGCCAAATGGACCAGGATCCGCGACACGAAGGCCTACGAGCAGTACCAACAAGAAGACATCGGCGAGCACTTCTGAGAACCACTCCCATGACGATGCAGGACATGATGAAAGATCCGCTGGCGAACATCGTGCTCATGCACGCCGACGACAAGTTGATGCTCGGGCACATCCAGAGTGACTGGACCGGGCTGGCGCCGATTCTGGAGGAGGACATCGCCGCCTCGTCGATGTCGCAGGACGACCTCAGCCACGCATTGGTGCTGTATGAGTACCTCGCGAAGCGGTTCGAACTCGACACGGACACCATTGCCTTCGAACGCGAACCGGCCGACTATCGCTGCTGCGATCTGATCACCATCCCCGATGAATTCGACTGGGCCGCCGCAGTCGTCAAGCGATGGCTTGTCGCGACCTTCACCGCGATGAGCCTCGAGCGACTCGCCACCATCGAGGATGACGACCTGTCCGCTCGGTGCAACCGCTTGATTCCAGAGCAGGCCATTCACTTGCGTCATCTCAACGCTTGGGTGCAGCGACTTGGCCGCGGGACCGAGGAATCCAACACCCGTATGCAAGCCGCCATCGATCTGTTGGCGCCGTCAAGCGGCATGCTCTTTGAACCACCCGACGCGTCCCTTGCGGACACGGAATCCTTCTGCTGCGGCCGCGAGGAGATGTACGATCAGTGGCTCGCCGCAACCCACGCAACACTCGCCAGTGCGGCTCTGCGCAGCGCGTTTGAGTTGCCCTCCCGCAGTGACATCGGCGGGCGACGCGGAAGGCACGCAGACCACTTTATCGAGCAGCAGGCCGAAATGACCGAGGTCCGCCGCGCCGAACCGGCTCCAGCATGGTGAGTCGCAGCGACATAGACGCGGCGCTCAAGCAAGTTCCTGACCCGGAACTTCCCATCAGCATTGTGGAACTCGGCATGGTGTGCGGCGTCACAATCGATGGCGACGCCGTTGAAGTGCAACTCGTACCAACCTACACCGGCTGTCCAGCCATCCCGATGATCGAACAGGACGTCCACACCAGAATCGAAGCGGTTTTGGGAGTGGCATCGTGCACCGTGCGGTGGTGCTTTGAACCGGCCTGGAGTCCGGATCGAATCAGCGAGCCGGGGCGAGAGAAACTGCGGGCCCACGGCGTCACCACACCATGCTGCGGATCCCCACAGGCTGACACCGTCCCACTGACCGTATCGGCCCCCCCATGCCCCTATTGCGGCTCAAGCGGTACTCGGCTGGACAGCTCATTCGGCCCCACTCGATGCCGGTCCATTTTCTTCTGTGAGGCCTGCCGCAACCAGTTTGAGCACATCAAGCCGGTCTCCTAGTCCGCATGTTGCATGAACATTCGGCCGAGCAAGCTGCAGAACCCGCACAACCCGCACCGGCACCGGCCGCGCCGCGATGCAAGCCACCGCGAAGCACACCCTTGAGGGCCACCCTCATAGTTGGAGTGCAGGCGTTCTCATCGCCCGCGACGCCCAGGAGCCCACTTCATGCCACACTTCCTCCCGATTTCCGCTGCCCTGATCACCGCGGCCTGCACCATGTCCTCCAGCGCGGCGGTCTCCACCGATGACTTCGTGGAGCCCATCACGCCAGGGACTGGGGATGGATTCGGCGCCAGTGTGGCAATCGGCGACAACTTCTTCGTGGTCGGTGCCCCAAACGACGATGACGCATTTTCAAACGCGGGAAGCGTCACCGTGTACTTCGTCGACATGGCAACCGGATCGCCCTCTTTCTCAGTACTGGAAGTGCCGGCCACGCTCAATGCAGGTGCCGGCTTCGGCTACATGGTGGCAGCGGATGGCGACACCTTCGTGGTCGCGGCACCGGCGCATCATGACCTAAGCGCAAGCCCGATCGGCGCGGTCTATGTGTATACGGTCGGCTCGACCACGGTGTCCCTGGATGCTGTCCTGCAACCTTCCACGCTCATTCCGCCCGATCTTTACGGGCAGGACGTCGATATCGTCGGCGACACGATCATCGTGGGGGCGCCAGGGTCTGCGGTCGGACAAGGCAGTGTCTTCGTCTACACCAAGACGCTGGGCACCTGGTCTGCGGCAGGTGAACTCTACAGCAGCCATGGCGACGCCGGCGACGGGTTTGGATGGGCGGTCGCGCTGGACCACGACAACGAAGATCGCATGATCATCGGTGCGCCATGGGACTCCGACAGTTCGACCGACAGCGGCCGCGTCCACATCTATGAAGAAGTGCTGTCAACGTGGGCATCGATCGCCGAGATCGATGAATCCGACATCGGCGCCTCCACCGACCGGCTTGGCTTGAAACTCGACTTTGATGGGGATCATTTCGCGGTCGGCGAGCCCCTTGCATCCGATGGCCTGATTCATCTCATCGGATGGAATGACACCCTTGCAAGTTGGGGCCTCGTCGAGACGCTCCAACCCACCACCACGGCGAGCTATTCGTTGTTCGGCGAGTCTTTCGCGCTGGACGGCGAGTTGCTCGGCGTGGGTGTTCGACAGTCTGATCTCAACGGCACCCTCTCGGGCGCGGGGTATCTCTTCCGCCTCGTGGCCGATGGTGATTGGGCTCAGCTTGCCGAGCTGGAGGACGAGAACGGCAGCGCCGCCTACAGTCTCGGCCAAGGTGTCTCCGTCAACCAGGGCTTCATGATCATGGGCGCGCCGGGGGCAACGGCCTCCGGACCCATCCAGAGCGGCCTCGCCTTCGGCTGGGACGTCACGTCGACCCCGGGATGCCCGGCGGATATTGAAATGACCGCCACGGTCGATGCGGATGATCTCGCGGCCTTCCTGCTCGCGTGGGGCATGTGCGCCAATCCGTCGAACTGCCCCGAGGACATCGACGGCGACGGCGAAGTGGGCGTGCTGGACCTGATCCAACTCCTGGCCAACTGGGGTGGGTGTTAGCACGCGTCGCAGCAGCGAACCTGCGGTCCGTCCTACCCCCTCGGTCTGCTCGAAGGCCAACCCTCGAAACCCAGCAGATTCTCACCCCACCAATCCCCTTCTCGGTCGATACTGAACACATGCACCCCCGCCCACCACATGTGACCACCGCAGCAGTCGCGCTCTTCACGCTGCTCATCGCCGCTGCACAAGCCGCCCCCGTCGTCGACCCGGACTTCCAGATCATCGACGAAGACGCCGCGGCCTCGGACCGCTTTGGAACGGCGCTTGCCAAGGGCACGGGCTTTCTGGCAATCGGCTCACCGCTGGCTGACACGCCGGAGCTGAGTGGCGGCAAGCTCACCATCGAGCGGCCGGTCTGGATCGGCCCCGTTGACGCCCCTGGACAGGAGAGTGCCTTTGTCGAGTCAATCGAACATCTCGACGCCGGGCAGAATGCCGAGTTTGGCGCGGCGCTGGCGGCGAGCGGCGACCGGCTGTTCGTGGGCAGCCCGGGTTGGAGACTCACCGAGCACATTTCGACCACTCAGGGCGCCGTCTTTGTGTATGACGTCCCGAGCAGCGTGCTAGCCACTTCGTCCATGCTGCAGATGATTTCGCCCGGTTCACTCGAGCGATACGATGAGTTCGGCGATGCAGTCGCGTGCGGCTTGGACGACTACGGCATCTTGTGGCTGGCGGTCGGGGTCCCGGGTCGCGACAACGACGCTGGCGCCGTATGGATGTACCTGCACGACTCCGCCTCCGATACATGGACACTCCAGGAGACTGTCCAGCCCGCTGGTCTGCAAGCGGGAGATCGCTTCGGTGACGCGGTCGCGCTTGACGGCGATCTGCTCGTCATCGGTGCACCCGGAACAGACAGCGACAGCGGAGCCGTGTACGTCCGGAGACTTTCGGCGGCCACACAGACCTGGGACGACACATACTCCATTGCCGCGTCCGAGTCGTCTGCAACAGGCGGCTTTGGTTCATCCGTTGCCGTCTCGGGCTATCACATCTTGATCGGTGGACCAGATGGCACGGGACATGCCTCCTTGTGGACCGACATCTCAACCGCAGGACTCCTCGTACACTCGATGGACCTCTCCCCCGATAGTTGGATCGATGTCGAGGGATGGGGAACCGCAGTAGCCATTGAAGGAGATCGGGCCGTCGTGGGAGGTCCACCAGACACCGGCTCAGGTCCTGATGGACTCGCAGCCGTCTTTCGCCAGACTGACAATGATGAGTTTCAAATCGTCGCTAGACTCGGCGAGGGGGACTGGGGGTCGGATGCCCGCCATGGCACCAGCGTGCTGCTCTCCAACCATGTGGTCTGGGTTGCCGCGCCACGCGCCCACATCGATGGCACCTCCGGCGGGGCCGTGGCACGCTGGGACGTCACACGCACACCGGGCTGCATGGGTGACCTCGACTTTGACTTCCAAGTCGATGCCACTGACCTGACCACATTGATCGATGGGTGGATGGCCGGGGCCGGTGCAGACCTCACCGGTGATGACGAAACCGACATCCTCGACTTGCTGCTCGTGCTCGAGTCGTGGGGCGGGTGTCCCACGCAGTAGGTTCGTCGAAACCCACGATTCCGGCTTCCAGCACGCCCGTCCGGTGAAATCGACTCCACACTGGGTGTTTGGCGGTCCCCCGTTACAATGGGGCGGTATGTCCGACCTCGAAACCGAACATCCCTGCGACGCCTCCTCCGGTGGCGGCGATGCCGCCGCCCCGCCGCCGCGACGAGATGGATTCGATCGGTCATCGATTGATGGCGGTCGCATCGAATGCCTGCAGATTCTCAACGAACACGGCGAGGTTGATCAGGGGTTGGTGCCGGACCTTGACGACACCGAACTGCTCGAACTGCACCGCGCCATGGTGCTCAGCCGCGCCTTCGATGCCCGCATGCTCGCCATGCAGCGGCAGGGACAGATGGGCACGTTCGCACCCAACATCGGTCAGGAAGCATGCATGATCGGCCAAGCGTGGCCGCTTGGTTCGGACGACTGGTTCTCCACTTCCTACCGGGGATTCGGCGCTCAGCTGCGGCGAGGCTGGTCCATGGAGCGACTCATGACGCTCTGGGCTGGATATGCCGATGGCTTCCCTCCGCCAGAGGGTGTGAATGACCTCCCCTTCTCGATTGTCGTTGGCTCGCATGTGTTGCCCGCGACCGGCATCGGCATGGCCATGCGCCGCGCGAGCGATCCACACTGCGTACTGGTGAATTTCGGAGACGGCGCGTTCTCGCAGGGCGCCGTCGCCGAAGCGCTCAATCTCGCCGCGGTTGATCGCGCTCCGGTGGTATTCGTCTGTGAAAACAATGGCTGGGCCATTTCAACCCCGCTTACAAAACAAACGATCCAACCCGTACTTGCCATGCGTGGACTGGCACTTGGGATTCCCTCCATCCGAGTCGATGGCAATGACATCCTCGCGATGCTGATCGCCACGACCGAGGCGTGTGACCGTGCCCGCGCCGGAGGAGGCCCGACGCTGATCGAAGCAATCACCTTCCGAATGAGTTTGCATACGACCGCTGACGACACCACGGTGTATCGCGACGAATCCCTCGTCGAGCCATGGAAAGCCCGCTGCCCGATCCGCCGTTTCGAGAAGTGGCTCACCAGAACAGGCCGTCTGACTGAAACCGATACCAGCGGCATCCGCGAAGCGTGCGAGCAGGAAGTGCTCGACGCTCGCGAGCAGTTCCGAAACAACGCTACGGCCAGACCGCGCGCCATCTTCGATCACATCTTCGAGTCCTTGAGCCCCGAACTCGAGGAACAGCGGATGCGGTACCTGCGGCGACTTGATCGCAAAGGGGTGGAGTGATGGCCGAGCGCACGATGGTCGAAGCCCTCAACTTGGCCTTGGATGAGGCACTCGAATCCGATCCGACCGTGTGCCTCATGGGACAGGACATCGGCGTCAACGGCGGCGTCTTCCGTGTCACACGTGGTTTGCAGGAACGATACGGCGAGGATCGTGTGATGGATACGCCGCTGGTCGAGTGCGGCATGATCGGCACCGCGGTGGGCATGGCGATCTACGGCATGAAGCCGGTGGCCGAAATTCAATTCTCGGGCTTCACCTTGCAAGCCTTTGATCAGATCGAGCAGAACATGGCGCGGATGCGCGGCCGCACCCTAGGCCGCTTTCCCATTGGGATGGTGATGCGAGCGCCGTACGGCGGCGGGATTCGCGCCGTCGAACATCACAGTGAGTCACGGGAGGCGTATTGGGCCCACACACCGGGCCTCAAGGTCGTCATTCCGTCGGGCCCTCGAAATGCCCGCGCCCTGCTGGCCGCATCGATTCAGGATCCCGACCCGGTTGTGTTCTACGAACCCAAAGCCCTGTACCGCGCCTTCCGCGAAGAGGTGCCCGATACACCCGAGACCATGGAACTCGGCCGCGCGAACATCGTGCAGGAGGGCGGAGACATCACGATTGTCTCCTACGGCGCCATGATGCGTCCTACGATCGAAGCGGTCGATGACCTCGCCGAGTCGCACGGCATTCAGGCTGAACTCATTGATCTGCAGACGATTTCTCCCATGGATACGGCGACGCTCACCACCTCGGTCGCCAAAACCGGCCGGTGCATCATCGTGCACGAAGGACACCAGACCTGCGGCGTCGGAGCCGAGATCGCGGCGCGCATCACCAGTTGCGAGGCCTTCGAGTACATGCTCGCTCCGATCCGACGGCTCACCGCCCCGGACTTGCCATTCCCCTACTTCCAGGTCGAGCAGCACTTCCTCCCCGACCCAGACGACATCATCGCCGCGGCGAAGGAACTGATGGAGTGGGCCTAGTGACGGCCACCATGCACCAGTTCAAACTTCCCGATCTTGGCGAGGGTGTCCACGAGGGACAGATCATTCGCATTCACGTCGCGCTTGGACAGTCCATCCGCGAAGACGATCCGCTGCTGGAAGTCGAAACTGACAAAGCCGCCGTCGAGATCACATCGCCCGTCACCGGAACCGTCAGCGAAGTACACGTTGGTGAGCAGGACCTGGTGCATGTCGGCGATGTGATGGTGACCTTTGCGTCCGAGCACGATGGACCGCCCGCAACTACGCCACCGCAGCCCACAGCCAAGCCGCCTACGACAACGCCCTCCGCGCCAACCACCACGACAGGCAGGCGTCGTCCTCCGGCCTCTCCCTCGGTCAGACGACTGGCGCGCGAGCGTGGCCTGAACCTCGATGACCTTCGTGGCTCCGGACCGGGCGGCCGGCTCACGCGGGCCGATCTGGAACAGGCCCAGCCCCCCGCCTCGCCGCCGGAGATCATCCCGAGCACGGCGCCGGTCGCGGCTTCGCACATTCCAGTCCCCGCAACACGCATCGCGCCCCCGTCGAGTGTTCCGGCGACCGAGGTCGAGGGGGTCACGGACACCGATCAGTATGGGGCCATCGTCCGGCAGAATCTCACACAGGCGCGCCGCACCATTTCGCGCGTCATGCAGATCTCTTGGCAGACCATCCCTCACGTCACCGACTGCAATGATGCCGACATCACCGAATTGGAATCGATGCGTCGAGCATTCACCGACACCGATAATCCCGAGCGGCGGATCACGACGCTGGCCTTCGTCATTCGCGCCGTGTGCCGCGCGATCCGCAAACATCCGATCCTGAACGCCTCAATCGATGTCGAGCGTGACGAAATAGTCTTTCACGAGTACGTCAACATCGGCGTCGGAGTCGATACACCGCGTGGCCTGATCGCGCCGGTCATTCGCAACGCGCAGCTCATGGGCGTCGGCGAACTCTCCGATCAACTTGCCGTCATGTCCCACAACACCCGCACCGGCGCCTTTGGCGTCGAAGACACGCGTGGTGCCACGTACACGATCTCCAATGCCGGCGCCATGGGCCGCACTCGCTACTCCACGCCGATCATCGCCCCCGGAACAGTTGCCTGCCTTGCCGTGGGCCGCGCCCAGAAGATGCCGTGGGTCGTACATGACCAGGTCGTGCCGCGGCTCATCCTTCCGCTGAGCCACTCGATGGACCACCGACTCGTCGATGGTGGCCGCGAAGTGCCCTTTATTGGGCACGTGATCGATGATCTCGAACATCCGATGCGCTTCGCAATCTGATCCCCCCGCGTTCGTTGAATCGCCCTGTTATGGTTTCGCGGTTGGGCCCCCACCGAAAGGAATTCCCATGCAACGACTCGCTGCCATCGTGGCCGGACTGGCCTTCACCTTTTCCGCTGCCACCTTTGCTCAAGATCACCCCGATCACCCGGACCACCCCGAGCACCCCGAGCACCCCGAGGCCGGTGACCAGAATGCCGCCAAGAAGGCCAAGTCGTTGACCATCGGCGACAAAGCCCCCGCCGTCAAGGTCGCCAAGTACTTCAATGGCAAGCCGGTCAAAGCGTTCAAGCCCGGGAAGACCTACGTGATGGAATTCTGGGCCACCTGGTGCGGACCCTGCGTCGCGCAGATTCCCCATCTGGCCACAATGCAGAAGGAATTCAAGAAGAACGATGTGCAATTCGTGAGCACCGCCGTCTGGCAGCGTGAAGAGACCCAAGCCGCCCGCGAAAAGAAAGTGGGTGACTTCGTCAAGGCCAAGGATGGCGCCATGGCGTACACGGTCGCCATCGATGACAACGGTTACATGGCGGACAACTGGATGAAGCCCGCGGGCCAAAACGGCATCCCTGCGGCCTTCCTTGTCGGCAAGACCGGTGAGATCGAGTGGATCGGACATCCCGGCGGACTGGACCCCGTGTTGAAGCAGTACCTCGCCGGAACGTGGGATCGCGCCGCAGCCAAGGCCAAGATCGTCGAAGAGCAGCGCTTCGCCAAGACGGGCCGCGAGATGATGATGAAGGCCATGATGGCCGAGCGAAGCGGCGACCGCGCCGCGGCGGCGAAGGCCTTCGCGGAGCTCGCCAAGGAGTTCCCGAGCAATGAGAACGTGAAAGCCATGCAGTTCAGGTTCCTGCTCGGAGACAAGGAGACAGCTGATCAGGGCTATGCCGTTGGCAAGATCCTGATGTCCGACAACTGGGACAACGCCGCCATGCTCAACATGTTGGCGTGGACCGTTGCAGACGACGATGGTGTGGCCACGCGCAACCTCAACTTTGCCATGAAGGCCGCCACCCGCGCTGATGAACTGACCGAGCACAAAGATGCCTCCATCATCGACACGCTGGCCCGGGTCTACTGGGAACAGGGCAACAAGTCCAAGGCCATCGAGCTTGAGACCAAAGCCGTCGCGCTCGCCGAAGATGGCCGCATGAAGGACAACCTCAAGGAAACCCTCGCCAATTACATGGAGTAGCGCTGCGGCTGTGCCGCAGCGGGATTCGGAAGTCGGGGGACTCCGATTCGACGCTCGACTCCCACGATAGCCCGTCGCCTTGCGACGGGCTATCGCTACACTTCCCCCCTATGGTTGTCGGCGAATTTGCAGAAGATGCGGATGTGGTGATCATTGGCGGCGGGCCCGCCGGATACGCCTGCGCCTTTGCAGCCGCCCAGCATGGCCGCATCGCCACTATCGTTGACCCGCAACCCACCATCGGCGGCCACTGTCTGCATGATGCATGCATCCCGTCGAAGACGCTCTTGACCGCGATTGCCGCCGCGTCCGCGCCGGGCACTCCGGCCGTGCCACACACACCGCATCGCCCGGACCCCGCGGCGCTGGCAGCGTGGATTGAGCGGTGCCGCAAGAAACTCGGCGCCGGCCTGGAAGCAGCGGCCCGGAGCCACAACGTTACGATCATCAAGGGCACCGCCCGCTTTCTTGACGCCCGAGAAGTACAGGTTGCCGGTGAACACGTTCAGCGGCTTCGCTTCAAACGAGCCGTCATCTGTACCGGCAGCGTGCGACGCCCGCACCCTGTACTGAGCGATGTCCCAGGAGTCGTTTCGCCTGGCGCCTTTGCGTCGACTCCGACAGACATCCAAGGGCCCATCACGGTGCTTGGGCACTCTGCCATCGCGGTCGAAGCCGCCGCAATTGCCGCTGGACTCGGCGGTGACACGACTCTGGCGTTGTGCGGCGATCGGCTGCTGCCCGATGTCCCGCGTGCATTGGTCGAGCCGTTGGAGAAGCAGGCGCCGTTTGCCATCGAGGCCGGCGACATCACCACGCCACCGACCACCCCCTTGATCGTCGATGCCGCTGACCGAAAGGGCGACATTGCCGAGCTCGGACTCGACGCCACGTCAATCGAGTGTGTCAACGACTGGATCGTGGTCAATGACCGCATGCAGACGAGCGAACCGAGGATCCTCGCCGCGGGAGACTGCGTAGGCTCGCCGCTCTGGGCCGGTGCGGCCATGGCGCGAGGCCGCGTGGCGGCCGAGACCATTGCCGGCGGGCACGCTGCATGGGATCCGGCCGCCGTGCCCAGCGTGATCTACAGCGACCCCGAGATCTGCTGGACGGGCACCCATGATAGGGAGGGCGCGACCTCACTGGTCGTCCCGTGGTCCTTCAGTGGACTGGCAACTGCCATGCGCCGCGCCGAGGGCCGAACAATGATCTGCTGGGACACGCAGACCGGCACGCTTCTTGGCGCGGGCGCGACGGGCGCGGCCGCCTGTGAACTGGCCGATGGATTCACCGCCGCAGTGGAGATGGGCACCACGCTGCAGGATCTGGCCGATATGGTTCCGGCCCACCCCACCCGCAGCGAACTACTTGGTGAGGCCGCGCGGCAGGCGCTTGCAAGATCATGAACCAGCAGCCCATGTCCATCGGTGCCTTCCTCGGATGGCTGGTGCTCTTTGAGGCCATCTTGGTTGGCGTCATCTTCTTGGTCATCCTGTGGACACCGACCATTCAAGGGCCGGTCATTACGGTCATCGCGCTGGCCGGCATCATCGTGATCCTCCGCGCCGCCTTCCAATTGCTCTGGAATCGGATGCTCCTCAACTATCCGCCTCACGAGATACCAGCCCACGCCACGTCGAAGCGATTCCAATCATTCAGCCTCGGCTGGATCAACATGGGACTCAGCGTCAATGCGGCGGTCGACGACACCTATCTGCACATCGAGCCGATCTTTCCATGGCGGTTGCTCGGCGCGGCCTCGGCGAGCATTCCGTTCGACGCCATGACACCCCTCGGCAAGGGTCGAATGGTTCGAGTCGATACCTGGACGATGAGTGGACCAAGGTGGTGTTTGGAACGCGCCGGGGGCCAGGCACCGCCCCAGGGTCCATGACACAGATCAACACTTTGGCGCGGTATCCCAGAGGTGTTGCCTGCGTGGCTTGAGACCTCAAGTGCTGTCTAGTGCGTCCTTGGTTTCATACATCACATCTGGCACACGCTGCGCGATCCGCGCGGCATCCGATGCGGCCAATGGCTCGACGCGATGACTGGTTTCTCGGTGTCGCTGCGCCAAGTGTTGGTAGATCTCGGTTCCCCGCGACTTCCACACGACTTCGGTGTCACTCAGTTCGCGAATCTGCTTCGCTGGCGCCCCGGCCCAGAGCGTACGTGGCGGCATTTCGGTGCCCTCTTTGACAAACGATGTGGCGCCAACGATGCACTCCGGGCCAACGATAACGTTGTCCATGAGCACCGCGTTCATGCCAATCAGGGCATTGCGTCCGACGATACACCCGTGCACGACCGCCCCGTGACCGACGTGCGCGTTCTCCTCGATCATGACGTCCTTTCCTGGGAAGGAGTGCACCACACAGGTGTCCTGCACATTGCTACCAGCCCGCAGTTCAATTCTGGCGATGTCGCCACGAAGTACCGCCGACGGCCCGACCAGACAACCCGCGCCGATGAAGACATCGCCGATCAAGACCGCGGTCTCGTGCACGAAGGCGGTCGGGTGCACGACCGGGATCACGTCTTCGAAGGAATAACAGGGCATCAGGCCACCGGCTCCTCGACCGGCGCGACCACCGGCACGCGACTTGCCACAAAGCGGAACCGGTCCGCCACGAACGCCGCATCGCACAGCGAGGCGTTGCCTGCAGGATTGACGCCGGAGCCGTGATAGTCACTGAAGGCGGCAGACTGATTCATCCAGATCTGACCAGTGAGGTTGCATGAGGTCGAAACGCCCGCATCCGTCAAAGCCTCGGTTGCCTGATCGAGCACCTCAACATTGGTACTCCACACCGCAGCTGTCAACCCACCGCGAGTCCGGGCCGTCGATGCAGCCAAGGCAATCGACTCGGCGGTGTCGGTGGTTCGGACGATGCACGTCACGGGGCCGAAGATCTCACGCTGGTAGGCCTCGGTGTCGGCGGCATCCATCTGCATGATGAGCGGAGTCGCCGTACGGGCCGCTGGAAATCGTTCGTTCTCGATCGGAGCAGACCGCCGCAGCACGCCGCAGCCCGATGTGGCAGCCTCAGACACCCGCTCCATCGTGGCCTCTGAGTTCACGGCGCCGAGCACCTCGGCGGCGCGCGCCGGATCGGATACAAACCAGTCCACAGCCTTGACGATGGCGGCCGCCGTGTCATCAAAGGACAACAGGCCATCGGGCGTCTGGATGCCGCTCGCCGGGATGTAGATATTCTGGGGTGTCGTACACATCTGTCCGGAATACAGGCAGAGCGAGAAAGCGATGTTTCCAGTCATGGCTCGCATGTCGCCAGTGCCGTCCAGCACGATCGAGTTGACGCCGGCCTTCTCGGTATACACGCGCGCCTGTGTCGCGTTCGACTCAATCCAGTCTCCAAAGCGGCTACCACCGGTGAAGTCGACGATGCCGACTTCGGGTCGCACAACCAGTTCCTCCGCGATGGGCATCTCGGCCCCGTCGCACGCCAACGTCACGACGTTGGGATCAATGCCCGCCTCTGACAGCACCTCTCGGGCGATCTCGACCGTCACAGCAAGCGGCAGAACGGCGGCAGGATGAGGCTTGACTATGACGGCGTTTCCAGTCACGAGACTCGCGAAGATTCCGGGGTATCCATTCCATGTCGGGAAGGTCGAACACCCCACGGTCACCGCGACGCCGCGCGGGACGACCCGCCATGTCTTCTCAAGCGTGATCGTCTCGGTCTTCGAGACCCGCTTGGTCCACGTCGCCGAACCCGGACACCGAGTCATTTCTCGATATCCATAGGCCACGGCTTCCAGTCCCCGATCCTGCGCGTGCGGGCCGCCGGCTTGAAAGGCCATCATGAAGCCCTGGCCGGTGGTGTGCATGACTGAAAAAGCCATCTCAAATGACCGCTGGTTCAGCCGGTGCAGTAGTTCGAGGCAGATTCCGGTGCGCGTCTCCAAGTCGGTTCGCTTCCAGGCCGCTGCGGCTGTCACGGCGGCGGGCACCAACACGTCGAGATCGACCGACGGATACGCCACGCCGGTCTCGATGCCATAGGGCGACTGTTCCGTATCGACCCATCCTGTGATGCCTGGCTGGTCAATGGCGAAGTTGCTGCCAAAGCGGGACTTCCACGAAGCAAGACCATCCTTCTTGGCGTCCTCGCCGTAGATTCGCCCGCTCGGCACCTCCGGATAGGCCGACCAGTACCCCCGTGTCTCGCTCGCCGCGAGCGCACCATCAAGTGTCTCTCGATGTGATTCAAACCATTGGTGCGACATTGGTGGGCTCCTTCCTGTCCTCAGGGGGATCATTGTAGTTGGGAGTCCCAGCCGAGGGGGCACACTCGCTCATGCACGCCCGATTACAATCGAATCCGCCATCCAATACGAGGCGGCACCCAACGCCGATGGCAGCAGCATCCACACAACCCGGCACCCTCCGCAAGGATATCTCCCTCTTTGGCGTGTTTGCGATTGCGCTGGGCACGACAATCAGCAGTGGATTCTTCCTCCTGCCTGGCATGGCCTTTGCCAAAGTCGGACCGGCGGTTCTTGTGTGCTATCTGCTCGCGGCGGTAGTCGTCCTCCCGGCGATACTCTGCAAAGCAGAACTGGCAACCGCCATGCCAAAGGCTGGGGGCGTGTATTTCTACATCGATCGCTGCTTCGGCCCGCTTGCTGGCGCCGTTGCGGGTATCGGAACGTGGATCTCGTTGACACTGAAGACGTCCTTTGCACTGGTGGGTTCCGGCTATTACATCGGGCTCTTCATTCCGGATCCTCCGGTCATTCTGATCGCCGTTGGACTCGCGGTCGTCTTTGGAGCCATCAATCTCTTTGGAGCTGGAAAGACAACACAACTTCAGAGCATCCTTGTGGTCGGGATGCTGATACTCCTCGCGTGGTTCGTTGGATGGGGTAGCCGAGACATCAACTCGACCCGATTCGACGGTTTCTGGAGCGCCGGTGGCGACACCATCGCTTCCATGGTTGGCGTCGTATTGATCTCCTACATGGGACTCACGAAAGTCGCCAGTGTCGCGGAAGAAATCCGTAATCCTGAACGCAACATCCCAGCCGGAGTCCTGCTCGCCATGGCTGCTGCGGTGCTGGTGTACATGGCCGGGATCGCGGTCATGGTGGGTGTCATACCTGCTGATGAACTGGCAACAACCTATACCCCCGCCGCACTCGCCGCCGAAGTCTTCGCGGGCCGCGCCGGAATGATTGCCATCTCGATCGCCGCCATCGCTTCATTCCTCTCGGTTGCCAACGCCGGTATTCTAAGTGCCTCACGGTATCCGCTTGCGATGGGGCGGGATCACATCTTCCCGAAGGTCTTCAGAAAGCTCGGCCGGTTCGGAACTCCGACGCTGGCGATTGCCGCGACTGTCTTGATCATCGTGCTCGAAGTGCTCCTGCTCGATCCGCTGGTCATTGCGAAGTATGCCGGAACACTCAAACTCCTGCTGTTTGCAGCACTCTCATCCGCCGTCATCGTCATGCGGGAGAGCCATCTGGCCTCCTACGATCCAGGCTTCAAGGTTCCTCTGTATCCGCTGGTGCCGCTTGCCGGCTTGACACTGTGCATTGCGACCATCGTGTTGCTTGGCTGGATTCCGATACTGTTTGCGATCGGCATGATCGTCATCTCCGTAGTGTGGTTTCAGTTGTATGCGGCCCCAAAGATCGATCGATATGGCGCCATCTTCCATGTCTTTGCTAGGCTCGGTGAACATCGGTTCGATCCGCTTGACTCGGAATTGCGGGGCATCATCAAGGACAAGGGCCTTCGAAGAGACGATCCATTCGAGAAGACTATCGCACGGGCCCGCGTCATCGAAGCGCCTGCCGATGCGGACTTCATCGCACTGGCCGCGGTGGTCTCCGATGCGCTGGCCACAGACACCGGTCGATCGGCCGATCACTTCAACCGAGGATTCCTCGACGGCACGCAGGTCGGCGCCACTCCGGTCATGGGGGGTGTCGCCTTGCCACACCTCCGGCTGGAAGGGCTGAAGCGATCACACCTCGTATTGGTCAGATGTGCTGACGGAATGGAGATCACCGTTGGAGCAGGTGTCCCAGGATCTGGCGCATCCCAGAATGTCCGCGCTCTGTTCTTCATGGCGAGTCCAGAGGATGACCCTGCGCAGCATCTGCGACTGCTCGCCAACCTCGCCGGAGCCGTCGAGCAGGACGGATTCATGGACCAATGGAACGCGGCTGCCGGCCCGGCCGAACTGAAAGCGGCGTTGCTGCGAAGCGAACACAGCCTGACAGTCTCGATTGCTCCAGGCACGCTGCCGGGCACCTGGATCGGACGATCGATCGCCTCGCTGGGTCTACCAGACGACATTCTCATTGCCTTGGTGTACCGCGACGGCGAACGCATCATTCCAACCGGACGCACCGTATTCGAGGCCAGTGATCGCGTGATCGTCATTGGCGAACCGCAGCACATTTCACAGCTCCGGTCCGACCTTGGACTGGACACCACGGAAGACCACTGAACGGAGTACCTAATGAGCACCGAGCCGCACGCCAAGAACGTCACCCCCCCGTCGTCCACTCCGGCGCCCGCTGGTGGCACATGGATGATCATGCTGGATGGCATTCTGCTGATCCTGCTCGGAGTGTTTCTCGTCATCCCCTCGGAGTCCGCCCACGACATGCTGATTCGTGGACTCGGCGTCCTGCTCTGCGCGGCGGCAGTGGCGGTCGGCGCCAAGTTGTGGATGAGTTCTACCGCCAGAAAGATCGGGCCGGTGGCGTGGCTGGCCTGCATCATTCCGTTTGTGATCGGCATCGTCCTGCTGGTGTGGCCCCAACAGTCACTCGAGGCCATTGCGATCACGGTCGGCGTGGTCGTCCTGATTCGCGGCATCATCGAAACAGCCATCGCCTTGTCGAATCGCCATCATCGTGGCTGGGAATTGGTCCTGGTACGCGGCTTGATCACGATCGCGCTGGGCATCTTCTTCATGGCGTTCCGCAGTTGGGCGGCCTACTTGCTGCTCATCCTGCTGGGCATCGATCTCATCGCGCGGGGTGCCATGGGCGTATCGATGGCCCAACAACTTCGCAAGCACGCCTCGTGATACCCCCTGACGGTTCGGATCAATACACGCGTGCTCGCAACCGAGCCGCCAGTGGCGGATCCATCGCCTCGAGTTGTTCGCACTGCCGTAAGGCGCCGATCATGCTGCCCTTGCCAAGGTGGGCCCGTCCTAGCCAATAGTGGGGTTCCGAATCACTCGGGTCGAGTTTGATCGCCTTCTCCAACGCCTTGATCGCAGCATCCATGCGTTCACGAGCGAACTCGACTTGACCGCATACGGTCCAACTCGCCGATCGATCGGGCCTCAGTTCAATGGCCGTTTGAATCGCCACGTCGGCATCCGACACCGCACCCTCGCCCAAGCGGGCGCGGGCCACGTGCACATGAATACGAACGAAGGAGGGGTCGGACCGCAAGGCCTCCTTCCAGAAGACCATGGCCTGATCGGCATTTCCCAGATCGTTATGCACCAAGCCAAGCAACTCGCAGGCCGCGGCCGTCCGATCCTTCCACTCCATGTAGTCATCCAACAATTCGATGGCCTCGAGATACCGCCTCGCGCACCGCATGATTCGCCCCGTCAAGATGCGTACTCGTGTGCTGGATGGTCGATCGGCGATCAGCGCACGGCCCAAGTCGATGGCTTGGTCCCACTGCTGGAGCTTTCCAAACACCAGCGCCAGGTTGAAGCGGGCTCGCCACGCACCATCGGAGTTCCCTGGCACTCGTGACAGCACTTCCAAGGCGTCGTCAAAACGTCGGCTCTGCGCATACAGCGCCCCGAGGTTGGTCAGCGTGGGAACATGATCGGCATCGATCGCCAGGGCGGCCTGAAACGCAGCTTCCGCCGCCTCCATGCGTCCCGCTCGGACCAGCAGATTGCCGTGATTGAAGTGAAGCGGAACGCGGCCCGTCAGCACACGGGATGCCTCTGCAAAGGCCACAATCGCCTCGTCATCCGCACCGATCGTCATAAGCGCGGCAGCTAGGCCGGTGCGTGCGCCCGGCAAATTGGGCGACAATTCCAATGCACTGCGATAGTGATCCACGCTCTGCTCGGCCCGCCCGAGTTTCATGAGGGCATACCCCAGACATGCCATGGCCTTGGGCGCGTGGTAGGCGCTCCGAGCAGAGTCCAGACTCAGCGCCTGCTCAAAGGCGGGCACGGCGGCTGGCCACTCCTTGCGACGCAGCAGTTCGACGCCGTGGATGTACCACTCGGTTGATCCCGCGGTGGGATCGGGCGACACCACATCCAAGCCCGGCGCCGATGCGTCCGAGTCTTCCAACTGGCTCTCAAGCATCAGTTGTTCGAATTCTTCGTCCACCGCATCGACCGTGCCGGACTCACCGAGATCGATCAGAGGGTTGTCCGCGATGGTGGCGTCGGACAACGCATCAATGTCGCTGGCGAAGTCGTCTGGCGTGTTCGGCAATCCCATCATCCCTTTCAGAATCCATCCACTGGCAGGTTCAGTATCGGCAGCACAATCCCCCCATGTCAACCTCCCGAACCACCGAACGCCCCGTGAAAGCCGAAAGAATCAACATCCACAACCGCTTCTCCCCACTGAATGCCCCCACTGGAGCCCCACCATGGACCTTCGATTTCCAGCCGCACGCACTCCACTCGTAACCGTCCCGGACCCGGAATCGGCGGCGTCTATGACGTCGCGCTCCGATGATGGGCGTGGTCTGCCTGCCGTGGCCCTGACGCTCATGACGCAACTTGAGCAGTGGGACGCGGCATCCGCTCGCCACTGCCGCAGGGTTGCCTCCGCGGCCACATCGCTGGGCACCTGGATGGGCCTTTCCGCACAGACCATGGATCGACTTCGGCTCTCCGCCTTTCTGCACGACATCGGGAAGCTCCGGACCCGCCGGACCATCCTGCAAAAGCCGGGACGCCTGAGCGATGCCGAGTACGCCGACATCAAGAAGCATGCCGCGGTGGGCGCGAGCATTCTTGGTGGCGAGGATGCCTTCAACGACATCATCGACATCGTGCACACCCATCACGAGCGGTGGGACGGGGATGGCTACCCAATCGGGTTGGCCGGATCCGACATCCCGCTCGAAGCCCGCATCATCGCGGTCGTGGATACCTGGGATGCCATCACTGCCATGCGTTCCTATGAGCGGCGGCGACCGGAGTTCCTCTCACTCACCGAAATTCGTCGGTGCGCTGGGACCCAGTTCGATCCCGACATCGCAGCAACCTTTATCGACATGACCTTCGAGCGGCTGCAGTCCCAACGCCGCTGCGCCTGAATTCGGTTTGGCGGGTGCTACCATGCCACCCCACGTGGCCCCGGTAGCTCAGTTGGATAGAGCAGGGCTTTCCTAAAGCTCAGGTCGTAGGTTCGAATCCTGCCCGGGGTGCTTGGCTCGCGCGGAAGGCTTTCTGCCTTCCAGCGATCTGGCCGCCCGCGACTCAATCCGCGGCCAGGCCCTGATCCACCACATACCCCTCGACCAACTCCAGAAATCGCGCCACTTCTGCGGCCACCCAGTCGGCATCCCGCCCCAACTCGGCTGCCAACAAGGCGCCTACAGCCTGGGCACAGTCCCCCGCTGCCCGCGCATCGAGCAGCAACGCCCGCGTTCGCCGAGCCAATACATCTTCGATCGTCCGTGCCTGCTCATGCCGCGCAGCATGCACGACGACGCCGCGGGGGTAGGGCAATCGCTCATGCAAGGGCTCGTGCCCCCGATCCACTTCGTCGCACACCGCCAGGACTTCCGGGGCATCCGCCCCGTACACCCGAAGCCAGTTGTCTTCGGGCATCGCTGGATCGGCTCGCTCCAGCCAACCTCGCAGATGCAGCGTATCGGTCACGCATGCGCGGCGATCCAGACCCCCAACGTCGATGGCGTGATCCATCACGTCATCCGCCATCCTGCGGTAGGTCGTCCACTTCCCACCAATGATGCTGACCAGACCATTCTGCGACACCATCACTTCATGCTCGCGGGAAATCTTCTTGGTGGCCTGACCCTTATGGCGCACCAGCGGACGCAAGCCGGCGAATACGCTCAAGACGTCCGCCCGGGTGGGATCGCGATCCAGATACCGGGCCGCGTTGCGGAGGATGAAGTCCACCTCTTCATCCGTCGCCCGCGGCTCCAACACCGGCTCGGGCGCATGCTCATCGGTCGTGCCGACGAGGCAACGCTCGTGCCAGGGAATCACAAAGAGCACGCGGCCGTCGTCGGTGTGCGGCACCATGATGGCTGTATCGCCCGAGAGAAAGAAACGATCGAGTACGAGATGCACGCCGCGGCTCGGCTCGACCGCCGAAGCGGCATCGGCATCATCCATTCGACGGACACTGTTTGAAAACACGCCGGTTGCGTTGACGACAACGCTTCCACGCACTTCCAGGCCCTCGCCAGACTCCACATCCTGAACGCGCGCACCGCACACGTGCCCGGCCTCATCGTGCATCAGTCCAGTCACCTTCGCGTAGTTGACGATGACGGCCCCGAGATCCGTCGCCGTCCGGACCAGCGTCGCGCACATCCGGGCATCGTCAAACTGCCCGTCGTGGTATTCGGTGCCGCCGTCGAGCCCGTCCGGCTCCAGGTTTGGAATACAGGCAATCGTTTCCTCAGCGCTGAGGCTGCGAGACTTCTCAAGATTGAGTTTGCCAGCGAGCAGATCGTAGAGCTTGAGGCCAATCCCGTAGAACGGCCCCTCCCACCACTTGTACCGCGGCACGACGAACGCAAGATTGGTCACCAGATGCGGCGCGTTGCCGTACATGATGCCACGTTCATGCAGGGCCTCCCGCACCAACGAGATGTTCCCTTGCTGAAGGTACCGCACACCCCCGTGCACCAGTTTGGTCGAGCGGCTGCTCGTGCCCTTGGCGAAGTCATCCTGTTCCAGCAGCAGTGTGTGGTAGCCCCGCGACACCGCATCCACCGCCACACCAAGTCCACTCGCCCCGCCACCGATCACAATGACATCGAAAGGCCCGCGAACCTCGGCGGCCAGTACCTCATTGCGTTTCATCGTCGTCCTCCTTGGCCCAGCCTCGCACGCGATCGACCGCCCGCCGCCATGTTCGCAGTTTCGCAGCAAGATGGTCGGCGTCCACTTCAGGGTCAAATCGACGGTCGAGGTGCCAGTGCCCGACAATTTCGTCGGCACCGCCGTACGCCCCCGAGCCCAGTCCCGCCATGGCCGCGGCGCCCCACGCGGTCGTCTCAAGCATTTTCGGCCGCAGCACCGAAGCATTCAATGCATCGGCCTGCATCTGCATCAACAGGTCACTCGCGGCTGCGCCACCATCAACTCGCAGTTCATGGAGCGGCACGCCCGAGTCCTGCTCCATGGCCGCGAGTACGTCGCGAACGCTCAGCGCAATGCCCTCCAGCGTCGCCCGGGCAATGTGCGCATCGGTGGTTCCGCGTGTCATGCCGAAAATCGCGGCCCGACCCCATGCGTCCCACTCCGGTGCGCCGAGCCCGGCAAAGGCCGGCACCAACACCACGCCACCGGCATCGGGCACCAACGCTGCGAGCGTGTTCACATCCGCAGCATGCTCGATGATCTTCAGTCCATCCCGCAGCCACTGAATCGATGCGCCGCCCATGAAGACGCTGCCCTCAAGTGCATAGGCCGTCGTGCCATCGCCCAGTTGCCACCCGATGGTGGACAACAGTCCATGGGTGCTCTCGGCCCGCCGATCCCCTGTGTTCATCAACAGAAAACAGCCGGTGCCGTAGGTTGTCTTGGCATCTCCTGAGCAGAGACAACCCTGACCAAACAAGGCGGACTGTTGATCGCCAATCAGACCATGCACCGCCAGGCCGCCCATGCCATCGATCTCACCAAAGGCGCCGCTGCACGGAACAACCTCTGGCAGCATGGCCGCTGGGATATTGAAGAGTGCCAGCAGGTCATCGTCCCAGCACAGTCGGTCAATGTCGTACAACATGGTCCGCGCTGCGTTGCTCGCATCGGTGACGTGCGTGCGGCCTCCGGTCAGGCACCACAACAGCCAGCACTCGACAGTGCCGAACGCAAGATGACCTGCGGTCGCAGCGGCGCGGGCGTTGTCGACGTGGTCGAGGAGCCACTTCAACTTGCTGGCCGAGAAATATGGGTCGAGCACAAGCCCAGTCCGATGCTGCACCATCTCGGCGACGCCAGGTTCATCGTGCAAGGCCTCCATGGCCTCGCTGGTCCGGCGATCCTGCCAGACAATGGCGTTGTGGATCGGCTCACCGTTGCGGCGGTCCCAGACCACGACGGTCTCGCGTTGATTCGTGATGCCCACGCCAAGCACGTCGCTGGCCCGCGGCCCGAGCTCACGCAAGACGGTGGAAAGCGTTTGCATCTGCCGATCTCGGATCTCGCAGGGGTCGTGCTCCACCCATCCGGCCCGCGGATAGTGCTGAGTAAACTCAAGTTGCGACTGCACTTGGACCCTACCAGAGAGGTCAAATGCCACCGTACGACAACTGCTCGTTCCAGCATCCAGTGCCAGCAAAAGTCCCATCGGCCCCATCCTCCCGCGCGCGTCAGGCGATGCTCACACACACGCGGTCAACATACTGGGTTCGCGAACAGCAAGTCGCGGCCCACCGGCACAATAGGGGTGCGGCCCGCCCCGCCACCCCCTCCCGAGCGTCGCGGCGAATGGCACCGAAGCCCGTGCCACACAAGCGGTTGGGAGCCTGTCCCCACTGCCAGGTGCATAGCGGGTGGATGATCGGTGGCACCACTCGCTTGAAAACATCGAAAGGAAATACGAGTTAGTTTCAAGATTGGAGGCGGGTGGGATCCGATAAGTGAATTGGCGACTGCATTCAGCACCGCTGCTATTCCGGATCAGACTTCCTTCTCTTCTCTTCCGTCACCTCCAAGCTTCGCGGCTTGGAGGTGATTTTTTTATCGGGCGGCACCACGCGAGTACTCATCTCACTGCCCCCACGCAACCTCCCAAAAACACCCCCACTACTGCTGGGCACTCACAAATCCGTTCTTCTGCTCCTCAGACCACCCATCCCACCGCTTCACGCATCCAGCACAGCAGAAACCGACCGTATTGCCGTTCCACGCCGCCGTCGGCGCACCATCGCCGACAGGCTCGCCTGAGAACGGGCATCCATCATTGATCATGCCTGGCGACGCGGCGTCGGTGGACTTCGGCCCCGACTGGCATCCGGCAAGCAGCATCGCGGTCGTAACACATACAAACAACGTCTTCATGACACACTCCTTCTTGGGACTTGCAAGAACTCACTCGAACCGCGGCAGGGTACCGGTTCACACCCGCCTCAGGGGCACGCCGCATCAACGACCCAGCAGGGATTGCCTTCGGGGTCGGCAAAGGCCCCGAACCAGAACCCATCGGCCTCGCTGAAGGCCGGCCCGTGGTCCACCCGCCCACCGCAGGCCGCGACATGACTTAGGAGTGACGCAACATCATCCACCTCAAACTGCATCAGCACAGTATTGCCACTGCGGTCGCCCGGCTCGACGTCTACTTCCTTGGCCATTCCAATTCCGATGCGGATTCCAGAAGCGGTTTCCAAATTCGCAAAGTGCACACCATTCTCGAACAGTCTCGACACGCTGAATCCAAGCACATCCCGATACCACCCGACCATTGCATGGAAGTCGTCGGCCAGAATCACTGTTTCGCGTGGCTTCAAATCTGGGGTTGTCATTCTGAGGGCGCCTCCTATGGGTGGTCACACGTTGAAGAGAAAGTGGACCACATCCCCATCCTGCATCGCATATCCCTTGCCCTCGCTGCGAAGTTTGCCGGCTTCCTTGATGGCCTTCTCGCTCTTGAGCGTAAACAGGTCATCGCAGTGATAGCACTCGGCCCGAATGAACCCCCGCTGGATGTCGCTGTGAATCGTCCCCGCCGCCTCCGGGGCCGGTGAGTCACGGGGTATCGACCAGGCCCGGACTTCCTTGTCGCCCGCGGTATAGAACGTCGACAGACCGAGTACCTCGTTCATGGCGGCAGCAAGCACACCGATGGCTGGACGATCGATGCCCATCGACTCGAGCATCTCCGCCTGATCGGAGGGCTCCATTTCGGAGATCTCCGATTCGATGGTTGCGCACACGATGACGGCATTGGCATCTGCGGCGCGTACGGCCTGCATCGCGTCGGTTCTTTCGTTCACCCCATCCTCGTCGACATTGGCGACCAACAAGATGGGCTTGGCTGACATGAATCCGTAGGACTTCAATATGGCCTGCTCCGCATCATCCCACGCAGCCGTCCGAACCGGCTGCTCGTTTCCCAACACCTCCTGCACGCGCTCCAGAACAGCCAATCGCTTCTTGGCATCCGCATCCCCGCTCCGCGCTGCCCGGGCGGCCTTCTCGACAGCACCCTCCACCACCACGAGGTCGGCGAGAATGAGCTCGGCCTCCATCGCAGCGATGGCCGCGGCCGCGTCCCCGCCCTCCCAGCACTTCACCACGTGCACGAGCGCATCGACCGTTCGAATGTGGGAGAGCACCTGATTCAAACTGGATACGCCACCACCAGAGGGAACACCCGGGATATCGACGACGTGCACCATGGCAGGAATGATCTTCTCCGGTGGGATGAACTCGGCGATACGTTCGAGCCGCGCGTCCGGCATGGCCGCAATGCCGACATTGGGCTTCATTGAGCCCACCTGAACCGGAACGGCATGGGCCGTCAGCGCCTGAAAGAGCGTCGTCTTACCGACGCCCTGTAATCCAATCAAACCGCATTCCATCCAAGCAGCACTCCATCCCAAGGACATCCATTGGCCTCGTGGAGGCCGTGACCGCAAATCGTATCAGCGAGACTCCGCCGAGCAACGATCGAGCATGTACGTCGCGATCATGCCAACGATGATGGTGAGGACGAAGATCCCGAAGACCATTCGCATCGTTGTGAGTGAGTGACTGTCGAAGGCCGTCATCAGCACGCCAGGCACGATTTGCAGCACCGCCGCCGAGAGCAGGCCCGATGCGTTGACGATCCCGATGGCGGCCCCGACATTGGCTGGATCCACAGCATCGCAGGCGACCGGGAAGGTCAGGACCGCCACACCGATGCCGAGCCCGAGCAGCAGCAGATTTACAGCGGCGAACCAGAATGGCATGTCTGCATTGATGCCCAGAATGCCCAGCACAGCGATCAGCGCGACAACTTGCCCGCCGAGCATGATGGGCCTGCGAATCCGCCACCGGTCAGCCGCCCATCCCACAATGGGCGGCGAAACGGTCATGCCGATGAACAGCCACGCGTTGAGCCAGACTGCTTCAGTGTGGGTGTATCCGAACCCCTGCTGCAGTGGCACATCCCACAATCCGCCGAAGCCAAAGATTGTCGCCATGAGCGAGGCGGCCACAATGCAGGCCAGCCGCACCTGTCGGACCTGAAGGACTTCCCGGAACGACTGCATCAATGTCTTCGCGCAGGCCTCTCCCGTCGCGACCTCGCCGCGGCTGCTCGTTGAACCGATGAAAAGCCAGCACATGAGTGCGATCAAGGCGCCCACCAGCGCAAAGTCCACCATGATCCCCCGCCAAGACTGAATGTTGAGCAGCCCGTCCACGCCGGCGTCGCCGATGAGTGCGCCCGCGCCAAAGGCCATGTCCACCAGTCCCATCGCCAAGGCGAACTGCCGGAGCGGCAAGCGTCGCCGCGCCACGAGGCCGGCTCCAGGAAATGCAAATGCCGCGAAGGCACCCATCAGCGAGCGGGCCAGCACCGCAGACCAGAAGCCATCGGCGCCGGAAAGCATCCAGGCCGAGAGTCCGACCCCGAGCGCCATCGGCGGCAGCAATCGACGCGGGCGAAAACGATCGAGTAGCAATCCAGCGGGAATCTGCATCGCCGCATAGACGAAGAGAAAAGAGGCCGACACGATGGTGAGTTGCACGGTGCTCAGCGTGAGTTCACGCTCCAGTTCTCGCTGCATCGCGCCGATCGAATTCTGCACCGCCAGTTGGTAGGTGACGAACAGGGTCGCGGCGGCCCACGCAACCCAGTTGGCAATCGTGGCGACAGCGAGATGTGGAGGCGGCACGGGCCGCTGCGACTCATCCATGCCACGAAGTATCGTGTATCGAGGGGGCGGTGTGCTGCTCATATGGGCAGCAGTCCCACTGCCTGAGCGTCTTCACGGGAACCAAATGAATGGATGTGGTCGTGTGAGTCTGTGGCATGAATCCAACCCGCCTGTGAAGCCAGGTGGCCTCACGACGCGGGAGTCGGCTCCACCGCATCCGTTTCAACGGAATTCGGCTCGGCGCTCATGGCTGTTGGATCCATCAGCCGACCGACTTCACGCCATCCAATCAACACGCCCATCACAATGAGAAAGACCCCGAAGGCCCGCTTGAGTTTCGCCTGATTGATGCGACCCCCGAGGCGAGCCCCGACCACGGCACCGACCCCGCCCACGACAATGAAGAGCCAGATCGTGTTCCAATCGACGTGCAGATCCAGTTCGTTCAGCACGCCGAGGTACTTCCAGAATCCCACCCCTGACTTCAACACAATGATCATCAAACTGGTCGCGACCGCTTGGTGCATCCCCAGTCCGCCCAGAAGAACCAACGCAGGCACAATCAGGAAGCCGCCGCCAACGCCGACGAGGCCCGTCAGCACGCCAACACCGAGTCCTTCTGCCATGACCAACGCCACTCGCTCGCCCGCATGCGGGAGCGGTGCAACCGACGGCGACCCGCTCTGGCGGACAGCGGTGGAAGAACCTCGCACCATCAACCAGGCCGCCACCAACATCACCACCGCAAAGATCAGCAACTGCACCGTGCCCGAAATCCACAGCGACCCCCACGCCCCCACGTACGTTCCCGCCGTCGCCGGCACGCCGAACAGCACGACGGTCCGCCAGTGAATGCGTCGAGCAAGGGCCCCCGGAACAGCGCCAATCAGTGCAATCCCACCCACAATGGCCAGCGACTCGGCGATGGCCGGCTTGTCGGCATGGCCGAGTACATAGATCAACACCGGAACCGTCAGAATGGACCCGCCCGAGCCCATGACTCCGAGGCTCAGTCCGATCGCAATGGCGCCGAGAAGTGCAAACAGCATGGTTCAACCTGTAACGGCGGCAGAGCCGCGTAAGGATCTCGCTCAGGACGCGGTCTGCGGAGCCGACGAGGCCTGTGAATCGAGTGCCGTGGTCCAGGCGTGATACCCACCCTCAAGATTCGCCACGGTGCGGCCTGAGCGGGCCAGCATGGTGCAGGCTGCCGCGGACCGACCGCCGCTCCTGCAATTGACGATGACTGGTTCACCCTCAGGCAGTTCCGCGAATCGATCGAGCAGTCGTGTGTATGGAATGTTGACCGCGCCTTCGATCATGCCAGCGGCGCACTCGCCGGTGGTGCGGACGTCGAGCAGGGCGGCACCCCCGTCCCGCATCGCGGGCACATCGCCGGGCAGCACTTCGTCGATCGTTGCGCCCCCGCCGATTGACTCGAGGGCGACCGCAAGGGTCGAGGGGCTTGTCCACCCGACTATTCGGTCAAGTCCGATGCGAATGAGTTGGCGAATGACGTCTTCCAGTTGATCACGCTCCACGATCAGCACGATGTCCTCGTCGGGCTGGATGAAGGAACCCATGCTTGAAAGGAATCCCACGCCGCCAAGGGGCTTGAGGCTGCCCGGCAGATGACCGCAGCGGAAAGTGGACCACACCCTCGTGTCAATGACAGCGACGGTCGTGGTGTCCACGGTCGCAAGCTGCTCGGCCGTGTAGTGCTCGGGCCGCGGCAATGCTCCGAGCAGCCGGACACCATCACGGTTGTCCAGTTTCATACGTGCAAAATAATACGGCGGATCGGACCGGCCACTCAGAATGAACTCGACGAAGGAATCAGCATCCGCCGACGCACGCAATGCCGGGTTGTGTCGCTTCTCGTATCCCACGGTGCTCTGCGGCACGGCGCCGAGTGCCTTGCCACACGCGCTGCCACTTCCGTGGGCAGGCCAGACCTGCCAGTGGTCGGGCAGTTCCAGAAAGCCACGGGCGGACTCGCCCAGTGTGCGAGCGCAGGCTTCCTTGGTACCGGCAAATCCTGCGGCCGTCTCCAGCAGATCTGGACGCCCGAGGTCGCCAACAAAGACAAAGTCGCCGGTAATCACACCCATCGGTTCGCTCGCGACGGCCCCGAGGTCCGTAACCTCAAAGCACAGGTGCTCGGGTGTGTGGCCCGGCGTGTGGACCGCGCGGAACTGAATGTTGCCGACAGTGAAGGTGTCGCCATCCTTCAGGAGTTGGTGCTCATACGACCCGCCGCCGTGGCGATCATGCAGCCATCCATACTTCCAGTCGGCATCACCCTCATCGGACACATACACTTTGGCCCCGACGCGCTCGCCGAGTTCACGGGCTCCTGAGAGAAAGTCGGCGTGAATATGCGTCTCGGCGCAGGCCACAATGGTCAACCCATGGGCACTTGCCAGATCGATGTAGCGATCGATATCCCGCTCCGGGTCAATGACGATGGCGTCGCCTGTGGCCTGACATCCGATCAAGTAAGCGGCCTGCGCCAATGCGTCGTCGTAGATCATCCGTAGAAACATGTACCGGTCTCCCGTGGCGTTGCGACTGGTGGCCACTTGACTGTTTGGGGGCATCAAGACCGCTGCCCAGTTCAACAAACTGCATCGAGCAGCCATCCTACCCGGCTTGACCATCCTCGACCCCCCGGCCCCAATTCGTCCACCGGCCCTGCTGATACGATGAGCGGCGGAGCATTCCCATGCGTGTTCGCACCATTCTGACCATCTTGCTCGCTGTGCAACTCGTGCTGGTCGCGTCGCTGGTCGGCTTGGCGATCGCCATGCAGCAGACGCAGTTGGAGGCCGTCGAAGCAGAAGAGCGACGATTGACGTCGTATCAACTGGCCGATGAACTTCGGCAGTCCTCGGACGACCTCACCCGCTTCGCCCGCACCTTCGTGGCCACCGGGGATGCCCGATACGAGCAGTACTTTCGACGCGTCCTGGCCATCCGTGACGGTACCGCGCCGCGGCCCGAAGGCTATGAAGGAATCTACTGGGATCTGCTCGCCGCCGGCCATGGCAAAGACTGGCTAGAAGACCCGCCCAGTTCACTTCGAAGCCGCATGCTCGAAGCGGGCTTTACGAACGAAGAATTCGACCAGCTCAGTGAGGCGCAGAATCGCTCGGACGCCCTGGTGCGACTCGAAGACGTCGCCATGAATGCCGTCCAAGGCCGCTTCCTCGATCGCAGCGGTGGCTTTACCCTGGAAGGCCCGCCCGACCGCGACCTGGCCATCGCTCAGGTGTACGGCGAGACCTACCACGCCGCCAAAGCAGACATCATGGCGCCAATCAGCAAGTTCATGAAAATGATCGAGCAGCGGACGAGCGCCGAGGTGGCGGCCTTGAATGTCCGAGAGCACACACTGGAAGTGATCAACATCGCGGCAGCAGGCTGCCTGTTGCTCTCTACCCTTGTGTCGATCCTGCTCATTCGCAGCCGACTCCTCCGCCCGATCGAACGGCTGGCCGAAGCCGCGGAGCAGGTTGCGGCGGGCGACATGAGTGCACGGGCCGACCTCACTGGTGGCGGTGAAATCGGCGCCTTTGGCCGCACATTTGACGCCATGATTGCGGCCGTCGACCAACACATTGGCGAAGTCGAATCGGCGCATACCGCACTCGCTGCCCAGGCCGAGTCGCTCGAAGAGGAACGCCAGCGCAGCGAGCACCTGCTTCTCAACGTCTTGCCGGCCACCATCGCGGACCGTCTCAAGGGCGGCGAAGAAGACATCGCTGAAGCCTTCCCGGAAGTGTCGGTATTGTTCAGCGACATCGTCGGCTTCACCGAGATGAGTGCTCGTGTGGGCGCCAAGCAGGTAGTGGACATGCTCAACGAAGTGTTCGGTCTGCTCGACGAACTCGCCATCAAGCACGGAGTAGAGAAAATCAAGACGATTGGCGACTGCTACATGGTGTGCGCAGGCGTCCCGGATCGCAGCTCAACCCATGCCCAGGAGATTGCCGCCTTCGCGCTGGACATGCAAAAGGCGCTGAGGGCCTACTCCCAGCGATCCGGCCGTGACCTCACAATGCGCACCGGCATCCACACGGGTACCGTCGTCGCCGGCATCGTCGGCACCAGCAAGTTCTCCTACGACCTCTGGGGCGACGTCGTCAACATCGCCAGCAGGATGGAGTCGACAGGCCAGCCGGGCAGCATTCAAGTGTCTGACGCTGTGCATATCCGACTGCAAGACGACTTCACGTTCGAGCCCCGCGGCGACGTGGAAATCAAAGGGCGTGGACCGATGCATACGTGGTATCTGACGGGACGGCGGGATACGTCGCCATCTCCATGATCATCAGGGAAGCATGCCCGAACGCCAGCCAAGAGCCTTTGAACTGATCGACCTGTGTCCGCCCTACGGAAGTAGGCATCGACCTCATGCTGGCCTGCTACGCCTCGGATGAGACGCGGCAGTAACTCGCCGGCAACAGCGTGTCCATTCCCGCGCGTCGGCCACGCCTCGTGGACCGGGACTCCACGCTCCCTCGGCCGCCTGAGTTCCCAATGCAGCCACATTGATCACGCGATCGGAACCGCGCAGGATCTGCGCACGTACAGGGTTCTACTGGCCACAACCGCACTTCCGCCCCGACATGAAAGGATCACCCGGTCGCGATACGCCGTGCCATGCCGCTTCTTTCTCAGGATTACCACCCGTGCCACACCCAATAGCGTTCTTGCTGGCCGCCACCTTTGCGACGGCTGCCACCGGCGGTACCCTCTTCGATCAAATCGGCGATCTCTCCGGATCCTCGCTCACCGGCGACACGTACGGCAGCATGCACTTCCTGCCTGAGATCCCAGAGACAAGCGACCTCGCCGCGGTCGATGACTTCGCCTTCGAGCACCGGAACACCGTGGACGCCGTTGAATTCATCTTGGACGGCTGGTACTACTTCGACGGGCCCGGCGACGTGGCAAACTGGCAGGTCAATATCTACAGCGATCTCGAAGCGGCGGCGACCAACCTAGTTGGGGACATCCTCTCGCACGACAGTGACCCGATCTTCATTGAGCCGTGGGTTGGACAGGGCTGGTTGGTTCGGTTGCCGGTGGCCCTGACGCTCGATCCGGGCACCTACCTGCTCAGCGTCCTCATGTCGAACCCCTACCCGGACAACGGCTGGGTCGGTGTTGCAACCAGCACAATCGGGAACAATCAGGCGTGGCAGGTCAGTCCTGGTGGAAACTATGTATTCAGTCCGTCCATTGAGGCGCCAGACAATCTGGCCTACCGGCTGACCGGTACGCCGGTCCCCGCCCCTGGCGCCGTTCCCCTGCTACTGGCCGCTTCGCTGGCCACCCGACGACGAGCGCGGTCGCGTCTCACACAAGTTGCTTGAGAACTTGCCACAATGCCACGCATGGCCAAGACTGGCAAAAGGGATGTGGTTGCCGAAGCCGCCGCGCTGCCACCGCCGGAGGCCGAGCGACTGCTCCAGAAGCATCTGCGGAAACGACCGCGGGATATCGCCGCTGCAGAAGCCTTGGCCGACTTGCTCGCCGGGCAGAGCCGTCTTGGCGAGCTGACCGACGGGCTTATAAGGCTCGCGCACGCGGGCGGGGCGACGGCAGGGCTTATCCGCTATGCGAGTGACGCCGCTGTCTTGAAGAATGACCATGCCACGGCGTTGGCGATGAGCACGCTCGGCACGAAGCGATTCCCAGAAGATGCCATGCTCTGGTATCGCCGAGGACGGGCGGAACTGGCCAATGCCGATGCCTCGGCTGCCGCGAAATCTTTCAAGGTCGCTCATGAACTGGAGCCGGATGACAACATCATTCTGGCGGCTCTGGCCGACGCAGATCTGTCGAGGGGATCGTTTCCACTGCCCGACCAATACGCCATCGAAATCCTCAACCGGGAACCGGATGTCGCCTCCCATCATGCCCGGCTCGGCACAGCGCACCGACTGAACAACAAACTCGATGAGGCCGAGGCCTGCTTCCGTAAGGCGATTTCATTGGATCCATCGCTTCCATCATCGCATGCGGGCCTTGCGGAAACGGTGGAGTCGATGGGCCGCAGTGAAGATGCCTCGGATCAGTTGCAACCGATCATCGAGGCGGGCGATCCATCCTTCGCGGTCGTCTCCGCTTGGTCGCGTATCCGGCAGCGGCTCGGAGATCGCCCCGCTGCCATTAAGGCGATGGAAAAATACCTCGCATCCAATCGGGGACTGCCCAACCACGTCTCCCAGATGACCATGCAACTCGGTCTGGCCTACGAGAAAGCAGGCAGGCCGGATGACGCCTTCCGCTGCTGGACGCAGGGCAACGCTACGCACCGTGGGCGATGGAACCCGCAGGCACACGAACAACTAGTCGATGCGATGATCGACACTTTCACAAGCGACACGCTGCCAGTACTCCCACAAGCCAAGCCCGCGCCATTCACACCAGTCCTAGTCGTGGGCATGTATCGCAGCGGCACGACCCTGACCGAACAGATCCTCTCGGCGCATCCGAGGGTCGCACCCGGCGGCGAGAGCCCTGCCATGCCCGATGCTGCGGGACATATTGCCATAGCGATGGGTGGAATCAATTACTTCCCACGCCGCATCGGAAAGGTGACGCAGGAACAGGTCGAGGAGGCCGCCGCGATCTACCACGATCGCATCCAGTCACACGCCGGCACTGGGGATTACGTCGTCGACAAATTGCCGATGAACTACCTCAACCTCGGCATCGCCTCCATGATCCTTCCAAACGCCCGCGTCCTGCACATCGTGCGTGACCCAATGGACACCGCGATTTCGTGCTACAGCAACTCATTTGCATCGCAGATGTCATTCACGGCGGATCTCGAACATCTCGGTCATGCCATCTCCCAGCAGCGACGCATCATGAAACACTGGGCCGAAGTTGTTGATCTTCCCGTGCTCGAAATTCCGTACGAGACCCTCGCCGCCAACCCGGAACCCACCCTCCGCGACGTACTCGACTTCCTTGACCTGCCTTGGGACAACGCCCTCCTCCGCTTCCACGAATCGAAGCGGGTGGCCGCCACTCCCAGCATGGATCAGGTCCGCCAGCCCATCAATACCTCCGCCGTCAACCGAGCCGCGGCCTTCAAACGGCATCTGGGCCCGCTTCGGGAGTCACTTGGCCTATAGGTAGAGGCCCTCTAAAAGGCACGTCTAGCCTCAAAAATCAGCCCCAAGACGCTGATAGCAAAGAATTTATCCTTCTTCCTCGATTTTCTGCCCTGTAGAGCACCCGCGTTCTAGTACGGTGTGGACACCGATCCTCCGGAAGAGGGCTCGGCGGAAAGAGAGAAGAGAAAGGAACAAAAGTTATGAAAGCAATTCACTTCGGCCTCGGAGCCGTTGCGACCATTGCAGTCACCGGCTTTGCGTCGGCTGATGTCATCATGGACCAGATCGGAAGTATGGACGGCAGCGCTGTTGCGGCTGGCACCATCCATGGAACGCAGGAATTCATTGACTACGGCGCGTACAGCCTCGTTGCGATGGATGACTTCTCGATCAGCGAGGACATGACCCTGACCTCAGCGAGCATGGTGCTCGGCGGCTGGAATGGCTACCCAGGCGACCCAACCAACGTCACCGGATACACCGTCAACATCTATAGCTCGGTTGCAGCAGCTGCTGGTGACCTTGTTGGTGATGTTCTCTCGCTGTACATCGCGAATGACGGCTCTTGGGATGGCGGCTGGATGGGCAATGGCCACCTTGTGACCTTCGACCTCGGAGGCGCTGAACTTGCCACTGGCGACTACTGGCTTGGCATCACACCGCTCAACCACTTTGCAGCGGGCAATGGTCAAACTGGTGTATGGACCAGCAACATTGGAGATGGCTCCGGTCATCAGGCCAATCCAGGTGGCGGCTTCGGAATGCCAGACAACTGGTCGGCAGGTGGCGAGAACTACGCCTACAGTCTGGAAGGCAACGCGGCCATACCAGCTCCTGGCGCCTTGGCCCTTTTGGGCTTGGCTGGCTTCGCCCGCCGGAGGCGTCGTTCCTGATCTTTCTCTTCTTTCCGTCGCGTGCTGAAATCAGCTCGGGACTTGAGTCAATCTGATTCACCCCACAGCCCCCCGCCTTGGCGGGGGGCTGTTCATTGGGGCTCGCCGGGCCGTAGCATGGAAGCATGCTGACACTACTCACGATCGCCCTGATAACCACCGGTTCCGAGGTTGCTGCGACTATCACCGACACGTCGCCCACCTGCACGCTCGAGTACACCATCACCAACGAAGCAGGCGATCCCATCCCAATCCGGTTGACCATGATCGGTGGTGATGGCTCCGACCCCGGTACGGTCTTTGACAACGCGGATGCCGACCCGCTGCAACTGGCTGTCCGACGCAATGTCGTCTACGACATCGATGGCAGCGGCGCCATCACGATTCCACCGGGCCAGTGGCTGGTGATCGCAAGCCGCGGCATGGAATACGACATTGCAACGACGCGTATCGGGCCGTCCGAAGACAGTCATGTGAAATGGACCACCACACTCCCTCGGGCTATCGACACCACAGGCTGGGCCGCCGGCGACTTCCACTTGCACACCCTCACCTACAGCGGCCACGGCGACTCGAACATGCCCGAACGGATGATCTCAATCGCCGGCGAGGGCGTGGAGTTCGCAGTCGCCACCGATCACAATCACAACACCGACTACCACCCGACCATGCAGGAAGTCGGCGCGGACCCGCACTTCACCGCGGTCACTGGCAATGAGATTTCCGCGACCTATGGCCACTTCAATGCCTATCCCCTCGATCCGGATGCAAAGGTCATCGATTGGCACGCCGAGGCACCCGCCCTGTTTGCAGACACGCGAGACGAGTCCAATGCGTGGAACGTGACGCCCGTCATCCAGGTCAACCATCCCCGCTGGGGCAACATCGACTACTTCGGCGCGCGAGGCCTGGACCCCTTCGCCGCCAGTTCTGAGCACGCCGATTGGTCATGGGACTTCGACGCTGTTGAGATACTCAACGAGAACGCGGGATGGGGCTGGTACGACGCCGAAGTGACAGACGTTCCGGTGCGGGCCTCGCGGCACAGCGTCATGCGAGACTGGATCAACATGGTCAACGCCGGCCACGCGGTTGCCCCGATGGGAAACAGCGACTCGCACGCGGTCGAAGTGAACTTCGCGGGCATCCCCCGCACCTACGTGCGTGTGGATGACACGTCGCCGAATGCCATTGATCCGACGCAGGTCGCAGCGGCCGTTCGCCGCGGCGCCGTCATGGCCACCAC
>Ga0315338_1000381_pt1 | contig 114382 bp, 95 predicted proteins | sample ASW8metaG_FD_204518 | JGI IMG/M metagenome (GOLD analysis project Ga0315338, IMG submission 204518) | Ammonia-oxidizing marine archaeal communities from Monterey Bay, California, United States - ASW #8 | ecosystem: Environmental > Aquatic > Marine > Coastal | place: USA: California | collected...
CGCTTCCGCAAGCACCTTCGTGATTGCCGCCGTCAACGTCGTCTTCCCATGGTCAACATGACCAATCGTTCCAATGTTACAATGCGGCTTGCTACGATCAAATTTCTCTTTGGCCATTGTATTTCTCCGTTATCTCCGGCTGCCTCAGCTCTTTGTTACGCTAACTTTGCCAAAACTTCGTCTGAGACGTGTTGTGGCACTGGTTCATAATGATCAAACACCATGGAAAATGTTGCACGGCCTTGTGTCTGGGAGCGAAGATTATTCACATACCCGAACATGTTGGCTAACGGCACCATGGCATTTACGACTTGCGCGACACCGCGCGGATCTGTTCCGGTCACCTGACCGCGGCGACTGTTCAAGTCACCCATGACATCACCGATATATTCATCAGGTGTCACAATTTCGACTTTCATCATCGGCTCCAGCAAGCGTAAGCCAGCTTTGCGGGCGATTTCGCGCATGGCAGATCGACCCGCGATTTCAAAAGCCATAACCGAGCTATCAACGTCATGATAAGCGCCATCAATCAGCGTGCAATCCACATCGATCAGTGGAAAGCCCGCGAGAACACCGGTTTCAACGATGTCCTTGACACCTTTTGCGACACCCGGAATGTATTCTTTTGGAACCGAACCACCCGTAATCGTGTCTGTAAAGGTAAAGCCAGCACCCGGCTCGCCCGGTTTGACAACCAATTTAATGCGCGCGAACTGACCGGAACCACCGGACTGTTTCTTATGGGTATAATCAAGCTCGGCTTCCTGCGTGATGCTTTCACGGTAGGCAACCTGAGGCGCGCCAATATTGGCTTCGACACCAAATTCGCGCTTCATCCGATCAACAATAATGTCGAGATGAAGTTCGCCCATCCCTTTAATGATGGTCTGGCCACTTTCGTAATCACTCGTCACCCGGAAAGACGGATCTTCCTTCGCGAGACGGTTCAGGGCAACGCCCATTTTTTCCTGATCGGTTTTGGTTTTCGGCTCAACCGCGATCTCAATCACGGGATCCGGAAATTCCATCCGTTCGAGAATAACCGGCTTCGCTGAATCACAAAGCGTATCTCCCGTTGTGGTGTCTTTCAAGCCAGCAACAGCAACAATGTCACCTGCGCGAGCCTCTTTCACATCTTCCCGGCTGTTGGCATGCATCTGCAACATCCGACCAACGCGCTCACGGCTATTCTTGATCGAATTAAGCGTCTGCGTACCAGTATTCAGAACACCGGAATAAACCCGCACAAATGTCAGCGAGCCTACAAACGGGTCATTCATCACCTTAAAGGCGAGACCGGAAAACGGCTCATCATCAGAAGGAAGCCGCATGATATCTTCATCCGTCTTAACATCGATACCTTCAGTTCCACCGATATCGATGGGAGAGGGCATAAAATCGATGACGGCGTCGAGAAGAGGCTGCACACCCTTGTTCTTAAAAGCTGTTCCTGTCAGAACCGGAACAAAATCTCCGTTCAATGTACCCTTACGGATGCAGCGACGAAGTGTATCTTCATCTGGCTCGTTACCTTCAAGATAAGATTCAAGAGCTTCCTCATCTACTTCGATAGCCGTATCGAGCATAGCTTCACGGTATTCTGCAGCTTTATCAGCAAGATCAGCGCGAATGTCACGATATTCAAATGACGCGCCCATTTCTTCGCCGGTCCAGACAATTTCCTTCATCCGGATCAGATCAACAACGCCTTCAAATTCGGCTTCGGACCCGATTGGTAACTGGAGAACCAATGGGTTCGCACCAAGACGCGTCTTAAACATTTCAACACAGTTATAGAAATCAGCGCCTGTTCGGTCCATCTTGTTGACAAAGCACATGCGCGGAACGCGGTACTTGTCAGCCTGACGCCAAACAGTTTCGGATTGCGGCTCAACACCGGCAACGCCGTCAAATACGGCAACCGCACCATCAAGCACACGAAGTGAACGTTCGACTTCAATAGTGAAATCAACATGGCCTGGCGTATCAATGATATTGATACGGTGATCGTTCCAGAAGCATGTGGTTGCAGCCGAGGTAATCGTAATACCTCGCTCCTGCTCTTGCTCCATCCAGTCCATAGTTGCTGCACCGTCATGCACTTCACCAATTTTGTGAGACACGCCTGTATAGTACAGAATACGTTCTGTCGTTGTTGTCTTACCGGCATCAATATGGGCCATAATCCCGATATTGCGGTAGTCTTCGATGGGCGTTGTACGTGCCATGTCCGAAATCCTAATTAATCTTGCGTCTTCTAAAAATTGCTACCAGCGATAATGTGCAAATGCGCGGTTCGCTTCTGCCATCTTGTGCGTATCTTCACGTTTCTTGACAGCGCCACCACGTTCGTTAGAAGCATCAAGAATTTCACCCGACAGCCGATCCACCATTGTCACCTCAGAACGCTTACGCGCGCTAATGATCAACCAACGAATGGCCAGGGCCTGGGCGCGCTCAGAACGAACTTCAACCGGCACCTGATATGTCGCGCCGCCAACACGGCGGGAGCGAACCTCAAGGTCTGGCTTAATTTTATCAAGAGCTTCATGAAAGACTTCAACCGGGCTATTGCCAGTTTTCTTTTCGATCACATCAAAGGCACCATAAACGATACCTTCGGCTGTGGTTTTCTTGCCTGCAAGCATGAGGGAGTTCATGAACTTTGTCAGAACAACATCCCCAAACTTGGCATCAGGGAGAACTTCGCGTTTTTCTGCGGCGTGACGACGTGACATCCGATTACTTCCTTATTTAGGCTTCTTAGCGCCGTATTTGGAGCGGCGTTGGCGACGATCAGCAATGCCCTGTGTATCCAGCACACCACGAATGATGTGATAGCGAACACCTGGCAAGTCTTTTACACGACCACCGCGGATCAATACGACTGAATGTTCCTGCAGGTTATGCCCCTCACCCGGGATATAGCTTGTGACTTCGAAACCGTTGGTCAGACGAACACGGGCGACTTTTCGCAACGCAGAGTTCGGCTTCTTCGGTGTCGTTGTATAAACGCGTGTACAAACACCCCGTTTCTGAGGACATGCCTCCATAGCGGGCACTTTAGTACGTGAAATCGGCGTTTTGCGCGGATTTCTAATCAGCTGATTAATAGTAGGCATTCATCTTCCTATCATTCGTTACCGCAAATAGCACAGCCGCGCGCAGCTGCGGCTCTGCTCGCGGTCGGGGTTTTTTGCGTCCACCCGAAAAGACCTAACACGCACGTTTTTTGACAAAATCCTGACGACGCACGGAAAATATACGAAACACTACTCTGTCAGGAGCGCGCAATATATGGGCGAGACCCACCCCAGTCAAGCAGAAAAGATTACGATTTTACTAATCCGGAAAAAGCGCAATTTTCTGCCCTTCTCAACACAAGATTTAGGACCCAATATGGCAATTTCACGGCACAGCGAACCCGATTTGCCGATCGCCCGAAGGAAGGCCTTGATGGGAACAAAAAAATCGGCGCCCCACCAAGAGCGCCGATTCCGTTTTAACTGTTTGGAATCAACTGCGCAGGTTATCTCCAGCAGCGATTCTTGCCCCTTATTCCGCGGCGGGCACTTCACCTTCAGCGGCCTCAGGTGTCAACATCTCCACTCGCGCGCCAGCGGCGTCCTGAATTTCCTTGTCTTTCTCTGCAGCGACAATTTTCAGACGATTCATCTGAGCCCCTGTTCCGGCAGGAATCAAACGTCCGACAATGACGTTTTCTTTCAGCCCAATCAGGGTGTCTTTCTTGCCGGCTACAGATGCTTCGGTCAGGACCCGCGTGGTTTCCTGGAAAGAAGCTGCCGATATAAAGGAATTCGTCTGCAAGCTGGCTTTTGTAATCCCAAGCAGGATCGGGCTACCTTGAGCCGGTGCCAGTCCTTCTTCTTCAAGCTTGAGATTTTGAGCTTCAAACTCTTCGCGATCAATATGTTCGCCAAGCAGGAAGGTACTTTCACCAGATTTTTCAATCTCGATCTTCTGCAACATCTGGCGGCAAATCACTTCAATATGCTTGTCATTGATCTTCACGCCCTGCAGACGATACACATCCTGAATTTCATTGATCAGGAAGTTAGCCAACGCCTCGACACCCAGCACTTTCAGGATATCATGGGGAGCAGGGTTACCATCCAGCAGATAGTCACCAACCCTCACATAGTCACCTTCATTGACGGCCAGATGCTTGCCTTTCGGAATGAGGTATTCCACAGGCTCCGCCCCCTCGCCTTCCGGCCGAATGGAAACCCGACGCTTGGATTTATAATCCTTGCCAAATTCCACATACCCGTCTGCTTCGGCGATGATAGCGTGATCCTTTGGACGGCGCGCTTCGAACAATTCCGCAACCCGCGGCAGACCACCCGTAATATCCTTGGTTTTTGATCCTTCGCGCGGGATACGAGCCAAAACGTCACCGGCCTGAACGTCCGAACCATCTTCAACTGAGAGAATAGCGTCAACAGGCAGGAAGTAGCGGGCCTCATGGCCGCTCGGCAATGTCAGCAATTCACCTTCCTTGTCCCGCAATGTCACACGGGGACGAAGATCACTGCCTTTCGGCTGCTGTTTCCAGTCGACGACGATCTTACGGGCAATACCCGTTGCTTCGTCGACCTGCTCCGCCATGGAGATACCGCCAACCAGGTCTTTATAGCCAACAGTACCTTCGAGTTCCGTGATAACCGGTGTTGTAAACGGATCCCATTGAGCGAGCTTTTCGCCTTTGCTGACCGTTGCACCGTCATCCGCAAGTAAACGCGTACCATAGGTAATTCTATGGCGAGCCCGTTCGCGGTTATTGGCATCTACCAGAACCAGTTCCGAGTTCCTGCCCATCACAACCGGATGGCCATCACTATTGACAACCACGTTGCGGTTTTCAATTTTGATGGTGCCATCATGTGAGGCCTCAATGGAGGAAACTTCAGCAACCTGCGCCGTTCCACCAATATGGAACGTCCGCATGGTCAACTGTGTTCCAGGCTCACCGATGGACTGTGCCGCAATAACGCCAACAGCTTCACCAATATTAACCGGCGTTCCGCGGGCCAAGTCGCGACCGTAACATTTACCACATATCCCGCCTTTGGTTTCACATGTTAGAACTGAGCGGATCAGAACCTGTTCTACGCCACCAGTTTCAGCGAGAACAGAGGTCTGTTCATCAAACATTTCTCCGCCCGCGACGATGACTTCCCCGGTTGTCGGATTGATAACATCAACCGAGGCTGTCCGGCCCAGAAGACGTTCGCTTAACGTCGCGATAATATCACTACCTTCAACGACTTCGCGGACCGTGACACCCTTTTCTGTGCCGCAATCTTCTGTAATCACGACACAATCCTGGGCAACGTCCACGAGACGGCGGGTCAAATACCCGGAGTTCGCTGTTTTGAGCGCTGTATCCGCGAGGCCCTTACGGGCACCATGGGTGGAGTTGAAATATTCCAGAACGCTCAAACCTTCCTTAAAGTTCGAGATAATCGGTGTTTCAATAATCTCACCCGACGGCTTGGCCATCAGGCCACGCATGCCCGCAAGCTGCTTCATTTGCGCCGCAGAACCACGTGCACCGGAATTGGCCATCATAAAGATGGAATTAATCCCGACCTGACGGTCATTTTCGTCCATTTCAACGGCTTCAATGACTTTCATCATTTCGTCCGCGACCTTGTCAGTACATTGTGACCAGGCGTCGATGACTTTATTGTATTTTTCACCTTGGGTGATCAGACCATCGTAATATTGGCGTTCATATTCTTCCGCCAGTTTACGGGTGTCTTCAACAAGCTTATCTTTGGAAATCGGAATACGCATATCGTCTTTACCAAACGAAATACCGGCACGGCAGGCGTGGGCAAACCCAAGTCCCATAATCCGGTCAGCGAAGATCACCGTCTCTTTCTGGCCGCAATGACGATAGACTTCGTCGATCACTTGAGTGATCTCTTTCTTTGTCAGAAGACGGTTGATCAGGTCAAAGCCGATTTTCGCATTTTTCGGCAGAATTTCCTCAATCAGCATCCGGCCCGGTGATGTTTCCACCAGCTTACGGATCAAAGTGCCATCTTCCTGCACCTCGGTGATCCTGGTTTTAATTTTACTGTGCAGGGTCAGGATATTGTTATCAATCGCATGCTGGGCCTCGGCCACGTCAGCAATCAACATCCCCTCACCTGGCTCATTTGCAATATCCATTGTCAGGTAATAAATACCCAGAACAATGTCCTGGCTCGGCACGATAATCGGCTTACCACTCGCGGGACTCAGAATGTTATTGGTGGACATCATCAGTACGCGGGCTTCCAGCTGTGCTTCGAGCGAGAGTGGCACATGAACCGCCATCTGGTCACCATCGAAGTCAGCGTTAAACGCCGTACAAACCAATGGGTGCAGCTGTATGGCTTTACCCTCAATCAACACAGGTTCAAAAGCCTGAATACCAAGACGGTGAAGCGTCGGTGCGCGGTTCAACAGAACAGGATGCTCCCGAATGACTTCTTCAAGGATGTCCCAGACTTCCGGCCGTTCTTTCTCCACCAGCTTCTTCGCCATTTTAACAGTGGCGGCCATGCCCTTGAGTTCCAGCTTGGCATAGATAAACGGTTTGAAGAGCTCGAGCGCCATTTTCTTCGGCAACCCACATTGATGCAGTTTGAGCTCAGGGCCCACGACAATCACGGAACGTCCGGAATAGTCAACGCGTTTGCCCAACAGGTTCTGACGGAAGCGACCCTGCTTACCTTTCAGCATATCGGAAAGGGATTTCAGCGGACGCTTATTGGCGCCCGTAATCACCCGCCCACGACGTCCATTATCGAACAGCGCATCTACAGATTCCTGCAGCATACGTTTTTCGTTACGGACAATAATGTCTGGCGCGCGCAGCTCAATAAGGCGTTTCAGGCGGTTGTTCCGGTTGATCACCCGGCGATAGAGATCGTTCAAATCAGATGTCGCAAAGCGACCGCCATCCAGCGGTACCAAAGGACGCAATTCCGGCGGAATAACCGGAATAACCTGCAGGATCATCCATTCAGGGCGGTTACCGGATTCCATGAAAGCTTCAATGATCTTAAGACGCTTCGCCAGTTTCCGGGGTTTGGCTTCTGATGTGGTTATGCGCATTTCTTCACGAATTTCATCGCGGATCGCTTCCAGATCCAGCGCAGAGAGAATATCGCGAATGGCTTCCGCGCCAATACTGGCGGTAAAGGCATCCTCACCATATTCGTCCTGTGCATCCAGGTATTCTTCTTCACCTAGCAGCTGGAACTGTTTGAGCGGCGAGAGGCCCGGCTCAACAACAACATAGTTTTCAAAGTAAAGGATACGCTCCAGGTCTTTCAATGTCATATCCAGCAGCAAACCAATGCGCGATGGCAATGATTTCAGGAACCAGATATGCGCGACCGGAGAGGCCAGCTCGATATGCGCCATCCGTTCACGGCGGACTTTCGACAGAGTAACCTCAACACCACATTTTTCACAGGTGATGCCGCGATATTTCATCCGCTTATATTTACCGCAAAGGCATTCATAATCCTTGATTGGACCAAAGATACGGGCGCAGAAAAGGCCATCTTTTTCCGGCTTGAACGTACGGTAATTGATGGTTTCCGGCTTTTTGATCTCGCCAAAGGACCAGGACCGGATCCGCTCCGGGGAGGCAATAGAAATCTGGATTTCGTCAAAAGCCTGAGTGCCCTGTGGCTGACCAAAAAGGTTCATCAACTCATTCATGGACCATCTCTCCTATTTAATCCCGGTTCCCCGGGGGGCACGCAAAGCGGCCAAATTATTATCAGTAACCGAAGTCTGAGAGGCTCCGGCATCCGCCGGAGCCAATTATTTAGTAGCCGATCTGCGAAAGTTCCACATTCAGACACAAGGAGCGCATTTCCTTGACCAAAACGTTGAAGCTTTCCGGAATGCCTGCTTCGAAGGTATCATCGCCGCGAACAATAGCTTCATAGACCTTCGTCCGGCCGGCAACGTCATCCGATTTCACAGTTAGCATTTCCTGCAAGGTGTAGGCGGCGCCATAAGCCTGCAACGCCCAAACTTCCATTTCACCAAATCTCTGGCCACCGAACTGGGCCTTACCACCCAATGGCTGCTGGGTCACAAGACTGTAAGGTCCGATAGAACGAGCATGGATCTTGTCATCCACAAGATGATGCAGTTTCAGCATATAGATATAACCAACAGTGACTTTCCGGTCGAAAATTTCACCCGTCCGTCCATCCACCAAGGTTACCTGGCCTGAGGTATCGAGACCAGCAACATTCAGTAGTCGATTAATGTCATCTTCTTTGGCGCCGTCGAAAACCGGAGTCGCCATAGGCACACCATTTCGAAGGTTACCACCGAGCTCAATAAATTGCTCGTCAGACATGCCAGACATCTTTTCTTCATACTCTTCGTCGCCGTATACCTCTTTCAGCTTGGCTTTCAGAGGTTTCAGATCATCTGATCCGCGCTTGATACGGGTCATAATCTCGGTCACCTGCATACCGATGCCATGGCTGGCCCAGCCCAGATGGGTTTCCAAAATCTGCCCGACATTCATACGCGACGGCACACCCAATGGGTTCAGCACGATATCAACCGGCTTGCCATCTTCGAGATACGGCATGTCTTCCTGCGGTAGAATACGGGAAATAACACCCTTGTTGCCATGACGACCGGCCATTTTGTCACCTGGTTGAAGCTTGCGCTTCACGGCAACAAAAACCTTGACCATTTTCATGACCCCAGGAGGAAGCTCATCCCCCCGCTGCAATTTGTCGACCTTGTTCTCGAAACGAGCCCGCAGACCGCCAATGGCTTCATCATACTGCTTTTTAAGCTGTTCAATTCTCTCCATGGCCTTGTCATCTTTGACACTGATTTGCCACCAGACGCCATTATGGATATCCAGAAGTTTCTCAGATGAGATGGTCTCGCCAGCTTTAAACTCAGACGGACCAGACGCCACTTTCTGACCATCCAGCAACCCTTTGAGGCGGTCATAGATTGTCCGCTCCAGAATTGCTTTTTCGTCATCGCGGTCTTTGGCAAGATGTTCGATCTCATCCCGCTCAATGGCCAACGCCCGCTCGTCCTTTTCCACACCATGGCGGTTAAAGACGCGCACTTCGACAACAGTACCAGCAACACCCGGCGGCAAGCGCAAGGATGTATCACGAACGTCGGACGCCTTTTCACCAAAGATGGCGCGCAGGAGTTTTTCCTCCGGCGTCATCGGGCTTTCACCCTTTGGCGTGATCTTGCCAACAAGGATATCGCCAGGCTGGATTTCTGCACCGACATACACGATCCCGGCTTCATCGAGGCTTTTCAGCCCTTCTTCACCGACATTGGGGATATCACGTGTGATTTCTTCCGGACCAAGCTTGGTATCGCGAGCCATCACTTCGAACTCTTCGATATGGATGGATGTAAAGACATCATCCTTCACGATGCGTTCAGAGATCAAAATAGAATCTTCAAAGTTGTAGCCATTCCAGGGCATAAACGCGACGAGCACGTTTCGGCCCAGAGCCAGCTCACCCAGATCCGTTGACGGGCCATCACAAATGATATCGCCCGCATCAACCACATCGCCAACTTTCACCAAAGGACGCTGCGTGATGCAGGTATTCTGGTTAGAACGCTGGAATTTAAGCAGGTTATAAATATCAACCCCGGACTTGCTCAGGTCTTTCTCGTCCGTCGCGCGGATCACGATACGGGTGGCATCCACCTGATCGACAATCCCGCCGCGTTTCGCAACCGTTGCAACACCGGAATCACGGGCAACCCGCTCTTCCATACCGGTCCCGACGAAAGGAGCCTCTGCACGGAGCAAAGGCACAGCCTGACGCTGCATATTTGATCCCATCAAAGCGCGGTTCGCATCATCGTTTTCGAGGAACGGAATTAGCGATGCGCCGACAGATACCAGCTGTTTCGGCGACACGTCGATATAAGTCACGTCTTCAGGCTTGGCGACAACATACTCGCCCTGCGCCCGGCAACGGACAAAATCCTCGGTAAACTTGCCTTTGTCATCCAAAGCCGCATTGGCCTGAGAAATTGTGTGCTTGCTCTCTTCCATGGCGGAAAGGTATTTGACATCACCTGTCAGCTTGCCTTTCTCCACACGCTGATACGGGCTTTCGATAAAGCCGTATTTGTTGACACGCGCAAATGTCGCCAGCGAGTTAATCAGGCCAATATTTGGCCCTTCCGGCGTTTCAATGGGGCAAATTCGACCATAATGAGTTGGATGCACATCACGCACCTCAAAACCGGCACGTTCGCGGGTAAGGCCACCAGGCCCAAGCGCCGACAAACGACGTTTATGGGTAATTTCGGACAGCGGATTCGTCTGATCCATAAACTGGCTGAGCTGGCTTGATCCGAAGAATTCGCGCACTGCCGCGGCGGCAGGCTTCGCATTGATCAGATCATGGGGCATGACGGTATCAATTTCGACAGAACTCATCCGTTCGCGTATCGCACGCTCCATACGAAGCAAACCAATGCGATACTGATTTTCCATCAGCTCACCAACGGAGCGGACACGACGGTTCCCGAGGTTATCGATATCGTCGGTTTCACCGTGGCCATCTTTCAGACGAACCAGAGTTTTAACCACATCCAGGATATCTTCTTTCCGTAAAACCCGAACTGTATCCTCTACATCCAGATCAAGACGCATGTTCATTTTTACACGACCAACAGCAGAAAGGTCATAGCGTTCTGAATCAAAGAACAAGCCATGGAACAGAGCTTCTGCTGTTTCCTCGGTTGGCGGCTCACCCGGACGCATAACCCGGTAAATATCAATCAGCGCCTGATCCCGTGTACTACTCTTGTCCACAGACAACGTATTGCGGATATAAGGGCCAACATTGACGTTATCGATATCAAGAGTCGGAATAGCCTTAAAGCCGGACGCTTCCAACTGATCGATTAGCGCTTCCGTCAGCTCGTCACCGGCTTCAATCAGGACTTCACCGGTCTTCTCGTTGATCAGATCTTCTGCAACAAAGCGACCAACCAGATCAATATGCGTGACCAGCATGTCTTTGAGACCTGCATCCATCAGCTTCTTGGCCAGACGTTGTGTGACTTTTGTACCCGCTTCTGCGACAACTTTTTGCGTATCTGCATCCACAAGATCGCGGAGCAAACGGCTTCCGCGCACACGATCTATATTGAAAGGCGTCCGCCATCCTTTTTTGTCGAGCTTGTAATTTACCTGATCATAGAAGAAATCGAGAATATCTTCATGGCTCATATCCAATGCTTGCAACAAAGCCGTTACCGGCAGCTTCCGGCGGCGGTCAATACGGACATGGACAATGTCCTTGGCATCAAATTCAAAGTCGAGCCAAGAGCCACGATATGGAATAACCCGCGCCGCAAATAAGAGCTTGCCGCTGGCGTGGGTTTTTCCTTTGTCATGATCGAAGAAAACGCCGGGACTGCGATGCATCTGGGAGACAATTACACGTTCCGTGCCGTTGATGATAAAGGTACCTTTATCAGTCATCAGCGGCATATCGCCCATGTAAACGCTCTGTTCCTTAATATCGAGGACGGACTTTGCCTCGGTATCCGGATCCACTTCAAATACGATAAGGCGTAGTGTCGCTTTTAGCGGCGCCCCAAAGGTCATGCCGCGTTGCTGGCATTCCTCTTCATCATACTTCGGTGGCTCGAATTCATAAGAAACAAATTCCAAGCTCGCGGTATCCGCAAAATCCTTAATCGGAAATACGGATTTAAAAACCGACTGAAGTCCTTCGTCACCGCGCTGATCCGGCGCAACATCCTCCATGAGGAATGCGTCGTAAGAGGTTTTTTGAACCTCAATCAAGTTCGGCATCGTTGTCGCCGCTTCGATACTACCAAAGTTTTTACGAACGCGCTTGCGACCAGTGAACGACTGCAGAATGCCCATGCCAAATCCCCGTATGTTTATTGGCCAACTAAAAAACAGCCCTAATAACTTAAGACTGCATGTTGGATCTTTTTCTTATTGTCCATACATATAATGAACAAAACTTCGAAAACTATCCAACCAATTTCTCGCCGGTTTTAAGGCTTCCGACCAAGCCGCGTGATTAACCTCCCGCCGGATCACCACTCTCTTGTTCAGAAAGCGGCTGCGGGGAAGGCAGCAAAAGCCACCTTCCCCGTTACCATTTTCGCAATCCGAAGATCACGACACAAAATGAACTTACTTGAGTTCAACAGTTGCGCCGGCACCTTCGAGCTGCTCTTTGATCTTGTTTGCTTCGTCTTTTGGTGCACCTTCTTTAATCGCTTTCGGTGCAGCTTCAACGAGGTCTTTCGCGTCTTTAAGGCCAAGGCCTGTGATGGCGCGAACTTCTTTAATGACATTGATTTTCTTCTCGCCAATTGAGGCCAGGATAACATCAAATTCATCTTTTTCTTCAGCGGCAGCTGCTTCACCAGCACCACCAGCAGCGGCAGCAACAGCAACAGGTGCTGCGGCGGAAACGCCCCACTTATCTTCCAGAAGTTTTGCAAGTTCTGCAGCTTCCAGCACAGTCAGGCTGGAAAGGTCTTCGGCAATCTTTTCGAGATCGGCCATTGTACTATTCTCCTCAGGTAAACCTATTGGTTTATATCAAAAATTAACTGGCTTTTACATCTAACCCTGTTCGGCTTTCGCCGACAGGACACGGGCCAACTGGCTGGCAGGCGCTGCAATAACACCGGCGATTTTCGTCGCAGGTGCCTGTATCAGGCCGACCAACTTGCCGCGAAGTTCGTCAAGCGATGGCAAGCTTGCAAGAGACTTGACCCCAGCGGGGTCCAGTACCGTTGCGCCCATAGCACCACCAATAACGACAAACTTCTCATTCCCTTTTGCGTAGTCCATGACAACTTTCGGGGCTGCTACCGGGTCGCTTGAATAAGCAACGCCAACAGGGCCTTTCAACTTGTCGGACAGGGAACTGTAGTCCGTGCCGTCAAGAGCGAGACGTGCAAGCCGATTTTTAGTCACTTTGAAGGTGGCGCCGGCGTCCCGCATCTTCACGCGCAGGTCGGTCATTTCTGATACAGTGAGACCACTATATTCAGCTATGACAACAACAGCTGCATCGTTAAAGACACCGTTCATTTCGGCAACCAATGCTTCTTTTTGCGATCGGTCCACTCGTCGTCTCCAGTATATGAAGGTGTATCCAACTGTGATACGCCTCCGGTTCAAATAAGATCTGATCGAAACCAGATCCGCTCATACTGTCCCAGGTCCACCTGAATTGCTGACCAGCAGCGAATTTTTTAGTTTCCCTGTCTATGCAGGCAACGAATTGCTTTTAAATTCCCGAACATCAATTGATCCCGAAAACACCTGCAGTCTTGGACAGACGGACCGGCGAACCGGCCCGACATCTGCCACGCGAACGTGACAAATTTCACTCATCAACGCTTAGATAACCGCGCTGACGTCAAGTTTAACCCCTGGGCCCATGGTTGAGCTGACAGCGATTTTCTTTACAAAAGTTCCTTTGGCGCCAGATGGCTTGGCTTTCATCACGGCGCCGATAAAGGCAGCGATATTTTCGTTCAAGGCTTCTTCGGTGAAACTGGACTTGCCAAGACCGGCATGGATGATCCCGGTTTTTTCCGCCCGGAATTCAACCTGACCGCCTTTGGCAGCCTTCACGGCATCCGCAACATTTGGCGTTACAGTGCCAAGCTTCGGATTTGGCATCAGGCCACGTGGACCCAAAACCTTACCTAGACGACCAACAACCGCCATCATATCCGGCGTTGCAATACAGCGATCGAAATTCATTTCGCCGCCCTGAATTTTTTCCATCAGGTCTTCTGCACCCACCAGGTCAGCACCAGCCGCTGTTGCTTCGTCAGCTTTATCGCCACGGGCGAAAACGGCAACGCGAACAGACTTGCCTGTCCCGTTTGGCAGCTGAATCACGCCGCGAACCATCTGGTCGGCATGACGTGGATCAACACCCAGGTTCATCGCAATTTCAACAGTTTCGTCAAATTTCGATTTTGCATTTGCCTTAACAATCGAGACAGCCTCGCTCAAGTCGTAGTGCTTTTCTCTGTCGACTGCATCAGCCATTGCTTTTTGTTTCTTTGTCAATTTTGCCATTGTCTTATTCCACCACCTCTAGGCCCATGGAACGGGCGGAGCCTGCAATAATATTCATCGCGGCGTCGATATCATTGGCATTGAGGTCAACCATTTTGGCCTCAGCAATTTCTCGCACCTGCGCAGAGGTGACGGAGCCAGCAACTTCACGACTTGGCGTGCCACCACCTTTTTTAAGGCCAGCAGCCTTTTTCAGGAAGTAAGAAGCCGGTGGGGTCTTGGTGATAAATGTGAAAGACCGATCCGCATATACCGTAATCACAGTCGGGATCGGCATGCCGCCTTCCATACTGCCTGTGCTCGCGTTAAACGCCTTACAGAATTCCATGATATTCACGCCTTGCTGACCCAAAGCCGGACCAATAGGCGGAGATGGATTTGCCTGTCCCGCCGGGACCTGCAACTTGATAAAACCTTTAATCTTCTTTGCCATTTTCTACCCTATTCTCTTTAAAGGGATCGTGGTCCGGCCATGGCAGGCCTCCCACAACAAACACCGCACCATGCGGAAACTTCGAACTCTAACTCTTCTCGACTTGCGAATAGTCCAGCTCAACCGGCGTGGAGCGTCCAAAAATTGACACTGACACTTTCAGCTTCGCCTTTTCTTCATCTACATCTTCAACCATCCCCATAAAGGTGGCGAAAGGACCATCACTGACCCGAACTTCTTCACCAAGCTCAAAGGTGACAGAGGGCTTCGGCCGCTCAATGCCTTCCTGAACCTGATTAAGTACTGCCATCGCCTCTTTTTCAGAAATCGGCGTCGGCTTGTTTCCATTTCCAAGAAAGCCCGTCACTTTTGGCAGATTTTTCACAAGATGGTATGTCTCGTCATTCATTTCCATATGAGCCAAAACATAGCCCGGGAAAAATTTGCGCTCGGCGCTGACTTTCTGACCGCGACGCACTTCCACAACTTCCTCGACCGGTACCAGCACATCTTCGAAGTGCTCGGCCATGCCTTTGACGATTGCCTGCTCCTTTACGGACTGGGCGACCTTCTTTTCAAACCCTGAATAGGCATGAATGATATACCAACGTTTTGCCATCTAATCAGGACCCTAGCGACAGAATGAGTTTGACCGCATGCTGGATGCCGAAATCAACGACAAAAAAGAACATTGACGCCAGAAAAACCATGACAAAAACCATACCCGTAGTCACCAACGTCTCCTTGCGGGTTGGCCACGTGACTTTGGAGGCTTCCTGCCGCACTTGGCGGATAAAAGCACCTGGATTTACCTTTGCCATATTTTCCTCAAAAACCTTTTCAGCAGCCGAACGATCCGGCGGTATACTAGACTTTAACAAATAGATCAACCAGAATGGCAGGAGAGGAGGGACTCGAACCCACAACCCCCGGTTTTGGAGACCGGTGCTCTACCAATTGAGCTACACTCCTCCGGTCTGAATGACGCGACCGAGCCGCTAGAAATTTTCCAGCGGCTCAACCCTCTACTTGTATGTAGTCGGCGTTACCGCCAAAACAACCTACGACCTTATGTCTTACTTAGTCACGCTTGCGACGACGCCGGCACCGACGGTCCGACCGCCTTCACGAATAGCGAAACGCAGGCCTTCATCCATGGCGATCGGCGCGATCAACTCGACATCCATCGTCACATTGTCGCCCGGCATCACCATTTCCGTACCCTCAGGCAAAGAAACAACACCCGTCACGTCCGTCGTCCGGAAATAGAACTGCGGACGGTAGTTGGTGAAGAACGGTGTATGACGTCCGCCTTCATCCTTCGTCAGGATGTAAGCTTCTGCCTTGAAGTTGGTATGCGGTGTAATCGATCCCGGCTTCGCCAGAACCTGTCCACGCTCAACTTCTTCACGCTTCGTCCCCCGAAGAAGAACACCAACGTTATCGCCAGCTTCACCACGGTCCAGAAGTTTCCGGAACATTTCAACACCAGTACAGGTCGTCTTCGTCGTATCCTTGACACCAACGATTTCAATCTCGTCACCAACATTAACAACGCCGCTCTCAATACGACCCGTTACAACCGTGCCACGGCCTGAGATCGAAAACACATCTTCAATCGGCATCAGGAAGGATTTATCAATGTCACGATCCGGCTGCGGGATATACTCATCAACCGCTTCCATCAACTTCATGATGGCGTCCGCACCAATCGCAGGATCACGGCCTTCAAGTCCGGCCAGAGCAGAGCCTGAAACAATCGGAATATCATCCCCTGGGAATTCATATTCGTTGAGAAGCTCGCGGATTTCCATTTCAACCAGCTCAAGCAACTCTTCGTCGTCAACCTGGTCAACCTTGTTCATGAACACAACAAGTGCCGGAACACCAACCTGACGGGCCAGCAAAATATGCTCGCGTGTCTGAGGCATCGGGCCATCAGCAGCAGACACAACCAGAATAGCTCCATCCATCTGCGCCGCACCGGTGATCATGTTCTTCACATAATCCGCATGGCCCGGGCAGTCCACATGGGCATAGTGACGGGCAGCCGTCTCATATTCAACATGGGCCGTCGAAATCGTGATACCGCGCGCCTTCTCTTCTGGCGCCTTATCAATTTCGTCAAACGCAAACGCTGCGCCGCCGCTCGCTTCCGCAAGCACCTTCGTGATTGCCGCCGTCAACGTCGTCTTCCCATGGTCAACATGACCAATCGTTCCAATGTTACAATGCGGCTTGCTACGATCAAATTTCTCTTTGGCCATTTTCCGTCGTCCCGATGCAATAAATTACATAGCCCAAAGATACCGAAAGACCATCTCTCAGTACCAACAAATTACCAGTCTGCTTATTAAGCGCCGACTTGCGCTTGGAGCGGGTGGAGGGAATCGAACCCTCGTATTCAGCTTGGAAGGCTGCTGCTCTACCATTGAGCTACACCCGCCTATTAACACATCACCCATGCCGGCTCCACGGCATCTGTAACGCTTGCATGTAAGTGGTGGAGGGAGTTGGATTTGAACCAACGTAGGCATAGCCAGCGGATTTACAGTCCGCCCCTTTTAACCACTCAGGCACCCCTCCATACATGCAACACCCTTCGGACATCGCCGAAGGTGTCCGGCACTATCGAAAATTCCCGAATAAAGTCAACCGAAAAAGCGCAAATTCTGAATGAATTTACGTTTTTTTTGAAGACCGTTTGAAAATGCTCTCTTGTTGTCGGATACGAAGCGCAATATAAGCACTGCCATGACAAGAAGCAAGCCATCAAAAAACCGCCGGAATAGTTCAGGTAGCAGGTCTAAATCCTCCTTTCCGCCACGCCCCTCCAAGTCGCCATCCGATAAAGGGAGCGCCAAAGATGGATGGCTCTACGGCGACCATGCTGTTCTAGCTGCTCTGGCCAATCCGGCGCGCAAAATCAAACGACTGGTGCTGACAAAATCTAAATGCGACACTCTTGATGCTATGATGCAAGGGATGATCAGCGAAAAAGTCGCCTTTGAGCTTCTGGACAAAGACGTTATCAGTAGCCTTTTACCTGAAAATGCCCTGCATCAAGGCATCGCCGCCCTTCCCGCCCCTTTGCCTGACCGGGCCATAGCAGATTTACCTGACGCGAACGACAGCACCCATTCCATCATTGCAATACTGGATCAGGTGACCGACCCCCATAATGTCGGTGCTATTTTACGCTCTGCAGCGGCGTTCGGCGTCGATGCTGTAATTATGCCGGACCGCAATTCACCTCCCATTACCGGGGTGCTTGCCCGTGCTGCCTCTGGTGCTGTCGAATCCGTTCCAATTATCCGTGTTGGCAATCTCTCGCGGGCTCTGGATCAGCTAGCCGATAAAGGATATTGGCGAATCGGATTGGATGGCCAAGCAGATCAGGAACTTGAGAGCGCTGCTGCCAGTATTCGCCACGTAGCACTTGTTCTCGGATCCGAAGGGAAAGGTCTTCGTCATCTCACGGCTCAGAAATGCGATTTGCTCTCAAAACTACCCATCAGTTCGGATATTGAAAGCCTGAACGTATCTAATGCCGCGGCGATTGCTTTTTACGAAATATCAAGACAGCAGCGCAACCTGAATTGATAAAATTCACCGATAAAACAGGAAGGTAAAAAAAGTTTTATTTTTTACTTGTCCAAGGCGCCCAAGCCGACTATTTTGCGCCCGCATTAAGCCGCTATAGCTCAGTTGGTAGAGCAGTTGATTTGTAATCATCAGGTCCCGAGTTCGACTCTTGGTGGCGGCACCACATAAGCCCTTAAAAACATTACGTTTTTGAGGGCTTATCTGTTTTAGCATCTCTCTTCATATATCGTTTAGTCACAATTACTCTTTGATAACAGCGACTAATCAGGTGAAGGCTTCGCGCAAATCGGCTTGACCCCAGAAACCCGCGTTCACGATAGACGGTGGGGGAACTTGCCTTTCCGCCGTTTGGCAAAATAGCCTAACGCCAACAGGCCGCCAGCGAAAAGTGGGATGGCTGGAGGGATAGGGACAGCGCTGAGGCTGGGTTGATATTCATAAGTCAGACTGAAGTTGCGGGATCCGTAAAACAAGGCATGGGAATCATTGAAAAAAGCAATATGGCCCTCTCTGAGCGCTAGTGCATAGATCGATATTAACGCGCCCCGCTCTGCGCAGTCATCTATACAGGCTTCATAGGAATTCCGACCGATCCCAGGGGTTGCTTCATGGTCCAAGTCAAGCCAGGTATTGCCGGAATTTCGATAATAAAAGTTTATCCATTCACCCTCGCCAGTAAAAGCGGCAAAATTGTCCGGCGCGATATTGCCGTTGAAGTACGTCTGGTCATTCCAGACCTTCCTGTCTTCGCACGCGTTAAATAGGCAAAACGCTCCGTGTCGGGAGGCTGCCAGAGTATGGCTGAGAGTCACGTCACGATCATAATCAATACCAAGCTCGTCAAATGTAAACCCTAGTTCAACGCCATCAAAAAAGCGAGCGGTTGAGCTATACCCCAAGCACCCAACAAAGCAGTGCGACAGCAGTTCGCCGCCGCCAGCAAGAACGATATTCATTTGAATACCTGTGATCGTCCCAAGGGCCGGATCAAATTTCGGCAGGCGCTCAACCAGTTTTTGAGCGGGTTGGACAACATGTACCCCCGACACATCCGATTGGGTCGCCACCACTACATATTCCTGGGCGGCACTATAGGTTATGCTTGCGGCTTGCGCGGAATTGATGCTGGCAAGTGAGATGATTGATGAAAGCATGAAAGCAAGGGGTTTCAATTTTGACGGCCGGCGAAAAACATCGAATTTCTGATTTTCCAGATAGGGCATGTTGCAGACCTCCTTTGTATCTATCTCCCTATTCTGATTGCCATTTATTTTTGTTCATAGGTCCATACGGCCCTTGACAGGATTGGTATTTTATGTATTAGAATTTACTTAATTAAAAAATAATTAGTGTGTCGCAGCTAATTTTTTTGGGTGAGCATACAAAAGGAAATTATACAGAGTGCAGGTAAGCAAGGCGCATCTCGACTTTATCCCGCGCATATATAATACGGTTATCAATTCGGACGCCTGGGTGGAAACCCTGAATGAATTCGCCTATCACTGCGGCGCCAGCGCATCAACTGTCATTTTTGCTGACCGGGTTAATCCGGAGCTTGTCGGACAGCATATCAGCACCCTTTTCAACGTTGATGAATTTGAGGACTATAAATCGAGGTTTTCCACGAATATAGCCGAGGCCGTCTCCCATCTGATGGAATTCTCCGTCCATACTTGGGTCCCCGACGAAATCGGATTTCGGAAAAAACCCGAGGAGATCCCGGCAAATCTATATATGGCAGAGCATTTCGGGGTGTTCCGGCGCACTGCGGCACGCCTCAACAATACGCCTATCTGGACCGATTGCATCTGCGTTAATTATGATAAGCGGCGCGATAATATGTCGGATGAAGAAGACAAGATCTCGCAATTTTTCCTACCGCACTTTTCGAAATGCGTAGAGCTCAATCGCCCCTTTCAATTACTGAAAACAAGGTTCAACGCCATCCTTTCAGTCCTTGATCGCCTGCAGATAGGGGTCTGTATTCTGGATGCCACGGGGAGCCTTCTGCTTTCAAACCGCGAAGCGCAGGCCATTCTCGATGCCGGCAACGGACTTTCACAATCAAATTCAGGCAAGTTGCTGACGACGGCCTCCGCCAATCAGGATCAGCTTAACCAGATCATCGCCACCGTCGGTGACCCGACCAAAATTTCAAATATCAATGCCAAAATGACGATCCCAAAGCGTAAGGGATATCTTCCGTGGTTGCTGGAAGCTTTCCCCGCCAGTGACCTGGAGGGATCGAGTGATTCCGCATTTACCGGAGTCGCCCTGTTTTTGATCGATCCGGAGCGACAGGATGTTGTTTCCGTGGAAGGGATGCAACTCCTCTTCAATCTTACGGAAGCGGAAAATGAAGTCTGCAAACTCCTTACCCAGGGTCAGAAAATAGACGATATTAGCGAGGTGCGGAATGTCTCTCCTATCACAGTCAAACGCCAAGTCGGTAATCTCTTCGTCAAAACAGAAACCAAGAGTCAGGCCGACCTGATCAGACTGGCGCTCAAGGTAAATTTGCCGGTGGATCGCAATGAAGATGTAGGGAAATGAGTCATGTCAAACATTATCCGGCGGAAACGGGGAGGTTCCAATAGGTGGCGCTTCAAAACCAGTGAACGTGCGGAAGTCAGTTGTTGGCACCGAGCAGACAACTCGGTAACTCTGGAATTAGATCTGCGATGGACCATTAAGCGGGCAGGTCATATCCGTGTCACAAATCTGGCACAACTGCTGACGAGATCCAGCGACAATCGATGAACACCAGAAACACTCGGTTCCAGACTATCCCTTACTTTCTCTATCGTTGAGGCTTCTCACCTCTCCTCACTACTCAAAAACATATTATTTGTAATCATCAAGTCCCGAGTTCGATTCTTGGTGGCGGCACCATTTTCCCCCTTAAATACAATGATTTGACCCACCATCACCCATGCAAATTGATGCGGATTCAATGATGTGTACGTATCTCAATGAGCTGGCTTTCCAAACAAAGAATCCCCGACACAGAGCGGCAGGGATTCTGATTTTGTATTTTAACTACCCAAAAAAATGACTAGAGGGTTTGGTCAATGGGCCTAACAATTGATGCTACGAATCGTATCTTCCATCTTTGAGACCTTTCTGTTGAGCTCGATAATGGCACGTTCGGCTGGCGAGTATTCTGACGCCTCCTCATAAGCTTTGATAAGGGCAAATGCCCGTTTCCAAATAGAATTGTTTTCGTCATAGTTTTTAGTGTTCATCGTCATAATATCACCCTTTATGATTTGTGATTGTTTCGTATGAGATTCATGCTGCCCAACGAGCCGGTTCAAACGCTACATCAAGTGGAGTGCCCGCGGCGTGATTGGAGTAGTTGGTAAGAGTTTTAACGGTAACGCCAACAACGACCTCAAGATATTGACTTGGGGCGTAACCGGCCGCAAAAAAGGCATCCCGGATGGTTTCGTCGGGCCACCCCCGGGTCTCAACGATTGATCGGGTAAGTGCAGCCAGCGCCTCAAGCTTAGGATCGGAAAGTCTCGCGCCCGATCGCAGGGCTTCAATTATGTCACCAGGTACCCGCTTCATCCCGGCAAGGGTTGAATGTGCCGCCATGCAGTAGTCACATCCGTTTACATGGCTTGCAGTAAGTAGAATGGTCTGCTTTTCAGCATTGGAGAATGATGATCGCTCAAATATGTCCATCACTGTCGTGTAGGCATCAAGTGCTACAGGTGATTCAGCAAACATGCCCAATAGGTTGGGCAGGAAACCCATTTGTTTCTCGACAGCACTTAAAATTGGCTTTGAATCTGCTGGCGCGGTTTCAACTGAATGTATTGGGAAATTGGGCATAATAATGTTCCTTTCGGAGTTAAGTTTAAGTGGAGAGTGGTGGTGATTGACGTTGATGATTTATCGCTGCTATCGCACGGCGATAGGAAATCGTCTGCGATACCAAACCAAATAACAAAGGAAGCGCGAATGCCTGTGCAATCGCAATTTTTTGTAAATCGGATATTATTCCGTCCGAGGTAAGTGTGGCTGCTACTGTGATGACTGTATTGATGGCTCCAATGAGTGCGGCTAAAAGCATTGCTCTAATCGGAATACCGTGAGACATCGCGGTGCCGACAAATCCGACGTCATGAAGTTTCCAACCATAACTAAATTCAGAGTCCCGTATTGCACGACGCGACCCAAGCACCTGCGAAGCAGTGACAACAACGAAAGGCGTCATATACACCAGCATAAGTGGGAGTGCTTCAACAACAGCATTTCCAAAAATTGCATCAGGCTGATTAACGAGTGTTAAAATACTTCCAAGAACAAGGGCAACAACAACCGCCCGAGTTATAATTTCTTTGCTTATCAGTGAGGCGATGGTTGGGTATTTTAAGATTTTGTATGACATTTTATTTTCTCCTTTCTGAAATGACTTGAGGGACGGCGGAGCTCAATCGTGGCAACAATCTCAGCGTCATATCGCTATGCGGTGTTCACAGCTTTACTCACGTAGCGCTGCCCGGTTTTCCGCAACCCGTGGACATTTAAGAGCGCTGTCAGATGCAGCATGATAAAGAGGGGCACAGCAAAGCTTGGGAACAGATTCAGCGCACAGACATCCGTTGATGCACTCGCCACACCATCAGGAATAAAGGCGGGGAATGATCCAGCAGCCAGTTGGACTAAAATGTTAGCTGAAACAATATTGTGTCGGCGCTTTCACTCTTTAGATCACCGCAAGCACCATTGGGTGATAACAAGTAATCAAAATTCTCCACGTCAACTGTGACCTAATTTGACACCACCTTCGTTAGTCCCTGATCAGGGCTTAGTTATTTTACTCCGACGATGCCGGGCCGAATGTTTCTGTGTGAATATGGTCTATGGGAACATTCTGGCGCTCGAGATCGGCTTGAACATCCGCCATGAAAGGCGTTGGCCCGCACAAGAAATAATGTGCATCTGCATTCAGGGTCAAGCTCTGCAACAACATGCCATCGACATGGCCGGTACTATCATAGTCCTTGCCGATTTCGTCTTCAGGACGAGGCCTGCTATAAGCGATATGCATATAAATATTGGGGTGCAGCGCAACCAGATTTCTCACTTCAACTGCGAGCGGATGATGACGCCCGTTACGGGCACCGTGAACAAACCACACCGGCCTGCCTCCGCTCTCTTCTGCCACGGAGTGAAGAATACTCATCATAGGTGTAATACCGACTCCAGCGCTGACCAACACAAGCGGACAAATGTTGCAGGTCATCATAAATTCACCAGCAGGTCTGCGGCTTTCAATTATGGTGCCTGGTTCGACCTTGTCGTGCAGATAGCGTGACACCAAGCCCTTTGGCTCACGTTTAACAGTGATCCTGTATTGCTCGTCGCTCGGCGAGTTCGACAGCGAATAGGTCCGGCGAGCGAGACTATCAACGCCCGGGATCTCCAGCTCAATCGGTAAATGTTGACCAGGCTCGAATGCGGCCAGCGGGCCGCCATCCCGCGCTTCTAAAACAAAGGAGGTTACGTCATTGCTTTCTGGGGTTTTACTAATCAGTCTCAAAGAGCGAACCGAACCGGCTTCAGCTGCCCAACGAAGGCCAACTGCTGAAGGGATCTCGACGATCTCCTCAATTTCGAATGTCAAAAGACGGAGAGCACCAGGGAATTTAGCTAACTCCTCTGAATCCCAGTCTATTGAGGTCGTGCCAGTTAGCTGGAGCAGATTACCTGTCTCGAAGTCGATAAAAAGATATCCTGCTTTTGGATCAAGAACGAGATTACCGATCGTGTTATAATGATTGTTCCCGGCATAATCAGGGAAATGTAACGTCGAATTATCCAGGACTTCTACGAAGCCACGATCCCCACCTCGATGAGACACATCCATTCCGAAAGTGGCGCTCTCTCCCTCGCCGCGAAAACCGCTTGCGATGAAGAAAGTATCTGCAGTCTCGATCCAGTCCTGCTGCGATGGCGTTAAACGAGAACCGCTGGTGGCCTTTCCCGAAAATACGTTATCGACGCGCCGCCACTCACGCTCACGGATGTACTGTGGGCAATTGCCAAATGATTGATCGACACGAAAGGTAATGGCCGCAAAGTCATTGCCAACAATGCGCCCGTTCACACGATTGCGCCTGCGGGTGGCGAGTTCGATCCCGAGTATACCCACATCAGCACCAATCCCAAAAGAGCCTGTCAACGCATCGCCGGTCACTGGCTTCGCTTCGATAACAAGATGCCGATTGTCAGGTGAACTGACGAAGCCCTCCGATCCATCGAGAAGTGTTGCCCAGGGTCGCCCCTTCCCATCTCTCGCTGCAATTACAAGGAACGGTAAGGACGTGTGGAACATGCGGTGCTGCTCCGGCAAATGGTCACGAACAACCGTACGGGCCCAGGCTTCAATATCGCGGACACCAAGGCGCTCCTGAACTTTTTGTTCACCAGAATGGAAAGGAGACACTTTATTTTCCTTAATTTTAGACATGCAGATGAAACACCTTATTCATGATTTTCCACTGACCGTTGACTTTGAGCATCGTGAACAAGTCCGTGAACCGATAACCGGTCCAGTTTTCAAGTTCGAGCCGCACTGAAGCTACCGTGCCGCTCAGATCAATACTGGCGATTTGCGCCTGAAGTTGCGGCGCCGGGCCATTGTCGTCGTTCCAGTCGAAAAGCCCCTGAATGGGTCCGGCGAACAGATCGTTTCCAATATAACCAAAGATCGTCGCACCCTCATGAAAGGCAGGTCTCATGTCATCTCCCTTGCCGGATCTGGCCCCATCGATGTATTTCTGGAGAACCTGATTGATTGAGGTTTGGTCCCCAATATTAGCAGAAATCTCATTCATGAACGTTACTCCTCAGGTGAATGTGGACGGCGATAGGGAGGGAAATCGCCGTCCATTAAGATCCGTGCGCCTAATTGAAGGACGCCACGGATCAGGAAGCTGGTGCGATGAACTCCATTCGAATACCGCCCGGGATGGAACACATCATGTGAGGGATTGGCCCACCCCCGAGGGATTCCGGGGCAAACTCTATCTCGACGCCGTCTGTAACTTTTAGTTTTTTGTGAAGCATATCAAGGGCGGCCGCGCTGTCCACATTGAGTGCGAAATGATGTAGTCCGATGATATTCTTACGATCGAAGCTAACCGCCGTTTGAGGATTTACTGCCTGCCATAGGGTGATCATGGTTGTACCATCACTCACGAACGCCGCCGGGTAATCCGGGACCTCGCCTACTTGAGTGAACCCCAGCGTATCAACAAAGAATGAGAGGGTATTGGCCAGATCAGGGACGGTCAATCCTATATGATGAGCGCCTTTGGTAACGGAGGTTTCAGGCATGTTTTTTTCCTTGGTTGGAGGGCTAGGCTGCATTTGTGAGGAAGCATGTTGGCCCTGTGTGTATTGACAATTTGAAACATAATGCTTTCCCCTCAAGGATCGAACATGCATAGTTCACAATTGATTATTTCAATTTACGGAATGACCATGGATCGCCTACAGACCATGATGGTCTTTGTCACGGTGGCCGAAGAAGTAGGTTTTGCCGCTGCAGCCCGACGCCTCAATATGTCTCCGCCATCGGTGACTCGCGCGGTTTCAGATCTTGAAGAGCGGCTGGGCGTGCGGTTATTGCACCGAACCACCCGCTCGGTGACCTTAACCGAAGAGGGTGTGCGCTATCTCGATGATTGCCGCCGAATTCTTAATGAGATTGAGGAAGCAGATCAACATGCCGCCGGTGTGCACGCAGCCCCCAGTGGCAATGTCTCCGTGACAGGCTCGGTGATGTTCGGCAGGTTGGTGCTTACACCGATCCTGCTCAACCTCCGGGATCGTTATCCGGAGATCTCCGTCTCAACGTTGTTCCTCGACCGAATAGTCCACATGATCGATGAAAATATCGATGTTGCGGTCCGCATTGCCGAATTGCCGGACTCATCTCTCATCGCAACGCGCGTGGGGAGTATACAACGCGTGCTATGTGCGTCGCCGGATTACCTTGCTTCGCATGACCGCCCTCTCAGACCACAAGATTTATCCGATCATAAGATCATCAATTTTGCGCATGAAGCACCAAGAGGCGAATGGGTTTTTCATCACGAAGGCAGCACCTATCATTTTAAGGTGATTTCGCAGCTCCGTTTTAATATTGCTGACGCAGCAATCGCTGCGGCCGTTGCCGGCCACGGTATTACCCGCGTGCTTTCCTATATGATTGCGCCTCAATTGGAGTCAGGCGCGCTTGAAACCGTACTTGAAGATTTCGAACCTCCTGCGGTGCCGGTTCATGTTATCCACAAGGAGGCGGGAGGAACCTCAAGGCGTGTCCGAGCTGTCGTTGATTATTTGGTCGAAAATTTGAGAGCTGAGCCTATGCTGAACTAGCAATCTGTACCTCGCACTCAAAGCTTCTCTGGTTGTGCACACATATTGGCTAGGTTGGGTTGCCTTTTTCAAACGGCACCCCAGGAAGTATCCACGCTACCGTACAGAAATCCGCGTTATCAGTTTGATATGTATTTTAATAATCGGAGAGATGGACATGGGAGAAAAATTCGACGCTATCATCATAGGTACAGGTCAGGCCGGACCATCGGTTGCACAGCGCATGACCCGTGAGGGCATGAACGTGGCAATTATTGAGCGGAAGTCATTTGGTGGCACGTGTGTCAATGTCGGCTGCATCCCGACCAAGGCGCTGGTCGCCAGCGCCCGGGCAGCGCACATGGCGCGCCGTGGTGGCGACTTCGGCGTTACCATAAAAGGGAAGATCGACGTCAACATGATACAGGTCAAGGCGCGCAAGGATGCCATAGTAAAGCAATCCAATGATGGCGTTACCAATTGGCTTGAGACAATGGAAAACCTGACCGTTTTCAAGGGTCATGGTCGGTTGGAGAGCGCCAATTCTGTGAGTGTCAACGGAGATCTACTGGAGGCAGATAAAATCGTTCTTAACGTTGGAGGACGCGCCATCGTTCCCGATATGCCGGGGATCAACGACGTGAAATATCTGACCAACTCCACTATCATGGATGTAGATTTTCTTCCCGAACATCTGGTCATCATCGGCGGCAGCTATATCGGACTTGAGTTTGCACAAATGTACCGGCGCTTTGGTAGCGACGTCACAGTCGTCGAGATGGGACCGAAACTGATCGCCCGCGAAGATGAGGAAGTTTCAGACGCTGTGAAGGTTATTCTGGAAAATGAAGGTATTAAGGTTCAGCTTAATGCTGATTGTATTGGACTATCGCAGCGTGGTGATCAGGTAGCGGTTACCGCAAACTGTGCACCGGAGAAAAAGGAAATCATCGGCTCCCATGTTCTTCTGGCTGTTGGTCGCAAACCAAACACAGACGATCTCGGGCTAGAGAAGGCCGGCGTCGAAACAGATGCTCGCGGCTACATTACAGTGGATGACGAGCTTCGTACAAGCGTGCCCGGCATATGGGCCATTGGTGACGCCAACGGTCGGGGCGCCTTTACCCACACGTCCTACAATGATTACGAAATTCTTTCCGCCAATATGTTTGACAACGATCCCCGGCGGATATCTGACCGGATCACTGCTTACGGTTTGTTCATCGATCCGCCTCTAGGCCGGGTTGGCATGACAGAAGCACAGGTCTGGGCGACTGGCCGTAAGGCGTTGGTCGGCAAGATGATGATGGCCCGGGTTGGGCGTGCGCGAGAACGAAGTGAGACCCAGGGCTTCATGAAAATCCTGATCGACGCGGAAAACGAGAAAATCCTTGGTGCTGCGATCCTCGGGATCGGCGGCGATGAAATCGTCCATTCAATCCTCGACGTGATGTATGCCGATGCTCCCTATACCGTTATTCAGCGCGCCATGCATATTCACCCAACTGTCACTGAACTGATCCCAACAATGCTGGGTGATTTGCAACTACTTGACGAGGCGGATTTGTAGATTGGTTAATAGGCACATGGCACAGCAGATTAAAGGTGCTCAGGCACAATAAATCCGGAGACCATTGTCAGAGGAATATGAAAATGAGAATGTTGCTGGGCTAAATTCGAAAGATATAGCTACGTTTGAGCTCAAGTTCCAAGCGTGTGTCACAAATCTTGCGCAATTGCTGACGAAAACCAGTGATAGTCAGTGAATACCGGAGACAATCGATTCCAGAATATCCCTTATTTTCTCTATCGTTGAGGCTCCTCGCCTCTCCTCATTACTCATAAACATACTATTTGTAATCATCAGGTCTCGAGTTCGATTCTTGGTGGCGGTACCACATAAGCCCTTAAAGATATTACGCTTTTAAGGGCTTATGTGTGTTTAGGGTATGAAAATAGTCTCCGATTAGTCTCTTATATCGTTACGTTACTTGTTCTTTAATGCAAAAAGCACTTAGTGAATGCCCCACTATAGGTGTCACACGCCTTTTAGACGGCGTGGAGGCCACTTGTGGGGATACCCTAGGGTAAGAGACTTAACCCGGAATGTGTGTACGGTTTGTATCCAGCCTCCATACGTGGCGGGTTAGTGCGTTCAAGAAACCGGCCAAGCATGTCTCCTCTTTCAAAACCACCACGCGCTACTTTGAAGCGGGGCATAGGGACGTCGGATAGGGCAAATACTAGCCTATATTATTGCCCTTTCGAAAGGCTCGAATGACGTTCCCGCGCAAAACCTGGCCTGCGAGATCTTTTCCAAGTCTTTCCACCAGCTTGGCCTCGAAATATCGATAGACATAGGTATTATCCCGATCGTATTGCCAGACAGGTGGATTGACGAATACCGATGCATCAGCAGAAACGATTACTTGATCAGGGTGCCCGTCCGTAATATTTGCGATGCGGTCCAGCATGGACGCATCATCGGTTGGTCCGTTGAAAAAGGGATCTGAATCAGCACTGATAGCATCAAACTGGACAGTCGCACCACGTTTCACCATTTCTAGATGGTCTTCATTTTTAGACGGCTGCGAATGCCCCCAAACGAACCGGTCCAGTTTGAAGCCTTCTGTTTCCAGTGATTTGGCAACATCCTTCGCAACGTTGGCAAGAGGGCAATGCAAGGCGATTGTGCATCCGGTTTCCTTTGCCGCGATTGCCGCCGCCCGGTGGAAGGGGATCTCAGTATCCGCAATGGCATCCGTCGAGGCGGCGATCTTGATAAATCCTGCCCTGATTTTTGTGCCATCGATACCCAGAGTGAGTTCCCGGATGAAATGATCGGCAAGTTTCGGTACCGAAAGATCCGCCATTGCCGGTGGAACAAGGCTTTTATAAATACCGGTGGGGCAAACAATATTCAGACCGGTTGACCGCGATACATGCCGCAGCAAGAGTACATTTCTGCCGACGCCCAGATTAGTCCATTCGATTAATAAATTGACCCCTTGACCCCTTAACTCTTCTGCGCTTGTTACACTGGCACCGATGGCCGCCGACCAGTCAACGTCCATATATTTTTCGACATTTGGTCCGTGGAAATCAACAAAGAGATGTTCATGTGCCATCGCTTTCTGGATATCCGTCCCCTTTACCGGCCCTGTCACCGTTTCCAGCACCATATCTTTTACGTCTGCGGCGTATGCAAATGTTGAATAGGCGACACTGGACAAAGCCATTGTACCTAGAGCCGCACCGGTTCCCTTCAATACGGATCGCCTGGATAGTATGGCACCATTTATAGGTTTCAGCATTTGATTCCCTCCCTCATTAGATTCATTTTTTACGATTTATGGCTATCAAAAAAATAGACCAAATAGATAAATGGTGTCAAATAGTGTATGAGAAAAATATAAATATCTATATAAAACAATATGATGAATGAATTATAAAAACATACCAATTATATAATTGGTATGTTTAAGAAATTGTAAAACCGAATTTATGTTTAAAACCTGAAGCGATCTAGCGTTAATATTTTGCCACTGCCATTTAGGTATTATGATTCACATGAAGGGCATTTCGACGCTCGACTGTACGTTGGTCGGCAAGATGTCAATTGGAGTGTTTTTAGTGATTTGGGTGGCATTTTTTAATCGATTATTGATTTCTGTCCAGGATCAGCAATTCTCTTTCAATACAGACTGTATCTGTAATTTTGGAATCAGTTTTGCGATGGATCTTAAGGCGGGCTAGCCATATTCGTGTTGTAAATCTCGCGCAATTGCTGACGAAAACCAGCGGTAATCGGTAAATATCAGGGGCACTCGTTCTTTCCCGATGTCCGCGCACCCTACGAGTTTACGGCTTTACGGCTCAAGCACTAATGCGCATACCAGCTTGCATTCCTTCTGGCGATTTATGAAATTTTCCGTCTTTCATGATAGCCACCAAACGATTTTTGTCTTGAAGTATACGAACATCGGTTAGTGGATCGCCATCAACTAAAAGCATATCGGCCAGATACCCCTCACGGATGAGCCCTAACTCATTCTCCATCTGCATAATTTGTCCGCCATATTTAGTCGCAGCCTGTATTGCTTCCATGGGTGTAAAGCCGAGAAGATCGACGAAATATTCTAAATCCTTTGCGTTAGTGCCCATGGGTGTCCAGGCAAAGCCGTAATCGCCACCGATCAACACGCGAATGCCCCGTTTATGCATTTTCTTCATTGTCTCAATCGCATTTTCCAGCTCGCGTTCGTAAGCTATCGATAGCGGCTCTCCCGGCTTAATGCCATACTCACCGGCATTTCTCGCAGTATTCACCAGCCAAGCGAGGCCGGGCGCAACAATATGCTTGTCTTTCGCAGCCTCCAGCATATCAAGAGCCTCTTCGTCAGAAAAAGACGCATGATAGATGGTGTCTATTCCGTGTTTGACGCAGAGTTTTATAGATTCAGCGGACCGGGCATGCGCGGCTAACGTTTTCCCCCGGCGCTTGGTTTCAGAAACCGCCATGGCAATTTCTTCTTCAGACATCTGATTGACTTCCGCGCCCATTCCGGCAACTTCTTCGCCTGAAAGATTGAGTTTGATCGTATCGTTGCCCCATTTGAGCATCTCGCGAACGGCGGCGCGGATTTCCTCCGGTCCCGAAACAACAATGCCAAGGTTTAGTCCTTCATGGGGAATATGCGGTGGCATCATATCACCAAGCCCGCCAATGGTGGTTATTTCGGGGCTTGCTGCGGTATAACGAGGCCCTGGGCACCGCCCGGCATTTATCGCGTCACGGATCACAACATCCAGCCGTGGTTTTGCCGCCGCCGCCCCTCTACCCGCTGTAAACCCAGCATCAAGGACGGTTTTTGCCATGTCGACGCAACTCAGCACATGTTCTTCAACGGGCATCATCTGGATAGGGGCAATCCCAGGAGCATTGTTCCAACTGAGATGCAGGTGAGCGTCAATAAGACCAGGCATCAAGGTCATACCACGACCATCGACCCGCTGATCGCCGTTACTGTTCCATGTAGAACCCATGCCGCTACGGCTAATCGTCTTAATCCGATTGCCGGAAACTGTAACATCCCCTGAATAGGGCACCTCGCCTGTTCCATCCAAGATACGGACATTGCTAAAAGTGATGTCGGCATTTCCATTGCTGGTCGTGCCTGTACCACTCCAATTTGTAAATGTGCTGTCTGACATCGTTTCTTCTCCCTATTTTTTGCGACATGCGTCAAGATGGTTGCGAAGCAGTTCAGCAGAGCGGCCAGGTGCCTCCATCATCATCCAGTGCCCAACTTCGGGAATTATCTCCAAATGAGCAGTCGAAATATTTTTCTCCAGCTGCCGGACCATTGGGACTGGAGCCACTGGGTCCGTTTCGCCAGCGATAAGCAAGGTCGGAACTTTTATTGATGAATGTTCGGCCGGTGGCGCCGCACTAAGCGCTTCACAGTGACTTGCGTATCCGCGCGAGTTCTGCCTTAAAATACTCTCACGGACGAATGCCGTGGCAACTGGTTTTCCTTTGGAAACGCTTCCAGCTGAAATACCGTCGGCTATAGCAGGCATGTTTCCGGCGCGCGCCTGCTGGCCCCTTTCCTTCAATGCCTGACGCGCCGCGACAGGTGGTTCGAGTAAGGGGCCAAATAACGTCATCCCGTCAACAATTTCCGTGGAACCGGCGGCGAGATATTGGCAAATAAGTGTGCCCATGGAATGCCCAACAAAGTGGGCCTTCTTTATGCCTGAGACCTTCAGTATGTCATAAACAGCAGAAGCAAGTCCCTCCAGGCCCGGGTGGCCAGGCTTAAACTGTGAACGCCCGGCTCCTGGCAAATCAGGGCGATAAATCTTGTAATCGCCCAAGGATGACAACAAAGTCTGGAAACTGTTAGAAGTACCGCCCAAGCCATGGATCATAACGACGGGCAATCCTTCACCGTCAACTTCCATAACCATACTGCCAACAGAAATATCCGACATATTTCAGATCTCCTCTACCGGATTTTCCAAGGTCCCGATGCCATCAATTTCTATTTTCACAATGTCACCTGCGGCCAGGTATTTTGGTGGCTTAAAACCAATGCCGACACCGGCCGGTGTCCCGGTCGCAATCACGTCGCCAACCTTTAGTGTAATGCCGTTGGAAATCGCGGCAATAATCGTTGGCACGTCAAAAATCAACAATCCTGTATTTGAATCCTGCCGTAATTCACCATTTACCCAGCATTTAACCGATGTATCGGCCAAATCAATCTCGTCCGCAGTTACCGCCCATGGACCCATTGGGCAAAAGCTATCCTGGGATTTTCCAATGAGCCATTGACTGTGATGCCCCTGCAAATCCCGAGAAGTTACGTCATTGACAATCGTGTAACCCCAAATATGGGACAACGCGTTTTCTCTGGAAATATTTTTACCTGGTGTACCTATGATTACCGCCAGTTCGGCCTCATAGTCGACCGTGTTTGTGACTGTCGTATCCAGCTTGATTGACGTCCCTGTCGGCTCCACAGTTTCAGGAAGCTTGGAAAATACAATGGGGGCTTCTGGCACCGCGCCTTTGGCTGCAGAGCTGTCAAAACCAGACGCTGCGAATTCTTCTGCATGCGCATAGTAATTTTTCCCAACGCAAAAAACGTTTCGGCGCGGCCTCGGAACCGGCGCCAAAAACTCAACTTCGGAAACGGAAATTTTCTCGGTGACGTTTGGTGAAGGACGATTGATTAAACTGACAACACCGTCCTGCTCGAAAGCACTTTCAGGAATATCAAGACATTCCAAGAATGTCTCGCTGTCCACAAGTCTTCCAAGATGCTTTTTGCCTTTATGATTAAAAACCGCGAATTTCATTTCCTGCCTTTCACTAGATCATCGGGAATTAGAATGCTCGAGCCCGTGGTAAGTCGACCTTCCAGCTGCCGATGAGCGTCGGATGCTTTCGACAATGGGAATTTTTGGCCGATTTCAATTGAAATGATGCGTTTTTCAAGAGCGCTGAAAAGATTGTCCGTAATCGAACGTATTTTCTCAGGTGTATCCGTATAGTGACCAAAATTTGGACGTGAAACTGTCGCCGAGCGTGAAGCGAGAGATCCTATATCGTATGAGCCGATATCCCCTGACGCTTGTCCAAAACTAATGAGATGCCCACAATTTGCCAACGCCGCAACAGAGTGAGAAAAACTGTCCTTGCCAACCGCATCATAAATTACATCCGCGCCATGGCCTTTTGTTAGATCACGAACCTGATCTTCCAAACTTACCGAACTCGGTAAAATAATATGATGCGCCCCGGCGGCTCTGGCAATGCGAGCTTTCTCTTCGCTGGACGTCGCACCTATTACCGTTGCCCCAAGATGATTAGCCCATTGGCATAATATTCTGCCTATGCCACCAGCCGGAGCGTAAACGAGGGCAATTTCGCCCTGTTTAAGTGAGTGGACACGATGCAAAAGAAACTCAGCCGACATGCCTTTGAGTAATCCAGCAGCAGCAGCTTCATCATCGAGATGATCAGGCAAGGGGAAGACCAAATCTGCTTTCATGGTTCTTGCGGATGCATAAGCGCCTACCGGTGGGCAGGCATAGCCAACCCGTTGTCCCGGCGACAAATGCCGTACACCCGCGCCCATCGAATCTACGATACCGACGGCCTCCATACCGGGAATGCCCGGCGGTTCAAGCAGATCAAAATAACCTGTCCGGCAGTATACATCTATGAAATTTACGCCGATGGCTGTTTGGCGAATTCGTACTTCCCCTGCCGCCGGCGCCGACACCGTAACAGGTGCCAGGTAAAGTTCTTCAGGACCGCCATAGCGATCTATGGTAATGGCTGTTCCTTCCAGGGAGTGTTGACCTTTTGCCGGAGAAGACAGCCCCGATGCGCCTTTTTCAACACGGGAACGTATCGCATCAAAGCCATCTTTATAGACCCCTTCTGCAACAAGCTCCGCCAGTTCCTTTTCCTGGCCACGAGGTGTCTCAAACTTTGATAACCAGCTCCAATAAGTAGCATTCCCATCCGTCACTGGTTTTAAGGATACTTCTGCAACATAGTTCAAAAGGGGAACTTCGCTTTCAACTATGGCATATCTGAAGCTGTGTTCTTTGTCAGACATGGAAAGAAGCTGTTCTCTCAATCTCTCACCGCTATTGAGCTGAAAGTTTCGTATAGCGCCTATTTGATCTGTCTGTTTTTCATTGTCCAAAACACTCGACGCAACGGCAGGATGCCAAAGATCATGCCCATTGAAATCACGCAATATTCCCCAAACTTCCTCTATTGGAGCATCGATTATCGTGCTGCGTTGAACAGTAACCATTTTAACCCTGCAGCTTTTCTTTTAGGGAATTGATGCCCGCCTGAAACACGTTAATGCCAATATGACTGACCAGCTCGGCTTCGGTTTCTGGCGTATAGTCGAACTCCGCCGACCATTCAACAAATGTCCCCTCGCCGTCAGTAATCGGTAGCAACCTAATCGTAGCGACATAGTTTTCGACCGCCATTGGGCTTTCAAGGATTGCATAAGAACAACTGTAGTCGTAATCAGAAAGCGCTATAAGTTTCTCGCGAATGGCCCCACCATCAGTTAAACGAAAAGCCCTAACACAGCCAATTTGGTCAGCCGGCCGGCCCTGCTCAATTCGACTTTCTACGACGAAAGAAGTCCAGTTTGGTAAGCCGTTAAAATCACGGATAACGGCCCAGACTTTGTCTACAGATGTAGAAAGGACGGATGAAACGTAAACCTGCGCCATATTCAGTCTTTCTTTTTCTTATCGTCGCTTATATTTGCGGCAAGGCTTTGTGCATCCTTCGCGGACCGGAAGATATCCCCCATTTTTGCGACTCCGGCGTCAGGAATTCCAATCTCCTTCATCATTTCGTCAATCAAGGGGGCCTGCGCGCGGTAACGAAGTGCACTCTCAATGACTTCATCGGTTGGCGAACGCTGCCCTCCTCCATTTCCGCCGGTTAATCCGTCAACATGGAGTATTTTAATGCCTTCAATATTCTCCATAGGCTTCACGCTTTCACGGACAATGCCTTCAAGGCGGTCAAGCAGTTTCGCTCTTAGTTTGCCTGCTCGCGCATCTTCACTGAGAATATTCTCGGCTTCGTTCAACAAACGCTGCGCTTCTGCAGAAACGGCGGCTGAAATCTTGTCCGACTCCGCCGCTATCTTCGCCGTATCAGCATCTTTTTCAGCGAGGAGTTTATCGACAGCGGCAATTCGCTCCGCAATTTTTGTTTCTCTCAGAGTAATAACTTTTTCGGCGGCCTCAACAGCAGAGGCTTCAGCCGTTTCGGTTTCCACACGCGCACTGGCTTCATCTGTCCGTTTACCCAATACCATGATTTGGCGTTCAATTTCCGCCAACTCCACCGCCTGATTGCGCTCTATTTCCAAACGTTTCAGATCACGCTCTTTCAGAATACGGGCCTCATCCAAACCTCGATCAGAAGCAATACGCGCCCTCTCCAGTTCTTCCTGAGCAGAAATCTCGTTTTCTTCGACAGACTGACGTAAGGAAATCTGCTGCGACCGTAACAATCGGTCCCGCTCTATTCGGGCTTTATCAAGCGCTTGTTCCTGAACAATACGCGCTGCTTCTACGGTCTTATGTGCAGAGATTTTAGCCGTTTCTATTTGCTGGTTGCGGGCTATATCACGATTTTCGGTTTCTTCTTCCGCCATTATTCTAGTTTCTTGTAATAGTCGATCCGAAACTATTCGAGCTCGCTCAATGTCTTCATTTGCTGCAATTTCAGCGGAATCGATCTCATGGCGCTGCTGAATTTGCTTTTCCCTTATTTTCTTTTCACGCTCAATTCGGAGAGCCTCAAGTTCCTGTTCCTGAGCAATCCTGGATTTCTCAACGGATTCATGAGCTTCAATTTCTGCAGCCTGAAGAACCGTTTGCCGGGAAATTTCCAGTTCGCGTGTTTTCTGCTCATTGGCAATTCGTGATTTTTCTGAATCCGCTTCCATGGCAGTTCGCGTATGAACGATTTCTGCTCTTTGCTCTGCCCTCAGTGCCTCCAGTTCTCGTTCTTGCGTAAGCCTGGAACTCTCGCTCTCCTGTTCCAGTTTCAAAGTTTCTTTTTCTGCTTCAAGATTTCGAGTGCGGATCGCTACGACGGAGGATTGCTCGATGTCATTTCGCATTTTCCGCCGAGTTTCAATGGTTTCGATCAGCTGCGTCAGACCTTCGGCGTCAAACCGGTTTGCGGGATTGAAGTATTCGAGATCTGTCTGATCCAGATCAGTGATAGCAACTGTTTCCAATTCCAATCCATTACTTGCCAGAATATCTGCCGCTCGTTCATCAACTCTTGATACATAATCACCACGCTTTTCATGCATCTCGTCAAGAGTCATTTCAGAGGCGACGGAGCGTAGTGCGCCAACGAATTTACCAGACAGAAGATCCGCAAGTTCTTCAGGGGCCAATGTCTTCCGTCCAAGTGTCGATGCTGCGGCCGCGACTGCTTTTTTCTCCTGAATAACACGGACAAAAAACTCTGCATTGATATCCACGCGCATGCGGTCTCGCGTGATAATTGCGTTTTCTTTGGTTCGTGTCACTGGGATGCGAACAACATTGAGATTCACTGGCGTAATTTCGTGGACAATTGGAAAGACTAAGGCGCCACCATTGATAACCACCCTTTCCCCGCCCAAACCGGTGCGGACAAACGCGACCTCTTTAGTGGACCTATGATAAAGCCAATGCAAAAGATAAGCCGCTATAACAATTACGATTATTGCAATTATTAGGACCAGGATAATTGATCCTGCAAGACCAGTTGTCATTATGTTACCCTCTCTTTAGCCGATGTTCAAAGCCTTGAAGGCCTTTGTTTGTTCTGTTAATGCACGTTCCGTCGGTAAGCGTTCCATTGAAGACGCACCATAGAAACCATGGCAAACCTTGGCATTATTCAAGATATATTGGGCGTCTTCGGGCATAGAAACTGGTCCGCCATGCACCAGAATGATGACATCCGGATTAACTTCCAGTGCCGCACCACCCCATTTATCAACAAGGGCCGAGCAATCCTCCAGTTTTAAAGCGGTATCTGCGCCAATCGAACCGCCCGTCGTCAACCCCATATGACAAACGATAATATCTGCGCCCGCCTTAGCCATTGCCGCCGCATTCTCTTCGCTGAAAACGTAAGGCGTTGTGAACATATCCTTTTTATGCGCAATGTTGATCATGTCTACTTCCAGCGAATAGGACATACCGGTCTCTTCCAGATTTTCCCGGAACGTTCCATCAATCAAACCTACTGTCGGGAAGTTCTGGACGCCAGAAAAGCCGATGGATTTCACCTGCTCAAGATAATGATCGAAATGACAAAACGGATCCGTACCATTTACGCCAGCAAGAACAGGCGTATGTTCTACGACCGGCAATACTTCACGGGCCATTTCCATCACGATATCGTTGGCGTTTCCGTACGCCAAAAGCCCGGATAGCGATCCTCGGCCCGCCATGCGATAACGACCCGAATTATATATCACGATAAGATCGATACCCCCCGCTTCCTCGCATTTGGCGGACAGCCCGGTACCCGCCCCGCCGCCGATTATTGGAATTCCATCCCCTTTCATGGACTGGAATTTAGCCACCAGGTCTTTACGCTCAATACGCGACATGTCTATTGCTCCTCGTCGTCGGGCTTATTTCTTCTAGTGCGGTTTTAACCACTCCCGTGAAGGCAGGGTCGTTAATGTTATGGGGAGTAATTATCAGGCGGCGGTTCGATGTTTCCTGAAATCGGCTTTTTATGGCATCGAACAAGGCTTTGTCGGCAGCCGGATCGTGGAAGGGTTGCCCAGGTGCATCCAAAGCAGAAACACCTCCTTGTGGAATAATGAAACGAACAGGCCCGTTCATTTGATTTATACGATCTGCAATCCATTCGCCCATTCGAGAATTTTCTTCCGCCGTAGTCCTCATCAAGGTGACATGAGGATTATGTTCGACAAACACACGGCTTCTATAGCGTTCCGGAACAGTATCGCGGGGGCCGAAATTGACCATATCCAGCGCACCAACCGAGCCAACCCACGGAATGCCTGTCCGAATAAAGGCCCCGAAGCGATCTTCGTCCGCGGGAAAAACGCCCCCCATCATCATGTCGCAAACTTCAGTCGTCGTCAGATCAATGGCCGCTTCGATGAGACCACTATCCGCCAGCTTTTCCATTGACCTGCCACCGGTTCCAGTAGCGTGAAAAACCAGGCATTCGTAATAGGGATCAAGTTCCGCCGTCAGTTGCTGAATAGCCTGCGTCGTCACACCAAACATAGTGAGGCCAAGGCCAGGCTTATCATCGAGTGAAACATTGCTTTGAGATGATTTTTGCCGGTCCTGAAACATACCCGCCAAGGCATTCGCGCCATTTGCGAGAACTTGCCGGGAGATTTTATTCAATCCTTGAACATCCGTTACAGAATACATCATCATAATATCTGTCGGCCCAACATATTGACCGACTTCACCGGACGCCACTGTCGATATCATGACCTTCGGAATACCAATTGGAAGCTGTCTCATGGCTGAGGTTGCAAGCGACGTACCGCCTGATCCCCCCGCTGAAATTATACCGCCAATATTACGTTGCCGTAAAATCCAGTTCTCAATAGCCAGCGCCATCGCCTCCACCGCTTTGCCGCGATCATTTAAAAAAACTGCATTTGCTCCGCCAGGATGAAAGGCAGCAATCATGTGGGGAGGAATGTCCGCAGACGATGGTTTTTGTGACGTCGAAACATCAATTGTTTTCACGCTGATTTCATGGCGCGCAATTTCGTCTCGAAGATAACCCAATTCCAGTCTTTTGGTATCAAAAGTACCAACCACATAAACTTCATTATTTATGGAGGGTTCCAAAGAAATTCTTGGCTCCTGGAACAACGATGTTGGCACCACATCAAAAGGACGAGATGGTTGTTCAACGCCCTTACTCGGTTCTGTCGTTTCTTTCCAAGCTTCTTTTGACCAGCGTGTTGGCGGTTGATAAACAGTCGTTTTTTCCGCAAAGGTGGGTGCTTCTTCTATATTAACCGGCTCTTCTTTCTCGACCGGCACATCAACTTCTTCAGAAATTGGGTCAGGCATTTCAACATCTTCGTGTGAATGCCGACCAACCCCCAGCAATCGTTCCTGCAGTGGCCGGTCTGACGCTAATTGCTCGGAAGGAATAACGCGACTGATCCGGCCATTGACCATTATGGCGACATTTTCGGAAATTGCGGTTGCGACGGCAATATTCTGTTCAATCAACAAAATGGCCACATCTGCTTCGGAAGCGAGATCCGCCAGCAATTTTTCCAACTGGCTGACGATGACTGGCGCAAGCCCTTCTGTCGGCTCATCCAATATCAATAGTTGAGGATCCTGCAAGAGAGCCCTGGATATCGCAAGCATTTGCTGTTCACCGCCGGACAATTGCCCTGCACCATTCCGCCGTCTCTCATAAAGCCTTGGAAAGGTTTCATAGATACGCTCTATGGTCCAGGGCCCGCTTTTGCTGCATAACTGCATATGTTCATCAACGCTTAAGGACGGCCAGAGGCGCCGGCCCTGAGGTGTGTAGCCAATACCCTTGTCTGCAATTTTATAGGGCGGCAGACCCGATAATTCCTCGCCATGATACTTTATTGAGCCGCGCCGCGCTGGGAGTAGCCCCATAATCGCATTGCATAACGTCGTCTTGCCCATGCCATTGCGACCGACAACCGAATGAACACCGTGGTCAAGTGAAAGGTTCACGCCTTGTAGCGCATGTGACTGCCCATAATAGACATGCAGATCCTTTATCTCCAAGGCGGCGGCTGGTGCTCTGCGGTTGTTGTTTCGGTCAGCCATGTCCGTGCCCCAGATATAATTCCTGTACTTCCGGATCGCTTTCTATTTCCTCCGGAGTGCCTTCCTTGAAAATGCGACCATTGTGCATCATGGTAACGGTTTCAGCGACACGAAGGGCAACATCCATGTCATGCTCTATGATAATGAATCCAATATGTGCAGGCAGGCTTTGGAGTATTTCAATAAGTTGGGAACGCTCCGTCGGAGATAGCCCTGCCGCCGGCTCATCAAACAAGATAAGACGGGGAGCGCCGGAAAGTGCCAGCGCGATTTCAAGTTGCCGCTGTTGGCCGTGACTTAGCTCCGCAACAAGCGTTTGACTGACGTCTTCCAGATGCACGGCATTCGCCAATACTTCTGCGAGTTCCATTGCACTGTCATCCCATTTCGGGCGGCGCAATGAAAATCTGCCGCGGCTAACGCCCCGGCATGCTAAATAAATGTTGTCGATAACGCTTAGGCCGTCAAATAACAATGAGATTTGATACGTTCGTCTCAAGCCGCGACGGATACGTTCGTGACTGGGTAAATCCGTGACATCCTCACCAAACAATCGAACACGCCCGGTTGTCGTCGGATAGTCCCCTGTTATTGCGTTAAACAGAGTAGTCTTGCCGGCTCCGTTAGACCCTAAAACCGCCCGCCGCTCTCCCGCCTTGACGGTCAGATTTATGTCCGCCAACGCTACCAGCGCACCGAAATGGCGACTGACAGCTTCCAGTTCCAGCGCAAATTGGCCGGTACTTTGAAGGCGAGAGAGAGCGTCGGTTTCAGACATTGTTGTCAGCTTCCCTTAATCACACTTAGGATTTTCTCTACTGACTTGCCCATACTCCAGGAACTTGTCATAGCTGACACCCAGAGTTTGATTGACTTGAGGGATAATCTTAATGGTCTTGTTAACCAGATTTCCATCCGGCCCTTCGATCACTTCCGTCAAGAAGATATCAGCAATCGCATTGCGCCGTTCGTCAACGCTAACCATACCTGTTGGCGTTTCAAAAGACAGTTTGGACAGAGCTGCACGAAACTTCTTTTCACCGTCTGACAAGTCACCATTTACCTCATTCAAAGCCAATAATGCAGCTTTGGTATTGATGTAGTAGGCATGCGCAAACAGAGAGGGGGACGGAAAGCCTTTAGGGAACATTGTCTGATACGTTTTCACGAATGTTGCCCAACGAGGATCATCCCATGTATCTGAAACCGGACCAGCCGATGGTGTTCCAATGACAGATTTTTTAATGTTACCTTTTGATCCGAGGACCGATTGGTCAACTGTGATCGATCCACCTACGAGAGGAAGATCGCCACCTGATTGCTCATACTGGGTCAGGAAATTCACCGCATCAGCGCCACCAAGTGCTACATAGATAGCGTCTACGTCATCTGGTAAAGCAGCGATAACTGAAGAATAGTCTTTGTTCCCAATTGGCACCCAGAAGCGGGCATCCGCCGGTGCTTTTCCGCCCAACCGACAGAATGGCTCCAAAAATCCAAACACTTGTGTGTAGGGGAAGGAATAGTCTTCCGCCAGGACAGCCATGCTACGGTAGCCTTTTTCGTTGTAGGCATATTCACCAAGCCCGGCCATCCATTGGGCACCTTCCGTACTGAACCGGAAAAAGTTATCAGCCGGATTCCGTAACGTGGTATCCTGCGCAGCGGACGAGCCGTTCAAGAAGGTCACGTTTGGCTGAGTTTTAGCGTAATCCTTAACAGCTAGTCCTTCTGATCCCGAGAGTGGGCCAATTAATATCTGGACCCCATCTTGCTCAACTAATTTTCGGGTTGCCCGTATGGCGCTGTCTGGCGTTGCGTCAGAGGAGCCGGTAATCAATTCAATTTCCTTGCCTCCTGCCTTATAGCCAAATTCTTCCAGCGCCATTTTGACGCCACGCATACTATCTTCTCCGAGAACGGTGAAGGCTCCTTCGAGAGTTGCCAACGCTCCCATCTTGATTTTATCCGCAGCGACTGCGGGTCCTGCTAGCGATACGGCTACCGCCGCTGCCATTGTATATTTTAAAATTCCCATAGCTTCGCGCTCCTCCTCTACTTAGTTATTATCTGGCGAACCAGCTTTTGCTGGCTTCCCATTTTCAACACGGTCAGCAGAAAGCTGAGTGTCTCTTTTGAACCGGAGTTTAGGTCGGACCCGGTTCCAAAGTCCTAAAAGGCCATCAGGTGAAAAGAGGACGACAAGCAAAAATGCCGTTCCGATCACCATATTGAAACGTTCCCGATCAATAAGATCGATGGCGAAATTCTCAAGTAATACAAAAGCAATGGCGCCTAGAAACGGTCCAATTGGATGGCGCATGCCGCCGACAACAGCAATGACCAGAATATCAATTGCGACATCAACACCGATAGTTCCTGGCGAAATTCGGCCGTTGAACCAGACAAGCAGGACACCTGCGACGCCAGCAATAAGTCCTGCAAAAAAGTAAGCCGTAATCCGATGTAGAGTAACGTTGTATCCAAGCGCCCTCATTCTGCGCGGATTATCGCGAATAGCCTGTAAACTAAGTCCGAATGTAGATTTTGCCCCATAGTAGACGGCCCAAAAGAAACCTGCGGCAACGGCAAGAGTCAAGTAGTAGAAAGGTGTCGGATCGCGCCAATAAATACCGAATATTGTTGGTGGCTCAACTCCTGCAAATCCGCTAAACCCATTGAAAAGGACATAGTTTTGCCGCACAAAAAAGAAGAACGCCACAGCCACGGCCAATGTGATCATGATGGTATAAATACCTTCCGTCCTCACCGATACAGCTCCGATAAAAGCGCTGAAAAGAGCGGCACCCAGGACCGAGACCAGAACAGTGAGCCACCAGGGCCAGCCAAGGCCCATAACGCCCACACTATTGTCGCCCAGTATCGCCATTAGATAGGCGGCAAATCCGGCAACGGTTACTTGCGCCAAACTGACCATTCCGCCATAGCCAGCAAGCATCATCAGCGACAAGGCAATCGTGCCAAGGATTAACGTATAAGCACCTATCTGAAAGACGAAGAAATCACTGGCAAAAGCCGGATAAGCCAAAAGGAAGACAACAGTCAACATTGCCGCCGGATGAATATCGGATATTGAGAAGGATCCCGAAAAAATACTACGTGAAACCATCTATCGCTGCCCCATGATACCTTGCGGCCGCACCGCAAGTACAACAACCATAATGAGGAACGTCAGAACAACGCCATATGTCGGAAAGTAAGCGAGCCCAAATTGTTCTGCGAGACCGATAATCAAGGCACCAATGGCGGCACCGGAAATGGATCCCAGGCCACCAACAATGACAACGACCAGAGACGCCAGCAGATACCGCACGTCTTCTCCCGGTGCAATTGACAACGCTGTACCTCCAATAACGCCTGCAAATCCTGCCAGGCCTGCGCCAATTGCGAAGACAACCGCGAACACGAGCTGGACGTTGACGCCGGAAGCTGAAAGCATCTCGCGGTCATTGACCCCGGCACGTACCATCATCCCGATCTTCGTACGGTTCAGGAAAAGCCACAAACTAACGCCAACGGCGATGGCAATAGCCAAAACTGCCAATCGATAAACGGGATATTTAATAAATACTTCCACACCGGAAGACTTTATTGTTGAGATGACTGGTAATACGGTAGCGCCGAACAACCATTCGGGCGGAGAAAATTGATATGTCGTGCCAGTCCATACAGCCAGCATAATATCCGCTGCAATGATAGAAATTCCGATTGTCACCAGTGTCTGGCGCAAATCATCTCCTTCCATTCTGCGAAAAATCAATACCTGAAGCAAAATGCCGCTAATTCCAACCGCCAGAAAAGCGACAAACAAGCCCAAGAACCAACTTCCTGTGTAGTCTGCGATTTCATATCCTATGTATCCGCCCAGCAAGTACATGGCGCCGTGGGCAAGGTTTACATTTCGCATAAGTCCGAAGATCAACGTGAACCCACTGGCAACAAGAAAATAAAGTCCACCGAGGGTAATTCCGTTCAGCAGCGTGTTCACAAATGTTTTTTTCCGGCCGAGAGTCTCTACTAACCAATCGGGCCAGACGGCGAAGATCATCCACATCAGCAATGCGGCAGCCACCAGTATCACGATGGCCCAGAATGTATGCCGCTCCACAAAATTTCTCATTTTGCAGGCTCGGATTGGCCCATCCAAAGAACGGCCACCATACGACAGAAACTATCTTTCAATATTTTCCCTTAATCACGCATTCAGTCTGTCTGAACACGCCCTCCCAATGGTTTATCGACGTTTGAGGTTCTACTTGTCCCATTTTTCGTCGAGATGCTTAGCTTTCTTTTTCTTTAACCGTGCCTCAAATATTATAATTTACGCAATAGCGAGTATTTCTTGAATCGGGTAATTATGGGTAATATTTTACCTCAATCGTTGAATCATGGTTGCCAGCTTTCACTGATTGCTGCGCCGTCGTTAAACCCAATTGGCAAAAACCAAGCCTTTTTCCCAACTAACTCAAAAGTATCTCGTTTCATTCAAGACTCCTGCTTAGTGTCGGAGAAAGCTAGGACAAATTATTCAATTGGTGTCAATTTTCTTTATGTAATTATTTAATATGTATAAAAATCAATAGTTTAAATATATAAAAAATACATACCAATATTAATATTGGTATGTTACAATTAGCTTATTCAAATGAATCAGAAGAATCGATTTTCGATGAAAACAAGAGAAACTGCAACGATCGCACTTGAAAAATTGATTGAAAGTGGTCAGTACCCGCCGCAATCAAAATTAGCCCCGGAACGCCAACTGGCAGCGCAACTGCAAATGTCTCGCTCGACAATTCGTGCCGCCCTGGCCGCATTGGAGTCTCAGGGTAAGGTTTGGCGACATGTCGGGCGCGGTACTTTCGTGGGAAAACGACCGCCGGAAAGGGAAGAGACTTTTCCTTTGCCAGCCGACATGACCAACCCGTCAGAGGTAATGGAAGTTCGCCTTATAATCGAGCCTCAAATCGCAGATCTTGCCGCCCATCGGGCCACAGTTGCAGATTTTGCATTTATGAAACAATGCCTGGATAAAGGCGAGGCTGCACGTGATACAGCAACTTACGAAATGTGGGACGGTGCATTGCACCGGGCAATCGCCGAAGCCGCAGGCAATTCATTGCTCCTTGCCTTATTCACAGCCGTAAATGCAATCCGTGAGCACGCAGTCTGGGGCAAGTTGAAAGAAGAAACCTTAACGGATCAACGGCGAAGGCGGTATTCCATACAGCATAGAAACCTTGTCCGTGCATTGGAGCAACGTGATGCCGTGGATAGTCGGCGACTGATGCGTGAGCATCTTTCAGCGGTCCGCGACGATATGTTAAATCGGCGTGTTTAGGCAATGCTGAGGCGGACTACAATAACACCAAAGCCGGAACAGATTAAATATGTCTGAGCTTGAAATGCTTTCTTGGAAAATAGTCCTCCGCGCAGGCGTAGGCGACATTGCCGCGGACGCGCCGACACAAGTACTGACAATTGCGCCCACCTTTCGGCACGAAAACATGCCCCTTGAGGTCGGATTGTTGCTGCCGACAAATACGGGCCCCAGACAATTTTTGGAAGAGATAAACCATAATCCGCCAACAACCAGAGGTGCAATTCTCGGGCTTTTCCTCAATGATCCTCTGCTAAACATCCCTACAGAAAGTGCTCGCCTGTTAAAATCCGGATTTCAATGGGTCGCCAATCTGCCGAGCGTCGAGCAACAAGATCTCTACTTTTCTCAACAACTGTCAGATGTCGGTCTGGACAGACAACGCGAATTTGATCTTCTCGCTCTCTTGAAATCTGAAGGTTTTAAAATAGCAGTCGTGTTAGCAGACAGTGCCGCTGTACCTGCCGCTGTCAAATTAGACCCAGAAATCATCATTGTGGCTCCAAGAGTTGCTGACTTCGCGGCGGGTTTCCCCTCACCTCGTCAACGTGGGCGGGCAGCACAGGAAGTGTTTCACACCACGCAGGATCTTGGTTGGTCCGGCCTCTTGCTAGGGCTTGGTGAGCGCGGCGAGGTTGACCATGAAAGCCTCTGGCCAAATTGCGTTCACGGTCTATTATGCCGCCCCGAACCTACGACCGCTGGCCTAACCTGACAGCTCAAATTTCTTGATTTTATTGTACAGGGTTTTTCGTGACATACCCAATGCCAAAGCAGTCTTTCCCCTGTTAAAGCCATTTCGCCAGAGTGCCTCTATAATCCTGTCTTTCTCGGGCAGCATGTCCACAAAATCTTGCTCTTTGTCGACGTAGCTTAGTTTTCCCGCAAGTTCTTCGGGCTGAACAGGTAGCTTAGATAGTCTTCCCTTCAAACTACCGATCAGCATTTGAAGTTCCTGCTCATTCCCGGGCCAATGATACGCCCGGAGTTTCTGGATGGCGGCGGGTGCAAAAATTGTTTCCCGCTCTGACGACCAGAATTCTATGATTGCCTGTAAATCTGATAAGCGGTCCCGAAGGGCAGGAAGCCGTAGTGTCCAACCCGAGATACAGAATAGCAATTCTGGCTCAAGACCCGCGGCAAGGAGATCTTCCTCTATCCGGCCTTCGCGGACCGGCAAATTACTAAGAAAGGCAATACGTGGTTCCAGGGGTAATGATTTACGCGATCCGGAAACCTGAAAAAAACCATCTCGTAATGCTCGTGCCAGTCGTCGCTGAAGCGCACTCGTTAGCCGCTCGGGAGCATGGATGACAACAAGCTTCACGTTGGCATCTGATAAAACAGGTTTTTGTCGGCTTATACTATCGCGATGACCAAACAGAACATTTCGCGCGCGTGCAGGAAAATTTTGATCGGCGACATCTATTTGTGTGAAATTCATTTCGTCGCTTGATTTTGACGCTCCTCCAAGCGCCTTGATAACTGGTCCGGTTGGCTGGCCTTGTTCGGCGACGACCAGCACCGGATCCTTGGTCGTTGTCATCTGTCGCAATCGACGTAGCATTGCCTGATGGCTGTCGGCATGGCCCACAAAACCATATTGATCCGCCCATTGCATTAACTCTTGATCATCATTCTTTAGACCAGCACGTGCTGAACTCGCCTGACGGAATCCATCGATGAGGCTTGCAACAGAAGATTCCAAGGGCATACGATCTATCGTTGACCCCCCGACATAGCCGTCCAGCGGAGCGAGTTCAAGGACTCTCGAAAGATCTTCAGGCGTTGCAATTGGGCCCCCTTCAACCAGAAATTTGGAATTCGGATTGATGCGTTTCACGAGGCGCCCAATTTCTCGTGCGGCCACAGCTACTTCCTCCACAGACGCGCGACTTCGATGCCCTAAAGCGCCACCGGCATTCCATCCAATATTCAGGCAGATCAAATCTATCCCCGCATCCGCGGCGAGCCGTGCCTGTGTCCGGCTGGCACAGTAAAACATCGCGGTCAAACCTGTATCTTGTACCGCTCTTAAAAGCTCAACCTCCTGTTCAATCCCGCGGCCAGCGCGTGACAGAATCTGTTGCATTGGCCGTGAATAATGCATGCAGCTTGGAAAATTGACGGCGCCTGCAAAACCAGCCTCATTGATTTCTTCCGCCTTCCCGGTGGGATCGAAAGTGACGCCCCAAACATTCGTTCCGAGCAGCACGGGTATTTTGCATAATGCAAGCAACTCTTCTCGCGCGAAACCCTCCGTAATGAAATTAGCGTCATAAACCGGGAGCATGCAGGCGATTGACGGCACACCCATATTCCGAAATCGCCCCGCATTTATTGCCAGTAAAAAATCTGCACCGCCATGCTCCGCTGCCAGTGCGTTGCTCCCAGATCCAATCGCTGCTCCTATTAGAAAATCTGATTTCACTTGATCACCTTCAAACACTTGGCATTGCATGTTCCGCTATTATGCACCTACGATTTTGTTTTAACTTCGCAGAAAAAGCTCGCTGAAGTAAGGCCAGAAACGAACGGTATCTTAAAGTCTGGGTCTTCTCTTAGCTAGACGCGAACATGTGGAGGCACCATTCAAACACACCTCCCTGACCCAAAGCGGCCCTCGCCGTTCAGATGGCGGAACGACAACTATGCAGACAATGGTTCATATCCCCGTCAGAACAAAAGTTTCATATATTCAGTTATTCGACAATTAATCGATGGCAGGAAATTGAGGCAATCGTCTTTCAACAGGTGATGACTGAATAACTGAGGTGTTTGTCATGGCATAAGTAGCCAACTCGTCAATGAGCTTTTCTAAATGCGCAACAGACTGAATGTGGGCGCGAGCAAGATAACAATCATCGCCTGTAATACGGTCACACTCAACCACCTCTGGAAGGTCACGGATTATTTGGGCGACCCTGTGAAGTTCACCGGGTATAGGCCTGATGCGAAGCCAAACAGAAATTGGAAGCCCTAATGCGTTCGGACTCACTGTGGCCGTGTAGCCCTCGATAACCCCTGCTTCTTCGAGCCGCTTAATGCGTTCGCCAACGGTTGGTGCTGAAAGCCCCACTATGCGAGCAAGCTCCGCATTGCTGATGCGAGAATTTTCAGTCAATTCGTCAATCAGTTTTCTATCGACGCTATCAATTCTACCATTTTCATATCGTAGGCGATTCAATATTTTCTCCATCGTTAATTAGGTATTCTTACAGTAAGTCATTTCTTATCTACTGTAAAATACTCTTAACTTCAGTGATACTAAAGTCTAAGGAGAAATAACTTGGCAAATGACAGAATGACCTTCAATCGAGCCGCTGAGACTGTTCCACCGCAAGCGTGGTTCGGTGTCAGTGCAGTTTTCCATTATCTGGGGCCATCTTTTGCCGTCCTGCTTTTTCCTGCAGTCGGCGTCCTCGGTGTGGCCTGGTTCAGAATAGCTTCTGCTGCCTTGTTTTTCTCCCCGTTCACCAAACCGTGGAAGGTCTTTGCCGAAGCCGACCGCAATGGGCGGTTACTGCTTATAGGCCTTGGTGTCTGTCTAGCCATAATGAACACTTCATTCTATCTCGCACTTGACCGTCTTCCGATGAGCCTCGTCGCCGCAATGGAATTTGTCGGTACAATTGGTGTTGCCCTTTACGGCCTACGCACACGACGCAACGTTCTTGCCCTCGCACTGGCGGTTCTAGGCGTGTTTATTCTTATTGACGTGAAATGGGCAACTGACCCGCTCGGCCTGTTCTGGGCGGCGCTGAATAGCTTGCTGTTTGTCGGCTATATCATACTGGGTCACAAAGCTGCAGAAGGTGGTGCAAGTGGTGGGGTCGAGCGACTGGGCGCAGCCATGTTCATAGCCTTCATCATTCTCATGCCGATTGGGTTCATACAAGCTGTGGAAGCCTTTGGCACATTCAATCTGGTGCTGGCAGGGATGGGCGTAGGAATTTGCTCATCCGTCATACCCTACATCTGTGACCAGCTTGCCATGTCCCGTCTTCCGCGTTCTTCCTTCGCATTACTGCTGGCGCTTTTACCTGCGACGGCAACAATAATTGCGGCAATCGTATTAGCTCAAATTCCAAGCCTGCAAGATATACTCGGCGTAGCATTGGTAATGGTGGGGGTTGCTGTTCATAAACCAACACAGGCCGCGTAGCTGTCGCAAAAACTATCCTTATTGTAACGGTTTCCAGCCCTTTACACTATTAGTAGTAGTGTAAAATAGAGTTTTCAAAACCAGCGCTTAAAGACACATTCCCTCTCGGGCTGACCAATATCAAGCTTCCCATGTTTGCTGGATAAGTCATCTTGACAAACCGGATTCCGAAATCAGTTGACCAACCCGGCTCAGAAATTGCTCGCTATACCTCTGGATGAACTGATTTATATTGATTTTCCAATACTTGGTCTAAAAAATTGCAATTTTTCACCAAGAACTGCAAAAGTTATCAGCGCAATCCCTGTTCCCTGTATCCAGTCTGGGCGCACGCCATATACGGCAACATCAAAGATCAAAGCGGTAAGTGGATAAAGGAAAGAAAGAATTGCCAGTCGATCGGTTTCTAGCGATTGCACAGCACCATACAGCAGCACATATAGTAACCCGGTGTGCACCACGCCGATTGTGAGCAAGAGCCCCCAACTGTTGCTGTCGATGCGCAATCCGGCAACGGCGACTAACGGCAGCAGCGCCAATGCGCCGACCAGAAGTTGCACAAGTGACAAAAGACTGGCCGGAACTTTGGCAAGATGTTTTGTGATCAGCAACGTGGCCGCATAGCAGGTCATCGCGGCCATCGTCAAGCCAAGACCAGCAACACTCATCTCTGCACCTTGCCCAGTCCCGCGCGCAACAAAGACAACACCGAGGAAGGCGCATATTGACCACCCAATTGAACGAGCGGTAATTTTCTCGCTAAATATCATGGCCGAAGCAAATAAGAGCACAAAGGGGTACACATGATACACTGTTGTAACCATCGAGATTGAAGCGTGGCTATATGCCATGAAGAACATCACCCAATTGGCCGCCATGGTTAGCCCGCTCAGCCCCATCATTAGAATGTTGTGCAAGGTCAGCTGGGCAAAGTCGTTCCAGTTCGCAAACAGGCAGTAAATCAGCAGGGTGAGGCCGCCGATCAAGCATCGATAGAACACCACTGTCAGAGCTGCTTCGCCACTTTCGACCACAAAAACCCCGATACTTCCGGCTAGGACCATCGCTGAAATCATCTTTAGACTAGGTGCGTTCGCTGTGAAAAACGGTATCATCGTTGCCTCCTTACTGGGTTACACGATAGGCGTATTTATAAATCATATAAAATGATTTTAAATACTTTTTAAAATCTGTTATAATGATTTATATGTTACTGGACCTGGATCATTTACGCAGCTTTGTCGCCGCCGCTGACTCGCTTAATTTCTCCGATGCGGGGCTGCGTGTCGGGCGTGTGCAATCGGCCATCAGTGCGCAGATCAAAGCGCTAGAGGAAACAACCGGACAAATTTTGTTTGATCGCGGGCGTGGCAAGCCGATGGTATTAACCCCAGCGGGTGAAAAACTCCTGGCGCATGCAAACAAAATGCTTCGACTGAACGCCACGACCCTTAGCGATCTCAGGCAGGACGCTGAGCGTAAGACCTTCAGCGTTGGCACAACCGAAACTTACGCGCTTTCCATTTTACCTAGAATGCTGTCGCAGTTCGCCTCCAGATACCCCGATGTAGATTTAACGGTGATCTGTGGTACCAGCGTTGAGCTCCTAGCGCTTGTTGAAAAACGCGATCTAGATCTTGCGATTGTCACCGATCAGCCAAAATCAGAGGGAAAGGTGCTGATCTACGAAGACGAACTCGTTTGGGTCGCAAGCCCGCGTATGCATGTGGGTACCGAGGAGCCATTGCCCTTGGCGTTCATGCCACCAGGGTGCGAGTTTCGCAGTCGCGCGCTCTCTGCACTCGATAAAATGGGACGAACTTGGCGGATGACTGTGAACAGCCTCAGCCCCACAGGAGTTCGCGCGGCAATCCGTGCCGATCTTGCGATCTCTGTCATGCCAGCCGCATCGGTGGAGAGAGATTATCAGGTCCTTAACATGACTGATGGTTTGCCAGCGTTAAAAGGGATACGCATTGTTAGCTATAGACACCCTGAAGCAGCAAACACCCTATCCAATGATTTCATTTCTCTGGCAACGAAGGCTTTTTAACTTTCCACGATAAGCTGGTAGGATTAGGCTCGGAGTTGTCGTTTGCTTTAAATTCAACTAATGACCGCATTTGGCACATAGCTGACTTGGTCATTCGTATCTTTCAGCGTCTGCTTTTGACTGAGCAGCAGACATACCGGATATTTACAAAAATGCCCGAAAATGACCCAATGCTGTCCTTATCGTTCAGGTGGCAGAATGACAACTATGCGGATAAAGTGACTGTGGAGTAGTGCTATTGGCAAGTCATTTGCGCCGCCGCAATCTTGACATTTGCGGGCTTGAAGAAACCATTTTGAAGTTGGTCCAGGTTACTTCATTATTTTGGCCTCGCGGAGACCTATATTCTTGATTTTTCACTGCGATCCGGCTGCTACGTCGACCTATTACGATGGCGACTTCATCAGTACTAAAATTAGTTGCCAAGTTGCAATGTTTTATTCGGTGCTGAAATTGACGCCGTTGCTTACTTTGAGTGTTTTGAGGACGATCTCGGAACGTACCTGCGATACATCAGGATGCGGAAGCAACATGTTGTGAATGAAGTCGGCAAAGGCATCGAGATCGCGCACGTGAATACTCAGGACGTAATCTGCATCACCTGATACTGAGTGTGCTTCGAGAATTTCATCGCGGGTCGATACGAATTCTGCAAATCTGCTAGCATTCGTTCTATCATGCGTAGACAGACTGACGCGAACCACCGCACGTAAATTGTAGCCCATTGCCTTGGCATTCAGGTTGGCCGTGTAGCTCTGAATAATACCGTTATTTTCGAGCGCGGACTTCCGCCTAGAGCATTGAGAGGGCGATAGATTGACGATTTCTGCCAGCTGATTATTTGTTAGACTGGCATCGACTTGCAAAGAGAAGGCGATTGTACGATCAAACTCGTCCATGACTGTTTCGTGCATTTTCATATCCTTAAATACAATTTACGTGCATTTATCAACCTTTTCTTCCATTAAATGCAAGCCATTTTCATTGTTTTTTTGCTATCCTGACCTTATTCAAATTTGAGGAGAGATTCAGTGAGTCAAATTCCACTTGATACGCAAATGAACCCAATCAGTAATACTAAATCCAAATACTCAGATTGGTTGAGTTACAGCTAAGCCGATAAAACGCGTTGCTCAAATTGAAGAAGTTGTGATGGCGGCCCAAAGTTAATTTCAGTTGCTGAAGCTTTATGACTGGATAGATTATCCGCCGGTGGCCACAGACTGAACGCACTAAATTTTTCCAAAAGACAATTGATGATGAGATTACCCGATATGGTTGACGACAAAAATTACGTTTATAAATCGATTGCCAGCAGCGTTGTCGATCACGGATACGACACGATGTTCGGTCTGATGGGAGATGCAAACCTCTTCATGGTGGACCACTATGTTCGTTCGTGCGGTGGAAAGTTCGTTCCAGTGGCATTTGAAGGCAGCGCTGTTTTAATGGCACTAGCATATTCAAAAATCTCCGGCAGAGTCGGGATCGCCACAGTCACTCATGGACCTGGATTTACAAACTGCATCACTGCGCTGACCGAAGGTGCGCGGGACCATATTGCCATGGTCCTGCTTTGTGGAGACACGCCGATTATGAATGCGCAAAATCTCCAAAACATTGATCAACGAGAACTGGCCAAAGCAGCAGGCGTCGGTTTTGAGCAAATGCGCTCACCCAAGACCGCCACGCGCGACATAGCCAGCGCTTTCTATCGTGCGAGGGTTGAAAAAAGGCCTATCGTCTTGAATATGCCAGCTGACTTTATGTGGGAGGAAGTCGAACATGAAGCAGTTGTCTATCGGGTCTTTGATGATCCGGCGACCATTTTAGAAGGAGATAATCTAGATGAAGCAATTGGCATAATCGCCTCAGCGAAGCGCCCAGTCATACTGGCGGGTGGCGGCGCAATAGGAGCACGAGAACAGCTTATTAGCTTAGCGGATCGACTTGAGGCGCCGCTCGCAACCACGCTTAAAGCCAAGGGCCTATTCAACGACCATCCCTATAATATGGACATTTTTGGTACCTTGAGCACTCCCGCAGCCTATGGCGTCATAGCAAATTGCGATTGCATCGTATCGTTCGGGGCAAGCTTGCACCATTTCACCACTGACAACGGTGCATTGATGAAGGGCAAGCGCGTTGTGCAGATTAACAATGACGCGGCCGAAATCTGTAAGAACTATCACCCTGATGCAGCCCTGAGGGCAGATGCAGCACTGACTGCAAACAACATTATTTATTGGCTCAATGAGGCAGAAATCCCTTCGAGTGGATTTACCCATGAGCTGAATAAAGAGACTCTAACTGCACACACCCCAAGTCAGAAGAAGACGAAGTCTGAATATGTCAATTTTGTTGGTACGTTAGAACGCCTGGAGCAGGCTCTCCCAAAGAATCGGATTTTGGCGACTGATGGTGGACGTTTCATGACTGAAGTCTGGTGCAGAATTTCCGTACCAGATCCGAAGAGCTTTCTTGTAAGTGTAAGTTTCGGCTCGATAGGTTTGGGTCTTCAGCAAGCAATAGGCGCAAGCATAGCAGTACCGGATAGGCCTGTGGTGCTCTTCACTGGTGATGGTGGGTTTATGATGGGTGGCCTAAATGAATTTAATACTGCGGTACGATTGAAACAGGACATAATCACAATCGTTTGCAACGACTCCGCATATGGAGCTGAGCATATTCAATTCGTGGATCGAAATATGGATCCCGGCCTTAGCCAATTCGAATGGCCCTCCTTCGCCGGTTTGGCCAATGCTCTTGGTGGGCGTGGAATTCAAGTAAGATCGGAAGAGGAATTGGAAGTTGCCATTGCAGCAATTGAAAAGCGTGATCGCCCTTTGTTAATAGAGCTGTTGCTTGACCCAAACGATGTGCCGCGAATGCGTGTTTAGGAAGGTAGATCACTTTAATAGCGTCATGACCTAACTGTCAGCTCTGGGCTCAAAGCAAGCCTTCACCGCACACTGAACCGATGTCCGCTTTTGACACAAAGCTGACTTTGTCATTCGTATCTTTCAGTGTCTGCTTTTGACTGAGCAGCAGACATACCGGATGTCTACAAAAATGCCCGAAGGAGATCTGACGAAGGTCTTTCGGGCAAAGGTTACTTGAAACGGATAAATCTTGATAAATGGTTCAAGTGCGCTGGGAAGCTTTCGGACAACAGCCCGGAAACGCTAACCCTGGTCGAATGGATCGAGGGGATTAACCAAATCCATCCAACTCGGTGGCAATTTCGACAACTTTGCGGATGATCGGTGAATAATTGGCCGTGGTATGTACGCAGAAGAAAGGGATCTGCGGCGGCGGCGGCTTTACATCGATGAGGCGCATCCTGCCTGCGGCAATATCCTGCTCATAATAGAAGATCGGCAGGAAGGAGACGCCGAGGCCTGAGCGCACCAGACCGGCGCTGATTTCCATGGAATTGGACCGATCTTGTTTCCCATGCCGGGCTCCTCCTCTCTGAAACCAGTGGTTCTCCACCTGTGACAGCACGGCATTGGGACCAAGGGATATCAGCGGCCAGTCGGCAAGTTCCTTAGGAGAGAGTTGGCGTTCCGGCAGGTCCAGCTTTGGTGACGCCATGAACGCGAAGTCAACGGACCCCAGAAATGTCGCTTCCAGCTCCGATCCGAACTGACCGACCTGTGGCACAAGGCCGACATCTGCCTCCCCGCTGATGACCCGATCCAGGATGGTACCCGCCAGCCCGACCTCAAGCTCAATGTCGATATTGGGAAATATGCGGGCCAGCCCGGCGACCAGATCGGGGAGCCAGGAAAGGGCGATCAGCTCGGCCACGCTCATCTTGATTGAGCCGGTGATGGTCTCCGGATTGGCAACGATGGCCTTGATCTCGGTGACCTTCGTATGAATTTCCGTGGCATAGCCGAGTAGCTCCGCACCACTTCGGGTCAGTCTCACCCGCCGCCCAGAGCGATCGAGAACCTGCACCCCCAACTCCTTCTCCAGCTCCGCGATCCGCATGGATATGGTTGATTGGGTCGTGTTGAGTTTTTTGGCAGCCTTGGTGAAGGACCCCAGGGCGACAACCCATCTGAACGTTTCCAGTTGCTGAAAATTCATCAAAAAACCCGATCGTATCTATCAAATTTAATCATTTTCAATGATACAGCGGTTTACCCTATGATCTCCAGACAAATAAAAACCGAAACAGGGAAAAGGGGAACTGTGCCAATGGAGCGGCCATACAGAGCGATAACCGAGGATGAAATCGCCACCTTTCATAAAGACGGCATTGTCTTTCTAAAAGGATTTTTCAATGTGGATTGGGTTGAAAAGCTCCGTGCGCAAGCCGAGATTGATATGGCCAATCCGGGCCCTCTGCATCAGGAACTGACGCCGAGCGACGGTCAGGGCCGGTTCTTTTTCGACACGTTCCTGTGGACATTCAATGATGGCTTCAAGGAGTTTGTCATGAACTCACCAGCAGCTGAGATCGCCGGATCAATGATGAAAGCTAACCGCATCAACGTCTTTTTCGACCAGCTTCTGGTTAAGGAGCCGGGAACATCGGAAAAAACGCCCTGGCATCAGGATTTGCCTTACTGGCCGGTCGATGGGGAGCAGATTTGCACCCTCTGGCTGGCGCTGGATCATGTGGATGCAGAAACCGGGGCCGTTGAATATGTCAAAGGCTCGCACCTTTGGGGGCAAGGTTACAAACCGCCAGCCTTCGCCGGAGATGACAAGTACAAGCTCGCCTTGCCGCCAGTTCCGGATATCGATGCCCAACGGGGCGAGCTTGAAATCGCCCAGTTTGAATTTGAACCCGGTGACTGCACCATTCATCACGGAAAGCTGGTCCATGGCGCTCCAGGGAATGCCCGTACCGACCTGAGGCGGCGGGCTTATGTCACGCGCTGGGCGGGCGATGACGCCATCTATGCGCCGGACCCGCAAAAGCAGCAGATGATGTGGGATCCGGACATTGCCGCCGGTGGACCTCTCGATAGTGACTTGTGGCCGGTTGTCTGGCAAAGATAAAAGGATCAAAAAATGAATTACAGCCCCATACGGCAAATTACCGAAGAAGAAATTCGTACATATGAAGAAGATGGCATCGTTTGCCTGCGCCAGTTTTTTGATGGCGATACCGTGGAGGTACTGCGTGATGTCGTTGAAAGAGATATGGTGGAGCCAAGCCCGATGGTGGTGGATGCCACACGGGACGGAAAGGGACGGTTTTTTGGCGACACCTTTGTTTGGAAGCATTTTGACGAATTGAATGATTTCGTCTTCAACTCACCGGCTGCCGACATGGCGTCGGCGCTCTTCCGCTCCTCGAAAATCAATCTGATTTTTGATCAGTTTCTGGTGAAAGAGCCGGGAACCAGTACACCAACTCTGTGGCATCACGACCAGACCTACTGGCCAGTTGCCGGACACCAGGTCTGCACTCTTTGGCTTGCCTTGGACCCGGTCACAAACTCAAGCGGTGCCGTTGAATATGTCTGTGGATCTCACCTGTGGGGTCAGCGTTTCAAGGCCGTGTCTTTCGAAGACGAGAACCGCTACAAGGAGGATTTGCCGCCGGTTCCTGATATCGATGCCCTTCGGGATCAGTATAAAATCGTCCAGTTCGATCTGGAACCAGGCGATTGCACCTTGCATCACGGCCTGACCGTTCACGGAGCGCCCGGCAATTCCAGCAAACAGTTGAAGCGTAGAGCCTATATCACCCGTTGGGCCGGTGAGGACGTGACTTATGATCCACGGCCCAACTTGCAGCCCATGCTGCATGACCCCGGCATCGGGGTCGGAGGTCCGCTAGACTGCTCCCTGTTTCCGGTTGTGCGCAGTCAGCCGGCGTGACTCAGATTCAGGTGATCGGTTTGACCGCTCCTTCTTCTTTGGATAAGTTCTGAGGTATGGAAACCGGCCCGATACTCGACTGTCCTATAACCGGACCATCTGCTTGGGATAACGAGGTTTTGGGAGAGGCCGGCGGACAGCTTGTCCTGCCTGCGGAGGCCATCGCCGAAATAATGGCGGCAGCCAAGCTTTTGACCGATAACCCCTTGCCGATCACATGATTGATTATTGCGCTGTCACGCCGCGCAGTTTCTCGGACCGACGGCGGAGAAGTTCAATTATGGTCAGGAGAACAATAGAAATTGCCACGAGGATGGTAGCAACGGCGAGGATGGTCGGGCTTATTTGTTCCCGCAAGCCAGTGAACATCTGCCACGGGAGGGTTTTCTGACCGTTTGAGCCCACGAATAAAACCACAACCACTTCATCAAACGAGGTGATAAATGCAAACAAGCCTCCAGCAATCACCCCGGGAAGAATGAGCGGCATCTGAACCTTGAAAAATGTTCTGAGAGGGCCGGCACCTAAACTCGCCGACGCTCTGGCAAGACTATTGTCAAATCCAACAAGGGTTGCCGTAACAGAGATGATTACGAAGGGTACACCTAGCGCTGCATGGGCGAGGACAACCCCCCAGTAGGTCCCCTGCAATCCAATCCTGCTGTAAAAGAAATACATCCCTGCAGCAGAAATAATGAGAGGCACAATCATCGGAGAGATCAGCAATGCCATGATCAGACGGCGAAACGGAACATGTGGCTGGCTTAATCCCACGGCAGCCATAGTTCCTATTCCTACCGATAGCAAAGTGGCAACCGGTGCGATCTGCACTGAGTTTTTGAGCGCGAGCTGCCAGTCATCGTTGGTAAAAAAATCCACATAATGTTTGAGCGAATAACCGGCAGAATCTAGCGCCAGCATTTCCGGCGTGAAGGTAAAAAAGTTTTGCGCATTGAAGCTTAGCGGGATGATCACAATAATTGGAGCGATCAGAAAAAAGAAAACCAGGATACAGATAAGACGAAAGGAATAGTGCCAAATCCGTTGAGGGACAGTGGTGTATATGGGAAGTGAGCTCATTGGATCATCCTAACTTCACGTTATCAATACCGACAATCCTGTCGTAAATCCAATATAGCGCCGTTACCAAAATCAGTAAGATCGCCCCCAAGGCGGCGGCAAGACCCCAGTTTAGTGAGGTGGATATATGATACGCTATGCGGTTTGAGATAAAGACACCGTCAGTTCCGCCAACCAACTCAGGTGTTATGTAATAGCCAATTGACAGAATGAACACGAGGATGGAGCCGGCGCCAATGCCCGGTATGGACTGAGGAAAATAGACACGCCAAAAAGCAGTCCAATTGGTAGCCCCTAATGATTTTGCTGCACGGACATAGCTTGGAGGAATGGTCTTCATAACTGAGTAAAGCGGCAATATCATAAAGGGCAGTAGAATATGGGTCATGGCGATAATGGTGCCGAACTGGTTGTTTATGAGTGCCAGCCGATTAGCATCATCAACAATTCTCATCCAGACCAGAGCGTCATTAATTACCCCTTGTTGTTGCAACAAAACCTTCCAGGCTGAAGTTCTTACCAAAAGGGATGTCCAAAATGGCAATAACACCAGGATCAGAAGAATATTGGAAGTGCGCATCGGTAGGTTTGCCAGCAACCATGCAACCGGATAGCCTAGCAAAATACAGCCCAAAGTAATCGTCAGCGACATAAATAATGTACGCTTCAATAACAACAGATAAATACGCTGATCTTCATCCCGCATTGCAACGCCGTCAGCCCCCAACTTGAGATCGACAGCATTGAGGAAATAGCCAGCTGTATAAGGGGAAGAATAGGTTTTTATTGTTCGCCAAACCTCAGGGTTTCCCCAGTTTTTGTCAATTTTTAGGAACTTTTCCTTGAACGGTGCATCGGCAGCTGCATCCCATTTTTTAGCTTTTCGTCCCGATTTTCGAAATAAGGACGAGATACCCGAATGTTCATAGTTCAGCCGGGACGCAAGCTTCATATGCTGCCGGGCGGCAGCAGCTATTTTTAGATCTTCGGCAAGTGCTGCGAACACATTTTCTTCAGGAGTATCTCCACTATCGATATCCCAGCCTTCAAGAGCTACGACCGTCCGTGGGAGCGTTTCCGATACGATTTGATTTTCGACAGATCGGAACAACATATCCGCAATAGGTATGATGAAGGTGATAAGAATGAAGAGGAGCAACGGGACGATGAGGATAACGGCCCGAAATTTTTGACGGCGCAGGGTGCGTTGAAGGCTTTTTTTCAACGGCTTGCCATCGGCACCAAGAACTGGTCCGTTTTTTTCTATAATATTGGTAGACATCGCCTGTTCCCTCCCACTTCCAGCAGCTTTCTTGATCGCTGCAGGAGCGACCCGAAAGTCGCTCCTCATCTTTTGTAAGCTTGTTTAGTTTGCAAGCCAGGTCTGGAATTTCGCGTCCATATCATCCCTGTAATCCGCCCACCAGGTAAAATTAAACAGGAACGAATTTTTGGCATTGACGGGGTTCGTTGGCATGTGCGGCGCCATATCTATGCCTAACTCAGCATGCTTACCGACCAAAGCGGCAGAAGATACACGGGCCGGACCATAAGGAATATACTTAGCCTGATCTGCCAGACGTTGCGTATCTGTGGCAAATCTTAGATAGTCAAGGGCCCGCTCTTTGCGCTCATCAGATAGGCCTACAGGAATAATCCAGCCGTCCAAGTCAAACACTTGCGCATCCCAAAGCATTGCAACCGGCTGCTTCTGTTCCTCGATCAAGGCGAATAAACGACCGTTAAAAGTAGAGCCCATCACAATCTCACCGGACGCCAATAACTGCGGTGTATCGGCAAAGGCCGTGTACCAGATAACCTGATCCTTAATGGTATCTAGCTTTGCAAAGGCGCGGGCCAGCCCTTCTTCCGTTTCAAGGACATTATATATTTCATCCTTTTCAACACCGTCGCAGTAAAGCGCCCATTCCAAATTATTGATTGGCCGTTTTTCAAGCGCCCGCTTGCCAGGATAGGCCTCCAGATCAAATAAAGCACAGATACTTGTCGGTGGCGTATCGCCAACCAAGTCGGTGCGATAGCCGACAGTCGTTGAATAGACAATATTCGGGATATGACATTCCGAAACGATGAGGTCATTAAAATCCTTCGTCACAGAGGTTCCATCTGGAGCCGGATTAAGATCTTTCTCCGGATCGATAATCATCGCCAGACCTTCATCACACATGCGTATAGCGTCTGAGGCAACAGCATCAACAACGTCCCAGGTGATATTACCTGCTTCTGTCATGGCACGCAGCTTTGCAACTGCTTCAGCAGATGAATCTGAATTAATAATATTTACCTCAGGATTTAGCTTCATATACGGTTCGTGATATGCTTTTTGCTGCGATTTCTGATAGGCACCGCCCCAAGACACGATGGTCATGTCGTCAGCGAATGCTGAACTAGCGGATAAGGCCGCGATACAAATTCCTAATGTTAGATGCTTGAAACTCATTATTTCTCTCCCATTTTTTGGTTTAAACTTGCTTAAATACCACTGGCAACGCCAGTACGGCATTTTCCCATGCCGGGCTAACTGACATCCAGCGCTCGGCAATCTTCGATGTTCCAACTCATATGAGCCGTCTCCCCTTTTATGAGATGCTGGTGGCCAGCAGCGTTTGGAACTTTGACAATGAACTCATCATTTTCGGCCACTTGCATCCGACATCGAATGTGATCTCCGAGGTAAATGAGTTCTTTAACTTCGCCGTGGGCGGTATTTGGCCCCTGATCTGCGAGAGATACTCGTTCGGGACGGATGGATAGCACCGTTCGATCCCCGACCCCGCCGCAATTGACCCGGCGCGCAGAGACCATGAGACCGCCGTCGACCAATACTTCAGCTGTTTCATTGTCGATCTTTTTAATCGTGCCATTTAGCTTATTATTTTCGCCAATGAACTGAGCCACAAAGGCATTCTCCGGGCGCTCATATAGATCGCTTGGCTTTGCAAGCTGTTGTATACGGCCATTCTCAAACACCGCAACTCTGTCAGACATGGTCAATGCTTCGGTCTGATCATGTGTCACATAAACAACTGTCACGCCAAGACGCTCATGCAGATGTTTGATCTCAAACTGCATATGCTCGCGCAACTGCTTGTCGAGAGCGCCCAACGGCTCATCCATTAACACGAGTTCAGGCTCAAACACCAAGGCACGTGCCAGGGCAACACGTTGCTGCTGACCTCCTGACAATTGGGCAGGACGACGTCCCCCCAAGGCACCCATCTGCACCATGTCCAGTGCGCGCTTGACCTTAACTTCCCGATCAGCCTTATTCATTTTTCGAACTGTAAGTGGGAACGCGAGGTTTTCGGCAACGCTCATATGCGGAAACAGAGCATAGTTTTGGAAAACCATTCCAATTCCCCGTTTATGTGGCGCAATATTATTAATGGGCTTACCCGCCAGCAAGATATCGCCGTGTGTCGCAGTCTCAAACCCGGCCAGCATCATCAAACAGGTGGTTTTGCCTGAACCGGACGGGCCCAGCATTGTCAAAAATTCGCCTTCAGCAATACTGAGGTTCAAATCCTTTACAACCAGCGTTTCCCCGTCATAGCTTTTCTGGACACGGTCGAAGACAACAAATGTGTTCGGATTTGACGTTTCAGGCATAAGCCCCTCCCATTGCGTTGAAATCAACTTCTTTCGGCATCGATAGTTCAGCCGTATTTAATGTGCAGATTGTTGTCATGCTGATGCTCCCGCCCCATCGGCAAAAAGCGATCCTAATCTGGGGTTTGATGGAGCAATTCCGGCAAGTTTTTGCATATGCCAGGCCAAAGCGGTATTGCTTGAAAGAACAGGTTTCCCGATACGTCGTTCCGCCTCCTCAACGAGGCCGGCTACCCTTAAATTGGTACAAGCAACGAAGATTGCATCGCACTCCGCTTCTGCCTCAACTGCCTCTATGGCGGCGAGTATTGAGTTTGGCGTAATCCGCGCCACCACGCGATCATCACTTTCATTGAAGGAGCCAAACGCGACAACTTCGTGTCCGTTTTGCTCTAGCATCCCCCGCATTTTTGCAGAAACTTCCGCGACATAAGGCGTTACAAACCCGATACGTTTTACACCAAGAAATTTACAGGCTGAAAGAGTTGCACTAATCGGATCCGTAATTTTGGATTCAGGACGCACACTTCGAATAGCATTGGCAATACCGTCCGGACCAATGACTGTTGCAGCGGAAGTACAGCCATATCCGATCACTTCAAGCTTTAAAGACGTCGGGAACAAGGCTGCGGAAGCAGGAAGATCTTTTTCCATTTGCAATAGCGTTTCCGAGGAAACCTCTGCCTGCATTGGAATGCGGCTGTGATAAAGAACAACCCCTGAAATATCCATCATTCGAGCCATTTCAGATTCAATGGTTTCGTCGGTTTGCAACACGATCAAACCAAAACTGGCCTGGGTGCCAATACCTTCATCTGTAGTATGTGCGAGTTGCATGGCAGATTTCCTAAGTCAAAATTGGAAGATCAGGAGCGGCGCGGGTCGATAGCAATGTTGGCTCACCATCGCGGATCACAATATTTTCCTCATGAACCATGATACGCCCGCCTCCATAGCCGAGAGAGGGTTCAAGAGTGATGACCATGTTCTCTGCCAATACCGTCTGGTCAAAGGCAGCGTGCGAGGGCCATTCTGTCAGTTGCATGCCCAACCCATGGCCCATCCGACCAACATTCCCGTCCTGATCACCGAATTCATCGATCACTGATTGCATGGCATTGAAGAGTTCCGCGCAAGTAACGCCCGGGCGGGCAGTTCTCAATCCTGCCTCGGTTGCGCGAAATAGCACATCATAGGCTTTTTTACTCAGATCATCGGCCGATCCAATTGCAAAATTCCTGTCAAAATCGCAGAAGTAGCCATCGAATACTGAGCCGGTATCCATCATGAGAATATCACCATTCTCAAGCGGGCGAGCCGACGGCGGGGAAATGACATCGATGTAACCACCTTGATCAGCACCGCCGACCAGGTAGGGCACGTCATCAGCACCTTGCATCAAACATTCAATTTTAAACGCCCTAAAAGCATCTATCAGGGGCTGACCATTATGGAATATTCGCTCTGCCGCGCCGAACGTACGAGATGCAATGTCACAAATGCTGCTTATTTTCTGAATTTCCGCTGCAGATTTGATCTGCCGAAGGCTCTTTACCAAGTCGGTCGCATCTTCGATTTCTAATCCTGAAAGGCCCTCCACAAGACGTTCGTAATCTGCGAGAGGCATCCTTAAGTTAGTTTCGGGTCCTTTTAACATCCCAATTCGGCGTCCGGTCTCGGCATACGGAAGTAAGAGTTCGTGCAATAGCGAGATACCGTCATCCTCGGGGCACGGTGCGCTCCAGGTTCTGATATCCTTCACCCAGGTTGCACGCATTAGTGCGGCTCCTATCTCAGGGATCACGGCAACAGGCAATCCTGCTTCCGGCAGCAGCAGAAACCATGGCCGTGTAGGGCTTTGCCAAAAGAGTGTCTGAAAACCACTGAAATACCGAATTTCCGCTTCAGTCGTCAGAAGAACTGCGGCCAACCCCTGCTCGGCCATAAGCCGCTGTGCGCTTTCCAAGCGACTTTCGAATTCGGCGGTTTCAAAGCCACGCTGGCCGATGGTTTCAGGCATGATCAACCTCTTTCATCATTTCGGCATGGACGACAGGATCCGTTATTCCCTCTGACCCGATAGCAAGAATTACAGAGTTTCCGTCCAATCTTAGAGCGTCGCGCAATTCCTTCCTTCGGGAACTCATGATTGCTGCGGCCAAGCCAGCAACAGCTGACTCACCGGCCTCTATGACAGGATCTGAGCCCAAGGGAGACATTAGGAGGAGAAGTGCCGGTGCAACGACTTGATCAGAAATAGTCATAAAGTCCTGAGCTTCCTCCCTCAGAATTGACCACGCCATATCGGACGGCTCACCGCAGGACAAACCAGCCATAACCGTTTCACGTTCAATCGTGACAGTTCTCGCTTCGCCAGCTTTGGCGCTTTCGAACAGGCAGGCGGCACGATCCGGTTCGACAATGACGACGCGAGGGCTGTTGTCTCCCCAATATTGCCGAAACGCGGCGCAGACAGACGCCGCCAAACCTCCAACACCGCCTTGCAAGAAAACATGGGTTGGTGGGGTTTTCAGTAAATCGGTCATTTCGGCAACCATCACACCGTAGCCCGCCATAACCTGTCGAGGCGGCTCGGTATATCCTTCCCAGGAAGTATCTGAAACGACGAACCAGCCATTTTTCTCTGCTTCGAGCCGAGCAAGACGAACGGAAGCATCGTAGTCACCCTCAATCTGGATAACCGTCGCGCCCAATTCACGCATAGCATCGGCTCGCCCTTTGCTAACTTCTGCATGTATATAAATACGGCAGGGCGCCCCAAAACGTCGGCAGCCCCATGCCAGAGAACGGCCATGATTACCGTCTGTCGCCGATACGAGGGTTATATTCGCTGCTTCCTTTGCAAACCGGCCTTCCCGAACATCTTCAAGTGTTACATCATCTGTCGCGCCGGCTACTATCCGGATTCTGGCGATCTCATCCCGCAGGATCTTTAAAGCCGCATACGCTCCGCCCAATGCCTTAAAACTTCCCAATCCAAAACGTGGGCCTTCATCCTTGTAGAGGATTTCCTTTACGTTCAGCGCGGAAGCTAGATTTGTTAAGTAGTACATCGGGGTTGGCTCATACCCATCCCAAGCCGTGATTTCCCTGGCCGCATCGGCAAAATCTTTTGACGACAACACGGTGAGGTAAGCCTGCCCTTCACGTGGTGTAAAGCCAATGTGGTTGACTTTGGAGGTATCAAAACAATCGAACATGCTAGGCTTCCTTGATTGGTAAACGTTCCGCGACCAGACTTACCCAAAACCGGGCGCCAATCGCCAAAGCGTCATCGTTAAAGTCGTAATTTGAAGAATGCAGAGGTTTGCCATACACATCTTCTGTGCCATTACCCAAAAGTAATAGACAGCCTGGGATCGCATTCAAAAAATGCGCGAAATCCTCAGAAAAGGACATGGGTTCACGGTCCGCGACTACCTGGTTGGTTACCCTTTTCGCGGCGCGCACTACAGCCGCTGCGTTTTCAGGATGATTGATCGTTTCAATGAATTCTGTCTGAAATTTAACGCTGACATCAACATCATGTGTCGCCGCAACCCCCGCCGCGATCTGCCGCATTAGATGCTCTATTCTAGATCGATCTTCCGGCTTTTGTGACCGGACATCCCCTTTCAAAAGGGTGTATCCTGGCAATATGTTGCGGGCGCCATCCGTAATGAACTCAGTCACCGAAACAACTGCCCCGCTTGCTGGCGGCAGTTTTCGAGCGACGATTGTCTGAAGTGCCTGAACGACTTCTGATCCAACCAAGATTGTATCAACCCCGACATCGGGCATGGAAGCATGACCACCTTGCCCCTTAATCTCGATTTCGAACAAGCTTTCACTATTGCAAATCAGTCCGGATCGGGTTGATATTTCACCCAGTGGCGCCCCTGGCAAATTGTGAATTGCGTAAATTTCCTCAATACCAAATCGCACCAGAACCTCTTCAGCCAGCATGGCCTGCGCGCCCAGTCCGTTTTCTTCATTTGGCTGAAAGATAAATATGACAGTCCCGTCAAAGGCGCGCGTTTCGGACAGGTGTTTCGCAGCCCCCAACAGCATTGCCATATGTCCATCATGCCCGCAGGCATGCATCGTCTTCGGGATAATAGAAGCATAATTATGGGTCGAGGTTTCCTGGATGGGAAGCGCGTCCAGCTCGGCTCGCAGTGAGATAACCCTCTGGGAGCTGCCTGCTTTAAGAACCCCGACAACGCCCTGATTTTGAAAGACCTGGATGTTAAAACTTCTTAACGCTTCTGCCACACGATCGGCTGTACGTGTCTCGCAAAACCCAAGCTCGGGCAAACGATGTACGTCATGGCGAAATTCGGCCATATATTCATTCAATGATGGACCGATTTCAACGGCTGTAATGTCGTGCGATGTCTTGTGCATTCCCGTATTTCCTTCCCTGAAAAAACTATAAGCGTAATTGAAGGTGTCTTTTTCGCTGATCCGGGCTAAAATTCTCCTCTTTTCGTATAGTTTTACTCAAAAAGGTCTGAATTTCGGAATATGGATAACTTTGATCGTGAAATACTTTCTGTTTTACAGACAGATTCGCGTCTTACCGCAGAGAAGATCGGTGATCTTGTGGGCTTGTCATCCGCTGCCGTTCAAAAACGCATAAAGAAGATGCGAGACGCGAAAATTATCCTCAAAGAGATCGCAGTGTTGGACCCGGCGAAATTGAATCAAAATGTGACGGTGATTGTTGAAGTATCCATGAATCAGGAAAACAGAGAAGTACTTGATGCATTTAAAAAACGTATGCTCCACGCGCCTCAAGTACAGCAATGTTATTACACTACCGGTGAAGCTGATTTCATTATAATTATGGTCGTAAAAGATATGGCCGAGTATACGGAATTCACCCACGAATATTTCTTTAGCACGTCACAAGTAAACAAGTTTACAAGTTCCGTCGTTATGGACCGAGTCAAAACGGAACTTAGTATTCGTGTGTATGAATAGGAAATCGGCGGGCTTTGTCAGAGGACAATACTTGAGCTTGGATCTTTCAGAATTTACGGCCATCTCATAAACGATCCATTCCGTTATTTCAAAATCTCACTAGAAATCATTCGCTTGGTCGTCATGATGTATGTTCGATATCCGTTGTCATTGCGTCAGGTCGAAGACATCCTGCATGAACGAGGTATCGATGTCAGTTATGAAACGGTACGCACTTGGTGGAACCGGTTCGGACCAATGTTTGCTGTAGAAATTAGAAAGACCAGATCAGCATCGATGCGAATAGGGTCTCAATGGAGATAGCATCTGGATGAAGTTTTCGTGCGGATCAATGGCGAAACGGCACTTGCAGAATGGCGGCTACTCGCCGCTTAAACAACAATCCTTCATCCCATTTCACCACTCAATGATTTTCCTCTGACAATGCCCTCGGGCCTCTTCTTTATCTAAAAATCACCGGCAACGATGTTGGTCCACGGAACGCGAATCCTCTGAAACTCACTGCAGCTTTGTTATTAAGAGACAGCGCAGGAAAACGTTCAAACAGTTTGGGCAGGGTTATTTCAGAGATCAACAGACGATAAATATCTCCCCCAAGACATTGATGAGGGCCATCCCCGAACGTCTGATGAGCATGGGAATCTCGATGGACACTGAACCGATGTGGCTGATCCCAAACCTCCTCATCATGATTTGCCGACGCCTGAATGGCCATAACTGTCTCGCCCTTGGGAATGGCGATGCCTCTCATGATCAGAGACTTTTTAACCAGCCTCGGGCTGACCTGAATAGGCGCCACCCAACGCAGCCCTTCTTCGCAGGCCCTGCCCCAAACATTTTGGTCTCTACAATAACTCAGTTGATCGGGGTGACTGAGCAATCCGTATAAAGTGGACAGCAGGGCATCTCTGGTCTCAATCACGGCACCGCCGATACATATTTTCATATTCGTTCTTATCTGGCTAAGCGCAATAGGGTCAAGCTGGTTCACCATCATTGACAAAACCGAGCAATCGGGAATTTTCATATGCTTCGCGATCATCTGATCGAAGCATTCGTTCATTTCATCATTTGCCTGATCGCTCACATCGAATATGGCGGGATCAAATGAAGCGTTCATTGCGCCTCGGATCAATGCTGACGCCCAGCCGAACAGTTTTTTGTCGGTCACCCGCCCAATCCCCAACAATAGCTTTAAATATCCGGCACTCAATGGAACAGCTAAAGCAGGCAACAAGTCAGCTGTTTCCTGCGTGACAAGCTTATCGATCAACCTGTCTGTCAGACGCTCAAATTCGGGCTTCCACTGCCGGCACAGGAGTGAAAGCTCGAAAGCTCCTTCCATGGCTTGACGTTCACGTAGGTGCTCGCAACCATCTTTACGCATCAGGGTGTGGCCGCCAAATGCCCTTTGCATAGGTGTAGCGGTATCAAATGAGCCAAAATGTTCGAAATCAGTTTTGACACGATAGGTGTCTTCCGCCTTTGTGAAAACAATACGATCAATTGCCTTTAGACGCGCAATCGGCATTTCCTGTCGTAGCCGCCGATATACTTCGCCAGGATTGTTTTCCAGCATTACAAGAGTGGTTTGGGTATCAATTGGGATATCCATATCCGTGATGGGGAATTCTCTCATTGCTCTCTCAGATTATTATTCTGCTGTTAGGATAAAGGAGCTGGGTTAAGCTGTCAGATCCGGTTCAACAAAGATTTCTACTTCACAGTTCAATGTATTGCTAACCGTGCAAATCGATTTTGCTTGCCTAACTATGCGGGGCGCCAATGCTTCATCATCGACGAAGCTGCCTAGTATGGTGATATCCATCTTTTCAATCCGTCCAGGCTCTACGGGTGCTTTGATCCCCACAACTTTCACCATGAATGGATTAAGCGAAACTTTACGCTGATCGGCCGACCATCGCATCGATTTCACGATGCACGAACCAAGCGAAGCGACAAGGGTATCAACCGGAGTATTTGTCGGTGGATAAGGGCTGGCGTTCGATGGATCGCTGTGGGCATATTGAACGCCATCCATACCATCAAATATGACAAATACCGGTCCAATAGATTTTGGCTTAATTTTCAAGGCCATCCAGGTGTTTCCTATGTCAGAAAAGAATATTTGGCAGGAACAATGCCAATACCGGAAAGAGAGTGAGGATCAAAATCGTGAACAGATGAATAATCCAGTAAGGAATAGTAGCAGTCGCGACTCGTCCAAGACTGACTTCATTGTTGGTTAGCGCCGTCAGGACAGACAGGTTCAGCCCGACCGGAGGCGTAATTTGCCCTATCTCGATGACAATCGTGATGACAACGCCAATCCAGATCGGATCAAAACCCAAGCCCGTCAGCAGCGGGAATACCACTGGAAGCGTCATGATCATCAGTGAAAGCCCGTCGAAGAAACATCCGAGGATCAGGTAAATCAGCACGACCATCAGCAACACCATGTAAGTGCCAAGACCGCTTTCGGCGACTGCCCCGAGAATTTGCTGAGGGACACCCAGAATACTGACCGATTGTGCGAGAATTGTTGCCCCAAGCACGAGGAATCCGATCGCCGAAAACAAGAGTATCGATTGGTATATTGCTTCAATCAACTTCCGGAATGTGAGATCCCCCCAAAGGGAGCAAATAAGGATGGCCAGGACAACGCCTATACCGGCAGCCTCTGTCGGTGTAGCAAGGCCCGCAACGATGCTTCCAATGACTGAGAAAATCAATGCCAGCAGTGGCCATATCTGTTTTAGACCGGCGAGCGTCTCAAGTAACGAACTTGGAGCAACGTCGCGCGGGGCAATGTCCGGGTTACGCATGCATTTAACCAAAAGGTAAAGCATGAACAGACTACCCACTAGCAACCCCGGAATGATGCCAGCAGCAAAAAGCCGACCAATCGAGGTTTCCGTTAAAGCTCCAAAGATCAGAAAAGACAGGCTTGGCGGGATGAGCAGACCAAGTGTGCCGCCGCCTGCCAAACTGCCAACTACAGTGTCTTTGTCATAGCCTCGCTTCGACATTTCGGGATAGGCAACTGAACCTACAGCTGCGGCGGTCGAAAGGCTTGATCCGCTGACCGCACCAAACAGTGTGCATACGGCGATATTCGTATGTAGCAATCCGCCAGGAATCCTCCGAAACATCGGGGAAAAGGCCGAATAGGCCTTCTCACTGATCCCGCTGCGCAATAGGATCTCGCCCAGCAGAATGAACATGGGCACGGCGCTGAGCGTGAATGAATTGAAGACGCTCCAAATTGCATCCACTGCCAGGGAAGTCGCCCCATTCGAGAAAAAATGCAAGATGATGAGCCCCGTCAGGCCAAGTGCAGCACCCAGCGCCACACCGGTACTAGCAGTAGCGATCAAGCCGCCGATAAGAGTGGTCCAGAACATCAGCCGTGATCCCCGTCAGGTTTGGAGTTCACGGTTTCAATTTCAGCATCGTCGTCAACGCGATCTATAGCACCGGTCAGGCGAGCAACAAGAATTGTCCACGTAATGATGAGCGAAAGCGGCATGAGTGCCATCCAAGGGTACAGCAGTATCCTCGTCGTTTCGGTCTTGAGGCTTCTTTCGAAGGCAAACTCCCACCAGGGAATGGATTCCAAAATCAGCCAGGTGAAGAAGCCGATTCCGACCAGCAAGGCCGCAATCTGGACCACGACATGCCACTTGTCTTTCATTAAGTCGGCCACAAGCGCTACGCGGACATGCTTTGCCCTCATGGTTACCATGGGCAAGCCAAGAAACAGCGACACACTCAATAGCAATCCGACAACTTCTTCGGTGATGTGAAGAGGGGTATTGGCAAATTTTCGCATCATGACACTTGTCACAATGATACCCACGATTGCGATCATCCCAATGGCGGCGGTTGCAGCGCACGCAAGGGCCAGTTTGTCCAGCCCTTGCGTGAGAGAGTTTTTAATCGATTTTGCCAATGACCCTAATCAGCGTCCGAGAGCTTTCAAAACACGCTCACGGTAGGCAGGGGCATTTCCGCCAGCTTCTTCAGCCAGCATTTTCCAGGTTTCAGTAACCGAAGATACGAACTGATCACGGTCAGCCTGCGGGAAATCTTCACCCCAGACAATACCGCCTTCGACCAGTTTGTCGCGTGCCGCCAGCTCGCGCTCGAAGTCGTCTTCATATTGGTTTGTACGGGTCCAAAGATCCTCTGCGGCCTTCGCTACAGCTTGCTTCACTTTGTCATCAGTTTTGTCCCACTTGTCCGTGGAAACACCAATAACATAGGGGCCGGACGCCATCGGATACAGGAAGGACGCATATTTCGAGACTTCCTGAAGCGATACAGTATGTGCGTAAAGTGCAGGATAGAGCGCGCAATCGACAACACCGGTTTTCATGGCAACATACATTTCTTCTTGTGGAATGATCTGTGCGGCAACCCCAAGTCGGGTAAAGGTTTCAACCTGGTCACGAGCCCAAACTCTTAGCTTTTTTGACTTTAAGTCCTCTATGGATCGAACAGGCTCATCACGGCAGAACACAGAAACCGACAGCATGGGAATAGCGGCGTAACCAACAGATGATACTCCCCATTCTTTGAACTCTTCTTCATAGATTTCGCGGACTGTCGGTATTGCTTTTTCAAACTCTTCGATGGAACCAATTGTTCCCTGCACGACCACCGAGCTAAGCGCAGGCGCATCTCGTCCGAGGTAATTGGCCCACATCAGGCTCATTTCCACCGCACCTTTTGGCAAAAATCGTAATGTATCCGTGTTCGGCAGGCCCAAGGATCCGCCACTATAGATTTTCAGTGTGGTTTCTCCCGCAAGCGCCTCGTTTACATCAGCAGCAAATTTCTCCAATTCAGCAGTTTCCGGGCGAGTTTCTGGCAAAAAGTTGTTAAACCGCCACTCCTCCGCTGCAGCAGCGGGCAGAGCGAAACTAAGTCCGGTTAGACCAACTGATAGAATTCTTAAAAGTTTATTCATGATGGTACCTCCTAAAGAAAGCAGCATAACACTGCGCCACAGAAATTTTCTACCAAATTTCTACAAGCTCTCACGGAATTACGGATCATATGATTAGCCAGGCATCGCCACGACTTGTAGTCAGTAGCCTGTCATTTCCAGATATCCTCTACCCTGGTGACTGCCCGTGAACCAGATAGGACCTTCCCAATACGGAAAGCGAGATTCCATCCAGCTTTTTGCGTTTAGTGGAATTGTTTGTATGGAAAGGTTTTTTGAATTTATTTTTATAATCCATTCCGTCGGAACGGATCGGCCGGATATTGCTGATTTTTCAACTGGATCGAAATTAATATCGCCGTTGAGAAGCTGCTCGGCTTCACCGTTAGCGCCCACCCATGTGCCAGAATAAAAGGTTGTTTTATCGGTATGACGCAACCGAAAAAGCATGACCTTCTCTCCCCCCTCAAGGTGAAGTGAAAACCAGTCCCAGCCAGTCTGATCCGGCGACAAAGGCTGACTGCTCCATTCCCGATCCAACCAGCCGGAGCCAGTCACCTCGATGGATTTACCTGCAAGCGTCATTGTCCCGTTCACCTCAAGAAACGGAGCGCTGAAATAATGGGAGGCCTGTCCTCGATCAGATTTTCTGCTGAAGCCGTTATCTCCATGGAGGATCCGCCTCGCGGCTGAGTTTAGAGAAAGCTCATACGCAAAATCATTGCCCGAAGCATTCAACGTTAAACTGTTGTCGTGATTTTCATTGTATGGCCCCACTGTTTTCAAATTCCAATTATCGATCCAAGCATGAAACGGAGAAGCCGTCACATTGGCTTGCCCTGTGCCGCCGCGGGCAAAAATCTCACGAGTATAATGCTGATCTTTACTTGTAACCGCAGCATGGGCCATCCAGATTTGTTGATTTGCCCAGCCAAGACGCTCTGGTCCTGGCGTCATGGCCTGACGAAACAATGTCCATTGAATACCATAATGGTTTCCAGATTTATCCTGAAGATTGGCTGTGACGTACCACCATTCGATACGAAATTCAGGGTGTGGCCCAAGGTCTTGGGGGAAAATTATCGCTGTTCCGGGCACTACCTGCCCATATCCCTCAACTTCCTTTCCCAATCCGGCAAATCCCTGCGCCCCGATATGCCGGATGCCAAGCATCAACATCAGACATGCCGTCGCCAACAGAAATACGAGCCAAAAATTCTTGCCTTTAGCGTTCATCAGAAAACACTTTCAATAAACGTTGAGGCGGCATGCGGCGCAATTGAAGCACAGGATATATTGTAGCCAGAAGGGCAACTATTAGGGTCATCGCCAGAAGCAGCGCCCATTGTGTCGGAAACAGATGAAAAGGTAAGCGCCATCCAAATGCCTGGACATTAATGACAGCAACAAGGCACCAGGTCAGCAGAAGGCCCAGAGGAAGCGCCAACACGGCCGTCAGCAAAGCCAACAACATGGACTTCGCCAATTCTATCCATGCCAGGCGATGGCGCGTAATACCGATCGCCCATAACGGAGCAAGCTGGGGCAAGCGGCTTCTGCTTAATGTCAACAAACTACAGAGCATTGCGATACCGGCAACGCCGAACGTCAAAGTATTAAGGGATGCTGTGATAGCGAAAGTACGTTCAAAGACTGTCGACGCTCGTGCTTTCAGCGTGACCTGGTCGACCAGGCGGCTGTTGGAAAGATGAAAGCGCGCCTCAAGTTCTTTAAGGACGGTTGTCTTGGACTTCGGGTCAACCCGGACGCCATGCCGGGTTTTTGCCACATCTGGCCAGCGCAATAGAAAAGCATCAACATTTGTCATAATCAGGCCCTTCGGATTACCATAGTCCGAGAAAATACCAGCAATGGTCAAATCCCAAACCCCCGAAGGCGTCACGATCTCAATCTCTGATCCCAAAATGAGGTTAAAACGTCGCGCCAGTTGCTCGCTGATAAGGGCAGCGTCGCCTGCTTTCACTGCCTTCCATGTATCGGATGTAGCTTCAATAAGCGGCCAGTTATCGCGATAGGTCACATGGTCTTGAAAGCCGTATATCTGGGTCGGCCAGTCTTGAAAGCTTATCTCAATATCGCGAATGGGCAGGACAGCCGTGACATCGTTTCGGCTCTCCAACCAGGATTTTATGTCCAGCGCCTGCTCTTCATTTTGGGCATTAAAATAGATTTCCGGTGCCAAACGCTGATCCAGCCAATGAATAAAGGTATGGCGAAAGCTTTCCACCATCGAGCCGACACCAATATTGACACTGAGTGCCAGCAACAGCGCCATAAGAGCGAAAGACAGGCCAGGAAGCTGTTGCCGACTGTCAGCCCAAAACCATTTCACCATCGGACCCTTGGCCGAAGTCTCACCGTAACCCAGTATCAGCGATAAGATTACTGGCTGAAGCAAAGCACATCCCAACAACAAAGAGCCCATCATGACAAACCCGGCGACAAGCCCTTCTCCCAGGGTCAAGGTTACGACAAATAGCAGAAGCAATAGGCCCGCAACAACCGATTGCACGCGTAGCCATTTTTGCTGCGCCGTATGCCATGCGCCTGGCAAGGCGGAAGACAGCAGCGGCAGGCGATAGACTTTCCAAAAGCCGCCGCCTGCGGCGACAAGTGCACCGATCACGCTCATCGCGATGCCTAAAATCCACCAGGAAAGATCAAGGGATAGCTCGCCATTGATCCGCGCGCCATATAGCCCACGAATACTGGCGGCAACATCCGGCAACAAAGTGGCGGCAATAGCATATCCAAGGATAACACCAAGGATGCCCGCAAAGACCGCAAAGACCATAAGCTCAATCATAAGGGTCGATATAAGCATTCGCATGGAAACGCCGCAGGACCGCAATGTACGCATCATAGATCTACGCTGTTCGAAAGCGAGACCAATCGCCGAATAAACGATAAATAAACCAACAAAAAAAGAGAGGAACCCGAAGGCCGTCAAATTCAGATGGAAGCTGTCCGTAAGCCGTTCGAAATCCCCTTTGCTCTCTGGCCGATATTGCTTCAATTGATCGCCAACAACTTCAACCAAGGGCGACCTTCGCAGTGACGCACGCGGATCAATCAAAAGGCGAGATACCAGTCCGGGAGCATCTAAGATACCTTGCGCAACGCCAATATCCACCATCAGCACCCCTGGCGGGAGATCTGGCCGAACGGTCAAGGGAGGTAATCGCACTCCTGTTTCCAAAAAAAGTCTCTCGCCTTCGGAAAATCCATATGCGTTAAGCGTCTCGCCGGAGATAAAGGTAAGGCCCGGCGGTGTCATAAAGTCTATGGCAGGGCCACCGGTATCGCCAAACCCCAACCGGTCAGACATCTGCATCATGGAAACAGGCTCGATGCCAATAATATCGAACAAAACACCGGCGATTTCCAGCCGACCTTCCAGAACCGGAGAGACTACCCAGCCCGCTTTGCGAAGATCAACAAACGTCGATTGCCGGAATTTCGAACCATCTGGTGCAGCCAGAAAGGCCGTCTGCTCGCCTCCCATATTCAGAGCCGCGCGGTCGTAGCTGAGACGGGCTTGCTGGTTCAGCGCTTGCACACCGCTCCAAAGGGCGGTCGCCATAGCAAGTCCAATCAGCAATGTCCCAAACTGGCCGGGAGATCTCCGCCAGTGACTGAGAAGGCTCACCAACACCCAAATCATATGCCTCATGTCAACCGGCCAGCCGTCAGCGTGATCTGACGATCGAGAAAGGAGGCAAAATGCGCGCTATGGGTTACCATCAGAAAACTCGCGCCTGTGCGCTTCACCAGATCCATCGCCAGGGTGAGTACTTCATTTGCCGTGCTCTCATCCAGATTACCCGTCGGCTCGTCAGCCAGCAGTAAAGACGGTTTGCCGGCAAACGCGCGCCCGATCGCCACCCGCTGCTGTTGCCCTCCGGAAAGCTGTTCCAGATATCGGTCCATCAATGTTTCCAGCCCAAGCCGGGAAACAAGCTCTGACTGCCATTCGGGGTCATACCGACCCGCCAATCGCGCCTGAAACGCCATATTATCTTTAACCTTCAGGCTCGGGACCAGATTAAATTGCTGAAATATGATTCCGAAGTCGTTTAGTCGGAGGCTGGCGCGCTCAGTATCGGAAAATCCAGTGATATTCTGACCCTCAACGAAAATATCGCCAGCATCCACGCGATCAAGCCCGGCAATCAGATGCAGCAACGTACTTTTCCCGCTCCCGGACTCGCCCATGAGCGCCATACTCGATCCCGCAGCAAGCTGTATATCAACACCCTTCAGGACGGTAAGTTTTCCCTGCGGTGTGTCGTAGCTCTTACTCACATTCTGAATTTCAAGCATAAAGTCCTACAAAACGCAGAGGCCGATAGGCGAAGATGAAAATGCAACGCCTATGTCCGGATCCTGATCGTATTTTAGACGGTTAACACCATTTGTCATCTATCCATATAGGGCCGTTGGGGCATTGTCAGGGGAAAATTGCTTGAGAGACAGGACGATGGCAGAACAATCGAGCCGAGAACTCTCATCAACCGTTCCGACGACGGGAACGAGCAGTGATCAAATTCAGAAGCACAAAATCGATACAGAAATTTGTTTCTATTCACCCATCAATCCACAACCATTTCAATCATGAACGTCATCTCCATAGCTGCAAAAACTTCGAGTTTAAACGTGAAGCCACTCATGCTGAATGGCGGCTACTTGCAGTATAGATAGCAACGCCTCACCTCTTTTCATTGCCTGCCGGCTCTCCTCTGACAATGTCCTTCTGACTCAGATAGTGCATCCAAACAGAGCTTGACAGAAAATCAAACACCTATAGAATATATAATATAGAATTTTTGAATAAACAGCCTGTCGTATGCGCGGACTGGGCAAATAGAGTATGTTGACAACGTCATCGCTGGAGCAGCTACATCGCACTTCGAATAGGATTAGAGACATAACGCCAATCATCACCCTCCTCTGAACAACAGGTTAAAGAATGGTAAAAAAAGCCGATGAACAGATTCCCTCTCAGGTAGGTGCGAAATCGCGGATCGACCGCTGGGTGAACATAAGATTGATTGACGTTATTTTAAAAATACAAATGACCATCGCTCAACTTCTCGTCATTAGTGTCGTTGTGATTATTACAGCAGAGGTCGTGAGCCGGTATTTCTTAGGCCAACCGCTCGGCTGGTCCGTGGAAGTGAGCGAATGGGCATTACTGGCAATCACTTTCCTGGGCGCTGCAATTGTTCTTCGTGATGACGGCCATGTACGAGTTGATGTGCTTATTAGGGTTCTGCCGGTCCGGGCACGTCGGATCGTTGGCATTTTTGCTGCTTTGATCGGATTTGGTATTTGTTCGCTGGCCTTTTATTACACGGCGCAAACGGCATACGGCGAGTATGTGCAGAATGTTCTCACCATCAATGTCATCAAATTTCCGCGCTTCTGGTTGCTGTTGTTCTTCCCCATCGGATTTTTCTTCCTTGCACTGGAATGGCTCCGCAAATTGATCATCGCCATTGAGGAACTGATAACCGGTCGCGATCTGAATACACAGAACACCAAAACAGAAGGTTGGGGATAGTCGATGGAGTGGGTCGAAGCTGCAGCCTTAATTTTTGGTGCACTTTTCATAATGCTGGCATTGGGGGTTCCCGTTGCTTTCGCTTTCATTACGGTTCTGCTCTTCGGCGGTCTTTACTTTATGGGACCGGCAAGCCCCGCGGCCATCACACGTGGTATGCTAACGACCATCGCAAGCTTCACACTGGTTCCTATCCCGTTGTTTGTTATGCTCGCGGGGATATTGTTCCATTCCGGACTGGCGGTAAAGGTACTGGATGCCGCCGACATGTGGCTGGGACGCCTCCCCGCGAGGCTCAGCATCGTCGGCAATATCGGCGGCATGATCTTCGCAGCCATCAGCGGTTCCGCGATCGCCGGCACCGCCATGCTCGGTGCTCTTTTGCTGCCGGAGATGCTCAGGCGGGGATACGGCAAGCGCATCTCTCTGGGGGCTCTGATGGCGACCGGTGGCGTCGAAATGATTATTCCTCCAAGCATATTGGGTGTGGTCTATGCAACGGTTGCCCGGGTTTCCGTGGCGGATATCTTAATTGGTGGGATCATTCCCGGCCTCATGATGGTTGTCGGCTACACAACAGTGATCCTGGGCATCGCCTACTTCGTTCCCGGAGAAGCGCCGCCAGCCCCCAACAAAACAGCCGGTCAGTTTGGTGAGACCATCGATTATTCCATGAAAAATCGCGTCTATAATCTTGTGACTTATATATTGCCTCTCGGCTTCGTCATCTTCCTGGTAAATGGTCTGATCACGCTGGGAATTGCAACGCCCTCTGAGTCGGCCGCCCTTGGTGTTGCGGGAATGATTATCCTGGCGATCGCCTACCGACGCTTCAACTTCAATGTTTTAATGAAGTCCACAACCGAATGCGTGAAAGTCACCGCTATGACGTTACTCATCGTCACTGCGTCTCTGGGTTTCAGTCAACTAGTGGGCTGGACTGGTATCACACAGGGGGTCATTTCGTTGGTGACGGAGAGTAGTTTGCCGGACTGGGGACTAATCCTTGGGCTGCTCAGCATTACGCTCCTTATGGGCACTGTACTGGACTCGATTGCGATCATCATGTTGACGGCCCCGTTCTATGGTGAAGTCCTGAAGTTGGTGCAAGCTGATCCGGTCTGGTTTGGCATGCTCATGCTCGTGGCGCTCAAAATCGGTTTGACGACGCCGCCCTTTGGCATCCTATTATTTGTCATGAAAGGCGTCGCCCCGCCCAGTGTCACGATGGTTGACGTTTGGCGCGCGGCAATACCCTTCGTTCTGAGCGATGTCCTCGTTCTCACGCTGTTATGGTTCTTTCCGGCGCTGGTGACCTGGCTCCCCTCTCTTGTAAGCTAAGCCACGAACCTTTCCTCGGTTCCGATTTGTCGTTGAGTGACCACAGCTAACAAATAGTTTTCAGATCACGATGTTGACAAATCCAGTGTCTATTCCGGTACATAACGATGTCGCTGGCCACTCGCCATCCGACGTTATAAGACGCCTGTAGGTCTTAGAATTCCGCTGAAGCGGCTATTCTCTATACATGAATAAATCCAGGGGCCAGGTACATCGAAAGGCTCAGATAGCCATCGCGCAAAAAAATTCTCCCGCCTAAACTGGGCGGGAGAATTTGTTTAAAGGCACCGGCGCCATTACTACCAAATTTAATGCGGGAGGATTTGACGTAACCGCCCCGATGCCTTTGCTATCCCGGTTAAGGGGATCTCATCTATTCAAAATCTCGCCAAGCTCTTTGGCTTCTTCTGGATATTGCGCAGCCAGAGCATTCCATTTGCCGTCAATGGCGATCTTCCGATATTCTGCGGCCTCATCCGTCCCTAACGTGACGATCTCGATACCATGAGATTTCTCGAGCTCAGTGTCAGCTTCCACCAGCCCCCATTCAAGATCATGGGATTCCTGTTGAACCTCTTTGACAACTTCTTCGAGTTGTTTTTGTGTTTCTGCTGGCAGTTTGTTCCAGCGATCCATGTTCATAAGCACGACCCATTTCTGCTGGTAGAAGCCTGGCTCCACCCTGTACTTGACAATCTTCGTCACGCCTTGGTGTTGCAGGCCCATGGTTGGCCATCCCAGCCCCTCGATAGTACCGCGATCAAGCGCCGCGTACATATCCGGTGGCGGCATGGTAACGCCGCGCGCGCCAAGGGCAATCGCCGCATCACGATGGAGCGGGGTTACCCTGAGCAATCTTCCCTCGAAATCCTTGACAGAAGACGGCTTGAACAAAGTGTAAAACACCACAGGAATTCCGCCGCCAACACGCCCGAGATATTTTGCATTGAGGTTTTTCGCAAATCCGCGTTCGAGGAATCCGGAAAGACCGGCCTCATCTTCTTCCCAGGGTTTGAGTTCAGCCACTAGATCATAGGCCTCAACCATCGGCCACAGAGAAGCCGCCCAGGAGGATGTGCCGACAAGCAGGTCGATTGTCCCGTCCTTTAGGGCCGCGGCCTGTTCGAACCCGGGGATCACTTCCGGACCGCCGAGATACCTGATCTTGAGCTTATCTCCCATCTTTTCCTGGATTGTCTTACGCACCAATTCCGGAACGGCATCCCAAGAGTCACCAGTGCGAAACTGGCTCGTTACCTTCAGGGTGACGGGATCGTCAGCAAGCGCAGTGGCGGGAATGCCCAAAGGCCCAACCGTTACCACTGCCGCTGCGGCAATTGCCGCCAGATGACGTTGAATAAAATCTCTAATTTTCATCTCTACCTCCTTAAGTGAACGGCTTGATCTTGCGCCATTCAGATGCTGTTTTGTCCTGAGCTGCGGTATTGATTGCTATTCATTCAAAAAACACCCTCCTGCCCAAAAATTGATTTTCTAATTTTTTACACACGGATACAAAATACGCATACTCCAAATTTCATTTAGCTGTCTCCTCCATCAAAGATATTGCCAGATCAACCTTCAGCCTTCCCCGTCACAACACTCATGACCGCGTTCACAATGGGCTCATAACCTGTGCAGCGGCAAAGGCTGCCAGATAGAGCCTCCCGCACCTGATATTCGCTAGGACTGGCCTCTCTGCTCAGCAGATCCAGTGCGCTCATCAGGAACCCCGGAGTGCAGTAACCACATTGCAGCGCTTTGTGTTCGTCAAAAGCGGTTTGCAGCGGATGCAGCGTTTCACCATTGGCGAGGCCCTCAACAGTACGGATTTCGGTCCCATCAATTTGAACGGCATAAAGCGTGCACGATCGCTGCGCGCGTCCGTCAATGAGCACGGTACACGCCCCGCATACTCCGTGTTCGCATCCAACATGGGTGCCAGTGAGTTGCAGATCATGACGTAAAAAATCCACCAATGTGGTTTGCGATTGAACGTCGCGTATGACGGGCTGACCGTTCACAGTAATCGACACCGTTTTTTGGCTGCTTATCCGGCACACCCTTTTCTGAGATACGATTGAATCGGGTGCGCTCACCGTAGCAGGTTCGAGAGGTATAACGGCTGGTATTTCACGCTCTTGCGTATGCCGCCGCTTCGCATCAATAAGGGCTTCTTCTAGCGCTTCACGGAGCAGAACTTTAGTGATGGTTCGGCGATATTCCGCGGATGCGTGCAAATCAGAATGCGGGGTAATGGATTGTGCGGCGAGCTCGATGGCATCGTCGAACAATCCACTTTCCGCGACCTGTTGGGCAATTATGTCTTCCGCCTCAAATATTCTCACAGGCCGATCGCTTACCCCAATCATGGCAATCCGCGGCTGTGTAATTCGGCCATCGGCGCTCAGACTTAGGCGACAGGCGACGGCGGCCAAAGCAAAGTCGCCATGCCGCCGCGCAAGCCCGCGATAGCTCGCCCCGGTTGCCGAAGGCCAGAACGGCAGACGAATTTGCGCCAGCAGTTCATCATCGGATACGGCCGTCTCCAACCAGCCTTCGAAAAATGATACGGCCTCAACAGTTCTGGTCGGAGCGCCATGCCGTACAATTGAGAGTTCCGCATCCAGCGCCAGCACCAGAGCACCCCACTCCGCAGCCGGATCCGCATGGACCAGGCTGCCGCCGACCGTTCCGCGATTACGGATCGGACGATGGGCAATATGCGGGATCGTCATGGCGACAAGCGGCTGTCGGTTGCGCAGGTTCGGATCGTCCTCGAGCACGCTTTGACGCGTCAATGATCCAAGCGTATAGGCATCTTCGTCGCTACGATGATCCAATTCCCTCACACCGTTGATATCGATAAGTACGGTAGGAGACACCAGTCGCAGGTTGAGCATGGGGCCGAGAGACTGGCCGCCGGCAAGGATCTTGGCATCATCGCCATGCTCGGCGAGCAGTTCCAGGACCTGCTCCAGCTCTGTGGGTGCCACATATTTGAAGGGAGCCGGCTTCATGATTGATATCCTAGCCGGGCTGGGCAATAGCTCATGTTTCAACCTCCAGCATTTGAAGGACACGTTCGGGCGTGAGGGGCAGACGCACTAAGTCCGGTCGCACCTGCAAGGCGTCACTGACGGCGTTTACGATGGCAGCAGGTGCACCGATGGTGCCGCCTTCCGCCACACCCTTGTAGCCCCCTTCTGTATAGGGTGAAGGAGTGGATAAGTGCAGAATCTCTATATGCGGCACATCAAAGATACCGGGGACCAAATAGTCCTGAAGGGTACCGGAGAGAAATTGGCCTTCCAGGTCGTAATGTATTTCCTCGTATAGGGCCGACCCGATGCCTTGCGCAATGGCACCGCGTAACTGACCCTCAACAACTGACTTATCCAGCATCGGCCCGCAGTCCTCCGCCACGACATAGCGCAGAATTTCGACCATGCCGGTGAAAGTGTCCACTTCGACAACCGCCAGATGAGTAGCCGCGCTCACCGGCATTTCGGGGGGATCATGAGAGACGCACGCCTCCAATCCCTCCTCCCAATCGGAGGGGAGTTCATCACTCTGGGAATGTACCATCGACCCCAGTTCAGCAATCGTAAAGCGCTTCGTCGGGTCAGTAGGATGGGACACTATCCCCTTCACCAACTGAACTTCTGCGGCGTCAACCTGCCAAAGTATCGCAGCCAACTCGCACATTCGAGTACACAGCTCTCGGGCTGCGACCTGTAACGCGCCACCGGCACTAACCAGACTTCTGCTGGCGAAGGTGCCGGAGCCATAAGGTGTCACCTGGGTGTCCCCCAGAATAACCGATACATCTGCAGCGTCTATTTCAAGGGTATTGGCCAGCAGGCGGGCGAAAGTCGTGCGCTGGCTTTGACCTTGAGAGGGTGTGCTCAGATATGCTTCCACGATGCCACTTCGCGTAACCTTCAGCCGTGCGGAATCATAACCCGGGACATGTACCATGCCACGACGTCGGGCCATCTGATTGTTCGTCGCTGTGAGCTCGACAAAACTGGAAATCCCGATACCTAAGCGAAAACGGTCCGATGCGGCCTCGCGCTGCGCGCGGCGAAGCTTCTCATACTCCACCCGTTCCAATGCCATTTTCAGCAGTGTCGGATAATCCCCGCTATCATAGAGTACGCCGGTCGGGTTGCGTGTCGGCAATTCTTCCGGGGCGATTAAGTTTCTGCGGCGTATTTCCGCGGGATCTTCGCCAATGACACGGGCAACGCGATCCAGAAGCGTCTCCATAATGAGCGGCCCAAGGGGAAAACCCACGCCACGATAGGCCCCCACCGGATAGGTGTTGATGGCAATCGCTCTACCTTCATATTCGTAATGCGGCACGCGGTATGGGCCACTGAGCGCCCCGCCGATAGTCTGAACTTCCAGCGCGCAAGTCAACGGAAAGGCAGAATAAGCGCCCGCGGCGCAGTGGGCTGTTGCCCGAAGAGCAAGGATGATACCTTTATTATCCGTCGCCAGTTCTGCATTCACAACTACATCACGTGAATGAAACGATGCGGCAAGATGCTCACTGCGGTCCTGGATCCATTTCACCGGCCGATGCAAACGCCGGGCAAGGTGCGCCACCAGCAGTTCCTCCGGATAGAGCTGAGCTTTTGGGCCAAATCCGCCGCCAACATCCGGGGCGATCACACGTATCTGATCCTTTGCCATATCCAGGAATTGGCTGAGGCCGTCCTGGATGAGATGCGGAACTTGCGTTGAAGTAATGACCTCCAACTTAGCTGTTTCCTCATCAATACTGGCAATCACGGCAGCGCCTTCCATCGACAGGCCCGCCAATCTGGGGTGGCGCACCGTAACACTCGTTTTCACCGGTGCCTTGGTAAACGGATCTCCGGCTTCTTCACTGGCACTAACACGGCGGCTATGGAACAGAACATTGTCGGGCACCTGGTCATGCAGCTTCGGCGCACCGGGTCCTTGCGCTTCGTCAATATCCGTCACGGCGGACAGAGGTTCGTAATCCACTTCGACTTCCCCCGCGGCATCCTCCGCCTGGTAACGGTCTTCAGCAACGACCACCGCGACTATTTCGCCAACATACCGTACCCGTTCCACGGCTGCCGGATGCCAGTCAGTTACATGATAAAGATCCGGCTCTGGGGGATCCAGAAGCGCTTTAATTGGATGTATGTGGGAGGAAATCTCCCGGCCTGTGAGCACGGCAACCACCCCCGGCATGGCGAGTGCGGAGGTAACGTCCACATCATTGATGTCGGCATGCGCATAGGGGCTTCGTACGAAGGCTACCTGCACCGCATTCTGTGCGGGGATATCGTCAACGTAGTTTCCTTCGCCACGAAGGAACGGGACTCTCTCCGATTGCATCATGCCCACTTTCCTCACCCGCAGTCTAAATCCACTGCAGACTCACACATCCAAATCACCCTTTAGGCCTTTCCGACAAGATCAATGCGACGCTGTTCGATCTTGGTCAAGAGTGGCGGGAAAATCTCTTCAGGGTCGATATTTACAACCAACACTACCGGATCTGACGCATCCATAGCCCACTTAACGGCTTCATCGAGATCTGCTTCTTCAGAAACCGTTCGTGCCTCCACACCGAACCCTGCGGCAACCTCCGCAAAATTGATTGGCTGCAGGCGGACAAAATGATCTTCACCATAAAATCCTTCAGCCTGGTGGCGCAATATCCCAAGCGCCCCATCAACCAGCACCACAGCGACAATTGGCAGCTTCTTCTCTTTTGCCACCGCAAGCTCACCCATGGTATGAACAAATCCACCGTCACCTGAAATCGTGACGAATTTTACACCTGGCAGCGCTACGGACGCTCCGATAGCAGCTGGCATGCTAAAACCCATCGCATCAAATTCGCAGGACTGAAGAAGCCCTTCCGGTCGGGTGACGTCAAGTTGCTCGCAGACCCATAGTCGGTGATTACCAATATCGGCGGAGAAAATTGCGTCATCCGGCGCATATTCATTCAATACCTGCAAAAATCTGGCAGAGCTTAAACCCCTCGATGGGTCATTCTGGGGTTTATGTCGATGAGGTTTTTGATCAAACCATCGTTCGCGCTGACCCACGCGGCCATCAAGGGCGGCAAGCATCGTTCCCGCGTCGCACATTACGCCCATATCCAGCGCATAAGAGCGATTGAGCTGCGCCGGATCAATATCAACTTGAATGACTTTGGCACCGTCTGCGAACAGATCTTTCCGCCAGCCGAAAGTTGTCTGTTCTCCAAGCGCGCAGCCGATCACAAAAACCAGATCCGCCGCGCCAACCGCATCACGGGCTGTGTTCGGGCCATAGAATCCGAGCATCCCGACACCGTTGGCATGGGATGATGGAATGCTCCCTATCCCCGACCTGCTGGTCGCGACCGCTGCTCCCAACTGTTCAGCAACGGCGCGGAGCTGATCTGCTCCGCCTGCCCGCAAAACCCCGTGCCCGGCAAGCATGGCAGGCCGCTCGCAGGAATTCAGATACTCCTGGATTTGCTCAATATTGTCTGCAACGGCTTCACCAGGATTTACGGGCGCAACAGATACGGACGGCACAAAGGGGAGCAGGTCAACTTGCAAGTTCTGCGGCAAACAAATATGAACGGGCCCCGGTCGTCCGGACGCCGCGAGCTGCATGCCAGATGCCAGCAGATTTGGTACTTCCTGAAGTGTCGCCGCCTGCAGGGAGCTTTTACAAAAGGGTGCCAGCAGAGAAACGTTATCGCAATATTGCAGAATACTCCGATTTACATATCGTTGATCGACCTGCGCGGTCAGAACGAGAAGCGGGATGGAATCAGCATACGCATTGGCGACAGCGGTAACCAGGTTCGTCGCTCCCGGACCAGGCGCCGCCGAGAAAACAACCCCAGGCCGGCGCGTGACCAGTGCATATCCCGAAGCCATATAACCCGCGCCCTGCTCATGACGTGCGGCGACAACATGGGTTGCCGCCAGATTACCAATTTCATGAAATGTCGGAAGAAAATGCCCCCCGGCAACCGTGAATATTGTATCGATGTCAGCTCCGGCAATCGCCTCGGCAATAACCCTGCGCCCGATCACGCTTTCTTCTGTGCTCTGCATTATTCCTTTTCCACCTGTTAATTCATCGTGAACATGAGGCAAACGACCCAATCAACAATTCGGTCTGCTGCCGCGATTTCCTGCCTAGGGCGGCTTCGAACGCTTGTCAGAGGGCGCAAATCTCTCGTTTTCTCTTGCTGCTCTCTAATTTATTTTGCATTTCCGAACAAAATTTTTCTATATTCTATATTATATAGAATATATAGAGCGTAATTGAAAGAGAAATCCTACAAAGCTCGTTAAAAACCACATGGGAGAGTCCTAACACCGCTTTCCGCCCATTTATGCTTACAATGCAGCCGGAGAATTTCGTTTCGAGCTCTTTAACATATTGACTGCCGCTGTCAGATCCGGGGCAACAAGGGCTGTTTTTCTGCGTTCGGGAATGACGTCGCCATAAAGTGTCGTTCGTTGCTGCGGAATGCGACCTAATTGTACAATCAGCTCTTCCATATTTTTCGGTGGTAGTTCCTGGCCGTGGCTGGCACCGGCCGCTTTAGAGATAGACTCGTTCATTAGCGTGCCACCAAGATCATTGACACCCGCTTGCAGACAGGCCGCAACACCTGCTTCCCCGAGCTTCACCCAGGAAGCCTGTATGTTACGGACATGTGGGTGCAGGACTAACCGCGCGACAGCATGGACGAGAACGTTCTCCCGAAAAGTTGGACCTCTTCTGGATTTGCCTTTTAGGTACATCGGTGACTGCGACGCGACGAACGGAAGCGGGACCATCTCCGTAAAACCATTTGTTTCCTTTTGTAAATCTCGGATGCGAAGCAAATGGCGCGCGACATGGTAAGGCCGATCCACATGCCCGAACATTATGGTCGCCGTGGTTTTGAGTCCCAGCCGATGGGCTGCAGAAATAACACGCAGCCATTGTTCAGTATTTATCTTGTCCGGGCAGATTATCGCGCGAACGTCATCATCAAGTATTTCCGCCGCCGTTCCCGGCAGCGATCCGAGGCCAGCGTCCTGTAACTGCGCCAAAAAGCTTTCCGGCGAAATACCAAGCGTTGCTGCTCCTTGCCAAACTTCAAGGGGCGAAAAGGCATGAATATGCATATCCGGCACCACGTTCTTGATGGCACGGCAAATTCCCAGATAAGTCTCACCGGTGTAATTAGGATGAATACCGCCCTGCAGACATACTTCGGTCGCCCCACGCTTCCAGGCTTCAACGCATCTACGCAGGATTTCTTCCAGAGTCAGATCATAGGGCTGCCCTCGCAAATTCTCACTCAATTTTCCTTTCGAAAAGGCGCAGAACTGGCATTTGAAATAACATATATTGGTATAGTTGATGTTTCTGTTGACAGCGTAGGTAACAATATCTCCGTTGACTTTCTTCCTAATTTGGTCCGCGGCTGCGCAAACTTCGCCGAACGCATCATCCTTCGCCGTCAATAGTGTGACTGCGTCTGCTTCCGTAATTTCCTGCCCTCCTGCAGCGCGGGCCAAAATGCGTGACAATTCGACGGAGCAATGCTCGGCACGCCCAACCTTAATTCGCGCCAGATCATTGCTGGGGGGCGTTATGATTTCGCCCGCGATCCAGGGGTCCTGCCTGGCAAACCCTTCGCTGTCTGACAATTTCAGCACGGCACCTCTGATATTTGGATCAAGCCAGCGCCCCATATTTGTCGAATAGCTTGGGTAGGCGGTCATGCGTTCTTGCAAGATACGGCCGGCCCCAGCCGTCTTAGCCGCCAAAGTGTCCAGTTGCGGCCAAGGCGCTTCCGGATTTACATGGTCAGGTGTAATCGGGGAAATACCACCCCAGTCGTTTATGCCCGCCGTAAGAAGCTTTTCATATGTGTCGGGAGTGAGGTTAGGTGGTGCCTGAATGTTCATGCTGGGCTCGAAAATCAGTCTCGCGACGGCGATCGACCACTGCAGATCCTCAAGGGTGGGCTCGGCGGCGGTGGCCATTTTAGTCTGCGCTTTGGCCCGGAAGTTCTGAATTATCACTTCCTGAATATGGCCAAACCGTTCATGGATGTGGCGAATATCCAGCAATGACTGGATAATTTCTTGGCGCGTCTCTCCTATTCCGATCAAGATGCCCGTCGTCATTGGAACATTTGCCCGCCCCGCGCGTTCGAGGCTCGCGAGCCGGGCCACCGGGGCCTTGTCGGGCGAGCCAAAATGTGGCTGCCCTTTCTGACATAGCCGTTCCGAGCTTGATTCAAGCATGAGCCCCATGGAGGCCGACACCGGCCGCAACTTTGCCAATTCCGCCTCACTCATGCAGCCGGCATTTATGTGCGGCAGCAATCCGGTTTCAGATAGGACGGCATCTGCCACATGGGCGACATAGTGCAAGGTCGATTGAAAGCCCATTTTGTCTAACGCCGCGCGCGCCGCTTCGTATCGAAGTTCCGGTTTCTCACCGAGGGTAAACAAGGCTTCCTTGCAACCAGCGTCACGACCGCGACGGGCGATTTCCAGGGCTTTTTCCAGTGGGAGATAAATCTGGTCGATTTTTCCAGGCGTTTGCGCGAAGGTGCAGTAATGGCAGACATCCCGGCAAAGCTGGGTTAAGGGAATGAACACTTTCTTGGAGTAGGAAACCACATTGCCATGGGCATGGAAGCATCTTTCTTGCGCCCGGCGGGTCAGCGCCTGCAGATCCGGATGTTCCGCAAGCGAGAGTGCGTCGTCGTCGGTCAAACGATCCGTAACTGTCGATCTATTGGAGTGTATCATGGGTTCGATCATAGTCATGGTTACCTTTCTGGTATTTTTGCCGGGTTGTACTTATGTCCCTAGTCCTCGGTTCTGATAATTCCATACCCTGCACCACAGTCCGTGTGTGAGACGCGAACGCGGGTGGCGCGGATTGGAGGATTTGCAGCAATCGGGCAAGATCATCGGGTGTATCTATGTCGAAACAGATGCGCTGCGACATCCTAGCTCCAATGGCAATTTTCTGAGACTGCGCCGCCGCCAAATGCAGGGCAAAACTGTCTTTTCCAAAACATAACGGTATCGCCGTCGGCGGACTGGCAATCAAGGCATTGGTACCTGTTCCGGATCTGTCGGGCGCAAGAAGGGCTTTTGGAAATCCGCTGATGGCTCGAAAACCGATCAGCAGATCCTCAATGTCGTGCGGCCGAACCAACGGAATATCGCCGGGAAGGATCAGGGCATCGCGAACGCCCTGCTTAGCGAGACGAACAGTTGCTGAAGAAATCGCAGGATTGAGCCCCGAACTTACCAACATTGACCCTGACAGGAGATCCACACCATAAAGTTCCGCAATATCCGCGGCCTCGGGCTCGTTGGAGACAATGAGAATATTTTCAATTCCGGCGACTTTTGTCATCCCATCCAGGACGTCTTGTGCCATAGCCCGTACCAGCCTGGCCCGCTGGCGCGGGGTCAGGACTGGTGCCAGTCTTTTTTTTGCATTTGAAAATTCTTTAAGCGGTAGTATGCCCCACATATTACCCCCTACCCATTCCCGCCGGCGCGCAACGCCTGCAAACATCCAAGCGAATAGTCGGCGACCCTCGTCTTATCTTTTGGCGTCTGCATCAAGGTATCGGTGATACCGACAAACAATCCGCGTGCCTCCAATTCCGGAGCAGCATGTGCGTCATCCTGATCCAGAATGATACCGTCCAGCAGATCCCCATAATGATCAGCGATAGCCGACGCAGTAAGTGCGATATTTAGCTCCTTCATAATCTTGGCGGTGGGCCCTTTGACGGCTTTGCCTCCAATAAGTGGTGAAACGGCGATTACGGGTGCTACCGACTCTCGGATCGCATCAGCTAGCCCAGAAACGGATAAAATCGGATCGATACTTAGAAACGGGTTTGACGGGCAAATGAGGATCCCTGCCAGATCAGGGTTTTTTAAAAGTGATAGAATTTGCGCGCCAGGCTTTCCTGTCTCATGCCCCTCAAACCGTATGGCACGCACTTTAGGAGCGCATTGCTCACGGACAAAATAGTGCTGAAAACTTAATTCGCCCTGATCTGTTGTAACCATGGTTCGAACGGGATCATCCGACATAGGTAGAATTCTGACAGTAACACCGAGACGGGCACACAGGTTTACGGTAACATCGGTCAAGGTCGCACCACGGGCCCGTGAGGCGGTCCGGTAAATATGAGTCGCAAGATCCCGATCGCCAAGACGGAACCATGCCTCCCCTCCAAGACCCTCAAGGGCCTGCATGCAGTTCCATGTTTCCCCTTTCAGCCCCCAGCCTGTTTCTGGATTGGAGATTCCAGCAAGAGTATACATGAGGGTGTCCAGATCAGGTGACACCTGCAAGCCAAGATGTTCAAAATCATCAGCCGTATTGGCGAGAACGTAAAGCCGCTCAGGCGGCAGAGAATGCGAAAGCCCCAGAGCAAGCTTGGCGCCCCCGACGCCACCGGACAGAGCTAAAATTGGACCATCTACAGCATAATTTTTCATCTCGCTCCTAACGGAAAAGGTCTTGTGATTGCGGCCGAATGAGACGGCTGGCACCGCCGCTATTCTCGCCGGACACACCTATCCCCCTAACTAGGATAACCGGGCGCCCCTCCCCGGCCTGCCCCATCAGCAGGGATGCCGCAGCGGCAATTTCATCCGCGACAGCAACTTCGGTTGTTTCCAGCAGGCGTCCGAATAGATCGGGTTCCGCCACCAAGCTTTTGAGAGGCGCCATTCCGGCGCAACCGATGGCAAATCCAATGGCGCCGTTCCGCCAGGCCCGCCCCGCGGTGTCTGAAATGATGACACCGATTTCAGCGTTCGAGAACTTTTTCAACTGCTGCCTGATAATATGCGCACTGGCATCCGGTTGTTCAGGCAGCAACAATGCCGTATCGGCACCACAAACGTTTGAGCGGTCAATTCCCGCATTGGCATGGACAATGCCTAATCGGTGTTCGACAATCAGAACGCCGGGACAGTGTGCAATCACCCGGCTTGACTCCCTTAAGATTAATTCAACCAGCCGTGGATCCTTCTCAACCTCGGCAGCCAGCACTATTGCCTTCGGCGTCGGAATGATGTCAGTCAGATTTCTACTCCGGCCTTCTGCTTTGGAGACAACTTTTTGGGCTATGACCAGACAATCACCCGACCGCAGTGTAAGTCCGTTCGAGGTAATTGCCTTTTCCACGATGTGGGCAAGATCGTCTCCCTCCTCAATCAACGGGATATCTTCGATAGCAACAAGTGTCACTGTTCCCTCGGTCAAGAGTTTACCTGCAAACCGGATATTCTTAAGCCGGCATGGCATTTGTGAACCCGGTTGATATTGATGATTACAGAGGTCAAGGCCTCTGCAGCGGCGGCGTTGGCGATAGGGCCGGCATGGAAACCCCGCATCCCAATCGCCGCGATCAGGTCAATGACGGCTGATCTTGCCTGCTTGTTATTGCCGCTTACCAGGACATCACAGTCCAGACTGTGCTCTTCCTGCAGATGATGTGCCGCGACATTCTGAAAAGCCGATACCACACGTACATCGTCCCCAAGCAGGATTTGGGCGGCCTGTCCGGCCGACCCTTCCGGGGGGAGCTGCACCGTCCCAACTTTCGGTGGCATCAAAGGCACGGTTACATCCACAAGGATCTTCCTGTGTAAGCCTGGCGCAATACTTTTTAATGTTGCGCTATGATGGGCGAACGGCACGGTCAGCACAGCAATGTCGCATTCATGTGCCGCTTCTACATTGCTCAAAGCAGATACAGACGCCCCCTCTTGCCCCCTCGCATTCAGGATTGTTCGAAGGTTTGCCAGGGCAATCTCTGCTTTTTCCCAGGTCCTTGAACCGATGATGACGGGATACCCTGCTTGGCTCCATCGACGTGCGAGGCCAGTACCGAGTGAGCCAGTACCCCCAATCACCGCAATCCTAGGCTTAGATCCTTGCATATAATTTTCCTCCAACCCTCATTCTATATTTGATATTATATCATATATAGAATGAGGGTTAAACAAACAATGTCAGCGAGACGCGAAATAATCGAAAAGAAAGATGATTCGAATTCGAAATATGGCGTTTAAACGAAAGGGGTTGAATAAATTCGGTTTCTGAAGATTGCCAAATTGATGCAAAACAGCATTATTTAAGGCAATTTCCAAACAAGGCCCTTTCCGCTCGCGAGAAATCAATGTAACTGATACAATCACGTAGGATATTTTCTATCTTCTATATGGTATACGCATGAATGAATTTGAACGCCCGAAAACAGCACAGGAAGCTGTCCTAAGAGAAATCCGTCAGCGGCTACTTGAAGGCCGCCTTCGGCCTGGAGAAGCAATTCGTCCCGATAAACTTGGTGAAGAACTGGGGGTTTCCGCAGTACCTGTACGCGAAGCCCTACGTATTCTCGAAGGTGAAAAACAAGTGTTCCATCGCCCGCATCGCGGTTATATCGTCACGGAGCTGGATATTGAGGATTTGGAGGAGATATTCCGAATTCGCGAGATTCTGGAGGCGGAAGCCATTCGCCTGGCCATGCCAAACATTACAGCGGAGCATATGGAAGTAATTCTCGATGCGACCCAAGTGATGGAAACCCCGGATCGCAGCATTTATGAGCTAGGAATGGCCAATCGGAAGTTTCATTTCACTTTTTATGAAGCCTCTGAAATGCCGCGCCTTGTAAGCATGATCAATTCTCTGTGGGATGCAGCCGAGCCTCACCATTTCCGATCACCCAATTATACGAGCCCAGAAAATAGAAACCATATCAATGTGGAGCATCGCAGAATTGTGGATGCCATTGTGTCCCGCGATACTGAAAAAATGATCACCGAAATGCACGACCATCGGCAGAAGGCATTTCAGATTCTCGAGTGCGAATTAGTCGCCACCGTCAAGGGTAACTAGGTAGTGAAGTGGGCCGACCTTCCGTGAAAATAAATTCTGTATGAGCGGAGCTCATTCTGCAAGGCATTCTTGGGGTAAATGAAAATCCTGATTGCAACTTTTAAAAAGTATTGGGAACGAAGACTAAACACGGAAAAAACCAGCGCATTTAGCGAAGACCATCTTCTCCTTTAATCTCTGCCGTCGTAAGCCCTCCGACCCTTGGGAGGGGGCGCCCACTATCGGTAATGCAGATAGCAACCAACATTTCATTTGCTCGAGGCGCGTCGTTGACGCGAACTTCCATACCATCGAAATGTGTTCGAACAAACACAGCATCCTTGTGACCAAGAGGGACGTCAAGAGACGTCCCCGGCCCTCCCATCTTTTTCGAGGACGGGCAGATAGCGGCGCCTTTTTCTATGGTTTTTCGTAATGGCACGCCGAGCCTTGGGTGAAGAAGCGCGGCAGCGTGTTCTATCTCACCATTCTCCCCAACCATGGCAGCCTTACCGAAGCTTTCAGCCTGATTGGGCTTTATGCCCAGTGCAGCGACCGCGCGACGACCCAGAAGATCGCCAAGTTCGGCGCCGATTTCCATGAGTTCAGTCAGCTCTTCAGAATAGGAGCCGGCATAAGGGTTCCTGATAACGGCAATAGCTGCCGCCCGTCGTGTCGGAGGGGAAATATCCTTACCCATTTCAATATGGGTTTCGTCCAAAACGGTTATGATTTTTCTGATTTCTGCTTTGCTCATCTCAGACTATTCTCCTGGTAAATTTCGAGGCCCTAGGGCTCTGGTGATAATTTGCAAGTGATCCATCCCATTCAGAACATTCCGCTTAAGGATACTTTGAAGACCTTGACCATGTTCTGACTGGCAGATGTCCACTTAGCTTTATGTAGTCAATACAGATTACGCGGTGTTGGTAATGTCGGCTTTCCGTTTGGACCTTAGTGTGCATTGAGAACCGTTCACCCGAAGTTCGCCGTCAGATATGATGACCGCAACACCGGGAAATTCCCCGGAAGCCAAGGCCTTGGTGGCCGATTCCTCCGTTGAACCCAATGAAGCATCCATGATCACAATGTCCGCAGCCTGGCCAATTTCGATTTTATTTCCATCGACGCCGAACGCCTTTGCGTTCTGTCCGGAGGCCATCGCCCAACCCAAATCCGGATCAACTCCACCAAGCGAGCAGATATCGCCGATGGTCTTCAACATGCCAAGCGGTGTGATGCCGAAACCGGTCGGCGTATCGGTACCGATCAGCAAACGATGAAGCTCGTTGCGCTCTCTTAATCGATCAATGACGCGGATCATGGAGCGCGTGCCGCCAGCCTGCACAACCTCTATGTGAGGAGGTGCTCCCTCCTCCGTACACAGGCGGTCAATATCTTCATCCGATAGCGATGCGAACTGATTTACATGGGAGGCTATGGTTGGGCACACTGTCAGCACATCATCCGCTCCGAAATACGGGTGCTCGTCCCCTCCCGGTCCGCGATCGGACGTACAGCCACAATGCATATGCACGGTCATTCCCAAATCCCGGGCATATTTAGTAAGCTCACCGGCTCGAACCGGATCTTTAAGTGTTCCAATACCTACTTCACCGATAATCCGCATGCCCGCCTCATAGGCTCGGTCGATATGACTGAAATCAGTATCTTTCTCCAATAACATGGCACCGCCGTGAACCTTCATACCGAGGGGGTGATAATTTTCGTAAGAACAGAACGCCCCATGGGCGATGGCCAGGGATGCGTCCGCCCCGGAGCGCCCGGGGACATGGACTTCGCCGGCGGACATGACGCGAGTTACGGCGCCGTGGACCATTTGCTGCAAATAGCCGACAGATTGTTGCTTGCTCCCATAGTCACCGATGGTGGGATGGATATGAGTATCAACAAGACCAGGTGCGACCGTCATTCCCTTGCAATCAATCACCATTTTGGGCCTATCCGCCACTCTGTCATTAAATGATGTAATCTGACCATCCTCTATGACAATCGCGTCCAGCTTGAGAGATGGCTGGTCGAAATTGCCCGAAAACGCCTCTCCGATATTGTGCAAAAGTACCTGCATTTCCCAAGTCCAATCCTCTTTATTCCAGCAAATGATAGTGTCTACCGCACCTTCGGTTTCCACCGGTGTCAGATATTTGGCAGAATCTCTTTGCCAAACAACTCAACCTGCGCCCGGTCTTCGGAAAGCGGGTTCAATATAAGGTGCTGAATGCCAGAGCTTTTAAGGGATCGGATGCGCTCTATCAACTCATCAACTGTGCCGAACAAATAGGCGAGCTGAAGATCCCTGTCGGTCCGCTGGTCGTCCATGACGCTGCGATATGCCTGCAATTGTTCTTCGATAACCTTGCTGCGGTCCGTTGAGGGAACGATATGTATCCACTGTGTACAGGACAAGGTGAAATCGTCCGATTTTTTGTCTTCGGCGAGGCGGGTTTTCACGATATCAAGGTCTCGTCTTATGATATCTTCGTCCGTGCCACTTGATCGGCAAATCCAGCCGTCATGTTTAACAATCCTTTCAAGCACGGACGGTACCATAACCGGTTGGTCCGGGTTTTCGGCCATGTGAACCTGCGAGCCGCCCCCAATCCAAATCGGAACCGGCTTGTCCGGTCGCGGATAAATACTGATGTCCTCAAAGCTAAAATATTTACCGTCGTAATGAACATTGTCTTCGCTGAGCAGGCGGCGTACAATGTCCAGCATCTCATCTGTCGTTTTACCCCGTTCCCGCCTTGAAATACCCAGTGCGTTGAATTCCTGCAGGTCATGGCCCGTCCCGACACCGAGGATAAACCGGCCCCCACCTGCCAGATGGTCAATGCTGGCAACCATTTTCGCGGTACTCACCGGGTGCCGCATGGGTGCGCACAATATAGCGGTACCTAGTTTAATCTTCTCCGTTGCCCCGGCAATGGCGGCAAGGGTGATTAACGGATCCAGCCAAGCAACGGAATAAACATCCGGCGCAATGAGCATGTGATCAATAACCCAGATCGCGTCAAAGCCTTGCTCTTCTACAGATACACAATACGGGACTAGGGCACGTGACTGAGACGCAACTGTCTTAGGACGTGCATATGAAGGGATCCGCCAACCAATTTCCATTTTTTTCTTCCTCAAGTATCCGTTGTAGTATTTCTTTTCTCACCATTTCGCAGAGCCGATTAATCACAATCATCTCAGATCGAATAACGCGACCCTGCATCAGCACATTCGTCAATATTCGCGACTGCTGCTCGCTTGGTTCACGCCATACCTCGCTGTGTAAATCACTTGCCAAGCAGCTTGGTTCTCCTGACACACTTAAAATTACTGATTGCCTCGAGAACTTACGTGTCTTTCGTCGACCCTGTTGCTCGATTTGCCCGAAAAAACAATCTGCTGATTGCAGTTTTCTATATCTTATATTTTATATTCTATATAATTTAGAAACTGTCAAGCCCCTTTACATGCACTTGAAGGGCATTGTCACATTAACTTCGTGGAAAAAGATCGGGGGCATTGTCAGAAGAAACGGCTTGAGCGGTTAAGGTCGTGGAATTATGGTCCACCTATGAAAAGGTGTTGTCACGTTAACTCAATACTCGTCCAATTTAGTCCTATTGAAGGAATTGAGAGCCTCCTAAGCCGTTGAAACACAACAACCCGCATTTTAACAAACATGGAGATTCTGCGTTTAAAAAGTTAATGTGACAATGCCGTGTTAAGGCTTACAAGGCATAGGAATTCTGAATGCAGGTCATCGATCACAGATCTCTCGTTGCAAAACTATCTGCGAAGCAACGCGCTAAGCTTCTCGAACGATCGGATATCGCAGGTTTGCGACATTTGGCCGTACACATCGGTGCCATCGCGGTTTGTACTGCATTGATCGTTCTTGGGGTTCCCTTCCAGCCGCTTGTAATGTTGATCCAGGGGATTCTTATTGTCTTCTTGTTTACAACGCTTCATGAGACCGTTCATAACACTCCGTTTCGAAGCGAATACTTGAACGTATGGGTTGGGCGTATTTGCGGCTTCTTGATTTTTTTGGGCCCTAAATGGTTCCAGTATTTTCACTTAGCGCATCACCGCTATACCCATGCACCGGGCAAAGACCCTGAGTTGGCAAGCCCAAAGCCTGGTACTGTTTGGCAATATTTTAAATACCTCTCAGGCATTCCGGATTTGACCGACCGAATTTGCGCTCTCTTCCGTAACGCGATTTGGAAAAATCACGATGAATTCGTTCCTCGACGCGGTAAAAATAGGGTCATTAAGGAAGCACGTATTCAGTTGGCGCTATACGTTGGTTTGATAGGGCTGAGTATGTGGGCAAATTCTATTACATTGGTTTTTGTCTGGTTGTTGCCCATTCTTTTGGGCGGGCCATTTTTAAGAGCATATTTGTTGGCCGAGCACGCCCGATGTCCTCATGTCGCATCGATGCTTGAAAATACAAGAACCACATATACAAACTCATTGGTTCGGTTCCTGGCATGGAATATGCCTTATCACGTTGAACATCACAGTTATCCAGCAGTACCGTTTCATAAGCTTCCCGAATTTCATAAGCACATCAACGAACACATTGTGCATATCGAAAACGGTTATCTACGCTTCAACAAACACTACCTTATGGATAGCCGGACCGCGAACTTTGGAGCAGAGGTTTAAAAGAGAATGTTTTTTGGGGAAGATTGAAGGTGTTGTCATCTATGGACATATAAGCACTGACGTCAGACAGTGCTTGGCTAAAACTAATATAGAAGAGCAGAAAGTTTACCCCCTGGCTGGCCTTTTAATGTTTCCATTTCTCTGCCGTATCACTAAACCCAAAAAGTGAGAGCAAGAGGGATAACAAGAATGGTCAGCAACGTCGAAAATAATATAAAGGCTGCCACGTTAGGCGCATATTCCGGCTGATATTTTTCAACCCACAAGTAGGTTGCAACTGACGACGGCATAAGGCACATCAGAACGAATGTGCCTTTGGTAACGCCTTCGAAACCAAAAACAAGGCTAATTGAAAATGCAACAGCGGCACTCATGGAAAGGTGAAATAGGGCAAGTACAAAACCCTTGAGCATGCCGCCGACATTCAGGGTTGCAAGGGTATATCCTAAGGTGAGGAGCATTAGCGGTATCGACAGGCCGCCTAAAATTGACATGGTTTTCTCAATTGACGTCGGCAGTGTCGTGCCTGTCCCCATCAGAAGCAGAGCGACTAGCACGGCATAAACCACAGGTTGCTGCGCTAATTCCATAAAGCTGATTTTACCTGCCGGCAGCCAGATGCCGATACTGAATATCCCCAATACAACGATGATGAGAACGGCCATAGCTATAGCCATTCCTTGGTCACCAAAGGCAAGCAAGCTCACAGGTAACCCAACATTGCCGACGTTGCTTAGCATCATTGGCGAAAGAAAAGCGCGAACTGGAAACCCTGCAAGTTTTAGGAAGGTAAAACCAATCAGGCCAAAACAGGCGATCACAACTGCGGTCGCGAGCATTATATCGAGAAATGCGTCAAAGACGACATGCTGACCGGAAAGGTGCGAAAGTATTAATGTTGGATAGCCAATTTTGGAAACAAGGCTTCCGACCATTTTTGTATCAAAATAGACGTTGAATCTCGCCAACCCGTATCCTGCCAGCACACATAGAAGCACCGGAACAAGTACATTACTCGTATGGAAAAATAATTGTTCGATAACCAGATCCTGTCAGTTTCAACTCAAGACACGACTATTGTGCGCATAGCAGAATAGATGCCTAATTTCTCAATCGTAAATTATCTTCGCTCGAGACACTTACGACGATCAGATCACCACAATCACCTCCAACAGGAAACGAAATAATCGGCGCTCTTCTGCCAATCTTGAAAACACTTATGACTTGTATTCACGACTAGCGGAATATATAGCGAGGGCCTCCGTCCGTCGATTATAAATTGTTGACTTGTCCACCATGTGTCTGGAGCGATTGTCTGGAAGTTGACAGCCAGTACTTCTTCTTGATCGCGTGACGCCACAACGGGTGGATAATATCCATTGGTTGGGTCAAGGGAATAGAGCCCACTGCTTCCCAGATAATCCTGATCCGTTTTCACAAAATTCGCGGCCATCAGGTAGGCCTGTGTATTTTTGGCGGTCGCATACCAGATAACATTGGTGTTGGACGGGTATTTACGAGCCAGGAAACCTTTATCAAGCTCATCGGCTATCCCGTACTGACCTGTCCAGGAAACCGGCACAACGATTATGTCTGCCCGCCTGACGCTAAGAACATCCGCAGCTTCAGGATAGAGCACCTCATCGCCAATCAGCAGGCCAATTCGTCCAATTTTTGTTTCAAATACGGGGAGATCATCTCCGGCTGTCAGCCACTTTTTCTCTTCAGCATTCAGATGCGTTTTCCGATACTCGCCTACCCTGTCACCCCGGGGATCGAGTAACCGGGCAACTTTATAGTAATTATTCCTCTGCCGAATGACGGTGCTATATATCACATAACTGTCATGTATTCTCGCGAGACCGCTGAAATACGTGTCAATTTCTGCAGTTGAACTTGCTATTTCTTTCGCCTTTTCAATCGAGGACGGCGGGCCCGTTAAGGAATGCTCCGGGAACACAATCAAATTGGTAACAAGCGAGACATTTTCGTTCAATAGAGTATCTATTTTTGTTTTATTGGCGGTTATATTATTGATCTGCGGTGTATATTGTACCAAAAGCGCGTTGACTTCATGGGATTGCCGCGAGGCCATCATCGGTCTTGGTGACATATTCAGAAGAATTTCCCCATAAAGCTCGGGCCGACGGTGCTTTAACAACTCTTTTGCAGGATTTTCATAAAGAGAAGGGTCGATATCACCATATAATATTGTCGGCTCTGCGTTGGACTGTGCTTGCCCTTTTTGAGTGCTCACCGGTGCCTGTGCAATGTTTTTTCCAAGTGGATCCCAGATGGAAGCACCCCCTAGATAATGCACGCCAATCCCAAGTGTCTCATTTTTTTCAATGTTGGTGCGATTTGTAGCGACGACAAACAAACCGTTCTGTAACGCTTGCTGCTGCACATCGGAGATGGAAATGTGAACACCTGCCATTTGTGGATCAGGATCCAACATACGACCTGAACTTGCAATGAACGCGAGGAGATTTGCGCCTTTTAACGACGCAAGCCGTGTCGATTGATAGAAATAATCATCGTAACAAATGATAATTGAAATTTTACCAAGCTCAGTATCAAAAACGGGTATCCCCAAATTACCCTGCCCGGCCCAACCGCTTTCCAGCAAAAAGAGATTATTTTTTCGGTATTTTCCGATCAGCCCGTCCGGACCAACCAGGAAGGCAGCATTGTAATACATTTGTGTCGCGCTATCGACTTCTGGCATGCCTACAACGATGTGAACCTTGTACTTCTTGGCGAGCTCCTCAAAATAGGCGGTTGTCTTTCCAGGAATGGTATCAACAAATGGAGCAATTTCGGCGCGTGAGCCATACAAATAGCCGGTTGTACTCATTTCAGGAAAAAGAATGAGCTTGGCCTGATCTTCCGCAGCTTGTTTGACCAGCGCTTCCATCGCCGGGAAATTTTGCTCGCGCTGTTTGAAAAGAGGGTTGAACTCAACAGCCGCCACTTTAAAGGGCGCTTTCTCCGATGCAAAGACAGGGAGGCTTATACATATTGACAGCAGGACATAAACACTTGCTAAGATCTTCATAATAGACTTCTCCATTCATCGAGATGGCTCAGTAACAGTATAAACTCAAAGTATTTTTGATGTTTTCCAGATGACAGCCGCAGCTAAATATATCGTTGACGTCACTGCAATTTTGATCAAAATCATTGTCACGTAGTGACTGTCTTTGGGCAGATTGGGTATGTATTGACGGCTTCCTCCATTACGGTAGTCCAAACAGGATCCATATGCCGTCGCAAGATTGTCGAAAGTGCATCTCCATTCCGTTCTTGTAATGCTGCTATGATCTTTTCATGTTCACTTATTGAACGACCCCACTCAGTACTATTAAGGTTATTTCGATAACGCGCTCTATAAACTTGCAGGTTAAGCCGCGTATGATTTTCGATCAGCGCACCATTCTGGCTTATACGAACGATAGCAGAATGAATATGCTGATTGAATTTAAAATACTGGAGGCGGTTATTGCGCTTTTGGGCGGCAAGCATTTCGTAATGAAGCGCAATTATCTCGTCGACATCTTTGTCTGTTGCAAATTCAACTGCCAGCTCACCGGCAAAAGCCTCCAAGGCGCTCAATAAAATCAACCTGTCTCGCGTCTCTTCAGGCGTCGGATTAGCAACAATCGCGCCGCGGTTTGGGATCAACTCCACAAGGCCTTCCGTCGCAAGAATTTTAAGCCCTTCGCGAAGAGGCGTTCGGGAAACATTCAACGTCTCCGAGACAATGCGCTCTCGGATCGGTTCTCCCTGCTTAAGCACATCTTGAACAATCATGTCCCGGACGAGGTCTGCGACCTGGTGTGCCAAAGGAAGCTGAATAACAACAGCAGTATCCGAGATTTGACCAGTGTTGGTAAATTGCCCGGAGGAATTTTGCGTTGTCGGTTTATAGACCATGATGTTTTAGTATCACCTGCCTCAAGTTAGCGTCAATATTTTTGTATGCAATTTTATATTATGGGTGCTTCAAAATGATCATATTTCAATTAAAATGTTGAAAAAATTAAGAAAACCAGAAATCATATAAATTACATTAGTCAAAAAATATTCCTGATATTGTATGTAAAAATATTAACTGGGATCGAGCTAATGTGACAATACCTAATTGTGATAAGGGCAGCATCGAGCCCCAATTTACAGTGCAATCATCATTAGATAAGATGAGGAAAAGGAATATTAGATATGAGCACAAGGCCTAAAAAGCATAAAGCAGCATGCCATTGTGGATCGGTTCAACTCGAGATTCAGCTAACGGACGAGCTGAACACGATACGCCGCTGTTCATGTTCATATTGCCGAATGCGAGGAGCGGTCGCAGCGTCCGCCCAGTTGGATGGAATTGATTTCATTAAGGGCGAAGACATCTTAACTCTTTATCAATTCAACACAAAAACAGCGAAGCATTATTTTTGCTCCGTATGCGGAATATACACCCACCATCAACGGCGATCCAATCCAAATCAATTTGGCGTAAATGTCGCCTGCCTAGAAGGCATCAGTCCGTTTGATTTTTCTGAAGTTGTTGTAAATGACGGCATTAATCATCCATCAGATGCAGCCTCAGGCCCCTTGATTGCCGGAATTCTGCGATTTAGTGAAAAATAGGAATTTTGTCACTTTGACCTAGTGGTCAAGAGAGCGAAAAACGTCCCCAAGATCAGCTCAAAGGTTTCTCAACATTCACTCAGTCGCTTACAATAGCTTTTATTTTCGATGCCACACAATCTGAAGAGGACCAATCGTCAACTCCGGAGCCAGCTTCACAATGGACCATGAAACGGGCTAGTCATATCCTTGTCGCAAATCTGGCTCACTTCCTATTCGCACGGAGTGTGGTTTCTGAGGTCTGGTCTGATGGTTACCAGACACCAAAATATATCCCTCGTTCCTTCGCAGTGTCAGTACGCTGCTCAATTAGCTCATGGGTTATGGTTGTCCGAATACGGCGATTTCGAAGCCACTGAGTGAGAAGAGCCTCCAATTCATCACGGATGCTCTGATAGTCGGGTCTCTCCCCCAGATCCTCAAGTTCTCTGGGATCGACATTCAGGTCAAAAAGCTGGGGAGGGAAATTGTCATAGGAAATATATTTCCAATTCACAGTCCGAACCATATAAGCCCGCGTTTGATCAGGCGCCAGCCCAAGGGACAGACGGGCACTGCGCCAAGCGTAGTCCGCTTCACTGATGGCGGCATGTCGCCATTCAGGCCCTGCCTCATTTCTTATTAACGGCAACAGGGAACGCCCTTCCAGAATATGAGGCTTGGCATCACCTCCAAGCGCGTCAACAAATGTGGGAATGAGGTCTATGGCTTCAACCAATTCCGACCTTTCGCGCCCAGAATTGACCTGACCCTGATGTTCTGGATCGACAATGATCAACGGGATCCTGACGCTCTCCTCGTGAAACATCTCTTTTTCGCCGAGCCAGTGATCGCCAAGATAATCGCCATGGTCACTAGTCAGCACAATCAGAGTGTCCTTGTCACGACCTGTTTCTTCCAGATACGCCATAAGCCGGCCGATATTGTCGTCAATCTCAGTGATCAACCCCATATAGGCGGGAATAACATGACGGCGTTTTTCCTCATCTGAAAAATTCCGGCATTCCTCATGATCCATAAAGGCGGCGATGACGGGATGGGGTGCCACCTTCTCGCTATCGTTGCGATTAGCTGCAATGACGTCATTTTCACCATACATATTATGATAGGGTGACGGCGCGATATAAGGCCAGTGCGGCTTGATATAGCTGAGATGCAGGCACCAGGGCGTCTCACCAAGTTCAGAAATTTTCGCCATGGCCCGATCGGTCATATAGGCGGTTTCTGAATGCTCTTTTTTTACCCTGGAAGGCAAATGAGCGTTCCGTAGCAACCACCCGCTTTCAACCGTTCCATCCTCCGACGTCCCGGAATTGGCCCAGCTGTGCCAGGGATTTGGGCCGTCATAGCCTTGTTGTCTCAAAAACTGGTTATACGCAAGGTTTGGGTCCGCTCCGTTATCCGGATGCAAGCCATCGTCCCTCTCCCACGGCTCAAACCCGCATTGGCTTGCAAGAACCCCTTCCATACCTGCGGGGTCAACGCCAAGCCGCTTCAAGCCCGCCTGATCCGCCGCCATATGGGTTTTACCGATCAGGCCCGTTACAACGCCAAGCTCGCGCATATGGTCTCCCAAAGTCTGCTCACCAACATTCAGGGGGACGCCATTATAGGTGGAGCCATGAGAGGCCATATAGCGGCCCGTATAGAAGGACATGCGGGACGGTCCGCATACCGGAGCCTGGCAGTAGGCACGGGTGAAATTTACCCCCCGCGCCGCCAGCTTGTCGATATTGGGCGTCCGGATCGTTGGATGGCCGTTACATCCCAGATAATCTGCGCGCAACTGATCGCACATGATGAATAGAATATTGCGCACAGTAGTCATGTCAGGCTTTCTTTTCGTTAGTTTGTTGCGACCAGATTACCAGGGATCACCATTCCTTGCTCTTCATAATATTTCTGAGCGCCAGGATGTAAAGGCATGTTCATTTCCTCAAGAGCTTTATCGAGAGTGATAATTTTAAGCCAGGGCGCAACTGCATGAACTTCGTCGATATGGTCCCAAAAGGCTTTAGTCATCTGATAAACCGCTTCCTCTGAGACATCCTTTTGCGTTCCGATACCCACCCAGGAACCAATGGACTTAACAGGAGATTTATTTGAAACATTCTTGCCGTAGGTGGCAACATCAATTGTCTCAAGCGTCCGTCCTGGTAGCTTCATCTGCTTAGCAATTTGTGGGGATTTATAATCTGCATCGTCAAGGCTGAAAAACGTCACTTCATTTGTCAGCGCTATCTGGCTGATGACAGGACTGGGCGCATTGGTTGGGTTGATATAAACATCGAACTGGCGATCCTGGAAAGCTTGTGAAGCTGCCCCCCAGCCAAGATTAACGGTTTCAAAATCCTCACCGGCTTTAAGGCCGGACATGCCTTCCGCCATAGCTGTCGCGATCACTTTCGCGGCGCCTGCCGGTGGTCCGACAAACACTTTACGGCCTTTAATGTCTTTCATGGACTTAATTCCGGAATCGGAAAATGCCATGATGTGATAAACTCCGATGGGGAAGTTCAGGATACCGCGGACATTCTTGGATAGCTCCGGTGCCTCCTCAACCTTTTTGTACATGGCAATGCCCTTGCTCATGAAATGTTGGATCGAGGCAGCAGACATAAAGAAATCGATCTTACCGCGCGCAGCGTCCAACGCATGGCGTGTCGCAACCCCTGTGGCATTTACCTGTATCTCAGTGTCAGGCACATATTGATTGGCGATTTTCGCGAAGGTTGACATCAGCACATAAGGCGAGGAACCTGGCCCCAAAGTCGACATCTTGTAGAAATCCTTGGCGGTTGCCGTCGACGCAGTAATTGCCAGGATGGCACCTAACATCGTTGCTGTTATTATGTTTTTCATGTGTATCTCCACTGTTATTGTGAGGTTTTACTGAGGTGTTGTGACGAGGGCTTCAGGCGGTCATAAACAACCAATGCCCCACCGGCAAATATTCCGGCGAGAGAGATTTCGAGGACTGGAATTACTGCCATTGCACCGGTGAGAACCCTTAATGCTCTGCTCCAGTACGGCAAAATGCCTTTGTCAGCCCCGCCTATTCCCGTAGCAAATAGCCAGATTGCAACAGATAGGCTGACAAGGACCCAGACAAAGGAGGGGTAATCAAAATCCAGAACCAGAACGAGAGAGGGATTGTAAATCATAACGAAAGGAATGATAAAACCGATCAGGGCAACCCTGACCGAGACCGCAGCAACGGTCAAAGGCGGCGCCCCGCAAATAGGCGCGGCAGCATAAGCCGCGATGGCAACTGGCGGTGTAATCGATGATAACACCCCAAAATACATCACGAACAGATGAACCAGCAGGGTGTCGACGCCGAGTTCCTGAATGGCCGGGGCCATCACCAGGACAATGATTAAATAGGCCGGAACTGTCGGCAATCCCATGCCCAGTACGATGCTACCTAGCATCATCAAGAGAAGAGAGAGGAAAAGACTGTCGCCGGAAAGGGCAAGGATCAATGTTGAAAACCGGATGCCGAGGCCGGTGATATTCATCATGCCGATGACAATGCCGATAACCCCAACAGCTACCATAATAATTGCGACGGTGCGCCCTGCACTGGCAAAAGTATTAATGATGCGCAAAGGGTTTTGTCTGAATTCCGGGTTGAGCGCAAAGCCACTAATCAAGGCCGCAACAATCGACCAAAAACCCGCCATCGCTGGAGAGCGACCCATTAGCAATGTGCCGATGATAACAGCTATGGGAATGAAGAAACTTAAAGACCGAACCCAGTCCTGGACACTCAGCTTCTCCCGCTCCTCTTTCGGAATTGGCTGAATTCCAAGGCGGGAAGCTTCGACAGAAACCGCACAAAAAAGACTGCCATAGTAAAACAGGGCCGGCAGCAAAGCCGCCAGACAAATCGTTAGATACGGCGCACCAGTCAGTTCCGCCATTATGAAAGCAACGGCCCCCATCACAGGCGGCATGAACTGCCCCCCGGACGAGGCAGCAGCTTCGACAGCTCCGGCAAAGGCTTTGGGGAACCCGCGTTTACTAATCATCGGCATGGTGAAGACACCCGTGCCAACAACATTTCCGACAACACTGCCCGATATGGTCCCGAACAATCCGCTGGAAACCACGGCGGCATGGGCTGGCCCGCCCCGAAGATGTCCTGTCAGGCTAAAGGCAATTTTTAAAAGTAAGGCCCCGGCCCCGGTTCCCTCTAACACAACACCAAAGACAATGAAAACAGCGATCATATTTGCCACGACTGAGACGGGCAGACCAAACACGCCGTCAAAACTATACCACATGGTCCGTAGCGTTTCTTCAAACTCATACCCGGCGTGAGTAAAAATCCAAGGCAGATAATCTCCATAAAGACAGTAAATGATCGAAAATCCACCGATGATTACCAATGGCATCCCCATGGTCCGGCGCCCCAATTCGAGCAAGACCAGCAAGCCGCCGAGGCCCACCCAGATGTCCGTTATATTCAAGTCATAAAGCCCGGTTTCCAGTGCATCATGAACATAGAAAAACCAGTATGTAGCAGCGGACATAACTGCGAACAGAAGTAAATCGATCAACAAGCCGACAGATAGCACCATACGGTTTTCACTATTTCCCGCCAAAGGTCGCGCCAGCAAAAGAAGGAGGGCGGAGAAGCAAACCGCCATGGTCCGTTGATATATATCATCAAAGGGTCCAAAACCGGCTGTATAAACAGCAAGCAAGGACAAGGTCAGCCCCAGTATCCAGCTAAGGGCAGAACGGATCTTTACGACAGAAATAGCTCCCGCCACTGGCATTTATTGTTCCCTGCTTTTGGACGCATTTCCCCAACGCCCCGTTATTTATTAAGATCCATCATCACCATTAAAAAGGTCGGTGACAACCCTTGCGTTTCACCAGGTGAAATATATACTTTCCACAGGAGGGCATATCTTGGCAGCCGTAAAATCCATTCGATCATTAGAAAGAGGCCTGCTGGTTATTCGCCTTCTGGCACAACATGGTCGGCTGACCCTGCATGATCTTCACATCTCCTCTGGCCTGCCAAAGGCGACCTTGATGCGGATACTCGCCACCCTTGAACAGCAAGGTTGGGTCAAACGTTTTTTGGGAGATCATAGTTATCGATTATCCGTTGACGCGGTCAGCCTCGGCTCCAAAATTCTGCCGGATACTGAACTGCTGGAGTTGGCAACGTCGGTTCTGGATCAGCTTTGCCAGCAAGTTTTCTGGCCGTCAGATATCGCCGTTTATAACGGAACTACAATGCAGATTATGGAAACCTCCCGACGGCAGGCACCATTTTTGATCAATCGGAAGGTGATGGGTATGATGCCCCACATTCTGTGGTCGGCCCTGGGGCGTGTTTATCTGGCCAATTGCTCGTCCGCCAGACGCAAGATAATCATCGATCGGTTAAAAAATTCGAACCTTCGGGAGGATCGAACTGTCCAGAACGAGAAATGGCTACAGCGGCTGCTTGACCAAACCAGAAGCCAGGGATACGGAGTACGGGAGCCGGGCTATTGGACTAACAACGTTGATGTTGGCGGCGACTTGAGTGCTATTGCCGTTCCCGTGATTGTCGGTGAAGAGGTCGTGGCCTGTATTAATCTCCTTTGGCCGGAGGGCCTGATGGATGTCAGCACCTTCGCATCTCAATATCACACACAATTACTAGGAGCAGCCGATGAATTAGCTCAGAAACTAAAGAAAGCGGATCATTTTAGTGGTACATTGACTAGCGACGCCGTTTAGCCGCCCCTTCCCCATGAATAGAGTGCAACGATTTCACGCCGCTATCAGTTTCTGGAAACTGTAACCTCAATCAGCGCCAGCCCCTTATTCGATTGCGTATGCGAAATTGCTTGGTGAAGCGCCACTTCTAGCTGATCGAGGGATTTCACTGATTTCGCCCAGGCGCGGCTCGCTTTCGCTATCATCGTGAAGTCTGGCGACGGGGACAGATCGGTCAGTGGTACGGAGTTTGCTTTTGACGCATAGCCATTTGGATACAGGTCAAGGACAGACTTCCGAACGGCGCCCCATTCAGAATTATTAAGCACAATCACTATAATTGAAATACCCAATGTTTCGGCAACTTGATGACAGGCGACAGGGTTCGAGAAAATATACGATCCGTCGCCAACCGTCGATACAACCGTTCTTTCCGGTTTTGCCAGTTTGTATCCCATCGCGGCGGGCAAGCCCCAACCAAGGCCTCCCGAATGTGGGCTTTCAAACCATGCCTCGGCGTTGTCGAGTTCCATGAACGGAAGCTGACAACCAAGTTCAGCAAAAATGGTGGCGTCGAAGTCTTTTAGAGCATCTGACAATATCCTACTCACCAATGCTTTGGTAAGATGCGGATTAGCTCTATCCAGTCGCAACTTATCATCCGTCGCCTTGCGGCTCGCTGCATTATGCTGCGCAACAGCTTTTCTTCTTTTTTCGTTTCTCTCAACATGAGAAGAAATCAAACTGCCCAGCTCAGATTTTAGCGCCAGAATAGATGGCCCTATTTCTCCGGGCAGGCTTAAGTCTGATCGAAAATTACGAACAGGTGTCTGGCTGAACAGGGGATCCACAGCTAATTGGATTACCTGACAGTCGTCACACGGTTCCAAAGCATTGGGAGACCAGGGCGCCAAAGCGTCAATCACCAATATCACATCCGCTTTTTCCAGCAATGACTCAGGTGCCGGGAGCGCCGCCATCGGATGCTTAGTTGGTATAGCCAGTTGAAGGGCCCAATACTGGCAAACAGGGATGCCCCATTCTTCGGCTAGAGCGGTTAGTGCATCGAACGCTTCTTCAGATCCTGCGCCGCGCTGTGCGAAAATAACCGGGTTTTCAGCATTGGCGAGCAATCTGGCGGCCTTCTTCAAATCATCCGGGTTGGGCGACGTCTTGGCAGGGTTCATCTGTGGTCGCCGCTGCCCTCCCAATGCAGGCACCTCTTCACAGAGTACTTCTCTGGGCAGGCTCATATATACGGGGCCGGTTGGCGTTGAATTGGCAATGCCGTGTCCGCGATCAATCATATCGTAGATTTGTTCAGGAAAACGCAATTCGTAGTCCCATTTGCAGGTCTCGCGCATAAGAGCGGACTGATCAAACATTTCCTGACCCCATCCGATTGGAACGGTGCGAGAGCCAAACCGACCTTTTTCCGTTGCCGGAGTCCGACCGGAAAAAACAAGCATCGGAATGTTATCGGCCCGCGCGTTCAAAGTGCCGATTACTGCATTTGCTAGGCCGACATTCGTATGCACCATGACGGCTTGCGCTTTCCGTGCGCCGAGATAGTATCCATGGGCCATCGCCATCGCCGCCGTTTCATGAGGGACGATTACTGTATTTGGTAGTTCCATACCCTTGGCTGCCGCCTCGGCTAATCCTTCAATGATTGGCGGAAAGTCCGTTCCGGAATTTGTAAAAACATAGTCAATCCCATGTGATTTAAGACGTGACAGAAGGGCGGCGCCCGCCGAAATCAGCGCGACTTCTTGCTCCTCACCCACATTGCCTTTAAACATTCCACAATCCTTCCCTACTATGCCTTCTCATCCCGTTGAAGATTAATTTAGTTTTAGCCCGACAAAATGGAAGGCAACCAAAGAGTTAAGGCTGGAAACATAATCAGTATTGCAACGCGAACAATCTCCGCTGCAAAGAACGGAGCTACCCCGAGAAAGGTTTCAGACATCGATGTATCCTTGGCAATACTGGAAATGATGAAAACATTCATCCCGACAGGAGGGGTAATAAGACCGAGTTCCACGACAATCAGAGCCAGAATTCCAAACCAGATTTTCAAGTCTTCCGCATTCATTCCATATGCAGCATCTGCGGCCGTGACAAAGTCGCCACCATTTAACTCCACGATCACCGGCCAGAAAAAGGGGATCGCCAGGAGAATCATGGAAAGGCTGTCCATCAGGCATCCAAGTAAAATCAATGCGAATAGCAGAATGATCAGGATAGTCATTGGTTCTAACGGTGAATTGACCATCCATTCCGCCATTGCCTGAGGGACGCCACCACGTGACATAAAGATTTTCAGCATTTCCGCACCGAGGAGGATTAAAAAGATCATCCCAGTTGTTCTGGCTGTTTCAAGCAGTGCTTCTTTAAATTTACTCCAATTGAGCTCGCGCCGCACTATCCCGACAATGGCAACAAGTATGGCGCCGACAGAGGCCGCTGGCGTCGGGTTAAAGAAGCCGAAGTAAATGCCGCCAATAACAACAAGAAAGATGCCAGTGACGGGAAGTATCCGCACTGTCGCCATAATAAATTCTACTTTGCTCGGAAGCTTTCCCTTCGGCCCGCTTTCCGGCCTGATAAGCACATATATAAATATCGTCACCATGAACAAAAAGACGGCCAGAATTCCCGGTATCAAAGCCGCCATAAACATTGTCACCACATTGGCTTCAACGATAATGGCGTAAATGATCAAAACGACTGACGGCGGAATAAGAATGCCCAGCACGCCACCAGCCGCCAATGTTCCTGTTGCAAGCGGGCCTGAATATTTGTAGCGCCGTAATTCGGGCAGGGCGACTTGTCCCATAGTAGATGCCGTCGCGAGGGATGATCCGCAGACGGAGCCAAATCCGGCACAAGCGGCAATCGCAGACATGGCGACGCCTCCCCTCATCCAACCGAGCCAAGCGTTTGCCGCACGAAATAGATCTTGCGAAAGACCAGCTCTTGAGGCAATTGACCCCATCAGAACAAACATCGGCACGACGGAGAGGTCATAAATCGAAAACTGGGCATAGGCCAGATCTTTTAATTGATTGAGAATGATTGCCGGGCCGTCAATAGCGGTGATACCTAGTCCACCAACAACTATCATGGCATATGCAATGGGAACCCGGATCGCGATTAGGCTGACAAGCGCCGCAAGGCCAATAAGACCATAAAGAAAATTCAGCTCCATAGTCCTGTTACGCTACCTTCCTGAATTCACCTAGGCTGGCTTGCAGGGAAATTACTGTTGTAACAACCAGAAGCATTAAAGAGACCACAGCCGGAATGAATGCCCACCACAAGGGGATACTCAGAATTCCGGTGACTTCCTCATATTCAATATAATCCTGGAGGCCTGCAATCATGCGCCACGTCAGTATGACGGAAAAGGTGAGCGCGATAAGTGAGGCAAATATTCCCATTAAGGCAACCATTTTCGGCCCCGCTTTAACGGTAAAAATATCGGCCGAAACATTTGCTCCAACCAACTGACAATAGGGAAGGAAACAAAAAGCGGCGATGGCAACGCTCATCTCTGTCAGCTCAAAATCACCTGAAAAGGGCTTGTTAATTGTCGCGCCCGCAATAATTGAGCCGACATTTACCAGGATAGAAAATACAAGAACCAATCCCCCCAGTAATGCCCAGGACGCTGCAAATTTATGGACGAGATCCGAAAATCTCGCCCAGTTTACGAATGTGGAATTATCCATATCTTCTTTATTTCGAATGCTTCGCAACAAGTTCCTGCGCTTTTTCGTAGAGTTCGCGTCCCTTGATGCCTTTGCCTTCCATTTCTTCTATCCAACGCTCAACGATCGGAGCCATTACCACTTCAAACGCCGCCCACTCAGCTTCAGTCAGTTGAACATGCGTATTGCCTGATTTTGTCGCGACGGCAAGCCCGCCTTTTTCTGCGCCATCCCAAATTGTACCGATTTCACGGTGCCATTCAGGACCGGAATTATCGAGGAATATCTGCTGAATATCAGCAGGCAAGCTATTCCAGCGCTCCGCATTCATTGAGACCTGGAATGATGTCGTTCCAAAGCGTTTTCCATCTGGACCTTCAATCTGGTATTGGGTTTGTTCCTGAATTTTTAAAGGTGGAATAATTTCGAACGGGATTAGCGCGCCATCGACAACTTTTTTCGACAAGGCAACGGGAATTTCACCTACAGAAGTTTTAACAGGGCTTGCGCCCAATGATTCCAGAACCCAAGCACCCGTTCTGGAAGGAATTCTAATCTTTAAGCCTTTCATATCTTCAGGAGACCGAACTTCCTTGTCCACCATATGGAGGGCCTGCCCGCCATGGACATGCTGGAACATAGGGACTAGTTTTTTAAAATCTGCAGCCAAATAATCTGCATACATCTCCTGCATGGCAAGATTGACCGCCGCAGAGTCACCTTGATGGACGCCAGGTAACTCAAACACCTCCGTCCTTGGAAAGCTTCCCCCCGCATAGGCATTCACCATCCACGCCATATCAACAATGCCGTCCCGAACTTGCCTCGGCAATTGCGGTGGCTTACCACCGAGAGACATAGATGGATATATTGTAATTTTAATACGGCCGTCGGATGCTTTTTCAATACGTTCTGCCCAGGGCGCAAGCATTTTCGTATGCGCTGGCGCCTTCGGGCTTAGAAAATGATGCAACTTGAATTCATGTTCTGCAGCCATTACGGTAGCGGAAAAGCCCAATATAGAAAGGGCAGTTATTCCGACACCCAATAATATCTTCTTCATCTTTTTTCCTCCTCAGGTTTATAGTCGAGCGATGTCTTGTTTCTGGACATAATACTTATTTTTCAATTCGTCCCGCGTGCTTTACATCTTAACATTTTCATCCATCTCCGATGAATTATTAGAAAGGCAGCCCCACATAATTTTCGGCGAGAGAGGCCATTGCTTTCTCAGATGACAATAAATACTCCAAATCAGTTTTCTGGAGATGATCATCAAAGGCGCTGTTATCGGGGAAGCTGTGCAATAAGGTTGTCATCCACCATGAAAAACGCTGGCCTTTCCAAACCCTCGCCAACGCTTTTTCTGAATATTCTTCCAGTCCTTTATCGTCGCCTTTTTTGTAATGGTCTATCAGAGCATGATACAAATAGTAGATATCAGATGCAGCGCTGTTTAATCCTCTGGCTCCTGTAGGGGGAACAATATGTGCTGCATCACCCGCCAGGAACATATTCCCATAGCGCATAGGCTCGGCGACAAAACTTCGCAAAGGGGCGATACTTTTCTCAATCGAGGGTCCCGTAACGAGTTTGGATGAAACTTCATCTGGCAATCTCGCTTTTAATTCAGACCAGAAGTCATCGTCAGACCAGTCTTCAACCTTATCTGTCAAAGGCACCTGTAAATAATACCGGCTAAGAACTTGTGACCGAAGTGAGCATAACGCAAAGCCACGCTCATGTTTTGAATAGATCAATTCCGGCGATACAGGTTTTGTTCGCGATAACACCCCTAACCAGCCAAAGGGGTAGACACGCTCAAATTCTTTTATTTTGTCAGCAGGAATAGATTTACGGCTTACACCGTGAAATCCATCAGCTCCAATAATATAATCGCAAACAATACGCTTAATCTCATCACCATCGCGATATGTCAAATAGGGCGCATCGCCTGTCACATCATGCGGCTTAACATCTTCGGCATTGTGAATAACAATACCACCGTGTTTTTCTCTGGCGTCATAAAGATCCCGGGTCAATTCCGTTTGGCCGTAAACCACCACGGAATTTCCGCCAGTCAATCCGCTAAGATCGATCAAGTCACATTTATTATCATGTGCAATAAAAAACCCGTTATGTA